>Ga0070737_10003431_pt1 | contig 17147 bp, 13 predicted proteins | sample Coa_R1_10_FD_66438 | JGI IMG/M metagenome (GOLD analysis project Ga0070737, IMG submission 66438) | Surface soil microbial communities from Centralia Pennsylvania, which are recovering from an underground coalmine fire - Coalmine... | ecosystem: Environmental > Terrestrial > Soil > Unclassified...
GGCGGATTTTCCCTTTCGAGTGGGCGGAGTGCAGGTTCAGCGGTCGGCGGGTTTAACGGTGCAGAATTTCGAATTTCTGCGAAGCGAGAACGACCGGGAGCCGCTGCGGGTGGCGGCGTTCAGTCCGGGCGATACGGTGTACGCGCGATTCGACATGACCGGCTACAAGCTGGGACCGAATAACAGTTATCGGCTATCGTACGGGCTGACGGTGCTGCGGCCGAATGGCAAGCCGTTTTTTCAAGAGCCGAAGGCGGCGGAATTGCAGTCCGACAGTTTCTATCCGGCACAGTTTCTGCCGGGGGCGATCGAGTTGACGACCACGCGCGACACGGCGCGGGGTGAGTACGTGATTGTGCTGACGGTGCGCGACCAGATCGGCAATCAAAGCTACGAAACGCGGCGGGCGTTCAGCGTGGAGTAGGCGGGGCGGCGGGCGCGATGGGTGCGCCGGGGATAGGCAACGGCGGTGTCGCGGCGGGTTGGGATTCACCTTTCGGAGTTGCTGCACCCCGTTCATCGTTGTTTACCATTTCGACGATTTGGCCGCCTCCGGCCGGAGTGCGCTTGCTTTCGGTAAAGTTCAGGCCACGGAAGAAGGATTCGGCGTCTTCCTGTTGGAAGGAGGTGACGTAGGCGTGGCTGGCGAGCACGATGCGGTGATGGAAGAAATTACCGCATTCACGGGATTGGAGGCCGGGATCGAAGAGCAAGAAGAGATTGCGCGAGAGGCGTTGGGAGACGAACACGACACAGGAATCGCCGAACAAGCGAGGGCGGATCTGGAGCGCTGCGGTGGGCAGGTCTTCGGTGATGGTAGCAGCGTACTGCGCATCGGCGACGAGGCAGAGGGCGAGAAGCAGGGCGGCGGCGGCAGGGATCCACGAGGAGCGCTTGCGGGCTTGGGCCAGCCGCTCGAGGGCCGCAAAGGACAAAAGGACCACGGCGGGCATGGCCCAGAGGATCTGATTGGCGCGGAAGGGATATTTGCTCCAGGCGTCGAGGACTAAGACAACGCAGATGGTGCTGATGGCGCCACCGAAGAGACAGAAAAGCGCAATGCTTTTCGGCAGTGCAGGCATAGGAGCACGGGACGGCGGCGCGCCGGGCGCGGTGCGAAAAAGGCTCCAAGCGCCCGCAAATAGGCCGACGATCAGCAGAGCAGAGAGCGCCCAGGAGGTGAGGCCATAGCCTGCGAAGTGCTGGAGGGCTTGCAAGTAAAGCGAGGACGGAGTGCCCGCCGGGGCGGGAGCGAAGAGCCAGTTGGAGCTGACGAGCGGGTACGCCCACAAATAATACGGAACAAAGAGCAGCACGGGCGCGGCCGTCGCCGGCAGGGCGTACCAGATCACGCGGCGCTCATGGGAGCGGTTCACAAAGGCAAACAGAAAGAGCAGATAACCGATGGCGGGCAGATACGAGTAACGGTCCGTGTAGAGGCAGAGCGTGAGGACGGCGGCGTACCAGGCCGACAATGTGACGGTGGGCGTGCGGATCAAGCGCAGGAAGAGAAGCGTTGCCACGAGCAGCAGGCACAAGGCTTGTTCGAACGGCAGGCCTTCGGTGGCGGCGCGGTACTGAACGGGCAGCAGCAGGAAGACGGCGAGGGCGAGATAAGGGCTGCGCAGGGGGATGAGTTTTGCGAGGCGCAGGAACAGGTAGCAGGATGCAAGGCCGAAGAGCAGAGACGGCAGCCTGGTTGCAAGACGCGAGGGGCGGAGCGCGAAGACGAACGGGAACTGCACGAAATAATTGAGCGGCGCCGAGCCGGGAGCTTTGGGGATCCACTTTAGGAAGCCCATGAAGGAATGTTGACGCGAGGCGAGAAGCTGCAGCAGTTCCTCGATGCGCAGCGGCAGGGCCAGGACGGCAATGAGAAGCAGGAGCGCATAGGCTGCCATCAAGAGCCGGATGTCGAAGCTGAATCGAGGCTGGGGCGTGGGCACTTTAACCTATTTATCCATAAGCTTGTCGATGAAGGAGCGAAGCCTTTCGAGACCGGCGTCGAAGTTGGCGGGCGGTGTGAGGAGGCTGAGCACCAGGTAAGCCTCGGAATCCATATCAAAGAAATAGCCGGGTTGGACGATGACGCTCTGCTCTTGGAGCAGGCGCGTGATCCAGGTCTCCTCAGCGAGCGTGCGCGGGACTTGGACGACGGCCGACCAGCCGCCCTCGAGGTGGAGGCAATGGGCGGGCGTGTTTGCGAGCGCCGCGTTCAAGGCCGCCAGATTTCTTGTGAGGCGCTGCGCGATGTCGCGGGCAAAGTCGGCGCCGATGCGCAGCAGCTCCGGGAGGGCGCGCTGCACGGGCGTGGCGACGGAGAGATAGGTGTCGGAGAGAAGCTCCAGGCGGCGGCGGGCGGCTTGGCGGATGGGTTCCGGGCCGCTGAGCGCGATCCAGGCGAGTTTCATTTGGGGCATGCCGGCTGCTTTTGAGAGGCCGTTCAAGGAAAAGGTCAAAGTGGAATCGGTGCCGATGAATGTCGGCACCCGGGCGCCAAGCGCGCCGAACGAATAATCCATAAACACTTCGTCGGAGATGACGGGCAGCACGTGGTCGGCGCTGAACTGAAGGAGTTCGCGGGCCTCGTGCTGTTTGAGGAAAGAGCCGGTAGGGTTGTTCGGATTCACGAGGATGATAGCGCGGGTGCGCGGGGAGACGTGGTGGCGAAGATGGGCGATATCGAGGAACCAACTACCGTCATAGCGGAGGCGATAGGGCACGATGCGGACCGAATCAAGAGTGGCAAGATACTCGAACAGCGGGTAGGAGGGGACGGGGGCAAGGACTTCGTCACCGGGATCGCACAGGAGCTTGAAGAGCAGCGCGTAGGCTTCGCTGGTGCTAGCGGTCAGGAGCAGTTGGTCGGGGGAGACGGGGATGGCGCGGGCGCGGTAATAGTCGGCGATGGCGCGGCGGGCGTGTTCTTGGCCGAACGGGTCGGGATGATAGCTGAAGTCGTCAAGGCCGCGGTAAGCGGAGGCGATGGGGAGGTGCGGGTAGTCGTGGAAGGCCTGGGTAGGGTTTGAGATAGTCAGGTCCAAGAGCGGCGCACCGGCCTGGCGCTTCTGGTCCAGGAGACGGCTGAACGCGTTTGCGGTCGAGGGCCAAGGCAGCCGGTGGGAGAAGCGGTACAAAAACTAACTGTGTCATGCGCGGGGGCGAGTTCGCAAGCTTGAGGAGCCGGAGCTTTTTGCTTTTCTTTCGTTTTACTTCTTTTTCCTTGACAGCGGTTTCTTTTCGCCGTTACAATTCCGTCAGCCAGTATTCCCGCCAGCTGCGAGGGATAGTCTCCGAACGGCAAAGGAGTGAGTTGATGATAAGCGAAGTTACACAGCGGTCCCGATGTTTGGACGCTCGAATTTTATTGGCAACGTTCGCCATCCTACTAATCTTCCGTGCAGTTCCCGCCAGTTCGCAGGAGGTAACTGGGGCCATAAACGGCATCGTGACCGACCCGTCGGGCGGGGCGGTGGCGGGGGCCAAAGTGACGGCGAAGGACTTGGATCGCGGCACGGTGTTTCCGACGACGACCGACGGCGGCGGTCTTTATAACTTGCCGCGGCTTCCGGTGGGCAATTACGAAGTGCGGGTGGAGAATCCAGGATTCCAGGCCTCAGTGCAGTCGCCGGTGGTTCTGCAACTGAATCAGGTGGCCAAGCTGGACTTTCAATTGAAGGTAGGGAACGTAAACCAGACGGTGGAGGTGACGACGGCGGCGCCGGTTTTGCAGACCGAGACGACGCAACTCGGCACGGTTCTGGACGCGCGGACGAACGAGGCGCTGCCTTTGGCGACGCGCAACTACAATCAGCTGACATTGCTGGCGCCGGGAGCGATCAGCACGAGTCCGATTGCATTTACTGGCGCGCAGAGTACGTTTAATAGCGGGCGGCCCTATATCAATGGCAATCGCGAACAGGCGGATAACTACATTCTGGATGGGATGGACAACAACCAGGTGTCAGAAAATGACGTCGGTTACGCGCCCAGCGTGGATGCGATTCAGGAGTTCAACCTGATTACGCAGAATGCATCGGCCGAGTTTGGCAACTTCATGGGCGGCACAATCAGCGTGAGCCTTAAGTCGGGCACCAACCAGTTTCATGGAGTTGCGTTCGAGTTTCTCCGCAACGATAAGTTGAACGCGAACGAATGGGCGAATAACTTCCAGGATTTGCCAAAGCCGCTGCTGCGTTGGAACGAGTTTGGCGGCGCGGTAGGGGGGCCGATCATAAAGGATAAGTTGTTCTTTTTCGTGGATTATCAGGGATCGCGCTACGACCAGCCTGCAACCAGCGGCGGGTTTACGGTTTTCACCGCGGCTGAGCGCGCGGGCAACTTCTCGGCCATCTGCTCGGCCGGGTTCACGAACGGAATCTGCAACAATCCGGCTCAGCAGCTTTATAATCCGTACTCAAGCGCGTCGGCCGCGGGGAGAACGCCGTTTCTCAATAACCAAATTCCGGCTGCGCTGTTCAGTCCCATTGCTGTGAATATCCTGAGTTCTCCTCTTTATCCGGCGCCTATCAACGGAAACCTGGTGAATAATCAGATCAACATCGCGCACACTTATACAAACAGCGATCAAGGCGATATCAAAGTAGATTGGGCTGCATCCGATAAAGATCACATATACGGCCGCTACTCGCAGCAGAAAGTAGTGAATCCGGGGACGAACAGCGAGACGCTGCTCTATAACTCTTTCAATAATTATCCTTTGTATAACGGCGTCATCGATTGGACACGAACGTTCAGTCCGACGTTTGTGAACGACTTTCGCGGGGGTGTGAATTACTATCCGGTGGCTACCGGAAACGCTCCCCCGGGCAGCAATACGAATTTCGGGATTCCGGGAGCGCCGTCAAGCTTTCTACCGCAGATGCAGTTTACGGGAGGAAATCTGACGAGCGGCGACGGCTGGTTTGGAAGTGCGGATATTACACAAGATTTTTCTTCAACGGTGGGCCAGCTTGAAGATACTGCGATCATCAACAAGGGTTCCCACACTTTCCATGCCGGCTTTCAGCTTTTTCGCGATCGCATTGACGTATTTTATTCCGGCAATGAGGGGCTGGCGGGAATCTTTGGCTTCAACGGCCAATATACCGGCGATATAGCGGCAGGCTCGAAAGGTCTGCCGGAGGCGGATTTTCTGTTAGGGCTTCCGCAAACAGTCGGCTTGGGCGCGGGTGGCGGCACATGGGGACAGCGTTCCTGGATCTACGCGGCGTTTTTGCAGGATGACTGGAAAGTTACCAGCCACCTTACTTTGAACTTAGGACTGCGATGGGAACTGCACACACCATGGGACGAGGTCTATAATCGGCAGACTAACTTCCAGGAGTTTACGGGGCAAGTGCTGCTCTCCGGTCAAACTAAGCTGTTCAACGATAACAATGCGCTGTACAACCAGTACAACGGGATTACTAACTTCCAGCCGCGTATAGGATTGGCATGGTCGCCGGACGGGAAGACCGTCGTTCGCGCTTCATACAGCCTATCTAATTACCTGGAAGGGACAGGCACGAACTTACGGCTTACGCGGAACCCGCCATGGCAGACGGGTCACTTGGTGACCTATTCGTCGGGCGCCGATCTAGTGCTACCGCCGACAACGCTCGATCAGGGGTTTTCGGGATTCGGCACCGGCAGCGGCTGCACTGCGGCGGCGGCGCTGGCGGCATCGCCGGCCTGCTTCGCGGGCGCGACGATTTTCACCTGGGATCCGAACAATCGACCGGCGGTCTCGAACCAGTGGAACTTCAGCATTCAGCACCAATTCGGAAGCTCGATGACACTGCAGCTTGCCTATGTGGGGCAGAACAACGATCACCTGATGGTGCCGATCAACGCATCGCAGTCCTACCTGGCTTCGAATGGCGCCGTGTATCCCAGCCCTTATCTGGCAGGAAATCCGACGCTGGCCGCGGACGGGCCGACGGATAAGTTGACCGATACGAATGGGATTCAGAATTACAATGCTCTTCAGGTCAGCCTGCAAAAACGGCTGAGCAACGGGCTGGAATTCCAGGCGAATTACACGTGGTCGAAGTGCCTGACGAATTCGATCGGCTACTACGGTCTATACGGCGACACGGTGGCTAGCGCGGGCGCAGATCAGAGCGGCGGGAATTATTTCTATTGGCAGAATACGTACAATGCGCACGGCAATTACGGGCCGTGTTACTACGACGCGGAGCATGCGTTCAACGGATTTGTCACTTACGACATCCCGTTCGGCCGAGGCCGCATGTTCGGGAAGAACATGAACCGGGTGGTGAATGCGTTGGTTGGCGATTGGCAGATTAACAGCATTGTGACCATCCATTCAGGCTTTCCATTCACGATTGGGGCCAACGATGCTTCAAATACGAACTCCTTCGGGCCACTGGCGAGTTGTAGCGGTCCTCCCGTCGTGTTTGGGAAGCAGAATAGTTCGCAGGGCGGCTATCAATGGTGGAGTCAAAGCACGTTTTATCAGCCAACCTCAGGGTTTGGGAACTGCGGTATAGGAATCGTCAGAGGCCCGGGTTTACATACCGCGGACCTCAGCGTCTCCAAGTTGTTCTCGTTTACGGAGCATCAGAACCTGGAGTTCCGCGCGGAGGCGATCAACTTTACCAACACGCCGATCCTGGCGGGGCCGAATAGCAGCTTGGGCCCGGATCTGGGATTGTTGAATGCGTCGCAAGGCGCACGCAACCTGCAGTTCGGATTGAAGTATAACTTCTGACGGCTAAAAGGGGCAGCTTGAACTAAACAGGCTGCCCAGCTTCTTTCGTGACGGCGAGTAACTTCTCGGCATTGAGAGCACCGGCGGGCGATTCTTCATGCTTGAAGATGGCATAAGTGGGATAGCCATTCGTGCGGTACTGCTGCACACGGTATTCGATACTGAGTAACTCGGAGTGGCTATAGTCCGGCCGGCGCAGGCGCATGTAGACGAAATCGGCGGTCAGGACGTGGGGCGTTTCGAGGTTCTCGTTTTCGGCGTGGCAAAGCGCCACGTTGCAATTTTTGAGAATATCGTAGACGCTTTCTTCAAACCATGTGGCGTTGCGGAATTCAAAAGCAGTGTGGTCGGTCTTCGGCAGCAGACGGACGAAGTGGGCCAGGCGATCGGCATCCATCTTGAAGGTGGGAGCGAGTTGAAAGAGGATGGGGCCGAGGCGGCCGGCGGCGCGCAGCGGATCAAGGGATTGGAGAAAAACGCGCGTGAACTCTTCAGCGGCCTCCAGCTTCAGCACGTGGGTGATCTTCATGTGGGCCTTGGGCAGGAACATGAAATCGTCCGGAGTTGCGGCCAGCCACTTTTCGAAAGTCGCCGGGGACGCGATGCGCCGGTAGGTGTAATTCACTTCCACGGCGTTGAGGCGTGTTGCATAATACGAGAGAAACTTCGAGCTGGGTAACTTATCCGGATAAAAGGCAGGCTTCCAACTGGGATAGGCGAAGCCTGAAGTTCCGCAGTAGAGTTTCGCGTCCGGCATATTAAAGTCCTGCGAACCAGTCGTACCCTTCTTCGGCCCAGTAATCGCCGGGTTTGGTGTTGGTGTAGCGAATGAGGCCGATGCGTTTGATGTTCTTGATGCCGTATTTTACCGGAATTGCGAGCCGAAGGGGAGCTCCGTGGTCGGGCGCGAGCGGTACGCCGTTCTGTTCGTAGGCGAGCAGCGTCTGGGGGTGCAGGGCGCTCTTCATGTCCAAGCCGACATAGTAATCTTCGCCGGCCGTGGCCATGTAGACATAGCCGGGGAGCCTCGCTCCGGGCGGCAAGTATTTATTCGTGAAATCGGAAAAGCGGGCTCCGCCCCAATGGGCGATGACGCTCCATCCTTCGATGCAGCAAAAACGCGTAACCATTTCCGTTTTCGGCAGGGACTTGATGTCGTCGAGCGACAGGCTCATGGGGGGGGCGCTATCGGTTGCGACTTGGAGTTGCCACTTGGCCGCATCGAGCGGGGTGTCGAGGCCAATGTCGCCGTTGGATTTGAGATGCTCGACCTGGGTGGGCGAGTAAGTGGGCATCAGGTGCGAATCGTTGAGATAGGATTCGGCGAGCTTGCGGTTGGCTTCGAGGACACGACGCTGCGGCCAGGGTACATCGTCTTCGCGCCGGGCTGTGGTGATCCACTCGTAGCCGCCGATGGCGCCTGCGGCGGCAACGCCGGCGATTAAGAAGTCGCGGCGGGTCTTGCGGCGAAGTTCCCGTTGTGCTTGCTCTTCGGGCAGCTGAATCTCGCGGCGATGATCAGTCATGGACCAGATGCTCCTCGGTTTTGAGGCCGCTGCGGCCGGTTTCATCCGACAGTTCCCAGCCGATGACCATGCTGCGGAAGTTATTCCAACCCGCAAGGATGACTTGCATGACATGGACGAGGAAGAAGAGAAGATAACCGATGGTCAAGATAAAGTGGACGAGGCGGGCGCCGCGGTAACCGCCGAAGAGCATGGTGAGCCAGGCGAGTTGTGCGGGCTTGTAGATCGCGAGACCAGACAGAACGGAGCCAATGCCCATGACGATGATGGCGGTATAAGAGATTTGCTGCGCCGCATTATATTTGCCCTGCACGGGCGGGTCGCCGCGCAGATGTAAGTCGTGTAAGGCGACATACCAGGCATCGCGGAACGCCGATAGCGAGCGGGGAACCAGCATTTTCCATTCGCCCGAGATCAGCGTGTAAGCGACATAGAGGATGCCGTTGATTACAAACAACCACATGAAGACAAAGTGCAAGGCCATCCCGTTGGCGAGGCGATGGTCGATGTGCAGAGTGCTGTAAACCCAGGAGGGAAAAAAGCGGAACGGGCCGATGTGGTAAATCGGGTATGCCCAATAGATGAGAATTCCGCTCCAGATCATTATGAAGAGCAGCGGGAAGTTGATCCAGTGAAACCAGCGGACGGCCACCAGATGCTTCAGCTTGAGAGTCTGCATCGCGCAGGGCTTGCTCCGATCTTTCGATTGTGCTTTCTTTTTAGAGTATCCTTTCTAGAACAACGATGCAGGAAGCGCCACAGATCCATTCTCAACCGTTGACGCTGTTGTGCCTGGCCAGCTATGAAAAGGGGCAGCGGTTTCTGACACAAGCGAAGCAGCAAGGATGCAGAGTGTTTTTGCTGACATCGGAAAGCCTGAAAGACAAGGTGAAATGGCCGCGCGAGAGCCTGGACGATATTTTCTACATGCCGGACGTGGAGAACGTGTGGAACCTGCAGGACATGCTGCTGGCGGTGACTTATCTTTGCCGCACCATTCGCATTGACCGGATCGTTCCGCTGGACGATTTCGATTTGGAGAAGGCCTCGTTTCTGCGGGAGCATCTGCGGCTCCCGGGCATGGGAGAGACGGCGACGCGTTATTTCCGCGACAAGCTGGCAATGCGCATGCGCGCCGCCGAGCACGGCATACCGGTCCCGGAGTTCACGGCGACGATCAACTACGAGGAGATCACGCGCTATGTGGATACGGTGCCCGGGCCGTGGGTGTTGAAGCCGCGTTTGATGGCGGGCGCGATCGGGATCAAGAAATTTCACCACCGGCAAGAGGTCTGGGACCGGATTCACAGCCTGGGGGACCAGCAATCGTTCTATGTATTGGAGCGTTTTGTGCCGGGAGACATCTTCCACGTGGATTCCATCTGGTTCAGAGGCGAGATGGTGTATGCGGTGGCGAGCGCCTACGGGACGCCGCCGCTCGAAGTGACGCAAGGCGGGGGAGTGTTCACGACACGGCTGCTGGAACGGGATTCGGAACAGGATCGCGGGCTAAGAGGGCTGAACGAGAGAGTGTTGAAGGCGTTTGGGCTCCGGGACGGCGTCTCGCACACGGAATTCATTCGCGCGCATGAGGACGGGGCGTTGTACTTTCTCGAAACCTCAGCACGGGTGGGCGGAGCCCATATTGCGGACCTGATTGAAGCGGGGACGGGCATCAACCTGTGGGCCGAGTGGGCGCGAGTGGAAGTGGCGGCCGCTTCCGGCGGATCGTATTCCCCGCCCGAGCCGCGCTACGACTATGCCGGCCTGCTCGTGTCGCTGGCGCGGCAGGAGTGGCCGGACACGTCGAGCTTTCGGGAGCCGGAGCTGGTGTGGCGGATGCACAAGAAACATCACGTGGGATTTATCGTGACCTCACCCGATTACCATCGCGTAGCGGGGTTGCTCGAACGGTATGCGGAACGGGTGCGCCAGGAGTATCATGCATCGGCGCCGGCACGGGAGTCGGTGCGGGAATAGGGTGATTCCGATTGTGAATCTATATTAATAATGCTAGCCTGAGGACGAATGCGAACATTTACGGTAGCAGGGCTGACGGCAGGCGCCGTCCTTGGAAGCGCTTCTGCCGCTGCCGCGTGGGGCAGCCTTTCGAAGACTTCTCAGCTGTTCGGTCCTTCGGTTCATCGCGGCCCCGGCCGCCGGCGAACCATTGCGCTCACCTTTGATGACGGACCCAGTGAAGGTACTCTGCGGTTGCTCGAGTACCTGGATAAGGAAAGGGTCTGGGCGACATTTTTTCAATGCGGGATGAACGTGCGGCGGCTGCCGCAGATTGCAGGGCAGGTGGCAGCGGCTGGCCACCAGTTGGGCAATCACACGTACTCACACCCCAAGCTTCCTTTCAAGTCGCCTGACTTTATCGACCGCGAATTCTCGCAGGCACAGCACATCATTTATCACGAAACCGGTTTGGCTCCGATGGTTCTGCGGGCGCCCTATGGGTTCAAGTGGGCCGGGATGCGGAGGGTCCAGCATCGGCTGTCGCTGTTGGGCGTGATGTGGACGGTCATGGGCTTTGACTGGAAATGGCCTGCGGAGCGCATTGCCAGGCACGTACTGAAACATGCGAGCCCGGGGGGCATCATTTGCCTGCACGACGGGCGCGAGGTAAAAGAGAAGCCGGACGTGACGCCGATGCTGGATGCGGTGAAACGGATCGTGCCGGTGTTGAAAGATCGCGGCTATTCGTTTGAAGTGATCAGCGACTTGCTGCAGCCATAAAGGGCCGGGGAATCGGCCCGGTTTGATACGGCACGATTATTGGCCGGACGCTTTGTGCGCCAAGCGGCTGCAGGCGTCGCCCGCGCCGAGGATCGCGACAGCGTCCTTGCCGGCTTCCATGTAGCTGATCTGTCCCTCTTTGTCGATGACGAAGGTGACGCGGTTGGCCATGCCCATATTCGGAATGAGCACGCCGTACGCTTCAGCGACCTTGCGGGTTGCGAAGTCGCTCAACAGCGGAAACGAGAGGCCGAGTTGTTTGGCGAATTCTTTCTGCGAAGGCGTGTTGTCTTCGCTAATCCCGAATACCGCGGCATCGGTTCCCTTGAACTTGTCGAGGCCGAGCTGGTAGGTTTGCATTTCCTTGGTGCAGCCGCCGGTAAATGCGGCGGGGAAAAAGGCCAGCACGACGGTCTGCTTGCCGCGGAAAGAAGAGAGCGTCACGTTTCCGCCTTCGGTGGAGGGGAGCGTGAAATCTGGCGCCATGTCTCCCACTTTGAGATTCGTCGGCAGCGGCGCGCTGTTCTGCGCGAAGGCCGTCATTCCAAGTAACGCAAGCAGTGCCACACAATTTACAAGCTTCATTGAGTCCTCAATAGCTTGAAGAGTATCACGCGGGGAAGCAGCCGTTAAGCTGGAATTCTGAGGGAATTGTAAATATTTGGCGAATGTGGGCACGCACGGCAAGTTGTATGTGATGGGCGCCGGCCCAGGCGACGCGGAGCTATTGACGCTCAAGGCGGCGCGCGCGCTGGGAGAATGCGACGTGGTTTTGTATGACCGGCTGGTGAGCCGGGAGGTGTTGTCGTTTGCGCGGGCGGATGCCGAGTTGATCTATGTGGGCAAGCACCCGGGCGAGCAGGAGCGCACGCAGGAGCAGATCTTCGAGCTGATTTGCAGCCATGCGCGGCAGGGAAAGAGGGTGGCGCGATTAAAAGGCGGCGACCCGCTGGTGTTTGGCCGCGGGGCGGAGGAGTGGCGGCTGGCGAGGGAGCAGGGGATCGAGGTGGAACTCATTCCGGGAGTAACGTCGGCCGTCGGCGTGCCGGGAATGGCGGGGATTCCGCTGACATATCGCGGGGTGTCACAGAGTTTTGCAGTGATAACCGGACATTGTCATGATGGCTTGGCTGAGGATTGGACGAAGTTTGCGGCGATTGACACGCTGGTGGTGTTGATGGGCGTGACGAACCGGCGCGCAATCGCGGCTGCGCTAATGGCGGCGGGACGCAGTGCGGAGGAGCCAGTGGCGTTCATCGAGCGGGGAAGCATGCCCGAGGAACGCGTGGTGGACGGCACGCTGGGATCGGTGGCGGCGGGCCTTTTGGAAGTGGCGAGCCCGGCGGTCTGGGTGATTGGCGAGGTGGTGCGGCTGCGCGAACAGCTTATGGGGAAAGCTCGACCAGAGCCAGTGCCTGGGGCGCAAGGGTGATGGATTGATCGATCGCCTGCTCTTGGGGCGGCGCAAGTTGCGAGGCTTCGATCAAATCGTGAATCTGGGCGAGACTGGGAAATGCCGGACTGTGCATCGCCTTCCAAACTTTCAAAGAAGAGCCGTGATCGGGATCGACGACCTGGATACGGTAGTGTCTGCCGGTGGCGCCTTTCAGGTCGAGCCGAAACGTTCTGGCAGAGACACTTTCGCCGGGTTCGGCGTAGTTCCAAAGCGCGATCGCAACGGTGCCGTCGTCGCGTAGGGTGGCAAGGGCGTTTTCTGAACTGAGAGGCAGTCGCTTGTTGCCGAGGCGATGGAGAAGTTCGAAGGCGCGGAAGGCGGGCTTCGGGATGCCGCCTTCAGCGATTAAGCCGTAGCCGCCGTAGAACGGCGTCCTGACAACGCCTTGCTCTTCGAACACGTCGGAAAAGGTCCAGTAAGACATCACGCCGGTGAGCCCGTCGCATTCGCGGATGTTGTTGGCGAGCCACGGGCCCATGAATGCGCTATCGGTGATCTCCTGTTGGGTCATGTAGGTGGCGTTGTACTCAGACCAGATGATGGGCGTTTGGGGCGCGGCCGAGGCGTGCACCTGGTCATAGACTTTTTTGGCGGCGCGGGCGACCATGTCGCGGCGTGAGATGGGGACATAGCGGCCGAAGACATCTTCGGGTTTCTCGTTGCCGTAGATGTGGGAAGAGACGAAGTCGAACGGGATGTGGTTCTGTAGGCAATGCGCGAGGAAGGCGTCCACCCAGGCGGCCTGCGCGGTAGCGGGCCCGCCGACGCGCAGACTCGGGTCCACACTTTTGACGGCCTGCGCGGTCACATCGTAGAAGGCGAAGTAAGTCGATTGCTTGGGGACGCCGTCCCAGAAATCGATATTCGGTTCGTTCCAGACTTCGAAGTACCATTGCTCGATTTCGTTCTTGCCATAGCGGTCGAGCAGATGGTGCACGAAGGCCTGGATGAGAGCGCGCCATTGGGCGGGATCTTTGGGCGGCGAAGGCAGCGGCTTGTACCAGAAGGGATGCGGGGTCAAGTTCGCGGCCAGCTTGCGCGGCATGAAGCTGAGCTCGACGAAGGGCCTGACACCCTGCTCGAGCAATCCGTCATAGATCTGGTCCACGTAGGAGAAGTTGTAGACGGGATGGCCGGCCGGATCTTCGCCGTAAACGCCGATTTCATCGTCGAGAATCGCGTGAAAGCGAACGTATCGCAACTGCGTGATGCCTTGCACGGTCTTGAGGTCGCGGCGGTAGCTCTCGCGCAGGCTCAAGACGGCGCGACCGGAGCCAAACATCTGCTCCCAGAAATGCGGGAAGGGACGCGCGGGCGCGTTGGTATCGATGGTGAGGGTTTCTTCCGGGGGTGAGTTTTGGGCCGCGGTGGAAGCGGCCAGCAAGACAACAGCGAGGAAGAGGGCAACCGAGTACCGTTTCACGCCTGTTAGAAGCGGAGCGGCCGGATGCGTTGCACGTGGGTCAGCGGGCGACGCGCACAAATGCCGCGGCGGCTTCGCGCACCAGGACGCCCATTTTGGGATGGCTCGGCTCCAGCGCCGGTTCGAGACCGCAGGCGCGCAGGGTTTCGCTGCAATCGGGTCCAATGGAGGCGATGAAGGTTCGCCCCAGGGCATCGGCCGCGCGCTCACGGTGGCCCTGGTCGGCCGCAAAGTTGAGAAAGTGTTCGATTTGGACGCCGGTGGTGATGAGAGAGACTTGGATGTTGCCGGCCAGAAGCTGGTCTAAGGCGTGCGCGAGCGGGCCGGTGTCTTCGGGTAGCTTCCATTGATAAACGGGAACGCGAAAGACAGCGCGGCCTTGCGCCGCCAGACCGTCGAGCAGTTCGGGATTAGTTCGACCGTATTCCTGGAGGGCGACGCGCTTCTCCGGGCGCGGTTCGACTATGGCGAGCAACTCGCGCCAGGTGTTCGGCTCGGGCACGGCGAGGGTAATGGGGACGTTCCATTCGCGCAGCACAGCAATGGGTTTGGGCCCGCGCGCGACGATGGTGAGGCTGCGCAGCGCTTGCGGGAAACGCTCCTCGGGATCGCGCGTTGCGAGCACGCGTCCGAGAAATCTTGTGCCCACGCCGGTGAGGAAGATCATCATGTCGAACTCGCCCGCATAGAGGCGGTCGGCGAAGGTGAAGGCTGGTTGGTTGTCTTCAAGGGGTGCTTCGCGTAGCGCAGGAGCGACAAACGGGTTGCCGCCGTTGATGCGGATCAGCTCAGCGATTTCTTTTGCGCGGCGGCTCTCAAAGGACAGCACCGTGGCGTTGTCGAAGGCCATGATCACGAATCGTAGCGCACGGGAGCCGGCGCGGGCCGGATCGCGTGGGTCAGGTGATCAGCCGCAACCCGGGAACGGTGGTGAGCAGCGCGCGATCTCTAGGGTCAGCTTCGACGCGGGCGCCGGCGCCTGAGAAGCGATAAGTTCGGCCGGTGGAAGGGCTGACGACGCGAACGGCGGATGGGCCGGTATTTTCAAAGCGCAGCGTTCGCATGGGACTGGCAGACTCCGGCAGCGCCGAAGCCGGCCGGCTATTGGTCTGCTGTGGTTGAATCCGCGGACGGGCGTAGTGCGCGCTGGAATCGTTTTGCCGCGCAGGTTCTGTCTCGTTTGACCGCAACACATTTTGGTTCTCCTGATTTTCGAAAAAGATGGCCGGCACCGCGCGCTCATTGGCGACGGTAAAGCGTTCCAGCAGGATGGCTGCCGCCGATAGCGCCGGCCACAGCAGCGCTCGTTGCCTGACCGTGCTGCCGAGTACGATAGCGAGCGGAGCAGCAATCCAAAGGCTCAAGCAATAGAAGCAGTCGAGCAACTCGCCCCAGAAGCCATCTCCTGCGCATTGGCGGAGCCGGACGACGAGTCGCCATGGCCCATCTTCGGCATGGAGCAAGTGAGTGACTCGCCACACGCAGAGAATGCCTAACAGGAGCCAGTAAAATAGCATGCCGCATGAGTTGGGTCCGTACGTTTTGCGGCGCACGGACCCGCCAGGTTCAAGCTTCAAGACCGGGCGAGCATTCCTGAACGGTAAAGCTCAGGAAGCTGGTGTTTTGTTGCACGTCGTCGACTTCGTCACAGTTAACGATGGGCCGTTTGTAGACCCACAATTGCAGCAGGTAGGCACAAGGCAATACCGGGAAGGCGTTGGTTGCGCCGACCGTCAGGCGCATGGAGCCGCCCTTCCATACAGGCGAGGCGGCGCCCTGGCCGAGGGCTGCACCATAGGATGGTCCGACCAAGGTCTGGTTTGGCGCGTTGGGGCCGATTGGCGGCGCGGGCGCATACGAGGGTGCGAGCGGGCTGGCGGTGAGTGTTCCAACCGAAACGAGATTTACGGACTGGTCGGAGGAGTAGAGAACATCGAGGTTATAGTAGGCGAGGAAGCCATCCGGATCGTAGGCCGCGAAATCGATGAGGAGCTGATCCGTGTCGACGATGCAGACGACGCCACAGCCTGTAATCGGAGTCGTAGTTCCGTTCTGATGCTGGATCGCGACCTGGATGATCTGCGAGAGCGGCTGATCGGTGCAGGTGTGAAGGCCGCAAGTTTGGCCGGTCGGGTCGGTATTGCCCGGCGCTTGATTGTCCAGCGTGACTACCCAATAGTTAACGGGTGGGTTATCTGTAGGAGTCTGCTCGCATATCGACAAGACAGTCCCATTCGTCAGATCACCCGAGGTTCCGGGACGTTGCCAGCCGATTACTTGCAGATAATAGGTGCCGTTAGGGAGCACGTTCAAGCTGTTGAGTACCAGCAGGAGGCCGTAGGTGTAGGAGTCCCATTCCTGCGGGCCGTTGACTGCATTGTAGTGATAGGTGGTTTCGATCACGTTGTGGCTGGTGGTACCGTCGCTGATGCTGGTGGGAGCGAAGAGAACCGGATTCCACGTAAAGCCGGAACCGGTCGAGACCAGCACTTGGCGAACGAACGGAGCAATGGCCTGCAAGGGAAGCGGCGCATACGAGCCGGCAAGACCGGTAGTGGAGTATTGGATCTCGTAGTAGTCCACTAGCGTGCCGACTTGGCCGAAGAAGGACACGGCGCCGGCGAACGGGCGATCCTGCGTTCCGGGATAAGCCAAACCCACTTGAGCAAGCGAAGCTGAGTTGCCGATGTTTCCTCCGACAGAGCCGATGTTGATATCGCAAATGTCGCTGGGGGTGAGGCAGTATCCTTCGGGACACTCCTGGTTGGAGCAGCCAAAAACGCAGCACGCCTGGTCATTGGCGGTGAGCGTCACATTGAGATCAGCCGGGATGCTCCAGCGAACATCGGCGAGCGTTTCGTTGACGATGGCGTTGACTTCGCCGCCGCAACTTTGGGTGACTTGAAAGATGACGTTGGCGGCGCAGTTCCACCAGGGATACCACGGGTACCACGGCCAGATGGGGAATGGGAACTCCCGCGGGACAACTTCGAGCAGCCTGGTTCGCAGCGGCTCCAATGCGGCGGGATCGGTAAAAGGAACGACTGCCGCGGGATTGCCTTGGAGTGCGACGTTTGCGGCCCGCCGGGCACGTGCACTCGCGGCGGAGGAGGCGAGGAGTTGATCGAATACTGCCAGGCTTGGCTGTGGCGTCGCGCGGGGCAGTGTGAGCGTGGAATTTTGTTTGAAGGCGGCCGTGATTTGATCGACGAGATAAGGATCGAGCAACCACTCGCGCGTTTCCCACCACCACCACGGAAGCCA
>Ga0070737_10003432_pt1 | contig 17144 bp, 12 predicted proteins | sample Coa_R1_10_FD_66438 | JGI IMG/M metagenome (GOLD analysis project Ga0070737, IMG submission 66438) | Surface soil microbial communities from Centralia Pennsylvania, which are recovering from an underground coalmine fire - Coalmine... | ecosystem: Environmental > Terrestrial > Soil > Unclassified...
ATCCTACTCACCGTATGGTTCATCGGCCTGCAGAGGTGTTTGTCCTTCTGGGATAACGGAATACAGGTCGCCGAAAGCCCCACCTTTATGGTTCAGAATGGGAATATTGCGCTGAGAGCAGCCATCTGGCGGGCCTTTCGGCTAGCCTGCGGTCTATCTCTGACGCCGGAACTGGCATCTCTGCGCTCCGCCTGCGTGGCGATGGCAGAGGCGCTGCTGCTCGGCTTTACGATTCGAGCCAGCTTTGAATTTCGCCACCGCGACGACCCTCATTGGTGCGTGCTGTCTTTATGGATTGTGACGTCGATCCTGATGTCGCCGACAGTGTGGCCGCACTACCTGGTTTTGATGTTGATTCCCTTTGCGGCGCTGATTAGCGCGGGGAGCAGCGGCAAGCTAAGCGCACGAACTCAATGGGCAAGCCTGGTAGCCTATCTCGGACCATTCGCAGCCTGCATGATAGTTGGCGGCGCTGACGCCACCTCGCTAGCGCGCTCGCCTCTCCTCGCCGCGGTCAGCGTCGGAAGCACTTGGTTTTACGTGGCTTTTCCAAACTATATCGCAACGTATTGGTGCTTGGTCGATTTGCGACGAATCGACAGCCGGGAGCCTCTCGACGTCGCCTCAGGCCGATCATCTTCGGCCGTCAGTTGATTTCGCCTTCACCGCAACGCTAGCATCGGGGCGTAAGCCTGGACGCCGCTGGACTCAGTTCGCGGAAGCAATGCTCTTTGGAGGGTACGCTATCCTCGCACCGCGATACGCTCGCCGATTTTGTTGCACATCTCGCTCGTGTGGCATGCGCCGGCGCCGTCAGCCCCGCCGGGCACGTCAACCGCCTGCAGCGCGTCGCGGCTGCTGGTCTACCGGTTGGTTTACCGTCTCAGACAGGGTCAGACCGGGGCGGCGGTCTGGCTCGTGAGCGCAACTCAGCCGCTGCGGGCTGAGCGCATCCCGCTTGACTGTGGCCGGCCAAACATCAATGCTCACTGCTTGCGGAGAGGTTCGGGAGTCCGGCTTAACCGGCGTGACTCGAAATCACGTGTGCCCTTGTGGCACCGAGGGTTCAAATCCCTCCCTCTCCGCCATCCCAACCGCTTTCGACCACGCCCCTAGCGCGGCGGCGGCAGTACCGGGTCGGCTGACAGGACGCCGTTTGCCACCAGCTCGCGGATGGCGGCGTCGCTGAGGCCCAAGTCCTTTGACAGCACCGCGGAGTTGTCTTCGCCCAGCAACGCGACGCGCCCGCCGATCTTAGTGGGCGTCTCGCTCATGTGGTAGGGCGTGCGCGCCAGCATCATCGGACCGCTGCCCGGCACCTCGACCGGTTGCAGGACGTCGCGGCTGTTGATCTGCGGATGGTTGACCGCCTCGGGCACGGTCAGGACGGGCGCGGCGATCAGGCCGGCGTCGCGGATGAATTTGATCGCTTCCTCCCGCTTCTTGAAATTTTTCGTCACCCAGGCCTGGACCTTTTCCGCCAGGATGTAGCGATTTTCCGAGCGCAGCCGCAGCGAGGCGAAGCGCGGGTCGCCCTTGAGCTCCGCCATCCCCGACACCTCGATGAAGCGGTCCCAGTAATGGTCGAGCACGACCATGATGAAGTAGCCGTCCTCGGTCTTGTAATAGCCGTGCGGGGTGGGACCGTTGCGATGGCTGCCGAAGGGACGCGGCGCCTCGCCCGCCTTGTCGCCCGCCAGGTACTCGCACAGCGTGTTGTCGTGCAGGTTGAAGATGCATTCGCTCAGGCACAGGTCGATATACTGTCCGCGCCCGGATTTCTCCCGATAGTAGAGCGCCGCGCTGATCGCGCCGAAGGCGTTGACCCCGGCGTTGCCGTCGGCCATGTAGATGCCGCTGAACACCGGCATCCCGTCGGGATTGCCGGTCAGCGAGGTTACGCCTGAAATCGACTGCGCGATAGCGTCGGTGGCGGGCAGCTTCGCCAGCGGACCGGTCTGCCCGAAGCCCGACACCGAACACATGATGAGTCTTGGATTGAGGGGCTTGAGGTGCTCGTAGCCCAGGCCGTACTTGGCGAGCAGGCCGGGCGTGAGGTTTTCCAAAAAGACGTCGAAATGCGCAATCAGTTGGCGCACCAGCGCCGCACCCTGGGGCCGTTTGAAGTCGATACAGATACTGCCCTTGCCGCGATTGTAGTAGGCGTGCATCGGCGAAAAGCGCGCCCGGGAGGACGGCTTGGGCATCGGGCCGCGGCAGTAATCGCCATTGGGCGGCAGTTCCAGCTTGATCACCTCGGCGCCCAGGTCGGAGAGGATTCGTCCGGCCACCGGCCCCGCGATATAGTTGGTCGCCTCCAGCACCCTGACCCCGGCCAGGGCCTGCGCGTCATTTGACATCGGCATCGAAACCTTTCAGAGTCTGACCGCCCGCAACTCCGGCGCCGGAGTTGCGGCGTTGTCAACCCAATATCCCAAACCGCCGCGGCGGCACAACCGCAAGGAAACGCCATGAAGCTGCCCGACTACGATGAACTGCCGCTTCGCCCCGACGCGCCGCCCGGCGCGGCGTGGGGCGTGTTCGGCGCCGACGACGAGCTGGGCACGCTCAACCTGTTGACGCCGCAGCGCGTGCGCGAGGCGATGGCGGAGGTGCGCACGGGGCGATGCATCTCGCTGGACCTGCCGCTTAATCTACCCGACCCGCCGATAGTGCCGCGCACGCCGTATCGGCATACGGTGGCCGGGATGCCGGGTTATGGCGACCTGCTCGACGACACGATCGACAACCTCAACACGCAAGCCTCCTCGCAATGGGACGCGCTGGCGCACTTCAGGCATGCGCGTCTGGGACTCTACAACGCCGTCCCCGACCATCAGGCGGCCGGACGCGGCGGCGCCAGGCTGGGCATCGACCGCATCGCGCGCAAAGTGGTGGCCGGACGCGGCGTCCTGCTCGACGTCGGGCGCTACTACGAACGCCACCACATCGCGTTCGACTACTCCAAGGCCTCGGTTGTGCCGCTGGCCGACCTGAAATCGGCGCTGGCCGAGCAACGCGTCGAGTTGAGGACCGGCGACATCCTGCTGATTCGCCTGGGATGGCTTCAATACTACCTGCGCGCCAGCCCTGAAGTCCGGCGCGCATACGGCGTCAAGGCGCGGCTGCCGGGAATCGAGACCAGCGTGGAGGTCGTGCGATGGCTATGGAACGCACACGTGGCCGCGGTCGCCACCGACACGCCCGCGCTGGAGGCGACGCCCAAATACGGCGCCGAGCGCGAGCGTGAATCGCTTCACGCTCATTTGCTGGTGTATCTGGGGATGCCGATCGGCGAGCTGTGGGACATGGAAGAGCTCGCCGAGGCGTGCGCCACCGACGGCCGCTACAGCTTCTTTCTGTGTTCGGTGCCGCTCAAGCTGCCGGGTGGGGTGGGCTCGCCGCCCAACGCGGTGGCGATCAGGTAAACGCGCGATCCGCCGAACCACAGCGCGATCTTCAATAGTGGGACAGGCGTCCGTGCCGGTCGATGACCGGGCGAGCGTTTCTGGCTCGCACCACCTCAGAAAATAACGGCGGTGACGCGAGCGAGGTCGCTCGCCCATCGATGGCGGGCGGCGACGCCCGCCCCACGATTTCCTTTTTCAAATCACCAAAATGCCGCCACAACGCATAAGCTCCGGTTGCGAGCAAACAATGCTCGGGCGTCATCGACAGCCAATGTCTGTCCACTATTCGGCGCGGCTTGAGCCGCGGCCGACCTGTTTCCGAATGGGTCAGGTAGCTGCGTCCGGAAGTTACATCCGCGCCGCGCACTTGCGGCGGCAGGACTGCATCAACGCGGGGAACGCCATTGGCACGTGTGATGCACCATTTGCAAGTGAGCGCTGTTGACGAGGGAGGACTCCAATGGCGGGACCCTTCAAAAGAATTCTTTGTCCGATTGATTTCGACGACAATTCATTGGCCGCGTTGGATTACAGCGCCGACCTCGCGCTGAATGGCGACGCCACGATTTACGTCCTTCACGTGGTGCGCGCTCCCGCCGAACCTTCGGAAGTTCCGCAAGAGCCTCCGATCCCGGAGTGGAAGATGGACGCACGGGCCCGTCTGGAGGATGCCGCGCGCACACATCTTGACGGGAAAGTCCACTACGAGTTGATCGCCAAGCGCGGCGATCCCGCTCCCGCCATCATCGAGACCGAGCGCGAACTCGACCCCGATGTGGTCGTGATGGCAACACACGGCCGCACGGGGCTGAGCCATTTGCTGATGGGCAGCGTGGCGGAGCGCGTGGTGCGGGAATCCCCCCGTCCGGTGCTGACGCTGCATCCGGCCCGCGCCTGATTGCCGAACGCAATCTCCGGCGCTCGCGCTCAGTGGCGCAGGCGGGGGATCAGGCGGGGCACGGCACTGAACGATTTTTGGTAGGGAGCGCCCAGGGCCGATTCCTCGGCCTTGATTCTGACGCGCAGCATCAGCACGTTGGCGGCGGAAAACACCGCTGCCGTGCGCCAGCATCCGTAAATCATCGGCACCGCTATCATTTCGATTACGATTGCCAGGTAGTTGGGATGGCGTATCAAGCGGTAGGGGCCCGATGTGACCGGGGCGGCATCGGGCAGCACGATCACCCGGGTGTTCCAGCGCCGGCCCAACGTCGCCACCGCCCAGTAGCGCAGTGCCTGGGCACCAAGCGCGCCGCCCAGCGCGAACCATCCGATGGCGCGTGCAAACGGATCGCCGAATATTTTCGCTTCGACGCCGCACGCAACGATGAACAAGGTGTGGAACGCCACCATCGCGGGATAATGACGAACTCCCGACTCCACGGCGCCGCGTGCAAACGCCCAGCGGGCGTTGCGCGCCGAGATGATCACTTCGAGGATTCGCTCAGCGCCCAGCGCGGCCAGCACCACATAATAGGCACCGAGCGAAATCATCAGGATTTGCCCTTGGCCGCCAGCGCTTTGACGATGCGCGGCGGCGACATCGGGCATTCCGTCATGCGCACGCCGACGGCGCGGTAGATGGCGTTGGCGACCGCGGCGGGCGGCGGCACGATCGACACCTCGCCGACGCCGCGGATGCCCAGCGGATGGCCGGGATTGGCGACCTCCACCACTTTGGTCTCAATCAGCGGCAGGTCAAGGCAGGTCGGCATCCGGTAGTCCAGAAAGCCGGCGTTGCGCATGATGCCCTTGTCGTCGTAGACGTATTCTTCGTTGAGCGCCCAGCCCAGACCCTGCACCGTGCCGCCCTGCATCTGGCCTTCGACGTAGCTGGGATGGATGGCGCGGCCGGCGTCCTGCGCCACCGTGCATCGCAGCACCTGGACCTTACCGGTTTCCGGGTCGACCTCCACGTCCACCAGCAAGCCGGCGAAGGCGGGGCCGACGCCGTGCGGATTGACTGTGGCGCGGCCGACGATCGGCCCGCCCGTCATCGGCAGCGTCATCGCCAACTCGCGCAGGCTGGCCGGCTTGACCCCGTTGTTGCGCCAGCTCGCCTGCCCGTCGCGCCATTCCACCTCTTCGGGATTCTTCTGGCGCAGCCGCGCGGCGCGCTCCTTGAGTTGGCGCACGGCGTCCTGTGCCGCCTCGTACACCGCCATCCCGGTGGCGAACGCCACGCGGCTGCCGCCGGTGCAATCGGTCTGGCCGATTGAGTCGGTGTCGGCGACCAGCGGCCGCACGTCGGTGACGTTGATGCCCAGCACTTCCGCCGCGATCATCGCCATCGCGGCGCGCGAGCCGCCGATATCCACTGAGCCGGTCACCACGCTCACCGTGCCGTCGCCGTGGATATTGACGGTGGCCGAAGACTGATGGCCGGCGTTGAACCAGAAGCCGAACGCCACACCGCGTCCGCGATTGGGACCGGTGAGCCTGGACTGGTAATGCTCGGAGTTCTTGAGCGCCTCGCAGACTTCAACGAAACCGATTCTTCCGTATTTGGGACCGATCACCTGCCGCGTCCCTTCCCGGGCCGCGTTCTTGAGCCGGAAGTCGATCGGATCCATCCCGCACATCTCGGCCAGCTCGTCGATTGCGCACTCTGACGCGAACGCGGCATTGGTCGCGCCCGGTGCGCGGTAGGCTGCGGTCTTGGGCCGGTTGACGACCACGTCGTAGCCGTCGATCAGAAAGTTGGGGATGTCGTAGGGCGCAATCACGCACATCGCGCCGGGACCGACCGGCGAGCCCGGAAACGCGCCGGCCTCGAACGCCAGCGAGATTTGCGCGGCGGTGATTTTGCCGCCCCTGGTCGCGCCCATCTTCACCTTCATCCAGGAACCCGAAGTCGGGCCGGTGGCCTTGAGCACTTCGGCACGCGTCATCACCAACTTGACCGGAAGGCCGGTCTTCTGCGACAGCAGCAGCGCCAGCGGCTCCAGGTAGATGGTGGTCTTGCCGCCAAAGCCGCCGCCGATTTCGGCGGGAATCACGCGGATGTTGCCCTGCGGCACTCCGAGCAGCAACGAGCAGAGCATGCGCACCTCGAACGGCCCCTGCGTCGAGCAATACAGCGTGGCGTGGCCGTCGGCATTGTAGATACCCAGCGCGTTGTGCGGCTCGATATAGCCCTGATGCACCATCTGGGTGTTGTATTCGCGCTCGACGATGAAGTCGGCCTGCTTGAAGCCCGCCTCCAGGTCACCGCGCTGGAACTGGAAATGGGCCGCCACATTGCCGGGCTTGTCCGACGCGCCCTTGGAGGGCGCCATGAACAGCTCCATCGGCTCGTTGGCCTGCACCTGGCCGAACTCCTGGTTGCGCAGGTCCTCCAGCACCAGCGGCGCCCCCGGTGCCATCGCCTCCTTGACGTTCATCACGAACGGCAGCGGCTCGTACTCGACCTCGATCAGGTCGAGCGCCTCCTCGGCGATATGCGGCGACGTGGCAGCGACCGCGGCGATCGCGTGGCCGTTATACAGCACCTTGTCGCGCGCCAGGATGTTGTGGGAGATGTCGTGCGGATTCATCATCATCTCGCCCAGCGACGCGCGCCTGGCGGGCAGGTCTCTCAAGTCCTTGCCGGTGACGATCGCCTTGACGCCGGGCAGGCGCAGCGCCCGCTCCACGTTGATCGATTTGATGCGCGCATGCGCATGCGGACTGCGCAGCACCTTGCCGTGCAGCATGCCGGGCAGGCTGTAGTCGGCGCCGTAGCGGGCGCGTCCGGTCACCTTGTCGACGCCGTCGTGGCGCACCGGCCGCGTTCCGATCACCTTGAATTCGTGCTCTGCGGTTGTGCTCATGGCTGCTCCCTGCGCACCTGGAGATGTTGGAAGGATTAAAGCGCCTTCAGCCGCCCACGTTCAAGACGAGATTGCCGTAATCGTCCACGTAGCTGGTCTGGGCCGGACGCACCGGCATCGTGGTATGGGGCAATTCCACGATCGCCGGCCCCTTGACCTCGGCTCCCGGGTTCAGGCGCTCGCCGTCGAGCACCGGGGTGTCGAGAAAGCCTTCGGCCTCCCACCAGTAAACCTGCCGCCGGCCGATAAGCGGCGGCGCGCCGCCGCTGGCCGCCCCTTTAAGCTTGACCGGATTGACTTTGGGCAGGCGGCCGGTCGCGCGCAGCCGCAGCTTCATTACTTCTACTCCGGCTTCGCGGAAGCCCGCGCCCTCGCCATAGCGGCGCGCGTAGCTCGTCTCGAAAGCCTCGACCAGCGAGTCAGCTTCATTCTCCGCCAGGCCGGCGCAGGGATAGGGAATCTCCAATGATGAGATTTGCGCTCCGTACTTGAGGCTGACGAAGCGCTCGAACTGCATGGTCGCGGAGGTGAAGCCTTCGGCCGCAAGCTGTTTGCGTGCGCGCTCTTCCATCTCGCCGAAGATGCGATTGAGCGTGCGCGCGTCGAAGGGTTCGCGCATGAACTCGTTGCGGTCATAGACGTGCACCACGCCGCCCAAAAAGGTGCCCAGCGCCGACCACACCGCCGCGCAATTGCCCAGCGGCACCACCACCTGCCTGACGCCCAACTCGCGCGCGTAGGCGCCGGCATGCGTCGGCCCGCCGCCGCCGAAGGCGAAGACCACGAACTCGCGCGGATCGTAGCCGCGAAACAGCGTCATGCGGCGGATTTCACCCGCCATCATGTTGTCTACAATTTGGCAGATCCCGGCTGCGGTCTCCTCCACTCCCAATCCCAGCGCGCTGGCCAGACGGCCCACGCCCTCGCGCGCCAGTTGCGCGTTGAGCTTGCGCTTGCCGCCCAGAAAGTAGTCGGGATCGAGGATTCCCAACACCAGGTTGGCGTCGGTGACCGTCGGCTCGCTGCCGCCCTGGCCGTAGCACATCGGCCCGGGCTCGGCACCCGCGCTACGCGGCCCCACACGCATCGCACCCGAGGCCGGGTCGAGATAGGCGATACTGCCGCCGCCGGCACCGATCGAAACTACATCGACCATCGACACTGCCATCTCATAGCGTCCCAGCACGGTCGCGCTGCGCGTCAGCGGCGCGCCTTGATAAACGATGCCGACGTCGAAAGTCGTGCCACCCATGTCGGTGGTGATGATGTTGGGATAGCCCATGCGGGGGCCGAGGATGCTGGAGGCGGCGACGCCGCTGACCGGTCCCGAATCGACCGTGTAAAGCGGCGCCGCTTCGGCCTGCTCGCCCGGCACGCATCCGCCCACGCATTGGGCGAACAGAAAGCGGCCCGTGTAGCCGGCGTCCGCCGCCTGTTTCTCCAATCCGGCGATGTAGCGCTTCATCAGCGGGCCGATGCAGGCGTTGAACACCGCGGCCACTGCGCGCGGGTATTCCCCGACCATCGGCGAGACTTCATGCGAGCAACTAATGAACAGATCGGGCGCGACGCGCCGTGCGATCGCGGCCAGCGCCCGCTCGTGAGCCGGATTCATCGGCGACCACAACAGGCATATCGCCAGTGCTTCAATTCCCCGCGCCAGCAGGCGGCGCAGCGCCGCCTCCGCCCCGCGCTCATCCAGCGCCACTACCACGTTGCCCTTGCAATCGACCCGCTCGATGACCTCCTCGATGCAATCGGCCGGCACCAACGGCTCGGGCTTGTGCGCGCCGGGTATATAGAGCAGTTCGTCGATCGTAAGCCCCTTGGTGCGCCCGCCGCCGCGCATGATGGAAAGCGCCTCGCCATGGCCGACCGTGGTCAGCAATCCGACCCGGGCGCCGCGCCTGGTGACGATGGCGTTGGTGCCGACGGTGGTGCCGTTGACCAGAGTCACGGTGTCGGACAGCAATCGGCGCACGTCCAGCCCGGCTGCGGCGGCCGCCGCCTCCAGCGCCCGGAAGAATCCCTCGGCGGGATTTTGCGGCGTGGTGGGCGCCTTGCCGGTGATGAAGCGGCCCGCCCGATCGTCAAACACCGCGCAATCGGTGAAGGTCCCGCCGATATCGACCCCGACCATGTAGCTCATGCAAAACCTCTGTCCCCACGCCCACGTCTTGCGGCGATAGAGGGTTAGGGTGACTGATACGTTTCAAGCAGACCGCCCGACCGCATGCGCGCGCAGCAGTGCGCAACATGTCAGGCTTTGTTCAGGATCACCAGCCACGGGTCTTGCCGAACCTAATTCAACTTGTACAGCCGCACCGCGTTGCCGGCGATCATCTTGTACTTGTCCTCGGCCGGCACGCCCTGGAACTGCTCTTCGATTACCTTCATCGAATTGGGCCAGGTGCTGTCGCTGTGCGGATAATCGGAACTCCACATCTGCGTGTCCACGCCGATCATCTCGCGCATCAGGATGCCGGCGCGATCCTCGATAAAGGTCGAATACAGGTTGTGCTTGACGCACTCGCTGGGCAAGCGGTCGAGTTTCGCCTTAAGCCACGGCCCGTGGCGGCGCAAACTTTCGTCGGCGCGCTGCACGAAATGAATCAGCCATCCGGTGCGTCCCTCGGCCGACACCACCTTCAGGTTGGAAAAGCGGTCGAACACGCCGCCGAAGACCAGGTCGGCAAAGGGCATCGCGTAGGAGAAGTCGCGCATCACCTGGTTGGCCATCCACGGTCCGCCCTGATTGGGCGCGCCGAAGGCAAAGGGGCGGTTGAGTCCGCGATGGAAGGCCAGCGGCAGGTCCATCTCCTGCGCCGCCGCCCACAGCGGATCGTAGAATTTGTCGTGGTAGCGCTTCCAGGGGAAAATCGGGATCTGGGCGCTGCGGATGCGCCACTGCCGGACGTTGCGATCGAGCTCGTCCAGCGCGTCCTGGATGCTGTCTTCCTCCACCGGCAGCAGCGGCGGCCCGATCAGGCGCGACGGGTCATAGGAGCAGAACTCGCCCAGCCAGTCGTTGAAGGCGCGAAAGCAGGCCAGGCGCAGCTCGCGGTCCTTGATGTTATAAACGCCGGCCGCGACGCCGAAGTAGATGATCGACGCGTCGCATCCGTCGGCCTTCATGTCTTCGATATGCTGCCTGGGGTCCCACGAGCCGCGCGCGATCTCCTCGAACTTAAGCCCGGCCGGAATGTAGCGCTGCGGGCCGCGCGCTTCGCCCCTGGCCAGCGCCGCCGACACCAGGCCGAAGCTGTGCGCGTGCGGCTCGTCGGGAAACTGCCAGCCCTCGCCGCCGTCGGGCGTCGCAACGACGCGCGGAGCGCGGTCCCTGAATTTTGCCGGAACCCGATCGACCCAGGTTCCGGGCGGTTCGTTGATGTGGGAATCGGCGGAAATCACCTTGTATTTCATGGCCTTGCAATCTCCCTGCGCGGCCGCGCACTCGGCCTGCGATATCTCCGAATGAAGCTATTGCGCAGCTTGTAACCCGCCGCTCATTTTTATGTCAATCCCGCATGGGCGCGGCGCTTGTGAGGCTTACGGTCTCATCGTAGGCTATCGGCCTTGCGATGCGAAAGATGTCGGAGTCAGCAGGGCAACCTTCATCCGCCGGGGCCGGAGCGCAGGATTTCGTCGACCGGATGCTGGCGGAGATTCACGCCGAGTTTCCCGAGCGCGACTCGCGCGCGATGGCGGCCGTATCGCGCATCCAGCGCGCCGCCTTTTTCTTCGAGGCCGCGCTGGCGCGGGTGGCGGCCGGCGCCGGACTCAACGTGCGCGAGTTGCTGCTGATCGCCGCGCTGCGCCGCGCCGGACCGCAGTTTTGTTTGAATCCCGCCCAACTGCTCAAGGAATGCTTCGCACCGTCGGCCACGATGACGCGCCAGGTGGATCATCTGGCGTCGATGGGGCTGGTCGAACGCAAGCCCGATCCCAACGACCGGCGCAGCGTCCTGGTCAAGCTGACCCGCCGCGGCCGCCGGCTGATCGATTCCACCGTGACCCTTGGAGTTTTGGCGGACGAACCCGAATTGCAAACCGCCCACAGCTTGACGCAGGGCGAGATCGACGCGCTAAATCGTATCCTGCGCAAGCTCCTGCTGCGGCTGGAGAGCGCGGATGCGAAGGTGCGCAGCAGGGAGCAAAGCCCACGGAGAGGAAGATGGCAACCATCCCCAAAACCTGCAAGGCGGCGGTAATCAATCGCATCAGGCAGCCGATCTCGATCGAGGAAGTCAACGTGCCGCAGGAACTGGAGCCGGGCGCGATGCTGGTGCGCACCGACGTCGCCTCGCTGTGCGGCTCCGACATCCACATGTGGGACGGCACCATCATGCTGCCCATCGAGCCGTTCCTCCCGATCATCCCCGGCCACGAGATGATGGGCACCATTGTCGAGCGCGGCGCAGTGCGCTGCGACGCCGTGGGGCAGCCGCTGGCCGAGGGCGACCGCATCATCTGGAGCCCAGCCACCTGCGGACAATGCTTCTGGTGCCGCATCACCAAGCAGGAATCGCTGTGCCCCAACCGGCGCAATTACAACTTCGCCTCGTGCCGCAAATATCCGTACCTGGTGGGCGGGCTGTCGCAGTACTGTTACGTCTATCCGACCTCGGGCAAGATCAAGATTCCCGATGAAGTGAAGAGCGAATGGGCCTCGGCAGCGTCGTGCGCGTTGCGCACCGTGGTGCATGCGTTCGAAAAGCTCGGCGCCGTGCATGACTACGACACGGTGGTGGTACAGGGCGCCGGACCGGTGGGGTTGTTTGCCACCGCGATGGCATCGAACGCGGGCGCCTCCAAAATCGTCGCGATCGGCGCGCCGCCGGCCAGATTGGACATCGCGCGGCGATGGGGCGCCCATCATGTGATTGCGGTGGACAAGTTCAACGCCAAGGAGCGGCAGGAGCAGGTGATGGCATTGACGGACGGGCGCGGCGCCGACATCGTGATCGAGGCCTCGGGCGCCAAAACCGCCTTCCGCGAGGGAATCGACATGGTGCGCCGCGGCGGCCGCTACCTGGTGATCGGACAGACCAATCTGGACGAGGTATCGATCGCGCCCAGCGGCATCGTCGGGCGCGAGATGACCGTGCTGGGCTCGCTGTCGGCCGAAACCACGGACTACTACAGGGCGATGGAGTTCATGCGCAACAACCGCGAGCGCTTTGACTTCGACGCGATGGTCAGCACGCGCTATCCGCTGTCCAGGGTCAACGACGCGTACGAGGCGATGCGCACCTTCAGCGACATCAAGCCGATCGTCCTGCCGCATGAGTAGCGCCCGGCCAGCGGGCCAAAAGCAAAAATCCAACGCGGCGCGCAACGGAGAAAGAATATGGCCTACGGCGACAATCCCCACGACCAGCAACTGAAGCGGGCGTGGGAGGAGTTCTGTGACAAGTTAAAGAGCGCGCAGAGCCTGATTTTCGACGACACGCTGGGCGCCACGGCATTGGATCGCGCCACCGGCTTTCAATACCTGTCGCGCTACATCTCCAAGGCGCTCAACGAGAAGTTCGAGTTCAACGATCCGCTCTACCCGCAGTTGTGGCAATTGCAGACGCCGACCAACAAATCCTTCGGCGACAACCCCGACTGCACCTACCTGGTGACCTGGCTTGACGGCGCGCACACCTACCGCATCGTGGGCAATCGCGGCACCGTGTGCTGGGTGTCGTTTTTAGTCAACGGCAAGGATTTCACCACCACCTACTCGGCGATCAGCAACAGCCAGCTCAAGACCGAATGGGACGGCAGCTTTCACATCACGCTCAGCGCCGAGCAGCATCCGGGCAACTGGCTCAAACTCGGGCCGGGCCCCAACTTCCTGTTCATCCGCCAATTCTTCGGCGAATGGGACACCGAGGAGCCGATGTGGATACGCGTCGAGCGCGCGGGCGCAAGCGAACCGCCACCACCGCTGACGCCCGAGCGCCTGATCCGCGGCCTGCAGGAAGCGGGCGACTGGTTCCTGTCGGATTCCAGGCGCTGGGTGGAATGGGTGGAGCATTATTCGGGCACGCCCAATCAGTGGGTGTCGGGGATGCCGGCGTGGGCCGGCGACGGTCAGACCCAGTCGCTCGGCCGGCAGTTACAGTTTTGCTACTGGAAGATTCAGCCCGATGAGGCGCTGATCTTCGAGGTCAAACCGCCGCGCTGCGCCTACTGGAACTTCGAGCTGGCCAATCGATGGTTCAACTCGACCGACTACCGCTACCGCTTGTCTTCGCTCAACTGCAAGCAGGCGGTCTACGAGGACGACGGCTCGGTGCGGATCGCGGTGTCGCACGTCGATCCGCAAATTCCCAACTGGCTGGACGTCGGCGGCCATTGCGTGGGGATGGTCAACCAGCGATGGGTGGAGGCACAGGAGCATCCGGTCCCCAGCGCACGGCTGATCAAAATCGCCGAGCTGCCCAAACTGCTGCCGCCCAACGCGCGCCGCATCACGCCCGAGGAGCGCGGCGAGCAACTGCGCCGGCGCAAGATCGGCGTCGACCGCCGCTTCCCGGTGTAACCCGGTTTGGGTGGAGCGGATCAGCAGGAGAGGCTAGTGCCGGCGAGTTGAGTTGGTATATTCGGCGTGCACGTCAGCGGCCCGCAGAAAAACGACCGGGCGCCGCGCCCGCCATGACGCGCGGGCGTACCTTTCGCTCGCCCCACCGCTGACCAATAAGGTAGGCGCAAGGCGCGCGGCTCGCGCTCGTTCATTCCACCTGCCCACCGCTGCTGCGGCTATTGCGACATCCGCCCCCTCATTCAAGCCGGCCGCACGCACCAACACCACCATCAAGGGGGCGGCTACAGCCCTTCGTGCTGCGGGAGCTTGTCGGTGATCTCGTACCAGCCGACCTTGGAAGGGGCGAAGGCGTGGCGCAGCTCCGCCCTGGGGGAGCCGGGCCATTGGCCGTTGTCGATGGTGCCGGTGGCGACCGCAATCACGCCGGGATTGTCCACCAAATCCAGCGTCACCGGGCATCCGCAGGTCTTGCAGAAATGGCGATGCACCTTCTCGGAGCTTTTGTAGGTGCCCAGATTCGCGGTGCCGCTGTCGTAGTGAAACGCATCGCGCGGAAAGATCGACAGCGTGACGAAAATCGCGCCGTGAAACTTGTGGCAGATGCTGCAATGGCAATGATGGGTGTCGACCGCCGGCGCCGTTGCCGTGTAACGCACGCCCCCGCAAAAGCATCCGCCCGTCAGCTTGAAGTCCGCCATGGTATTGGCCTCCCGCAATGATGCGCCGAGTCTATCGCTATCGGGGCCGCGCTGGCCAGCATCTTCGTCCGCCCCGCGGCTTGGTTTAGTATTGCTGTTCGGCCCTGATGCAAGGCGCCGATTTTCTCAGGACGTGTGACATTCAAAATGACGGACCAAACCGAGAGCGCGGCCAAACCGGGCCTGGGGTGGAGGATGGTGCACTGGGCCGCCATGCTCTGGTTCCAAATCGGAATCGCGATCCTGCTCTTCGTGCTGCTCAGCGCGGCGGCGGGCGTGATCGTCAAAGCGGTGCACCATGCGCGCGAAGCCGGCCTGCCGCAGGAAACCCAGGCCTACCCTGCGGCCGACGCCGCGTGGGTGCCGGAGTATTTCAAGGCCATGAACGCGGTGCAGATGCGCTGGTATCCCTACGTGTACTGGAAAGTCGCTCCGATGCGCAGCCGCTACCTCAACATCGACCAGCATTCCAACCGCCTCAACTGGAACGCGCCGCGCCGCCCCGGCAAACCGCTGTTGCGCATCTTTGCCTTCGGCGGTTCGACCACCTGGGGCGCCTGCGCGCGCGACGATTACACCATCCCCTCGCTGCTGGCCAAGACGCTGGCCGGCAATCCGGACTACGACGTGGAAGTGCGCAACTTCGGCCAGATGGGATGGGTGAGCAGCCAGGAACTGATCTATCTCTACGAATTGTTAAGACGCGGCGAGCGTCCCGACCTGGTGATTTTTTACGACGGTATAAACGATACCTTTCTGGGCTATCAGCAGGGAATCGCGGGGCTGACCCAGAACGAATTTCTGCGCGCGCAGGAATTCGGCATCCTGGCGTCCTCCTCCGGGCGCAAGCGGCTGTATCGCACGGCGCTGCGCACCTTTCTGATGAATACCGGAATGGCCGACCTGATCAAACTCCTGACCGGCAAAGACCAGGCCGTGTACGAGCGCACCGAGACCATGCCGATGCCGATGCTGGCCTATTTGGCCCCGCCCGCAGATTTTGAAGGCACCCAGGCGGTGGAGCAGGATATCGTCAACATCTACCTGTTCAACACCCAGATGGTGCGCACGCTGGGCGAGGGGTTCGGCTTCCGCGCGCTGTTTTACTGGCAGCCGGTAATTTTCAGCAAGCATCCGCTGACCGCCTACGAGAAGGCGTTCATGGGCGCGCGCAGCCGCGACGAGTTCTTTGACGCCACCTATCAGCGCCTGGCCGCCGCCGCGCCCGCTGCGGGCGTCCACGATATCAGCGGCATTCTCAACCACCAGGGCGCCAAGACCTACTTCGTCGATCCCTGGCACATCACCGAGGAAGGCAACGCCGTGGTGGCGCGGCGGATGGCGTCGGACGCCGCCCCGCTGCTGTCCGAGGCGCTGCATCGCGGGCGCCGGCAGTCTGCTGCCAATCCAAAATAGGCGGCCGGCGCCGGTTTGACTTCGCGATGCGAGGTTACTAATCCACACTATAGGCTGTGCCTGGAATTCTTGCAGGGCGGGCGGTGAGGCCCGCCCCAACGGAGGTGGTTTATGCCGGTTCAGAAGTTTGCGCCGATGACCAAGGATTATCCGACCTTCGATTGCGACGCGCACGTCACCGAGCCCACGGTGATTTGGGAGCGCGCCCAGGAGCATCTGACCCGCGACGAGTTGGCGGCGCTCAAAGCCACCGACTGGTACGATCCCCAATCCGGACAGTATTTCATCAACGGCAAGACCGGCGGCCATCTGCTGGGCCTGCGCGGCAATCCGCGCTTCGTGCCGTTTGTCTCGCTGGCCGGGCCCGGCATCAAGCACGACATCCAGCGCGCGCTCAACGTGCGCAACCTGCGCGCCGACACGGCGCTGACCAAGGAGCAGTCCGACTACCTCGATCACGCCGGCTCCTATGAACCCAAACCGCGCCTGCGCGACATGGACATCCAGGGCATCGACCAGGTGATGATCATTCCCACCGATATCGACACCTACCCCTGGCTGCAGAACGCGCTGGGCGCGCGCGCGATGTGCAAGGCCTACAACGAGTGGGCTTATGAGTACACTCTGGAGGATCCCGAGCGGCTGTATTTCGCCGCGCTGATCCCGATGCAGGACCCGAAGTTCGCGGTCGAGGAGATCTACCGGGTGGCGGCCCAGGGATGCCGGGTGGCGTTGATTCGCCCCACCGACGCGATGGGCAACTACCCGGTGCAGCCCAAGTACGAACCGGTATGGTACGCGCTGGAGGAAACCGGCGTCGTGTACGGGATGCATCCGTTCCCGGCCATCGGCGCCCATCAGCCGCCCGGCTATACCGAGCAGTACTCGGCCGCGGAACTGATTCAACGCACCATCAGCACCTCGGGCATCCCGCACACGTTTTTGGGCAACATGCAGGCGTTCATGGCGGAGGCGTCGGTGTGGGTGGTGGCGACGCTGATGTCGGGCTTCTTCGAGCGCCACCCGAAGATCAAGGCGGCGGTGTTCGAATCGGACTCCACCTGGCTAAGCTTTGTGCTCGATGAATGCGACAAGGCCTACAAATTGCATCGCAGCCGCCGCCGGATGCCGGCACTGAAGCGCCTGCCCAGCGAAACCTTCTTTGAGCATTGCTTCAGCGGCTTTGAGGGCGACGAGTCCTTTCCCTCCCATCTGCCCGAGTTCTACCGCGACATCTGCGCCTGGTCCTCCGACGTCTACCATCACGACGGCG
>Ga0070737_10003433_pt1 | contig 17144 bp, 10 predicted proteins | sample Coa_R1_10_FD_66438 | JGI IMG/M metagenome (GOLD analysis project Ga0070737, IMG submission 66438) | Surface soil microbial communities from Centralia Pennsylvania, which are recovering from an underground coalmine fire - Coalmine... | ecosystem: Environmental > Terrestrial > Soil > Unclassified...
CCTTCGTCCTGCACTTCGTGTCCGACGCCTCCGACCCCTGGGGTCTCGTCCGGCGCTACATGGACGCGCTCGCACCCGGCAGCTACCTGGCCCTGTCCCACATCACGCACGACCAGAAACCGCCGCAGACGATACAGACCGGCGTGGACGTGTACACCCGCGCCAGCGAGAACGTATACCCGCGCTCGCTGGCGGACGTCGAGCGGTTCTTCGAGGGCCTGGAGATCGTGCCGCCCTACGAGGGAGCCCCCGCCGCCGTCGCCCACGCCGGGCTGTGGGGCTGCGAGGACCCGGAGGCCGCGGACGACGACGCGTCATCGTGGACATACTGCGCCGTCGCCCGCCGTCCATAACGGAACGTCACACGCCGCCCGCAACGCGACGTCACACGCCAAGGCCGGGGTAGACCTTGGCGGCGTTGCCGGACAGGACGTCGCGCAGCACGGGGCCGGGAAGGCCGAGCGCCCGCAGCGCCGCGACGTTGCGGGCAGCCCCGGGCACCCCCGGCCAGTCCGTGCCGAAGATGAACTTGCCCGCCAGGCGGGTGAAGCCGAACCGCTCGTAGTAGCCGGGCAGTTTCCGCGGCGGCAGGCCGGCCAGGTCCAGCCACACGTTCGGCTTCGCCAGCGCCAGGAACGCCGCGGTGTCGTACCACCAGCCCCGCCCGCCGTGCGCGAGGACGAAGTTCACCTCGGGGAAGTCCTCGACCACGTCCGAGACCAGCGCCGGGTCGCCGAGGCTGCTGCGCGCGCCGGGAAAGCTCGACGTCCCCGAGTGGATGATCACCGGGACCCCGCGGGTGGCGCAGACCTCGTAGGCGCGGTAGAGCTCCTTGTCCGCCGGGGAGAACCCGCCGTGCACCGGGTGGATCTTCAGCGCCACCGCGCCGAGGGAGAGCTGCCGTTCGGCCTCGCGGGCCACCGGGTGGTGCAGGTGCGGGTTGACGTTCGCGACAAGGCGGAACCGCACCGGGTTGTGCTCGACGAAGGGCAGGTTGTCCTCGATCGGCTGGACCCCGGTGGCGCGCGGGCTGTACTCACAGAACAGCAGCGCCCTGTCCACCCCCTCGGCGGCCAGCAGCGCGTCCAGCTTCTCAGGGACCGGGGTGCCGCCGGGGCCGTAGGCGTCCCGCCACGGGTGAGGCCCGGAGAAGGCATCCGCCCACTCCAGCCACGCGGGCTTCACCGTGGCCAGCCTGGGCACGTGCATGTGGGCGTCGACCACCGTCACGCCGTCGATCACCGGCGCCTTCCTCTCCATTACGAGCCTGATCTCCTACCGGCCCAGCGACCGGGGCCTTGCGCCCCGGAAGCGGCCGGTGCCGCCGGCGGCACCGCACGCGGGTTACGGCGGCAATCTCTTACCGGCCCAGCGAGCCCGGGCCGTCAGGCCCGGCGAGTGGCCGGTGTACGGCGGGAACCTGAGCGGGATCTCGGGGGGCTCCGGGGGGTCGTCCCCCCGGGCCAGCACAGCTCGGGCCGTCTCCCGCAGCACGTTCCGGCGGATCTTGCCGGTAGCGGTCTTCGGCAGCTCGCTCATCTCGATGACGGCGCGGGGGCGCTTGAACGCGGCGAGGCCCTCGCGGCACCACTTGATGAGCGTCCCGGCGTCGGCATGGCATCCCGGGGCGGGGACGACGCAGGCGACCGGCGTGTCGAGCCCGTCGGCGTCGGGGACGCCGACCACCGCCGCCTCGGCGACGGACGGGTGGGCGAGCAGCCGGTCCTCCACCTCGGCGGGGGTCACCCAGATGCCGCCCGCCTTGATCAGGTCGTTGTAGCGGCCCAGGCAGGTGTAGGTCCCGTCCTCGTTGCGCACGTAGCTGTCCCCGGTGCGCATCCACTCGCCGATGAACACCTTGCGTGAGGTGCTGGCGCGGCACCAGTAGCCCGTCGCGGCGGACTCGCCCCGCACGTACAGCTCGCCGGGCTGGCCGCAGCCCTCGATGACCGCGCCGCGCTCGTCGCGGATCTCCACGTCGTAGCCGGGCACCGGCGTGCCCGAGGAGCCGGGGTGTACCCGTCCGGGGCGGTTGGAGATGTAGATGTGCAGCATCTCCGTGGAGCCGATGCCGTCGAGCACCTCGACGCGGAACCGTTCCCGCATCCCGTGGAACATCCGCGGCGGCAGCGCCTCCCCCGCCGAGATCCCCTGGCGGACGGTGGCGAACGCGTCATCGGGGACATCAGAGGCCAGCAGCGGCCCCCAGAAGCTGGGCGTGCCGAACAGCAGCGTCGCGCGGTCCCGGGCGGCGCGCTCCGCGAACAGGGCGGGCGTGGGCCTGCCCGGCTCCAGCAGGGCGGTCCCGCCCACCGACAGCGGGAAGAACATCGAGTTGCCGATGCCGTAGGCGAAGAACAGCTTGGCCACGGACAGGCACCGGTCGCTGGCCGTGACGCCGAGCACCCGCTGGGCGTAGTTCTCCGCCACCAGCCGGATGTCGTCGTGCCGGTGCATCGCGGCCTTGGGTGTGCCCGTGGTGCCGGAGGTGTAGAGCCACAGCGCCGGCGAGTCCGGCCAGGACGGGTAGGGCTCCGCGGCCTCCCCCGCGCCGAGCAGCTCGTCCCAGCCATGGGCGGTGATCCCGGGCGGCAGGCCCGCGGCGTCCTGCCCGCCGTGCCCGCCGGCTCCCGCAGGTCCTGCGGTCACGACGTGCCGCACGTCCGGCGCGACGGCGACGGCCGCGCGTACCGTGCCCGCGAACTCACCGGAGCACAGCACGACGCGGGTGCGCGAGTCGGCGATCAGCGCGGCGAGCTCGGCGCCGGTGAGCATCGTCGAGCAGGGCACCGCCACCGCGCCCAGGTGCATGGCGGCCAGGATGGCGGTGAACAGCTCGGCCTCGTCCGCCATGCACATCAGCACGCGTTCCTCGGGCCGGACCCCGAGGGCCGCCAGGCCGGCGGCTACCGTGCGCACCTCCGCAGCGAGCCCGGCGTAGCTGAGCGTCCGCGACGGGGAGATCACGGCGGTGGCGCCGCCGTTCCCTTCCCGCACCTGGCGGCCGACCAGGTAGTCGGCGGCGTTGAAGGTCCCGGCGGACCCCGCAGGTCCCGCAGGCCTCACGGGTCCCGCCCCCGGCGCAGCGCTCATCACCACGCCCCTTTACAGGTAGACGTACTCGTTTACAGGTAGACGTACTCGTAGTCGAACGGCTTGCCGTTGATGCCGCTGGCCGGCGGCGCGAGCCAGCTCGCGATCTTGCCGCGCTCGTACACAGGATGCATGAGCGACCGGACGAATTCCAGGTCCTGCCGGGTCGGCAGCCACTTGCCGCGGTTGGCATTCCAGGTCGCCTCGTCCACGATCATGCCGTCGGGGGTGATGTGGTGGCCGGCGTTGATCCCGACCTTCCTGTTGAATCCCGGGTGCGGCAGCGTGAACCGGTAGCCGATCCCGTGGTCGGCGAGGATCTTGTTCCACCGGTTCACGCCGTCGGCGCATTCCGCGGTGTACCTGCCGCGCAGGTCGAGGTTGAGGGCGAGCAGCGCCTGCGTCTCCTCCTGGCGCCACGTGCCGTCCTCACCCGGCACGTCGAGGAAGGCACTGTCGTCGGTGAGGCGGTGATCGTCGTCCCGCCGCGTCTCCCGCCAGCGGCCCTTGAGCCCGGCGGTGTAGTAGTTCGCCGCGTTGGTGGAGGTCTCCGAGCCGAACAGGTCCAGCGACACGCTGTAGTGGAAGTTGATGTACTTCTGGATGATCTCCAGCGGGATCCCGCCCGCCGCGGCGATGTCGGGCGTGTCGTGGGTGCGGATCAGGTCCGCGCTGCGGCGCACCACCCGGTCGACGCCCGTCGTGCCGACGAACATGTGGTGGGATTCTTCCTTCAGCATGAACTCGCATGTGCGGGACAGCGGGTCGAACGCGGACTCCTTGAGCGTGCCGAGCTGGTATTTGCCGTCCCGGTCGGTGAAGTAGGTGAACATGAAGAACGCCAGCCAGTCGGCGGTCTCCTCGTTGAAGGCGCCGAGGATGCGCGGCCGGTCCGGGCTCCCGGAGTTGCGCAGCAGCAGCCCCTCGGCCTCCTCGCGGCCTTCCCTGCCGAAGTAGGCGTGCAGCAGGTAGACCATCGCCCACAGGTGCCTGCCTTCCTCCACGTTGACCTGGAACAGGTTGCGCAGGTCGTACAGGCTCGGCGCGGTCATCCCGAGCAGCCGCTGCTGCTCCACCGAGGCCGGCTCGGTGTCGCCCTGGACGACGATCAGCCGCTGCAGGTCGGCCCGGTACTCGCCGGGTACCTGCTGCCAGACGGGTTCCCCCTTGTGCTCGCCGTGGGAGATCAGCCGGCCCGGCTCCCGCTCGGCGAGGAAGATCCCCCACCGGTAGTCCTGGGGGATCACGTGGCCGAAGTGCGCCCAGCCCTCACGGCCGACGCTCACCGCGGTGCGCAGGTAGACCCCCTGAGTCCGGGTGGCGGGCCCCATCTCGGCCCACCAGTTCATGAACTTCGGCTGCCACCCCTCCAGCGCCCGCTGCAGGCGCCGGTTGGAGCCGAGGTCCACGTTGTTCGGGATCTTGGCGTCGTAGTCGATGGACTGTGCCATGCTCAGGCTCGCCTCCTGTCGAAAACAGGCGTGCGCCCGGTGCCGTAGCGGCGCAGCGCGCCGTCGGGCCCGGAGGCGTTCGGCCGGGTGAAGATCCAGTTCTGCCAGGCGGACAGCCGGCCGAAGATCTTGGTCTCCATGGTTTCCGGGCCCGCGAACCGGCAGTTCGCCTCCATCGCGGTCAGCGCGTCGGGGCTCATCGCCGCCCGGGCCTCGACCGCGATGCGGATCTCGTCCTCCCAGTCGATGTCGTCGGGGGCATCGGTCACCAGGCCGAGTTCGCTGGCCTCGCCGGGGCCGATGTCCCGGCCTGTCTCACCGCGCAGCCGGCTCACGCGGTCATGGTCCCCCCAGAAGCGGGACTGGAGCCGGGACAGCCCGTTGCCCATCGGGAACGTGCCGAAGTTCGCCCCGGTCAGCCTGATGAAGGCGCGTTCCTCGCTCTCCTCGTCGCCGACCGGCGGCCCGTCCAGGATGTACTGGCGGTCGCAGGCCAGCGCCAGCTCCAGCAGGAACCCCGCGAAGCAGGAGCCCGGCTCGATCAGCGCGATCAGGGACCGGCTGGTCACGTCAAGGCGCTTGAGGGTGCGCTTGGCGTAGTGCGCGATCTCATTGCACAGCCAGTCCTCACCCGCGTGATCGAGGATCGCGGCCTCATGGGCCACCACCCGTTCGGCATCACCCCGGGTGCGGATCAGCCAGGTGCCCAGCTCCGGTTCGTTGACCCGCAGCCGGAGGATCAGGTCGTCCAGCTCCCTGGTCACCGCGAGCAGCCAGGTCTTCGTGCCCCTGGCGTGCACCTCCGCCGCGCCGTCCGGGGGATCGTCGCGGGGCCCGGTCACGGTGATCTCCGCCACCCGCGGCCCTCCGCCCTGCCGGTCGTAGCGGGCGGAGACATAGGTGTAGGTGATGCCGCCGCCACCCGCCGCGGGGTCCAGCGGCGTCAGCTCGACGGGATCGCCGCCGGACCGGGTGCTTGCTTCCGCGAGCCGCAGGGCGCGGTTCCTGAGGGTCTCGGTGAACTCGTGCCGCGGCGCCAGCGCATCGACGAGGCCCCACTGCAGCGCGGTCGCGCCCTTGACCCCGTCGCTGCGGGTGGCGAACACGTCCGCCAGGTCCCTGCGCACCCCCCGCTTGTCGACGAGCCGGGTCAGTCCCCCGGTGCCGGGCAGCACGCCGAGCAGCGGCACCTCGGGCAGTGCCACGGCAGAGGAGTTGTCGTCGACGAGCACGATCTCGTCGCACGCCAGGGCCAGCTCGTATCCGCCGCCCGCGCACGGCCCGTTCACCCCGGCGATGTACGCCTGCCCGGAGTGCCGGGAGGCGTCCTCGATGGCGACCCGCGTCTCGTTGGTGAACTTGCAGAAGTTCACCTTCCAGTGGTGCGGCGAGGCCGCGAGCATGCGGATGTTCGCCCCGGCGCAGAACACGTCGTCCCTGCCGCTGGTCACCACGACCGCCCGCACCTCCGGGTGCTCGAACCGCAGCCGCTGGACCGCGTCGTACAGCTCGATGTCCACGCCGAGGTCGTAGGAGTTCAGCTTCAGCTCATACCCCGGGACGAGCCCGCCGTCCGGGTCGACGCGCATCTCCAGCCACGCCAGCGGTGGTTCGATGCGCAGCTTCCAGTGCCGGTACGAGCCCGGATGGCGGCCGAACGTCACCTCCGGCAGTGCCTTCGCGGCCTCCTGGTTCTCCGCGTCCACCGCCGCGGGCGCGGCGGCGTCGTGCCCGGCCCCCGCCGCGGTGGACGCGGCCGTTGCTGCGGGTGTCATCGCCATGAACCTCCATCCGCGAGGGCCTATGATCGTTAGTATCTACATAACTAACTCATATCGTCAAGGTTATGTAGAACATAATCTGCCCGGCGCCCGGGCACTGCATGCGGGCGGCGGGCGAATTCCTTGGCAGGCTGCCAGGGGCTCCGGGGCCGTCCCCCGGGCCGGCACGGCCTCCCGGGCCGGCACGGCGGGGGCCGGGGCATGGCTGTGGTACGCGCGCGGTTACCGTGGGGAGATGAACAGTCCCGCGGGTCCCGGCGCCCCCGGCGCCTGCGACCCCAACGATCTGGTCTCCCCGCTCGACCGGTTCCTGGGCCTGCGCATCACGTACGCGGACGGTCAGCGGGTCGAGGCCACCATGCCGGTCACCGGGCGGCATCTCCAGGCACACGGGATCGCCCACGGCGGCATCTACTGCACCGTCATCGAAACCGTCGCGTCCATCGGGGCGACGCTGCACGCCGGGCTCGGCCAGCAGGTCGTCGGGGTCAGCAACAGGACCAGCTTCATCCGCGCCCTGCGGTCAGGGCGGGTGCGGGTCGCCGCGGAACGGGCGGACGGCGACGGCGACCTTCAGTTCTGGTCGGTCCGCATCACCGACGAGGGGGAACGGCTGGTCGCCACCGGGTACGTGCAGTTGCTCCGGCTCCGTGACCGCACGCGGGCAGGGTCCGGGAGCACGCCGTCCCGCTGAGCGCCGCACGGTCCCTGGGCGCCGCACGGCTGCAGCTCAGGCCATCGCGCGGTAGTGATCCACGCTCGGCTTCAGGCCGTGCGCGAGGTCGGCATGGTAGAGGCCGGAGGCGTCCTGCGTGCCGTCGCTGTACGGCACGTACAGGGTCGGGCAGTACGGCTGCCGCGCCAGGGCCTGGTACGCCTCCCATGCCCGGTCGTACCCGGCCAGGTGCTCGCGGATCGCGGCGGTGTCATACGTGCCGGTCTGATCGCCCTCGTATCCCTTCAGCATCACGGCCCAGCCGTGGTAGATGACCGTGTAGAGCAGCAGGCCATACTGGCTGGAGGTACGCATGTACTCCTGTGCCGCCGGGTCACGCAGCGAGATCTGCCCGGCCAGGCCGGCTACCTGCTGCCAGGTGACGACCGCGCCAGCCTTCTCCTGGATGACCGCATCGGTCAGCCCCTTCTCGTACACGGTCTTGAAGTCCCCGGCCAGCTCCTTGTCCGAGCCGCCGAGGAACTGGTCGCGGGTCCAGGTCAGGCTGCTCATCTGAAACAGCGTGCTGTAGTGCCCGTGCAGCACCCCGGTCGCCGACGCCAGCGCGAGCTGGCGGAAACGCTTGCTGTCGCTGCCCGACAGGCCGAGCTGCCGCGTGTAGTCACCGAAGACATCGGCTTCGGACCTGTGCACGTCCTGCGCCCAGTGGCTGGCCACGTACGCGTTGAGGTCACACCACAGCTCGTCGGGGATGTACGGGCCGCGCCAGCCGCCACCGCGTGACCACGTCCATATCCCCTGGAAGATGGGGTTGTCCGCGACATCCGCGAGGCCGATGGGGGGCGGCGAGCCGCGGAACTCCTCGAATCCGTCGATCACGCCGCCCAGCACGTAGTCCGGTGTTGCCCCCTTGGCCTCGTACTCCCGCTGGCACTCGATCTCGACAATCTGCGGATGCCGGCCGATCCCGATAGTCGGGTTGAACGGGATCGTGCGCCAGAAGTCGCCTGCGGTGTGCTTGACCGAGAAGATCAGGTTCGGATGCGGCTCGATGTTGTCGGTCACGCTGAGGTAGTACGAGGGGTCGGTGGCGAAGCCGTCGAACGACCAGGTGCGGTAGAAGACGAGCTTGCCGCGCTTGACGCATACCTCGTCCCTGAGGATGTTCAGCAGGATCAGGTGGCTCGCCGCGCCGCGGGTGATCGGGTCGTTGCCGGTGAAGTACGGCACGTTGAACAGGTATGACTCGCCGGTGCGGACCACCAGGCCGTCCAGGTCCGGGAAACGATCGAAAACCTCGTTCAGCATCACCCGGAGGATCTGCTGCGTCATCGGGAAGTCCAGGTTGATCCGGCCCTGGCTGTCCACGATCTGGTCGTGGTAGATCGAGACGAGGTTCTTGGGCAGCGTGATGATGTCGTCGAAGTACAGCGCCTTCAGGCCGGCCTCGTGGATCTGGCGGATGCGGGCATCGATACGGCCCGCGTTGGTCAGCACCCACACCCGCTCATCCGATTCCAGCGGGAAGATCCGCGGGTCCAGGCTGTCGAACGTGATCGCCGTGTCGGGCGGTGTCCACTCGTTCACCACCTGGCCGTTGTAACCGTACCCGGCCAGCTTGCGGGCATCGTTGAAGGAGCTGAGCGTCACGGCCTCGCCGGGGTTGGACTGCACCATGTCGAGGATCCACGGCAGGTGCCGCGCGCCGGGCTTCCCCCTGGCCGCCGCGGTCTTCCCCGTGCCCGCCGTGGCCGGCTGCGCCCTGCCGCCCAGGGCCGTCCCGGTCCCCATCGTGACGGCCCCGGCGACCACCCCGCCCGTCTTCATCAACTGCCTGCGCGTCATACCCTGGTTCATCGCCATTCCTGCCGTTTCCTGATCCGGTGCGCAGCCGCCGGGCCGGCTGGTGCGCGGCCGCCGGCCGGGATCACGGACGCCGGATCGGCGGGCCGACGGGCTAGACAACGTTGTCAAATACGTGTGCGAACGTATCGCCGATCAGGGCCGCGGTCAAGATCTCCGGATGGACGATCATGGACGGGACCCGGGTGGCGGGACCCGGGTGGCGGGACCCGGGTGGCGGGCATGGGTGGCGGGACCCGGGTGGCGGGCATGGGTGGCGGGACCCGGGTGGCGGGGACAGACGGCGGTCATGGGCCCGCGCCGGCCGCGGGGGGAGCGGCCGGCGCGGGGGCCTTCACGCCGCCCGTGACGTCTTGCGGTTACGCCGGGCGAGCGCGTCGACGGTGGCGGCTGCCACCAGGACGAGGGCGGTGACCATGAACTGCGCGGCGGAGCCCAGGCCGAGCAGCCCCATGCCGTTGTAGATGACCGCGATGACCAGCCCGCCGAGCAGTGCGTGCACCATCTTCCCGCGGCCGCCGAACAGGCTGGTGCCGCCGATGACCGCGGCGGCGACCGCGTAGAGCACGTACGTCCCGCCGGGGATGTCGATCGAGATGGAGCCGAGCTGCGAGGCGTAGACGATCCCCGCGGCGCCGCCCAGCAGGCCGGTGAGGGCGAAGGCGGCGATGCGGACCCTGGACAGGTTGATGCCGGCGCGCCTGGCCGCCTCCGCGTTGCCGCCGATGGCGTAGACGTACCGGCCGAAGCGGGTCCTGCCGAGCAGGAAGGTCGACCCGGCGAGGAGGGCCAGCACGATCGGCACGATCCAGGGGATGCCGCTCAGCGGCTGCAGCCCGACACCGCGGTTGAGGTTGCACACCGTCACCAGGGCGACGCCCGCCACCGCGACGAAGATGATCTTCGCGATGGTGAGGCCGGCGGGCGGGGCGGCCAGGCCGCTCGCCCGCCGGCGGCGGTCGCGCATGATCGCCAGCGCGGCGAAAGCCGCCACGACGACCGCGAGGGCGGCCCAGCCGGCCACCGGGCTCAGATTGCCGTTGACCAGGTCGTAGATGATGTCGTTGGTAATACGGATCGTCCCCCCGGTGGCGTTGCCGTCCCTGTCGACGAGCCAGATCATGACGCCTTCCCAGCCGAGCAGGCCGCCCAGGGTCACCACGAACGACGGCACGTGGAGTCTCGTGACGAGGGTGCCCTGCAGCAGGCCGATCGCGGTGGTGGCCGCCAGGCCGGCCAGGATGCCGACCCACCAGGGCAGGCTGAGCGGGTAGCCCGTCAGCTCACCCATGATCACTCCCCCGATGCCCGCGACGTAGCCGACGGAGAGGTCGATTTCGCCGAGCAGCAGGACGAAGACCTCGGCCATGCCGAGGAGCACGAACACCGCGGCCTGGACCAGCAGGTTGGTCAGGTTCCCGGCGGACAGGAACTTCGAGTTCTCCACCTGGAAGATGACGACGAGCAGGACGAGGCCGCCGAGCACCGGCAGCATGCCGCTCTCCCCGCCGCGGACGCGCTTCAGCCACAGGCGGGCGTATTCGGCCAGTGACCCCGACAGCTCGGGCGCGGCGAGCAGGTCGGCCTCCGCGGCCGCCAGGGTCAGGTCGTCCCCGCTGCGGGCGACGCCCGGCGGCTGCGCGATGACGCCGGCCTCGCCCAGGCCGGGCGCGTCACGTCGCTGTGTGGCCATGGTTCATCCCTCCGGGCCGCTGGTCCCGCCGCCGGCAGGCGCCTGCGCCGCGCGCGAGGACGTGCCGCTGGTGATGAAGTCAACGGCGGTCTGGGTGTCGAACTCCGATGCGGGGCCGGCCGCGACGATCCTGCCGAGGCGCAGCACCGCCAGGCGGTCGGCCACGGCGAACACGTCGCTCAGGTTGTGGCTGATGACGATCACGGCCACGCCCCGGCGCGCGAGCTGCCTGATCAGGTCGAGCACCAGCGCGGTCTGGGACACGCCGAGCGCCGCGGTCGGCTCGTCCATGATGACGAGCCCGGCCTGCAGCCGTACCGCCTTGGCCACCGCGACCGCCTGACGCTGCCCGCCGGACAGCGAGCCGACCGGCTGGCGGATCGAGCGCACCGTGGTGACCCGGAGGTCGGCCAGGGTGCGCCTGGCGCCGGTCTCCATGCCGGCCTCGTCGAGCAGCCAGCCGCGCCTCACCTCGTGGCCGAGGTACATGTTCTGGACGATGTCCAGGTTGTCGCAGAGAGCGAGGTCCTGGTAGACGGTGGCGATACCGAGGTCGGTCGCCTCCTTCGGGCTGGAGATGCGGACCGGCTGGCCCTTCCAGAAAATCTGGCCGGTGTCCGGCTCCCATATCCCTGCGATCGTCTTGATCAGGGTCGACTTGCCCGCCCCGTTGTCCCCGACCAGCGCGGTCACCTGGCCGGCGGGGACGTCGAGGTCCACGCCGGCGAGCGCCTGGACGGCGCCGAAGTTCTTGCCGATCCCGCGCAGCCGCAAGATGGGCTCCCCCTCCCTCCCGGGAGGGGGAGCCTGGCCCGCGGGAGCCTCCGGGGCAGGCCGGGTGCTGTCAGCCGTCACCGGGCGGCCTCCCGTACGCCGCAGGCGCTCATGGCGTGATCCCGTTCGCCTTGCAGGCGGCGGCGTATTTGCCGGCGCACAACTGGCTGGCGGGCACGAAGCTGTCCTTGATAACGGTCGCGGCCATGTTGGACGGCGTGACCCATTCGGGCGTCAGCAGCACCGAGTCGACCTTGGTGCCGGTCTTCGGGTCGGTGGTCGTGCCGTTGACCAGGGACTTCGGGGGGGTTTCGCCGGCCCGCAGGTACATGGCGAGCGCGACGGCGGCCTGCGCCTCCAGGTAGATGGGCTTGTAGGCGGTCCCGCACTGGTAGCCGGACAGCACGTTCTGCAGCCCGGTCAGGGTCGCGTCCTGGCCGGTGAGCGGGAACGTCTTCGGCGGTATGTGCCTCGTCTGCAGGTAGGTGATGATCGGAGCGGTGTTCTCGTCGTTGGGCGTCAGCGCGGCGTTCATGGTGGGGTGCGCGGTGTACTGCTGCTCGAACTCTGTCTGCGCCACGGACGGCGTCCAGGTCCCCGCCGGCTGGCCGACCTTGACCCATTTCCCCGAGCTGAAGTACGGCGCCATCACGGCATCGTAGCCCTCGGCGAACAGCGTGGCGTTGTTGTCGGTGGGGTCGCCGCGCATCACGAGCACCTGGGGCTTCTTCACGTGCCAGGCGGCCACGCAGCTCACCAGGCCCTGGCCGATCAGCTTGCCGACCTCGACGTTGTTGAAGCTGACGTAGTACTTGCGGCTGCCGCCGACGGTGAGCCGGTCGTAGTCGATCACGGCGGCGCCGTGCGACGCGGCGTACTTTTCGATCTGGGCGCCGACACCCGAGTCGATCGGGTCCATGATGAGCACGCTGGCCCCGCTGGCGATGTCCGACTGCGCGTCCGTGAGCTCGGTCGCGTCGCTGCCCTGGGCGTTCTGGACGATGTACTGCGACGACGACAGTCCCGCCTTCTGGAACGCCTCTGCCAGGTACGGCTGGTCGAACTCGGTGTACCGGGTCGAGGTCACCGTGTCGGGCATGATCGCCGCGATCTTCCCCTTGCCCTTGGCGACGAGCGGCTTCAGCGCGGCCATGGCGGAGAAGTCCCTCGTGAACGACGACGCCGATACCGACACCGCGGACGCGCTGCCCGCGCTCGCTGACTTCGAGGCGGTGCCGCTGGCGCCGTTCGTGCTGCTCGTGCCCCCGCACGCCGCGGCGGTGAGCGCCACGCCGGCGAGTACGGGCATCACAATGCCTTTCCTGGTGAACGATCTCATCAGGACTCCCTTACAAGGATGATCACGGGCCCTTACGCCTGCGCGATGCGGCGCCGGCGCCCTCCCCGTGACAGGTTGATGTCCGCAACGAGCGTATGTTTACGCACCGTAGACGGGCCGTTAACGTTTCTCCCCACCGGTAAAAATTCCGTGAACGCGGCAGGAGTAAGTTTCGGTTTGATAACGGGAAGGACGCGCCGCGGCTGAGCCGACGTTACGCGATCTTCCTATGATCAACTACATTTCCCCTGGTCACAACGCTGCGGAGAGAAGATTTTCCTATCTGCAGGTATAGACCACTGGCTATTTCAGCACAGTTTTTCCAGGTCAGCGGCGTCGCTGCAGAGCGTTACAGTAACTTCGGGCTAAGGAGCCGGTGATGGCTATCTGGCCGTCGCCCGATGTGCCGCCGGATGTCGTTACCGTGACCGTCGCCGTCGTGCCGGGAACAAGATGCCACACCCCGCCCGGCCCACTCGGTGAGGGCAGGGTGAAGACGATCTTCGTGTCGCTCCAGCTCGCGATCTGCAGCTTCGCCGAGTCGTACGGCGCGCCCCAGCTCGTGCCCTGGTCGGCCAGCGTGAGGTAGCCGGATCCCTGGGCGGACCCGAAACCGGTCCCCGTGATCGTCACCACCGTGCCCGCCTGCCCGCTCGGCGGGGTGACGGAGGTGATCGCCGGCACCGGCGGCGGGGGCGGGGGCGGCGCGGGCTGCTGGACCGCGGTCACCGAACCGGGTGTCCCAGTGACCGCGCTGGCGTAGGTGACCGTGGCCTGGAGCGCCGCCGTGGACTGCTGGCCGGCCGTGCCAGCCGGGGCAGTGACCTTCCAGCTCGCCGTCGCCGACCCGCCGGGGGTCAGGGCGGCGAGCGCCGCCGGCGTGGAGGGCGAGACCGTCCAGCCCTGGGGGGCTGTCAGGCGCACGGCGGCATGGGTGACGGAGCCGGGCCCGTCGTCGCGCACCGTGGCGGTCACCGTGGCGGACGTGCCCGCGGCGAGCGTGACCGGCGTGGGCGGGTTGAGGCTCAGGCTCACCGCGGCGGGCTCCGGCCTCGTGACGGGATGACCACCTATTTGGGTGATCGAGGCCGCCCGGCCGGTCGGCAGGCTGGGCGTGCGGACGGTGAGCGTGGCCGTCGCCGCGTCGTAGTGCCAGCCCGCGGCGCTGCCTCCGGATGCCGTCATGGGCAGCGGGCGATGGTTCACCAGGACCCGCTTCGGCATGGAGATGTCCACGAGGTTGACCTGGTAGGCGCGGCTCGTCAGCTCGCCGGGGTAATGGCCGCGGGCGGCACCGACCACGACCGTCGTCGTGCCGGCGGCGCCGGCCTGCCCCGGCACGGCGGCAGCTGCGCAGGAGCCGCCGTGCGCGCCCGGGGCCACCGCGCCGGGCAGGTAGCAGATGGGCGTGGTCGCGTACTGGCCGCGGGTGTAGCCGAGGCCGGCGCCGGCGTCGCTGTAGAGGGTGAACTGGCCGGTGCCGCCCGCGTAGACGTCGAGGGTCAGCGGGCTGGCCGGCTTCGCGCCCACGTGGCTCATGGGCGGCTGCTCAGGGACGATGCCGCCCGCCTTGACGAAGACGGGCATCCTGTCCAGCGGCACGGTGAGGCTGGCCGTCGCAGGCCCGGTGAAGGTGGCGCCGGTGAAGTAGTCCGTCCAGCGTCCCGGCGGGAACCACACCGTGCTCGTGGCCACCTGGCCGGGGGTGGTCACCGGGGCGACGAGCACGTCGGGCCCGTAGAGGTACTCACCCGGGTGGTCGTAGGCGGCGCTGGAGTCCGGGTAGTCGAGGTACAGCGGCCGGGTGATCGGCATCCCGGTGGCGTGGGACTGGGCGGCCAGGGTGTAGGTGTAGGGCACCAGCGCCTCGCGGAGCCGCAGGAACTGCTCGGTGATGCTGCGCACCGGCTGCGGGTAGTTCCACGGCAGCCGGTACCCGTGGCTGGAGTGCAGCCGCAGGATGGGCTGGAAGGCGCCGAGCTGCACCCACCGGTCGTACAGGTCCGGAGTGTCGTAGTAGTCCGCGTGGTTGGTGTCGCCGCCGGGCGGCGGGCCGAGGAAGCTGCCGATGTCGTCGCTCACGTACGGCTGGCCGATGCTGGCCTCGGCGGGCGAAAGCTCGGCCTGGCGGGCCAGGGTGTTCCAGGTTCCCCAGGTGTCGCCGGTGAAGTCCACCGCCGAGGTGTGGTTCGACCACGGCCCCGCCGCGTACACCTGGCCGGGGCTCTGGTAGGAGGACCCGATGCGGGCGAGCACGAACCCCCGCTTGCCCTTGTTGACCAGCTCCTGGGCGTACAGGTGGTCGATCCACGAGTCCGGGGTGAGCCCCGGCATGGACACGGACGAGTTGTCGCAGCACCAGTCCAGCCACCAGAACGCCGCGCCCTGCTGCTCGAACTGCTGCTGCAGGCTGAAGTTGGACTCGGCCTGCGGGATCTGGCTCCAGTCCCAGACCTTGCACGGGCCGCTGAAACAGTTCGCCGGCCCGAGCGTTCCCCCGGCGACGCTCTCCGCAGCGGGGAGCCGCGGGTCGCTGTCGGAGATGCTGGAGTGGATGTTCAGCGTGACGTGGATGCCCTGCTGCTTTGCCCAGTCGAGGAACGCCTGCGGCTCGGGGAACAGTGCCGGGTTCCACTCCCAGCCGTCCCAGGAGTTGGGGGACTTCCAGTCGGTGTCGACCGACAGGGTGTCCAGCGGCACGTGGTGGGCGCGAAAGGCCGGGATCAGCGTGTTCTCGTAGTCGGCGGTCGTGTACGGGTAGTACCGGGAGAACCAGACACCGAACAGGTACTCGGGCAGCAGCGGGGATGGCCCGGTGAGCTGCGACAGTTCCCGGAGCGCTGTGGCGTAGTCGTGGCCGTAGCCGAACAGGTAGCCGTCCTCCACGTCCCCGCCTGCGGGGCGGGGCTGCACCCAGCCCTGCCGGGTCCACACCGCGCTGCGGGTGTCGTCGAGCAGCCGCCAGCCCGCCATGTCGAGCAGGCCGTCGCCGTGCAGCGGTTCCAGGTTCGCCTGGCAGTCCGCCGCGGTCGCGGCCGTGGCAGGGCAGGTGTAACCGGTGCTGTAGGGGCCGCTCGCGTAGGTGTAGTAGTCGAAGCTGCGGATCCAGCCGCCCAGCGGCCCGGTCTGCGGCCTGGCGGGCGCCGGCGCGCCCGCGGGGCCAACCGCCAGGGTGTCCAGGTTGACGTTGCAGCTCGCGTCCGTGCCGCACACCAGGGCCACGGTGTTGGTGCCCGCCCGCAGGTCCGCCTGCGCGGCGACCGTGGACCAGTCGTTCCAGCTCGCAGTGGGCGGCAGGGTCAGGGTTTTCACGTCCGTGCCGTTGACCACCAGGTCGATGGTGCGGGGCGCGGGACCGCCGAGGGCACCGACGTAGTTGGAGTAGCGCAGGGTGAGGGTCGCCGTGCCTACCGGGGCGCCGAGCACGGTCCAGGTGGCGCTGGCGCCGCTGGACTGCCCGAGGCTGGCGATGAACCCGGCCGTGCTCGCGTAGCCCGTGTGGTTCGTCGCGATCGCCGCCCCGCCCGCCAGCGCTGCCGCGCCCGCCTGGCACACCTGCCCGAAGGGGCATTCCCATCCCCAGGTAGGCCGGACGGATGCGGTATGCCCGTCCACCGGGTAGGACAGCGTCGTGTTCTCTGGCGTGAACGGGCCGGACCCCTCCTTGTAGCGGAACGTGAGCTGACTGGTACGGATGGTCAGCCATCCGCTCTTCACCGTGGCGGAGTAGCGGGGTACCGGAAAGCGCCTGTTGAGCACGTTGACGGTCGGGTCGTTCTCGAACCGGCCCGACGGCGAGTACTCCAGGCGCAGCAGGCCCGGGGTCAGCACCTCGATGCGGGCATCACCTGCGGTCACCGTGGCCTGCTGGTGCGCCACGCCGTCGCTGAAGTTCACCGGCGTGGCCAGGTTGACCGGCGAGGTGTCCGTGGTGGCGGCCGTCCCGCCGGACGCCTCCGTCGCGGATGCTGCCCCCGGGGCGAGCCCGGCTGGTATCAGCAGGGCGCCGAGCACGGCGAGCGGGCGTATCCATCGTCCGGCGGCTTTCTTCCCGAAGACCATCAGTTCTCCCATCCGATCCATGACGGCCATCTCAGGGGCAGCTCGTTCAGCCTCAGGGCAAACTCAGCGCAGGATGCGTCGTGCGCCACATATACGTCTCCGCCCGGTAACGTATACCGCCATCCGTTAACAGGATATGAACATTTCAGAACAGTTATTAACAATACATGAATGAGCGGAGCTGGCAACGGCAGCGAGTCTGGCGAACGGTAAAGCGGCGCCGGACTCAGCCGGAAACGAACCGGTAGCCTGCGCGGGGCTGGGTGATGATGAGCGGCGGCCCGCCTTCTGCCTCCAGCTTGGCCCGCAGGCGGCGCACGTACACGCGCACGTACTCGGTTTCCGTCTCGTACCCGTGGCCCCACACCCTGCGGAGCAACTGGGCATGGGTGAGCAGCTTGCCGCGGTTGAC
>Ga0070737_10003434_pt1 | contig 17142 bp, 15 predicted proteins | sample Coa_R1_10_FD_66438 | JGI IMG/M metagenome (GOLD analysis project Ga0070737, IMG submission 66438) | Surface soil microbial communities from Centralia Pennsylvania, which are recovering from an underground coalmine fire - Coalmine... | ecosystem: Environmental > Terrestrial > Soil > Unclassified...
ACGTGCCTTTGGCAATCTTCACTTCGCAATCGGACTCGCGCGGAGCCTGCGCCTGGTAGCGCGGATCGGTGAATAGCAGCGCGCGCTCAGCCGTCACCAGCAGCCCCGCGTTGCTGCCCGTAAACCCGCTCAGATAACGAATGTTGGGCAGCGCAAACGTCAGCAACGCCGCCGCCCCCGCCTCCCGCAGCCTCTCCCGCAAGCCCGCGCGGCGCGCCGAAAACTCGCCCCTGCCGTCAAGCTCGTTCATGTCCGCGGCCGGCGCCACAGCAAACCTACGGCCCACACGCAAAGCCCTGCCGCCGCCAGCGTAATCAAAACCCACCACGGTTCCCTCAGCAGGTGCCGGCCCTCCTCCGCCGCGCGCCAGATGTGCGCTACGGTCAACACCCCAAACACCGCGCCCGTGGTCATCACGTAAGCCCTCATAGGATCCCCTTAAGGCTTCAACAGCAGCTTGCCGCTCGTCTTGCGCGCTTCCAGGTCGCGGTGCGCCTGCGCCGCCTCCGCCAATGGATACTCCCGATGGATGCGCGCCTGAAGCCGCCCCGCCGTCAGCCATGCGAATACCTCCGCAGACCGCCACCGCAACTCCGCCGGCTCGCTGATGTAGTTTGCCAGCGTCGGGCGCGTCAGAAACAGCGACCCCTTCTGGCTCAATATCAGCGGCTGCACCGGCTCCACCGCGCCGCTCGCATTCCCGAAGCTCACCATCATCCCCCGCGGCTTCAAACAATCCAGGCTCTTCAGAAACGTCTCGCGCCCCACCGAGTCGTATACCACCTCCACGCCCGCGCCCTTGCTCCACTGCTTCACCCCGTCCGCAAAGTCGCCCTCCGTATAAAGAATTACGTGGTCCGCCCCATGCTCCTTCGCCAGCCGCGCCTTCTCTTCGGTCGACACCGTGCCGATCACACGCGCCCCGCTCAGCTTCGCCATCTGCACCAGCAGCAGCCCCGTCCCTCCCGCCGCCGCATGTATCAAACACGTGTGCCCTTCCGCCAACGCAAAAGTCGAGCGCGTCAGATAATGCGCCGTCATGCCCTGCAGCAGCACGGCCGCGCCTTGTTCGAAGCTGACCTCCGGCGGCAGCTCCACAAGCGACCCCTGCGGCACTACCGCGTACTCGGCATAAGCCCCGCGCGCCAGCGCATAGGCCACCCGCTGGCCGGGACGATAGCTCACATGCTTGCCCACCGCTTCAATCGTTCCCGCTGCTTCGCTGCCCAGCCACACCGGCCTCTCCGGCGCTTTGTAAAGGCCCGTGCGGAAGTAGATGTCGATGAAGTTGACACCCACGGCCGCGATCTTCACCAGCACTTCCCCGTCCCCGGGCTCCGGTTTTGGAACATCGATGTACTTGAGATTTTCAGGACCGCCTACTGGATCGGCAACCACGGCCTTCATATGTAGCCGATTCTACGACGCGCCTTCAGAACCGGGCGCATAACCGCCACAATCGCCATGCGGCGTGCGGCGCAACCGACACCAGGGCTTAGACACGCCGGCCTAATGTGGCAGCCCGGCCCTGCCGATGAGAAGAGAAGCAGAGGTATGCGTGAGCGTCGATCATCAATACACAGCGTTTGCCGGATGTTGCTGCTTGTTACGGCGGCCATCGCCGGCCCGGCCGACGCATCCAATCTGCCCACCCTCACTACCATTCAGAAAGTGCGCAGCCTCAAGCCAGAGGAGGCGCGGCGCGGCTATCCGGTTCACTTGCGTGGCGTAGTCACCTATTTCGATTCCGTGTCGCCCGATCTGTTCCTCCAGGACGCCACCGGCGCGGTGTGGGTGAAATGGTCGCCTGGCCTGCCCCAACCGGAGACTGGCAGCGTCATCGATCTGCAAGGAATGACCACCTGCTCCGACTTTGCGCCCGACATTGCCAATCCGCGCTGGACGGTGGTCGGCCATGCGCCCCTTCCCGTGCCGAAGCGTGTCTCCTATGAGCAGATGGCAAGCACGGCCGAGGACAGCTTATGGGTGGAAGTGGAGGGAATTGTCCGGCAAGCCGAATACTTGCACCGGACGGCCAATGAACGGGTGCTGTGGATGGACCTGGCCGTGGCAGGCGGCCGCATCGACGTAGAAATTCCCTGGCGGGGCGCGCCCGTGCCGGAAGGCCTGGTAGATGCGCGCATCCGCGTGGACGGGGCATGTGGCGCCGAGTTCAGCTCCAAAGATCAATTGATCGGCGTCGAATTGTACGTGCCAAGTCTCGAAAATGTAAAAGTAATCGAAGCCGCCGAACCGTATCCGTTTCATGAAAATACCACGCCCATCGGCCAATTGCAGCGATTCGGATTCCACAACTCGGCCGGACATCGAGTGAAGCTGGCTGGCGTGGTGACGGCCTCGCTGCCAGGACTCGCTTTCTATATGAAAGACGATTCCGGTAGCCTGTATGTCGAGACCCGGCAGGGTATCGCTTTGCAACCCGGCGACCGAATTGAAACCTTGGGGTTCGTCAAACTCGCCGACGCGCACGTCGAATTAGAGGACGCGGTCTCCCGCAAAACCGGCGCCGGACCACCTTCCTCGGCCCAGAGTGTCACCGTCGAGCAGGCCAATAGCGGTGTCTTCGACTCCGAACTGGTGGCCTTGCAGGGAGTAGTCGTGGGCAGCTCCTCCCTGAGGCGGCACGAAATGCTGGTCGTGCAGCAAAAAGAAGTCATGTTTTCCATCTCGCTGCCCCGCTCCTCGCGCGATTTGCCGGCCGAGGGCAGCCTGGTGAAAGTGACCGGCATCTGCGTCAACGAAATGGACACGCTCGGCCGCATCACCGGATTCAGACTGGTCGCGCGCTCGCAAGACGATGTGCTGGTCTTGAAAACACCAACCTGGTGGACGCCTCGGCACGCCATGAACGTGATGGGACTCCTCGGCGCCTGGATTGCCATCGTGATTACCTGGGTCATCGTTCTGCGCCGGCGCGTGCGCTACCAGACGCGCGTCATCAGCCAGAAACTCGAGCAGGAGGCAAATCTAAAGGAAGCCGCGGAGATGGCAAGTCGCGCCAAAAGCGAGTTCGTCGCCAACATGAGCCATGAGATTCGCACCCCGATGAACGCGATCTTGGGCTTCACCGATCTCCTGATGACCACGCCCATCGACAACGAGCAGGAAGATTACCTGAAAACCATTCAGTTCTCTTCCCAGGCTCTGCTGCGCATACTCAACGACATTCTCGATTTTGAAAAAATCGAGGCCGGCCGCATGACGCTCGAAACAATTCCTTTCTCGGTCAGCGAATGCGCCGAACGCGCACTTCGCGTGATTGAACCGGAAACCGCGCGTAAATGCATTGCGAGCTCCTTCCGAGTGGAAGACGGCGTGCCTGACATGGTCTCAGGCGACCCTCATCGTCTCCATCAAGTGCTGTTAAACCTGCTCAGCAACGCTCTCAAGTTCACCGAGCGCGGCGCTATCGGATTGATTGTGGAAGTAAAAGGAAAGACCGCCGCCAGCGTGGAGTTCGAATTTACTGTCACCGACACCGGAATCGGCATCCCGCCGGAAGCGCAGAAAAGAATCTTCGAATCTTTTCAACAGGTGGATGGTTCGACAACGCGCAAGTACGGCGGAACCGGATTAGGGCTGGCGATTTGCACTCGTCTGGTGCATCTGTTCGGCGGCAGAATCTGGGTGGAAAGCGATCCCGGAGCCGGCAGCAAATTTCATTTCACCGCGCGCTTCAGCGTTGTCACCGGTCCCATCGAAAAACCTGCACTCCCAATAGAGGCCGGCACCGCTGCCTGGGCCCTGGCGCCCCGGTAATCAGACTGCCCAACTGAAATCCCGCGTGCTGTCTCCAAACCCTTGGCCGGTTTCCCTCAGCCGCATCAATTCCAGCCGCAGTGCGTCCACCAGCGCGCGCCAACTCGCGTCGATCACATTGGTAGAAACGCCTACCGTCGCCCACGTGTGGCGGCGGTCGCTCCATTCCACCAGAACGCGCACCTTCGATTCGGTACCGCCCTTTCCGAGCACGCGAACTTTGTAGTCAGTCAGGTGCACGCCCGTAATCGCCGGGTAAAGCGAGGCAAGACATTGCCGCAGGCACACGTCCAGAGCGTGTACCGGCCCATCGCCGGTGGCTGTCGAGGAATGGACGTCTTCCCCGACGCGCAGCGTGACGCTCGCGGTGGTCAGCGTCTGGTCCGCGGACGCCGGCTTCTTGCCGGAGCTGTTTTGAAGCTTCGTCGAGACCTGATAGCTGACCACATCGAACGGATGAAACTCGGGATGCGCGGTCTCGCGGACCAGCAGCTCAAAAGTCCCTTCCGCGGTCTCGAAATCGTAGCCCTGATGCTCCATGTGCTTGATCCGCTGCAGCAGCTCGTGCCGCGCCGCGTCGGTCAGGTACTCTTTGAGGCCTAGCTGGTTCAGCTTGAAAGCAATATTGCCGCGCCCCGATAGGTCGCTCAGCAGCACCCGCTGCCGATTCCCCACCGTCTCCGGCTGGACGTGTTCGTAGGTGGCGGAATCTTTCATCACCGCGCTCACGTGCACGCCGCCTTTGTGCGCGAACGCGCTGCTGCCCACAAACGGCTGGTCGCGGCGCAACGGCAGGTTCGCCAGCTCGGCCACGAACCGCGCAAGCTGGCTAAGAGCTTTCAGATTTTCTCCCCCAATGGTGGTGTGGCCCAGCTTCAGTTCAAGGTTCGGCAAAATCGAGCACAGGTTCGCGTTGCCGCAGCGCTCCCCGTAACCGTTGATGCAACCCTGCACGTGTGTCACGCCCCCTTCCACCGCCACCAGCGTGTTGGCAACCGCCACGTCGGAATCGTTGTGGCAGTGAATCCCGAGCACTCCGTCGAAACGCGCCCGCACCTGTGCCACCACTTCCACCAGCCGCGGCGGAAGCGTTCCGCCATTTGTGTCGCACAGACAGAGCACGTCCGCGCCCGCCCCTTTGGCGGCCTCCAGCGTGCGCAGCGCATACGTGGGATTTGCCTGGTAGCCGTCAAAAAAATGTTCGGCGTCATAGACCACCTCCCGGCCGTGCGCTTTCAAATAAGCGACCGTGTCCGAAATCAGTTGAAGATTTTCCTCCTCCGTGATCCCAAGCGCCCGGCGCACGTGAAAATCCCACGTCTTTCCGAAGATGGACACCACTGGAGTCCCGGCCGCCAGCAGTTGTGCCACGTTGGCGTCCTCTTCCACCGGGTTCTTCGCAAAACGAGTGGCGCCGAACGCCGTCAGCTTGGCGTGTTTGAGCGGCAAAGTCTTTGCGCGCTCAAAAAATTCCTTGTCCTTGGGATTCGAACCCGGCCAGCCGCCTTCAATGTAATCAATGCCGAGTTCGTCGAGCTTGGCGGCGATCAACAGCTTGTCATCGACTGAGAACGAGACTGTCTCGGCCTGGGTGCCATCACGGAGCGTGGTGTCGAAGGTGAAAATCTTCATTTGCGGTTCCAAATGGGGGTCTTTGTTACCTATGGTCCAAAAAACAAAAGCCACCGGTGGGGTCTTCCCGCCCGGTGGCCTCAAGATCTGTTCGTGCGTGAGGTCTCAGGCGGGGCCGCTTATCGCCGCGCTAATCAAAATGCCATTAATAATCAGAACCATGAGACCTGAATCCTCAAGTATAACAGCCCATGCTCAGACACACGCCCCGCACGTCGCTCGCCGCTTACTCGTTTTTCTGAAAATCCACGCCGTCCTTGGTTTCCCCGATCAGCCGGCACAGGCGAGTGTGGAATTGCTGAATCTGTTGGCGGTGTTTTTCAAGAAGCGTATGCGTTTGACCCGACGAGTTAGCATCAGCGGCGCGCGTGTAAGCCGCTTCGGCCGACTCCTCACCGCTCTCGCAGGAGCCAAGAATCGCAGCCGCCGAATGGCCCGACAGCGCAGACTTCACATCCATCCAACCCCGGTGAAGCGCTCCCCCCACCGTGCCCGAGTCCGAGTAACTGCCGCCTAGCCGCTTGATTTCTGCCTGTAACTCCACGGCGAATTTACCGTGTTGTTTCGAATAACCCGTGAACAGCGTTTCAAGCTCCGTGTTCTTTATGTTTTCCGCCGCCGTGACAAAACCGGCTTCCGCGTCTCTGTTAATCGCGACAAGGTGATTTAGGTGGTCGATGGTATCGGACATGGAGGTTACGCGCATTTATAATAACCTGTCGCTTACTGCTCGCACAGAAACTCGCGCCACCCAGCCAGGACGCTATCGATCTGCGAACCGCAAGCCGGCACGATTTCGATCCGCGTTTGCTCCGCCCCTGGCTGTCATCATTCCAGGAGAACGGCCCAATACTGCACGGATTGCAGCGTAAAACCGATCAGGATGCAGACCACTCCGAACACGCCCATGCGCCTTTCCGGCATGTGATCCGCGGTCCATTCGACCACCGGCATGCAAACGCTCGCGACCGCAGTCACTACGCCCACGAGTAGTCCCACTTCCAATCCCAAGTGCAACGCCCGCGTGCGCTGGCCGCCTACGAACGCGCTGAAATATCCCGCAATACTGTAACCGGCAGTTCGAGTGATGACGGCAAGCATTTGGTGCCTGCTCATATGCGGCCGGGTAGAAGGCGCATAGTCGAGCGATGGACGGACGCCGCGTTGATAAGCGATAACTTGACCCAGCGTGCTCAAGACACCGAAGGCGAAGCCAAACCGCGGGCCGAATAAATAGCTGAGGCCCAAGCCAAAGCCGAGTCCCCGGATGGCAGCCATCGCGCTCTCATACCAGAAGCCGGGAACGGCTTCTTGGCGCGAGGCGCGGGAAAGCTCCCAGGCCAGAGTGAGGCCGTTCGCGGCGCCGCTGGCCAGACCGAACACCGGGCCCAGCACCACGCCATAGCCGGCGGCAAACAGCGCCCCATAAGTCACTGCCCGGCTCAGAATGCGAAGCGGGCCGTGCTCGCCGCCCAACAGATCATAGGCGAGATATAATGCGCCCAGCATGTCGAGCGCGCTGCCACAGATGCTGATGATTGCGAGCGCGTGCTTGTCGATCCTCACACAATAGCGGCAGACTGACCGTTTTGCAACAGCAGAAACGAATCCGGCCGGCCCAGTTTAAGCACCTGTTGTTTCGGCGAATCGATACTCTCATCGGCCAGTTGAAACGTCCCATGGTGGATGGCAATGCTGGTCGCTGCGCCTAAAATGTGATGTGCCCGGATGGCGTCTTCGGCGTCCATGTGGACCGGCGACATGAACCAGCGCGGCAAATCCGCTCCGATCGGCAGCAATGCCAATCGCGGCGCTCCCAGCCGTTCGCGAATCTGCGAAAAATGATGACCGAACGCGGTGTCCCCGGCAAAGTACACGCTTCGGTTCTGGCATTCAATCACGTAGCCGCACCACAGAGTTTTGTTGCGGTCGAAAACGCCGCGGCTCGAAAAATGCATAGCCGGAACACAGTGAATCGTGGTTTGATCGAACACTTGCGCCTCGCCCCAATCAAGCTCGTAGGCGGGCACAATATCCTCAGAACGAAGCAGCCGCGCCACGCCAATAGGAGTTACGAACACGGAGTGCCCGCGCCGCGAGAGCCAGCGCAGCGTGGGCAGATCCAGGTGATCATAGTGATTGTGGCTAATCAGCACGATGTCGATGGGCGGCAGATCCTCTCGCCGCACTCCCGGCTTTCTGTGGCGGCGTGGACCGATCCAGGAAAACGGGCTGGCGCGCTCGCTCCAGATCGGGTCGGTCAAGATGTTGCAACAGCTCTGCTGCACGAGTACGGTCGAATGATTCACCACCGTCGCGCGCAACTCACTGCTTTCGATGCGGCGCGGCGGGATGGAGGGTTCTACATCGGCGACGAATGGCGGCGAAGGTTGGGCGCGGCTGGTGAGTTTCCATCGCACCACGTCCAGCAAACCGCGCGCCTGCGGCGCATCGGGATTGAAAAAACGCTTGCCGTCGAAATGTACGGAATACGGTCTGCCGCTGGTCGCCTCCGGCATGAATGGGTATCGGTTATGAGTGTACAGGGCCGGGTTTGGAGGTTAGCATAATGCTTCGCTCGTTTACGGTCGCGGGTCGCTTCTGCCTCGTTGCGGCTCTGCTGGCATCGGCGGCGCTGGCGCAGGCGCCCCTGAACGATTCCGTGCTGGTGATCTACAACTCAGACGCGCCGGATTCAAAGCAAGTGGCCAGCTATTACATGGCGAAGCGGCGCATTCCGGCCAGCCACTTATGTAAGATCAGTGTCTCCTCCGACGCCCAGATCAAACAGGCTGAGTACGACACCAACGTCAAGCGGCCGGTCCAGAAATGCCTGGAGCAAGCGGACAAGGACAAAATACTTTATATCGTCCTTAGTTACGGAACGCCCTGGTTACTTGAATTTCCACCACCGCAGGAGACGTATGCTCTCGATCAATTTCTCGCCGACCCCTGGGACGAGTATCTGCCCGAACGCGCCGCGAATCAGCCCGAGGTGCAACCGTATTTCGGCAAAGCTCAAAGCGAAGGCGACTTATACGAGTCCTATCTTCCGCTCGCCGATTACCGCCAGAAACCGGACGCCCGCAAAATCTATTCCGTGTGGCGGCTCGACGCAGCTAGCCCCGCCGTCGCCAAAGGGCTCCTCGACAAAGCGCTCTATGCCGAAGCGCATGGCCTCCAAGGCAACGGGTGCTTCGACCGCCGCACCGATCCAACCACTTCGGTGCCCGATTGGGCCTATGGAGCCGGCGATTGGGACATTCACCAGGCTGCCGAGTTCGCGCGCCGCGCGGGATTTCCCGTCACCGAGGACGGCCATTCCGAGGAGTTCGGAACTGCGCCCGCGCCCTTGCGCTGCGATCACGCCGCCTTATACGCCGGCTGGTACACATTGAACCACTACAACGACGCCTTCACTTGGAACCCGGGCGCCATCGGGCTCCATCTCGACAGTGCGTCCGCCACCAACCCGCGAGGCGGTACCAACTGGGCCGCCGGCGCCATTGCCCACGGAATCACAGTAACTGCCGGCGCCACCACCGAACCGTATCTCGACAACTTGCCGCATCCGGACCAGGTCCTGTGGTATTTGTTTCACGGCGCGAATGTAGGCGACGCATTGTTGCGCAGCGAGCGCCTGTTGAAGTGGCGCATCATCAACGTGGGAGACCCGCTCTATCGGCCGTTTTCAAAAAACGCCGACCTTGAACAGCGCCTTAGACCCAAAATCATCTTCGCGCTGCTGCCGCAGATGGTGTTAGGCGATAACACCTCGCTGGGCGCGATTGCTCTCAGTAAGCCCGCCGCCTCGGGCGCGGAGAACTTTTCCCTTAGGAGCGATCACCCGGACTTAGTCAGCGTACCCCAAACTGTGACAGTTACGGCAGGATCGGACGGAGCTAAGTTTCCCATCAAAAGCCTCCGCGTTCCAGGAGACGGCGCCCCCGTTCGGGTGTATGTCAAAGGCGCCGACTTACAAATCTCAAACACGCTGGTATTGTTTTCCGTGCTGCAATCGCTTGGAATTGCACCCGGCCGGGTAAGAGGCGGCACGTCCGCCACCGCGCTGGTATCGCTCCGCCAGACGTCCTCGAATTCGGCCATCACTCTGAAAAGCAGCAATCCAGCCATCGCCAGCGTGCAACCCGAAATCAACATACCCAACGGCCACAACAGGGCGGCATTTCAAATTACCACCCATGCGGTCTCGGCGCAGACTTCGGTGGTGATTTCCGCCTCTTACGCGGGCTCGGTTCGAAGCGCCGACCTTATCGTTGTTCCGTAGTAACTGCGGGCGTCCGCTGTACAGCGCCAGCTAACAAAGTTTTCTCACACAGGCGCTCGAGAATCGAGAGCGGAGCATTTTCAGGATCTGACAGCGACCCCCGCGCAATGATGAATGTCTGCTCGAGCGCATGTTGGCCGGCTTGCACCGAATGCGGCACCACATCGGTGAACACCAGCCACGTAGAACCTGGTGGAAATTCGAAACGCTGCTTAGTGCAGTTACTCTGAAACTCGGTATTGTGCTTCAGATAATCGTGGAAGCGAAGCATGAAGCGATCGTATGGCGAGCGCGGAACGACTGGCAAGCCGAGCGAGTGCAGCAAGCGCGCCGAGCGATGCATTAACTGCCCGGTTGCCGATGAGGCTGCCGCCGCGATGTCATTCAGGCCGGCATCGCGAGCGAAGCGCTCGGCCACCGCGCCGAATGGCCCGGAGGTGATCCACACGCGTGTCTTGGCGCGTGAAATATTTGTGAACACACGCAAGATCAGCCCGCCGTTCGTAGGTCGCGACGGAAACGCGTCGGTATGAATCAAATCGTTGCGCTTATTCAGCGGCAGATCGCGGCCCTCTTCTTCTATTGGACGGAAGCTCGCATAATCGAGCTTCCAATGTCGCGAGTATTCGGGCAGTAACTCGCTTGTAAATCGAATTACAGCGCGCGAGTAATCGCGAAATATGCTGCGCAAGCGATCAGTAAGCGCCGCATCGCCGGCAATTCCAGTAATCCGGTCAGCCAACGGCCGGTAAGCGATATTCTTGTGAGCTGCGCCGCCGGAGAAACTAAGATGACGAAGGAATTCTTTTGATTCTTCCGCTAAAGCGAATGGGGTCGCTGGGAAGAATAGAATGTTACCCGCTTCTAGTTCGGGCCGGTAATCCAGATATTCGGGCAAAGGCCACTGCTCGACGGTGACGAGGCTCATTTATTCAGCTTACCCGCTATCTGCCGCATTAGAAATATTGGATCAACTCCGCGATTCGCGTAATCTTTAGCAAACGTGGATGGGTTTCGGGCACTTCTTCGTGCTCCAGCCGCCATGTGCGAGGATGCGGCACAAACACCGCGCTCAGCCCGGCAGCAAGTGCCGGATTGATGTCGGATTTCGGCGAGTTCCCCACCATCCAGGTGCGGTCGGTGGCAAGACCGCGCTCGCGGGTAAGCTCCCGGTACGCCGGCTCGTGTTTCTCTCTCACGATCGCGGTGTGATGGAAATAGCGGCCCAGCCCGGAACGGTCGAGCTTCAATCGCTGCTCTTCAAAATCTCCCTTCGTGAACAGCGTCAGCTCGTGACGCAAAGAGAGTTCCGCTACCGTCTCTTCCACGCCCTCCAGAAGCTCGATAGGATGCTCCAGAATTGCATGCGCAAAGTCCTGTACGACGCGCAGGTCCGCTTCCGAGATATCGCGCTCGGCCAGGTGCTGATAACACGCGGCCAGGTTACGCGCGAAGTTGCGGGAGCCATAGCCGTGTAACTTGGCATTCACGATTTCGATTTCATCCAGAACGGCGCGCACCTCGCCAGGAGACATCGATGAGTGCGAAAGATATTCGCAGAACTGATCGAACGCACTTTCAAAGTAAATGTTATTCTCCCAGAGCGTATCGTCGGCGTCGAAAATGAGATGCTGGCGCATTAATCGGCCTCCGGCCGCGCCTCGGCCAGATGTTTGGGATGCCCGTTTAGCGGCGCAACGCGTTTCGCCAGGTTGATGCGCTCACGCTGTAGTGTGTAAGTGGGCAAAATGCTGACCAGAAATTCGAGCCTCTCCGTTTCCGAGCGCAGGGACAGCACCGTTTGACGTTTGTCCAGGTCTGAGATGAATTGAGTAAGTTGGAAGCTGAGCTGCGGTGCTTCGAGCGCGGGCTCAATGACGACGCTCGGCTCTTCGATTTTACGGAGTCGCTCGAAACCGGCGATGGCCCGCCGCCGCAAGTCAACCGGCACATCGCCTGCCTCCTCATCGTTGAAATATTCAACCGAAGCGCGCAGATATGGTTTGTCATCGTTCAGCGAGACGACGCGGAACCGCCGCCGGCCAATCGCAATCAAGTCGAGCCGTCCGTCCGGGTAGCGATGAATGACCCGGTCAATGGTCGCGCTGCACCCGACATTCACGATTCCGTCGTCCTTGGCCATCACCACTCCGAACTCGGCGCGAGCCGGAATCAGCTCGCCCATCATCTCCTTGTAGCGCTCCTCGAAGATGTGCAGCGGCAATGGCGTAGCGGGCAGCAGGACGACCGAGAGAGGAAACAAAGGAAGAAACTGCGTGCCCATGAATCTATTATCTGTTGCGCGCAAAAGCGAACACCACGCGTAAGGGCTAGGATCAAATAAATGACCCTGAAGCTCAAGCGAACGCCCGGGCTTTACCTCGTAGGATTCATGGCCGCCGGAAAAACAACCGTGGGGCGATCGCTTGCCGACGAGCTGGGGTGGTGTTTTGTCGATATCGACACCGACATCGAAGCCCAACAAGGGAAACCCATCGCCGATATTTTCCGGGAGCGCGGTGAAAGCTATTTCCGCGAAGTCGAATCGCGGATGATTCGCGGCCGCATTTCCCGCATCGAAGCCGGCGACCCCTGCGTCATGGCGCTCGGCGGCGGCGCATTTGTCCAGCCCCACAATTGGGAGTTGATTCAAAATAACGGCGTCACCGTGTGGCTTGATTGCGCATTGGAAACCATTCGCCGGCGTCTGGGCGAAGATACGTCGCGGCCCCTGGCCCAAGATCGCGGAGCGCTGGCACAGTTGTTCGAGGACCGCCGTCCGCTCTACGCCCGGGCAGATTTTCGCATCGAGGTGGATACCGACGAAGTCTCCGAAATTGTGCGCAAGATCCTGCGCCTGCCCATCTTTTAGGCTGTGAAGCGAGCCGATGCGAAGCTTCGACGAGACGCGCTAGCGATTTTTCAGGCTGCGCTTCGTGCGGCGGCGGCCGGCAGCGCCATCGGCAGGCATCTGTCCGTCGCGCGCGGTCGCTTGCGGACCGATGGCATTTCTCTTCCGCTCGCAGACTTCAATCGCGTGTTTCTGATTGCCGTTGGGAAAGCATCCGTCGAGATGAGCGCGGCACTGGAGGCGATCGTCGGGCCGAGACTGACCCGCGGCCTCGTTGTCGCCAAGCGTCCGGCGCCCAGACAACCGCTGCGTGTGGCACGCGTGATCGAATCGGACCATCCAGTTCCAGGCGAGGCCGGAGTTCGGGCGGCCATCGAAGTTCGTGAACTGCTATGCCAGCTAAATGCGCGCGACTTGTTGATCGTCGCGATTTCGGGCGGGGCCTCCGCCTTGCTGCCCGCGCCCGCTCAATCAATTACCCTCGAAGCCAAACAGCAGATTACTGATCTATTGCTGCGCGCCGGCGCGAGCATAGGCGAGCTGAATGCCGTTCGCAAACACCTATCTACGCTGAAGGGCGGGCGGCTCGCTGCCCTCGCCTATCCGGCGACCGTCGTCAGCCTGCTGCTTTCCGATGTCGTCGGCGACGCACCGGACGTGATCGGCTCGGGCATGACGGCGCCGGACACCTCCACCTTCGATCATGCGCTTGCGGTGCTGCAAAGGTTTGAGCTTATGAACCACGCGCCTCCCTCCGTAATCGCCCATCTGGAGCGCGGCGCGCGCGGCGAGATCGCCGAAACTCCGAAGCCCGGCGATCCGCTCTTTAACAACGTTCATCAAGTGATCGTCGGCAGCAATCGCCTGGCGCTCGACGCCGCAGCCAGGCAGGCAAAAACGCTCGGCTTCACTCCGTTGATTCTTTCAAGCACCATGCAAGGCGAAACGCGTCAGATTGCGCGGGCACACGCCGAGATCTTGCGCGAGGTCGTGTCCTCCGGAAATCCGATACAGACGCCGGCGTGCATCCTTTCAGGCGGCGAGACGACGGTCGCCGTACGCGGGCGCGGCACGGGCGGACGCAATCAAGAGTTCGCATTAGCAGCAGCGCTGGCCATCGAGGGCCTCAAGCATGTTGCAGTGTTGAGCGCGGGCACCGACGGCACCGATGGGCCCACCGATGCCGCGGGCGCGATCGCTACCGGCCACACGGCGGCGCGCGCGCGGCGGCTGAACATGGATCTGCGCGAATACCTGGCGGAAAACAACTCTTACGCCTTCTTCGACGCCCTCGGCGATCTCATCCGAACGGGACCCACTGGAACGAACGTGATGGACATTCACGTGCTGCTCGCGGGACGTTCGTAAAAGCTCAGCGAGTTATCGCCCTGTTTGACGACTCGCGTCTTCTCAAGACTTCCGTAGCGCTCCTCGAGCGGGAAGCGGGACGGATGTTGTGCGATCACAAGCGTACACGAAGTAGCGGCGAGCGCAGTCAGCGAAGCCGCATATTCGTCGCTTTGCTCGTAAGGCGGATCGATAAATGCAATGTCCGCCGGGTAGTTGGCGAGCAGCACAGCGGCGCTGCCGCGCACAACGGTAGCTTCGCCGGCCACCCCGAGCACGTGCAAATTCTCGCGCAGCACTTCCACGGCCGATGCCCGCCGTTCGATGAAGATGACGTGCTTTGCGCCGCGGCTCAGAGCCTCAATCCCAACCGCGCCGGTGCCGGCATATGCATCGAGAAACACGACCCCCGCCAGGCGCGGCGCGAGAATCGAAAAGAGCGATTCGCGCAAGCGGTCCGGCGTGGGTCGAACCGAAAGGCCGGGCGCGGATTTCAAACGGCGGCTGCGAAAACGTCCGGCAATCACTCGCATGCGCTTCAAGCCACTTGGCCTAAGCCGTATTTGCGCTGCCAGTGCTCCTGAATGTAGCGTACCGCCGCTCGCAGCTCCTGGGTGTCATGGCCCGGCCGCAGCGCGTCTTCAATGAACGCCGCTGCTTCGCGCCGTGCGGTTTCGAGTACGTCCACATCGCGCACCAGGTCGGCAAGCCGCAGACCCGGTATGCCGGATTGCCGCGTGCCGAAAAATTCGCCCGGGCCGCGCAGCTTCATGTCCATCTCGGCGATGTAGAAGCCGTCATTCGACTCCACCAGCGTGCGAATGCGCTCCCGCGCGATGTCGCTGAGCTTGCCCGTCACCAACACACAATAGCTTTGATGAGAGCCGCGTCCGACGCGCCCGCGCAATTGATGGATCTGCGCAAGACCGAAGCGCTCGGCCTGCTCAATCACCATCACGGAAGCATTCGGCACGTCCACTCCTACCTCGATTACCGTGGTCGAGACCAGAATCTGCGTTTGCCCCGATTGGAAGTTGCGCATCGCGGCTTCCTTATCGTCCGCGCTCATACGGCCATGCAGCAGCCCCACGCGGAACTGAGGGAACACCTGCTGCGACAAGTGTTCGAACATCTTTTGCGCGGCCTTCACCGCCGCGAGAGTCTCCGATTCCTCCACCACCGGATACACCACGTAGGCCTGCCGCCCCGACTGGATCTCTTGCGCCACAAAGCTATAGATCGCCTCCACGCGCGATTCGGGCACGTGCTTGGTCACAATCGGCTTGCGTCCGGGCGGAAGCTCATCGATGGTAGAGACGTCCAGATCCCCGTAGACGGTCAGTGCCAGCGTGCGCGGAATCGGCGTAGCCGTCATCACCAGCACGTCGGGCTGCGTGCCCTTCTGCAACAGTTTAAGCCGCTGTTCGACTCCGAAACGGTGCTGCTCGTCAATGATGGCCAAGCCGAGCTTTGCGAAATTCACGTCTTCCTGGATCAGCGCGTGGGTGCCGATTACGATGTGCACCAGGCCCGCCGCAATCAGCTTTTTAATCTGTTCTTTTTCGCGCGCCGTCGCCGAACCGGTCAGCAGAACGACAACGTATCCGAGCGGCGAGAGCAAGCGCTTGAAGTACGAGAAGTGCTGAGCGGCGAGAATTTCCGTCGGCGCAAGCACCGCCGTTTGATATTGATTTTCGAGGGCGATGACAGCAGCTTCGGCGGCAACAATGGTTTTCCCGCTGCCTACGTCGCCTTGCAGCAGCCGGTTCATGGGCTGCGCGCGTTTCATATCATCGACAATCTCCTGCACCACCCGGCGCTGCGCCGCGGTGGGCTTAAAGGGCAGCATTTTTCTGATCTGCTCGCGCGCGCGCTCGGTCACCGTGAAACAGATGCCGGGCGCCTGATGCGCCTTGCTTTTCTTGAGCAGCAGGCCGCATTCCAGCCAGAAAAATTCGTCGAAGATCAGGCGCGTCTGCGCGGGCGATCGAAATTCGTTCCACAGCCGTACATCGGCATTCGCCGGCGGCACGTGAGTCTCGCGAATCGCGGTCGCCAGGTCCGGCAACCCGATGCGCGCGCGCACGCTCACCGGCACAGCATCTTCAGGCATCGGCGCTTCCTTCAATATGCGGTCGAGAAGCTTGCGGAACACGCGCGTCGAGATTTTTCCTGCTGCCTCATACACCGCGACCACGCGGCCGGAGTGCAGAGTTTCTTCTTCATCATCGCCCGACAGAATCTCGAGCTCCGGCTGCACCATCAGGCGCTGGCGGCCGGAATCCAGTTCGATTTTGCCGAATAGGGCGACGCGCGTGTCCGGCACCAGCGTGTCCGCGTATCGCTCGCCATGAAACCAGCGGGCCTTCAACGTTGCGCCGCTGCCATCGTGCAGCGTCGCTTCGAACAGACCCACCGAGCGGCGGCGTAAGCCGGAAAACTTGCCGCTCAAAACTCGCGCCAACACCGCCGCCTTCTCGCCCGGTGCAAGCTGCGAGATGGGCTTGAGGTTTCTGCGGTCTTCGTAGCGAAACGGCGTGTAATAGATCAGGTCCGCCGCGGTCGCGAGGCCTTTGGCGGCCAGCATTTCCGCGCGCGCCGGCCCAATGCCTTTTACGAATTGAAGCGGCGTGGACAGGTCCAACGTTTAGAGTATCGTCTGGGCGCTCGCAACTTTTCGCCCACTCGCGGCTGAACAAAATTTAACACCATTGTGTCAACCGCGGCAATACCTGCTCCGTCACTGGAGTTGAGCGGGTGAAACGCTACTGCCGCCCGCGCAACTCGGAGGGAAGAGCCCGGGAGCCAAGGTGGTCTACCGAGTCCGCCGCCTGGCTCCCGGCTTTGTTTGCTCAAACGCGCAACACCGTATAATTCGGTCACATGCTCGTCGAGTTGATGGTCGAAAATTATGCGGTAGTCGAGCAGGCCCGCATCCGCTTCCAGGAGGGTTTGAATGTACTGACCGGCGAGACCGGCAGCGGCAAGTCCATTGTCGTTGACTCGCTGAATCTGCTGTTCGGCGCGCGTGCGTCGGCCGAGATGATTCGCAGCGGCGAAATCAAGGCCCGTGTGTCCGGAATCTTTTCCGTAGATCCAACGCCGGAGATGGAGGAAACGCTGCGCGCCGCCGGCATCGAGCGCGAAGAGGACGACCTGATCGTCGAACGCGAGATCGGCGCCAACGGAAAGTCCCGCGCGTTTGTTGCCAATCGGCCCGTGACCACAGCATTTCTCCGCCAGC
>Ga0070737_10003436_pt1 | contig 17110 bp, 17 predicted proteins | sample Coa_R1_10_FD_66438 | JGI IMG/M metagenome (GOLD analysis project Ga0070737, IMG submission 66438) | Surface soil microbial communities from Centralia Pennsylvania, which are recovering from an underground coalmine fire - Coalmine... | ecosystem: Environmental > Terrestrial > Soil > Unclassified...
TCACGAATTTTCGCTTTCACTGTTTGTTTAACAGCTTCTTTACCCGGAGAAAGAATGGTTCGTGGATCGTATACCTTTTTGTCTTTATCCAGCACTTCGCGGACAGCTTTCGTCCATGCTTGTAAACATTCTGTATTCACATTAATTTTTGCATGGCCGAGTTCAATCGCCTTTTGGATTTGGTAATCGGGTATACCGGAACCTCCATGTAAGACAAGCGGTACATTAGTCAATTCTGAAATCTCCTTCATTTCTGCAAAACCAAGTTTCGGCTCACCTTGATATGGGCCATGAACAGAACCAAGAGCTGCTGCCAATGCATCAATTCCTGTTTCAGTCACCATCCTCAAGCATTCTTCCGGATCTGCATAGCGAATACCGCCAATCAGTCCGTCTTCAGTTCCGCCGACAGTTCCAACCTCTGCTTCAACCGAAACGCCTTGATGTCGTGCATAGTCTGTTACCTGCTTAGTCATTTGAATATTTTCATCAATTGGATGATGTGATCCATCAATCATAACGGAAGAATATCCGGCATCAATCGCCTCTTTACAGCGTTCCACACTACTTCCATGATCCAAGTGTAATGCAACCGGAACGGTAATATTCTTTGTTTCTACAATACTATTAACCATTGCTGCAATAGTTTTAAATCCTCCTAAATAATCTACAAGCCGATCAGAAGATGCGACAATAATAGGTGAATGTTCTTCTTGCGCTGCTTCCAGAATTGCTTCAGCCCATTGGAAGCTGTTGATGTTGAAGGCTCCCACTGCATATTTTTCTTCTTTTGCTTTTATCAGCATCTCTTTCATAGAAACTAATCGCGATGATATGAAAGTTGTCACCTAACTCACCCCTCTTGTCATAATATACATAATTTTCAATCATCAATCGACGCACTTCTATATCTTAGGAACACTAATGAAATTGGACAAGATGGGCCCAATCCCATTAGAATCCTAGCTCTTAATATTGTTTTGCCGTTTCTAATTTTCTTCTTCTTGATTCATATGCCTGTTGAATGCTTTCTTTATTTGATACTTCCGCAACACCAACATTCCACCAGCTGTCATAACCGTCCGTCATTGTTTTTGGCAGTACCTTAATGTCAATCAAGGTTGAAACTTTCTGTTTCTTCGCATCTTCCAAAGCTTCTTTCAATTGCTCAATGGTATGAACCCGATACGTTTTCGCACCATATCCTTCTGCCACTTTTGCATAATCGATATTTAAGATTTTATTGTCATGTGTTCTAAATTCTGTAAAATACGTTCCTCCACCATTATTCATTTGCAGATTGTTAATACATCCAAATCCAGAATTATCAAAAAGAACAACATTTATTTTTTTTCCATATTGAATGGCAGTGATCAGCTCTGAGTGAAGCATTAAAAAGCTTCCGTCACCCACAAGCGAATAAACTTCCTTATCTGGCTCGGCTAATTTAATGCCAAGTGCCCCTGATATTTCATAGCCCATGCATGAATAACCGTATTCAACGTTATACGTATTCGGCACGGTCGGATTCCAAATACGCTGTACATCACCTGGAAGCGATCCGGCAGAAGTAATAATCGTGCTATCCGGTGAAATTGTATCATTCACGGCAATCAACGCTGTAGTCTGAGCCAATTCCGTATTTAGTGCATCAGCATATTCATTTAAAATGTCTTGTGTAAAATGATGTTTAATTTCCGGATCAAAGTCTTCACGGGTAAAGGTTACTTTACTTAAGCGGTCACGCTCAAGCTCCCATTCTTCTTTCAATTCAGCAATCATTGATCCGAATTCACTCTCATATCCATTCAGAAGCGGTGCCAATTGTTCCAAAGTTGTTTTCGCATCTGCTACCACCTGAAAGGCATCCATTTTGTAAGCTTGCAAACGGCTAACGTTGATATTTAAAAACCTGGTTGTTTCATAGTTGAAGGCAGTTTTGGAGGAGGTCACAAAATCTGTATATCTCGTACCGATACCAATAATTAAATCTGCCTGGCGGGCTGCTTTATTGGCTGCGAGCGTTCCGGTGACCCCTATTCCGCCTAAATTATTTTTGAAAGTAGATTCGACAGTTGCTTTACCAGCCTGTGTTTCTACTAAAGGAATATTATGTTTTTCGGATAGCGCTATTAAAATATTGCGTGCCCCGGAGTATTTGGCACCGCCGCCGACAAGGATGACAGGTTTTTTGCTTGCTTTGATCAACTCTGCTGCACCTCTTAGCTCACGTTCTACTGGTGCTTTACGATCTAAATAATGAACCCGCTTTTCAAAGAATCTTTCATCATAGTCAAATGCTTCACCCTCAACATCTTGCGCAATACAAATCGTTGCTGGGCCAGCTTTTCCCGGGTCTGTCATAACCTCAAACGCACGAATTAAGCTTGACATTAACTGTTCCGGACGGGTAATGCGATCCCAATATCTTGAAACAGGTTTTAAGGCATCATTTGTCGTCACTGCCAGGCTATATTCTTGTTCGACTTGTTGTAACACCGGATCAGGCTGCCTAGTCGCAAAAGTATCTCCCGGAATAAACAACACAGGGATATTATTAGCCAAAGCTGTACCTGCCGCTGCCGTCAAATTAGCGGAGCCTGGTCCAACGGAAGTCGTTACCGCATAAATTTTCCGGCGCAGCATTTGTTTGCTATAGGCAATGGCAGCGTGTGCCATTCCTTGTTCATTTTTTCCTTGAAAAACTTTTAAATGGCCAGCATCTTGTTCCAACGCCTGCCCAATCCCCAATACATTTCCATGTCCGAATACAGTGAAAATGCCTTCAACGAATGGAAATTCCTCTCCGTCAACATGGATATATTGCTGGTTTAAAAACTTGATTAAGGCTTGCGCCGCGGTTAATCTGATTTTCCCCATGGACATTTCACCTCTTACTGATTTATCACTGCTACATTGGAGTGTTCCGCAATTAATTGCTCAATTCCTTCAACTGTTGGCATTGCTTCAGAAGAACTGTGCTTGCTAACAACAATGGCTGCAGAGGCACTGCCGTATTTAAGAGCTGTTTCAATATCTTTACCGGAGATTAAAGCAAAAAGAAAAGCGGAAGCGTATGAATCACCGGCACCGAAGGTTTTTAATACCTTTGTTCGATATGCATGTCCCCTGAACACTTCACCTGATTTTGTATAAGCATAAGAGCCTTCTACACCATGTTTAATGACGACCAGTTCCGGAGAATGTTTGAAAAGTGAACCAATAGTTGATTCATTGCTGCCTCCTTCTACATTTTCCATCACATCAAATTCATCACGTGTTCCAATGACAATATCTGCTTGCTGGGCAACCAGTGTATAATAAACAGATGTTTCTTCTTTAGATACCCATGTATAACCGCGGTAGTCTAACTCAAAGACAATCTTCACATCATTTTTCTTTGCCAGCTGTACTGCTTTTAAAACAGCTTCACGAGACGGACTTTTAGCAAGAGCTGTTCCGGAGACTAAAAGAATTTTTGAGTTTTTAATGTAGTCTTCACTTACTTCCGACGGTTCTAGGTAAAGATCTGCCGCTTCATCACGGTACATAAGGATGCTGCACTCTTCCGGGCTTTTAATTTCGGTAAAAGCCAAACCGGTTTTATGCCCTTGCTTATCAACAACCATATTAGATGTGTCAACACCAACTCCAGCCATATATTGTTTTATAAACCTGCCATGCTGGTCATCTGCCAGTTTGCCGATAAAACCGACTTTTAGGCCAAGTTTCGATGTTCCAATTGCAATATTCGCCGGAGAACCACCAACATATTTTTTGAATGTCATCGTTTCTTCCATTGGACGATTATATTCTACTGCATTTAAATCGATACACGCGCGTCCGATTGCAATCATGTCAAATTCTCTGTCTGAACGAAAATCGAACTTCATATTGTTAACCCCCTAACACTATTTTCGTTCCAGGATCCATTCGTGATGTGGTTCATTGTGGAATTTCCAAATACGTTTCGGTCCTGCCATGATGTTTAAATAGTAAGAATCATATCCATCAGGTACGGCAACAGGATGGTATCCGGCAGGAACCAAGACAACGTCTCCATTTTCTACCGCCATCGTTTCATCAATTGAACGATCATCTGTATATACACGTTGGAAGACAAAGCCTTGTCTGGGGTTCATTTCATGGTAGTAGGTTTCTTCTAAAAATGATTCATACGGCAGGTTGTCCTGATCATGTTTATGTGGCGGATAGCTAGACCAGTTAGCGCTGTCTGTGAACACTTCTACCACCAGCAAGCTGTTTGCAGTCGGATCCGAGTCAGGTAAAATATTGTGGACCAATCGCTTGTTATTATATTTACCGCGATGTTCAACGCTGTTATCTACAGCTCTAATCAGTCTTGTCGGCAATTGTTTTTCTGATGGAGAATAGCAAAGAATAATACGTGCTTCAGTTACCGCTTCTACTACAAAAGTACGATCGTTTGATACATAAACACTATCAGTTGGTTTCTTTTCAAATACACAGACTCTCGTGCCGATATTTTCAAATGTTTCCTTCTGATCAGTTACAGTTATTTTTCCTGTCAGGGCAACAATGCAGCATTCCACTTTTCCTAGTTCTTCACGATATACAGCGCCTGGAGCTAAATCTACTATTTTCATTGCTACATATTTTAATGGTGAATTTTCGCTTGTTACCTCGTGAACGACTTTGACTCCTGGCGAGGTTTCTACTACATTGGGTTTACGGAGTAATTTACTCACTCTCGTTTCACTCCTAATCATTTTTAAATAACTATAATCCTAACTAACGTAGTCAGGATCATATTAATCTCTTATTCAAATGAAGGTGTTTTATAGCGTGCTGTAACTACTTTTTTGCGAGTATAAAAGTCAACGCTGTCTTTTCCGTTTGCATGCAATGTACCGAAGAAAGAAGACTTCCATCCAGAGAATGGGAAGAAGGCCATTGGAGCCGGCACCCCAAGGTTTACCCCAATCATGCCAGCATCAATATTTTCACGGAAGTAACGAATAGATGAAGCATTGGAAGTGAAAATACATGCACCATTGGCAAATTCGGAACGATTGGCTATTTCCACTGCTTCTTTTAAGTTTTTCACACAAATGATTGATAAAACCGGTGCAAAAATTTCATCTTTCCAAATGGTCATATCGGTAGTGACATTTTCAAAAATTGTTGGTCCTACAAAATAACCTTCCTCAAGTACACCGACACGACCATCGAGGGCTAATTTAGCCCCTTCTTTTAACCCTTGTTCAATATAGCCAAGCGTGCGTTTTTGATTTTCTTCTCTAATAACTGGTCCAAGGAATACGCCATCGTCAAGGCCGTTCCCCATCTTAATGTCTTTTGCTTTTTCCACTAGCTTGGCCACGAATTGATCATAAACGCCTTCTTCCACTGTAACAACAGCAGTTGCCATGCAGCGTTCACCCGCTGAACCAAAGGCAGAACCAATAATATTTGTCACTGCCTCATCTAGGTCGGCATCATTTAGGACAGTCACATGGTTTTTTGCACCTGCCAACACCTGTACACGTTTTAAATTTTCGCTGGCACGCTTATACACATATTCTCCAACTGGTTTAGAACCTACGAAGGAAATAGCTTTTACTTCCGGATGATCTAAGATTCCATTTACCACATCATGAGCGCCGTAAACAACATTAAATACACCTTTTGGCAGACCTGCCTGTTCAAATAATTCCACAAGCTTTCTTGTTAATAAAGGTGTTTTTTCAGATGGTTTTAAAATAAAGGAGTTACCTACAGAAATAGCCATTGGGAACATCCAGCACGGAACCATCATGGGGAAGTTAAATGGTGCAATGCCACCGACAACCCCAATTGGGTAACGATAATTAGTAGCTTCGACATCTGTTGCAATATTACTAAGCGAATCACCCATTGTTAATGTTGGAGCACCCGCTGCAAATTCTACATTCTCAATGCCGCGGAGAACTTCTCCTCTTGCTTCAGAAAGAGCTTTGCCATTTTCAATCGTAATGAATCGGGCCAATTCTTCAGTATGATCCTGCAATAACTGATGAAACTTAAATAGCACACGGGCACGTTTTTGAACCGGTACATTCCTCCATTTTTCAAATGCCCTTTTAGCTGCTTTTACTGCTAGGTCTACATCTTCTTTTGTTGAGTGCGGTACTAGAGCCATCACTTCTTTTGTTGCTGGATTATACACTTCTTCATATTTAGTAGTATTGCTCTCTACCCACTCGCCATTTATATAGTTTTTTAGTTTTTCAACTTTGAGTGCTGTTTCTGCCATTTCTGTTTCCTCCTTAATGAATCCTTCTAAATTAGTAGTTATTTGCCTGATTTCATGGAATGCTTACAGTTGGATAACCATATAGAATATTACTTTCATTAATTTATTATCATATGTTGGTTATCTTTTGGTTATATTTGATATCATCTTAATACTAAAAACGCTTTCGGTCAACTCTTTTTTATTATATTTTGAGTATTTTTCAATAAGTCTGAAATATAGGGGTGATTCGTGCGTAGATTTAGTCAATGATATTAGTAAACTATTGCCAAATTAAAACACCTAATAAAATTAAAAAGAAAAGGAGGCTACCAAAGGTCAGTTACCTGACTTTTTTGCCTCCTTTTGTCACCGTATTATTTCACTGTCATCGTTAACATAGCAGCCAGCGTTTCCCCTGAACCTACCATCACCAATTCCTCTTTCCGGTTCAGTTCACCCGTAAGCGCCATCCATGGCTCGACACAGACAAATTCCTGATCTTTTTCCGTCCATAAGACAATATATTTAAATTGATCGCTGTAAGATAGCGCAATTTGTTTCTTTCGGTCCGGTAGTTCAAATGAAATATTCTTTTTGCGGGCATCTAAAAGTGCGAAAGATTCTTTTTGACCCGTTAAATCCAATGATCCTTGAATTTCTTTTACTTTCATATCATTATAGTCGATATACGTTTTCGCATCGGTTTCGTAGGTTAAATCCTTAACCGATGTTCGAAAATATGGATGGAATCCGGGATACATCGGCATTGCTGCATCCGAAAGATTTCGATACTGCTGTTCAATGATTAGATTTTGGTTTGTTAAACGATATGTAAACACTAATTCAAAATTAAACGGGTATTCTTTTCTTGTTTCAGGATTGCTCACCAGCCGGATGGTGATTGCCGCTTCATTTTTCTCTTGTTTCGTGTCAATGACCTCCCAAGGCTGATTTCTTGCTACCCCGTGGTTTTTCATTCTATAGGTTTGCCCGTTCCACTCATACTCCCCGCCATCAAGCTGACCGGAAATCGGAAACAGAATCGGAATCCCACCGCGGATATTTTTTCCGGGATCATATAAGGTTTCCTTGTTCAGAAAAAGAATTTCTTCTCCTCCAACTCCATAGCCGATAATAATTCCGCCCCGTTCCGGCACCACCCTTAGCCATGAACCGGCTTCCTTGTCGATAAGCTCATACACATCAAATTGGTGTTCTTTTGCAATATTTAGCTGGTACATTTCTTTCCCTCCATCATTCTTGGTTGTCTCGAATTTGTTTCTCATGTATGGCGATAGTTTTTTCAATAAAATCAATAATCAGCAATAACTCTTCTTCCGTATACTGTGCGCAAAGCTCTGCCATATCCATGCTGATTGAGGCATAATGCTCTTTAATTTCGTTATGTCTTTCCTTAACGGGAACAATGATGACGCGGCGCCTGTCATTTGGGTCCTTTTCCCTCCTGACAAATCCGGCCTGCTCCAGCCGATCGATTAAAGCGGTAACCGAACCAGTACTCAAGCCGGTTATTTTCCCCAATTCTCCAGCAGTTAACGGGCCCGTCTCATTTAGTATGTCCGCAGTTTTAAAATCTGTAAGCACAACGCCAATCGAATGGGCGGTTTTTTGTTGAAATAGAACCATTCTTGCGCTCAACTTACGAAGGCTCCTGATTAAATCTTTCAAGCGTTCAGGATGATTCGATAATGTCATTGACAGATTTCATCCTTCCTTTTAAAATGAATTTATCTTGATCATCAAGATAATTTTTCTCCATCATTCTAATTTATTTCGGTTTATTAATCAATGGGGAAGGAGATAGGGGAGTTAGCAAATTTAATAATAAGGGAGAGGTTTTATGATTAAAAAAGATACAAATCTTAAGCCGGTTGTTGCTGGGCTCTTGCTTGGCATCCTCATGGCGGCCATGGATAATACGATTGTTGCGACAGCGATGCCCACCATCATTTCCGACCTTGGAGATTTTGATAAATACATATGGGTAACCTCTGCTTATATGGTGGCCGTTATGGCCGGAATGCCGATATTCGGCAAGTTATCCGATATGTATGGCCGAAAACGTTTTTTTATGTTTGGCTTAATTGTTTTCCTGCTCGGTTCGATCCTTTGCGGTATTGCTCACAGCATTGTTCAGCTTAGTATTTATCGGGCGATTCAGGGAATTGGCGGCGGCGCCTTGATGCCGATCGCTTTTACGATTGTGTTTGATATTTTTCCGCCGGAAAATCGCGGTAAAATGACTGGACTCTTAGGGGCAGTCTTTGGTGCATCCAGCATTCTTGGACCTTTATTGGGTGCCTACATTACAGATTATATTAGCTGGCACTGGATTTTCTATGTTAACGTGCCGATTGGAATTGTCTCGATCTTTCTTATTGTTACGTTCTATCATGAATCGATGCAGCATTCCAAGCAAAAAATCGACTGGTGGGGAGCCATTACTCTTGTTATTGCGGTTGTCAGTCTTATGTTTGCCCTTGAGCTTGGCGGCAAACAGTACGATTGGAATTCGGTGCAAATTATCAGCCTGTTTGTCAGCTTCTTTGTCTTTTTTGCCGTATTTTTCTTTGTCGAATTAAAGGCAGCGGAGCCAATTTTACCGCTTTGGCTGTTTAAACGACGGCTGTTTGCCGCTTCGCAAATTCTGGCCTTTTTATATGGAGCAACATTTATAATTCTAACCGTATTTATTCCGATTTTTGTTCAGGCTGTATATGGCGGGACAGCCAAAAACTCCGGGTTAATTTTAACCCCAATGATGCTTGGGTCTGTCGCCGGAAGCTCCATGGGCGGAATATTTATGACGAAAACTTCTTACCGCAACTTGATGTTTGTTTCGGTTATATCCTATATATTAGGAATGGTTTTACTCGGCAGCATGACGGTTGACACTTCTCGCTGGCTTCTAACACTCTATATGATTCTTGTCGGATTTGGAGTCGGATTTTCCTTCTCGCTCCTGCCAACGGCATCGCTTCATAATTTGGAGCCACAATACCGTGGAACGGCCAATTCAACGAACTCTTTTTTAAGGTCGTTTGGCATGACACTTGGGGTTACTATTTTCGGAACGATTCAAAGTAATCTGTTCACGGATAAGTTGAAAGATGCTTTTAAAGGAATGCCTGCTGCCGGCCATTTTAAAATGGGCAACCCGCAACAAATCTTTGAGGCCGATCAGCGTTCCAAAATTCCAAGTTTTATATTAGACAAAATTATTCACGCCATGTCGGATTCCATTACCCATACATTTTTACTTACGCTAATTCCAATTGCATTCATTGTAATTACGATCTTCTTTATGGGTAAAGCAAGAATTACTACACAAAGGAAAGCTCCTGTAAAAGGATAAAATGAAGCACTGGACCGCTTTTAGGTCCAGTGCTTTTTACTTGAAAAATTGCCCTAATCGTAGTAAGTACAAATCGTACAGCTTCTTTCTTACACCTCCAGATCTCTTCCTTCTTCAACGATATGGAACAAAAGATGAGCCAAATGATGAATCGGACCGTATTCTTCCTCTTCTTCTTCATCAATTTCGTCGCTGAACTCCAGATCATTTAAATACAATGCGATGAATTCGTAAAAGTCACTTAACTGGAAGGCGTAGCAGGCGGATGGTTCCTCATTGTCCTCTTCATATTGCAACACCATATAGGAAACGGTTCCGTCAATATCTTCGGCATCGAAAAAGACGAAAAAGCCGATATTGGTGTCCAGCTCAAATAAATGTCTCGTGCCACCCGCTGTTGCTTTCTCAAAATCCTCCTGGTTTAACTTTTGAACCTGCATCGTATCGACATGATCTTCTTGATGAAAACTAACTACAAATGATTTCATCGTTATCCTCCTCTATAACCTCACATGCTAATAGTATTACCCACTTTGCGATAATCATTTCGAAAATTGAAAAAATCCCTGAAATAACAGGGATTAAAAATATTTCTTTTTCCAAAAAATTGTCGCGGTAACAGCCGATAAAATTCCACAAAGTAACAGAGTAATTAAAAAAGCGTGTGGGCTATGTTGGAATGGCAAATTGACATTCATTCCGTACAGGCTGAATACCATGGTTGGAAACGAAAGGATGATGGTGATGGAAGTTAGAAATTTCATCACGATGTTTAGATTATTCGAAATGATCGAGGCAAAACCGTTCATCATCCCTGTCAAAATGGTATGATACGTTTCCGCCATTTCGATTGCCTGTGTTTTTTCAATAATGACGTCTTCTAATAAATCTTTGTCTTCTTCATACATTTTTAAATAATTAAAACGCAGGATTTTATCAAGAACCACTTTGTTCGATTTCAATGAGGTGGTAAAGTAGATCAAACTTTTTTCTAAAGCAAGAAAGGAATACAGTTCTTTATTTTTTAACGATTCATGGACTTGCCTTTCAATATCGTTTGTTTTCTTGTTAATTTGTTTCAAGTACCGAAGATAAAAAGAAGATATAACAAATAATAGCTGAAGTGCAAAGCGTGTCTTTTTAAATGTAAAAAATTCTTTTACCCGGTTTCTGCGAAATTCCTCAATAATCGGTGAATCTTTCAAGGAAACAGTGATCATATTTTCCTTTGTTTGAATAATCCCGATCGGAATGGTTTCATAGACTTCAAGTCCTGATTCATCCTGAACAACATAAGGAAAATCAACGATAATATAGACCCTGCCATCGTCCCGTTCAATCCTAGGCCGCTCTTCATCGTCCAAGGCATCTTTAATAATATCGATATCAATGCCGGCATCATTCGATACTCTAGCGATTTCCTCTGGTGTCGGGTCATAGATATTGACCCAGCAGCCTTTTGAAATGGTATCGACTTTTTCTAAAACCCTTGTTTCTGTACTTTTATATATCTCTAACATGCCAATCCTCCTCACTCTCTTCAAATGAGGAAGTTAATTACCTTCATGGGAGTTGATATTTGTGAAACTCCCTATAAAAGTCAGATTAACTTCCCCGTAACTGCCGGGGTCCGGATCTATGGAATAACTCAAAAATATCAACTCCCTCTGCATGTTTTTTGTCCAACTCCTATCATAACCGAAATTCGCTAAGTTCCAAACAGTTTTTTAATCATAATAAGGATTAAAGTGAATTAACACTTCGTCAATATTGTCATGATGGTCCATGAGCCTTTTTTTAATAGACTTTGCCAAATCATGGCCTTGCTTAATCGTTTTGGCATGATCAATGGCAATTCGTAAATCGACGATGACATAATGGCCGTGTTCTCTTGCCCGGATACGGTCAATCCGCTTTACATCAGGAAATTGCTGGATGATTGTCATATATTCCTGAAGTGTCTCTGTGTTAATGTTGCGCTCCAATAAAATGTCGAAAGCCTCCGCCAACATTTCTTTTGCGATTTTAAAAATTAAATATGCAACAAAAATACTGGCGATTTTATCACCATAAAAAAGAGGGGTGATGGAGAATTGCTCCCCGATAATAGAAACGAGAACCCCGATCGCAGCTGCAATGGATGCGACAATATCCGCTCTATGGTCAAAAGCAATGGCTTCAATTGCCTTACTGTTATTCTTTTTGGCTGTTGCAAGAGAACTTCTGTATAAAATCATTTTTGCAATAAAAGAAAAAACAGCGACCCACATCGCCAACATGCTGGGTGATTCCACTGGATGGAAAAAACCGCTGACTCCCTCATATATAACGTAAATCGATACTTCAAATAGTAAGATCCCCACAATGCCGGAGACGATGACCTCTGCTTTCCCATGCCCATAGGGATGTTCCAGGTCGGCTGGTTTGTTGGAGATTTTGATGACCAAAACGACGAGCAGTGAGGCACATACATCTGCGGCGGAATGGATTCCATCCGCAAATACAGCATCACTATGGCCAAACCAGCCGATGATAATTTTCCCTAATGTGAGAATTATGTTACTGACTAAACTAATCCAGGCTACTTTTTTCGCCAATGTTTCTCTTAATTCCATGAAACCACCCTCAAAAATTCCTCTAGAAATCATAGCAAAAGCAGCCTATATTGGTCTAGAGGAAAAAGCTAAATTTTTCCGTTATAGCGCTCCTCTTCTTCCTCTTTTATCATTTCCATTTCCTCAAGCACAGATATTTTATTAATTTGATCATGGAGAAAATGAAAGGCTTGATCCAACTCCTCACGAGATGGAAAGGTATCTTTTTGATTCATCTGCAACATTCCCTTCAAAGTTTTATTTTAACAAGAGTAAACCCTAGTAAAAACGAAAAAAATACCGTTGTATTGAATACAAATGGAGGGATCACATGTTTAAAAAGAAAGTTAACCCTAAAAAAGAAGTTGCCGGAAGTTTTTATCACCCGAGTTATGATCATGAGGAAGATACATTGTCACAAGGACTGGCCACAACCCATGAGCAAGTAAGTGATGTCTATTCCGAAGGAGAAATTGGTGCCTCCAAGAATGAATGAACCGTCAGAAAACAGCTTTCTTTATGAAAGCTGTTTTCTTGTGGTTACTTATCATCATCAACATATGGATCATGTTCATAGGCCGGCAGGTCACCAAACGTTGTCATGATTCCTTCTTCGTCAAGTGCCTGTTCATAACGCTCATGCTGCGGATTCGGGTAGACGGTAATATTCTTCCCATACATATCATTGCCGACAAAATTTTCAAAGTCTTCCACATAGCCAATATTTTCATCTGATTCAATATAAATGTCCTGATAATCATCTTGCGGGAACGCCAAATCAGAAGGCGTTTCGGAAGTTCCCCATTCAGCAACTGCCTGCCATGAGTCTTCAGCATCAAAAGCCACATCCTCATCCTTCTCATCCATATCGAATTTCCCCCAAGGCGGCATTAATACCCCTTCTTCAACTGGGCGTTCATGAGATTCAACCTTATCCGGGCTATGTTCGATGCAATACGTTGTGTTCGGCAATGCCTGCAATCGCTCCAATGGAATTTCTTTGCCGCATATTTCACATCGGCCATATGTTCCATTTTCCATCGCTTCCAAGGCGTGATTGATGTTCTTCAGCTCTAACTCATAATGTTCCTTTAAGGCTACATCTTTTTCACGTTCATAAAGATCCGACCCTTCATCTGCTGGATGATTATCATAGCTCGATAACTCCCCCATCGACTCATGGTAAAAACCGCGCTCTAATTGAAAATGTTCATTTTGCGCCAAATAGTTTTCCAATTCTTCTTTATCATTTAAAAGCTGCAAACGCAGCTCAGCAAGCTGCTCAGTTGATAGCATTGTCTTAACCCCTTTGGTTTCGATTTTTTATTATTTTCAATAGATAAGCGGCCGATTATGTAATAAAAAAATAATTCCATTCGGCAGGTTGTGAATAAGAAATAGGGCTCCGTATATCTTAACAATATATTGAATGAAATGAGGGGATTTAATGGTAAATGAAAACTTTTACACCTTTAAGCGTGCACAGCATAAAAGCTCCTATTTGGGAAATGAACGGAGGCCAAGAAACGCTGTAAATGATAAGGCATTCAACAATCCTTCCGATACAGATAAATCTCCTGGGGCAACAGGGTTCAACCGTTAAGGAGAAGTTCCATGAGTCGTTCAAAGGCAGAGGAACACAACAAATTAAAATGGTGGCAGCTGTCTCTATTTGGAGTAGGCTGTACAATTGGAACAGGATTCTTCCTTGGGTCGAGCTTAGCCATTAAGATGACGGGGCCTTCCATTTTAATCGATTTTGTTATTGCAGCGATCGGCACCTATTTTGTATTTGATGCCCTTTCGAAAATGACAGCACTAGAGCCGCTTGAGGGAGGGTTTCGCTCTTATGCGAAAAAAGCGTTCGGCCGCTGGGCAGGTTTCTCAAGCGGCTGGACTTATTGGTGCTCTGAGATGCTAATTGCGGGAAGCCAAATGACGGCCCTCGCTATTTTTTCACGGTTTTGGTTTCCAAAAGTGCCGCTATGGCTGTTTGCAGCAGGATATGCCATTTTAGGATTAGCGGTTATTTTAATAGGTGTTGGTGTATTGAATAAGCTGGAAAACATCCTGGCTGTATTAAAAATCGCCGCTATTTTAATGTTTGTGATGATTGCTCTTTTGGCGATATTTGGAGTCATTGATAGCAGCAGAGCCATTGAGTATCCAAACAGCCGTAAGGACTTTTTTCCGAATGGAATGACCGGGTTGTGGTCAGCTGTTATTTTTGCCTTTTATGCATTTGGCGGTATTGAAATCTTGGGCTTAATGGCGACAAGATTGCAAGACTCAAAAGAAGCGCCAAAAGCAGGAAGAGCCATGCTGTTTCTGCTAGTATTCATCTATGTTCTTTCGATCGGACTTGCAGTTATGTTGGTGTCTTGGCATCAATTTAATGAGAAAGAAAGCCCGTTTGTTATTGCCTTGGATGCTTATCATCTTTCATTTGTTCCGCATGTTTTTAACGGTGCTTTAATTATTGCCGGATTTTCGACCATGACCGCCTCCCTTTATGGGGTGACCAGCATTCTCGTTACACTTGGCGAGGAAGGGGATGCACCGCGCAAGTTTTCAAAGAAAGGGAAGCTGAAGATTCCGCTTTCTACCCTGCTTCTCACAATGCTTGGCATTGCCGCTTCGGTCGTTACTGCGCTTTTAATGCCAGGTCATATTTACGAGTATATTACAACGGCCGCCGGGTTAATGCTTTTATATAATTGGATTTTTATTCTTGCTTCGTCCGGAAAAATTCTGAAGCCGGGCATTGGTGGCAAAATGAAATATTCTCTTGGGGCAGTGCTGATATTGATCGCCGTCAGCGGGACACTGTTCCACCGTTCAAGCAGACCTGGCTTTTTTATCAGCTTGGCATTTATCGTAATTATTGGTGCAGTGACCGTGTTAATGAATCTGAAATGGAAGAAGAATGAGAAAAAAATGTGGAAGCCTTGGCCGACAGGGTAAGTGGATTATTGGCGGGGCGGCCTTTCAATGCCGCTCCTGGGGTATTATGTCTAAATCAATTAGGAGGTCCTGGCTTATGCCAAGCGACCGTTCTTATTTCCCAACTGTTCCTGTACCAACTACAAGTTGTTTGGAGCATGAAGACTCTTTCTTTTGACTGATTCAGAGACCAATATCCTTAATTGGAACATGAAGACTCGAGATCTTTATCGATTCACGGGCCAATACCCTTGTTTGGAACACGAAGACTCGCGCTTTTTAACGATTCGGGCGCCAATTCACCCGATTGGCGACTTTCCCTTACGATTTCTTCATGGTTCGGGGGTGCGTCTTTCCTTTCTTTTATCCAACCAAATTCCCCCACGCTTGCACCCCAAAGTAACCTCCAAAGCAAATCATTGAAATACCCGAAAGCAGGGAAATTGTAACAAGCAGCTTGGGGGTTAAATATTTGCGGAAATTGCTGGCCACTCCGGCCATCGTTATATCCCAAAGGAGTAAACCGAGAAAAATAGCGCTGCTATAAACAATTAATTGGCTGCTTTCATAGGCAGATGCAGTCTTAGCCAGAACCGATCCGTAAATTCCTAACCAAAAAAGAATCGTCAAAGGGTTGGAAATCGACATAAAAAAACCTGAGAAAAAAGATTTGATTAACGGCTCACTGCTTCTTGTATTCTCCAAATGAATTTGTCCCGCCTTCATGATGGTTTCAATACCGGTATAGATCAGCACAAAACAGCCAAACAACCAAAGAAACGTCTGCATAAAAGGGGTTTGAAGAAATCGTACGACACCTATGTAAACAATAAGCATATATATTCCATCCGCTACAACTGCACCAATCCCGATGAACCAAGAGTGCATAAAACCGCCCCGAATGCCCCGGTCAATTTGCGCGGCATTAATCGGACCAATGGGAGCAGCAAGCGACAATCCTAACAAAATATAGCTCAAAAATGCATTCATCTAATATTCCCTCCGCCAAAATTGTCTTTCTCATTTTTATTCGGACAAACCCCAGATTAGGACAAAAAAAGAGCTTCCTTGAAGGAGGAAACTCACATTACTTTATAAAGGTAAATTTTCCATACTGACGTTTTGGACACAAATTCTTTATCCAATGCCAAATGATTCTCAAACGCATTGTCAATTGGAACTGCCGAGAAAATATAACGGCCGCCCATTTCTTTAAACACATCTGTATTCAACTCTAAATGTTTCAAATGAAGTTTCGAATTCTTCTGAACCATTTGTCCCTTTTTTCCAAGCTGGGCAGTAAAAATGTAACAGCGGCCGCCCCAATGATCAAAATAATTACGAATTGATTTATTCTTCGCTAATTCCTTTGTCATAATTTTTCTAAACTGATGTTTATAGCTTAATGGATAAAAATTGTTATAGGTATCCAATGTGTAAAAACCGTTATACTGGGCGATCGCTGGATGGATACCGATACTGGCAACGCGATACTGCTCTTGCGGAAGGGAAATATATTGTTTAATTTGTGCAAACAAATCTTCAGCATAAAATTGCTTCACGGTTGGTTTATGATGATAGATCATTTCATCATTATACAACCCTAATAGAAGGATTTGCATGACAGCAACCCCCATGGCAATACGTGCCCAGTGAAAGCCTTGAAGCGAAATAATCTTTAACGCATATGCAAAGCAGCTATAAATGACTAGCGGCCGCAAAAAATGGTAACGTGCAAAATTAAATGTATCCAGAAAATGGAATCTCTTTGTAATGGAAGCCAGCCCTTATAGAACCAAAAAGCATACCAAAACGATAACAAAATGTTGACAACAAATAAAAGGACAAAAATCTTCTCTTGTTTCCATAGATTTTTTTTGTAAACAAAATAAAAGGCAGTATATATAGCCGGTAAAATAAACAATGTATGAACTGTCA
>Ga0070737_10003441_pt1 | contig 17089 bp, 12 predicted proteins | sample Coa_R1_10_FD_66438 | JGI IMG/M metagenome (GOLD analysis project Ga0070737, IMG submission 66438) | Surface soil microbial communities from Centralia Pennsylvania, which are recovering from an underground coalmine fire - Coalmine... | ecosystem: Environmental > Terrestrial > Soil > Unclassified...
CGTGTCAGGGCCGATCTCCGGGCCGCCGGTCTCATCCGCAGCCCGTTCGGCTCCCGCGGCCCGCTCGGCTCCCGCGGCCCGCTCGGCTCCCGCGGCCCGCTCCGCTCCCGCGGCCCGCTCGGCTTCGCGCCGGCCGGCCGCGGCATCGGCGACCAGGCCCTCGTACGTGAGCCCCTCCCCCACCCCGTCCAATACGAGGGTCTCGAGCGACCCGCAGCGCTCCCGCAGGGCGGCCGCCATCGCCGAGTTCGCCGTGTCGTGGATGAGGACGCGGGGGGCGCAGTCCTCGACCATGAACGCGAGCTCGTCCTCCGCCAGGCGGGTGTTGAGGTCGACGAGCACACGCCCGGCGGCGGGCACGCCCAGCCAGCACTCCAGGTGCGCAAGCGAGTTCACCCCGAGGAACGCCACCCGTTCGCCCGGGCCGACGCCCAGCCCGCTCAACGCGCGCCCAAGCGCCTCCACCCGCTCCGCGAGCTCGGCGTAGCTCACCGAGCGGCCCGCGTCCGTGACCGCCACCGACTCGCCATGCACGCGCCCGGCGCGCTCCAGCGGCCAGCGCAGGTCGGCGAGCGTCACAGCTTCAGGAGCCTCGCCGCATTGCCCTTGATCACCTCGGGCCGGACCTCGTCGCGGATCGGGAGCTTCTCGAAGTCCGCGAGCCAGCGCTCGGGCGTGATCAGCGGGTAGTCGGAACCGAACAGCATCTTGCCGCGCAGGCGGGTGTTGATGTACTGGACGAGGATCTCGGGGAAGTACTTCGGCGACCAGCCGGAGAGGTCGATGTAGACGTTCGGCTTGTGGACGGCGACCGCGAGCGCCTCCTCCTGCCACGGGAACGAGGGATGGGCGAGGATGATGTCGAGCTCGGGGAACTCGGCGGCGACGTCGTCGACCGCCATCGGGTTGGAGTACTTCAGGCGCACCCCGCCGCCGCCCGGCATGCCGGCGCCGATGCCGGTCGTGCCCGAGTGGAAGAGCGCGATCAGTCCCGCCTCGGCGATCACCCGGTAGAGCGGGAAGAACTCCGGATCGTTCGGCCAGAAGCGCTGCGTGTTCGGGTGGAACTTGAAGCCGCGCACGCCCTGCTCGATCAGTTCGCGCGCCTGGCGGACGGCGAGCTTGCCACGATGCGGGTCGACCGAGCCGAACGGGATGAGCACGTCCGGGTTGGCACGGGCGGCGGCGAGCACCTCGTCGTTGCCGAGGCGCTGGCGGCCCATGCCCGCCTCGTCGTCGACGTTGAAGACGACCGCCGCCATGTTCCGCTCGCGGTAGTAGTCGGCGACCTCCTGGGCGGTCGGCTGCGGCGGGTGGCCGCCGAAGTACTTCGCCGCGGCCCTGAGCATCTCCGTCGTCACCGGATCCTGCGGCTCGTCCTCGTTGCGCTCCGCGTGCACGTGGACGTCGATCGCGACCACCTTGTCGACATCAATGCTCATATGCCGGCCTCTCCGAGGTCGAGCTCCGGCAGGTGCAGCCCCGAGGGCTGGGCGTCCGCCGACAGCGCCCGCTCCCACTCCTCCGCGATCTCCTCGGCCGACCAGCCACCATCGCGCAAGGCGAAGCGGAGCTCGGCCGGATGCGAGTAGAGCGTGAGCCGGTCGCCGCCGATCCCGATCGCCTGGCCGGTCACCCCGGCGGCGCGCTCGGAGGCGAGGAACACGACGAGCTCCGCGCAGTCCTCGGGCATTCCGATCGCGTGCTCGCGGCGGACCTCGGCGGGCAGCGCCTCGCCGCGCTCGACCCGCTCGACGAGCGGCGCGTAGATCGGGATCGTGGCCGTCATCTGCGTCCACGCCGTCGGCACGACCGCGTTGACCGTGATCTGCGCGCGGGCGAGCTCCATCGACCAGGTGCGCGCGAAGGCGACGACCCCGGCCTTGGCGGCGGCGTAGTTCGTCTGGCCGAAGTTGCCGTACTGCCCGGCGGGCGAGCCGATCACGATGATCCGTCCACCCTCGCCCTGCTCGCGGATGCGGACGGCGGCGGCGCGCGCACACGTGAACGTGCCGCGCAGATGCGTCTCGATGACGAGGTCGAAGTCCTCGTCGGTCATCTTCCAGAGCACCCGGTCGCGGAGGATCCCGGCGTTCGTCACCATCACGTCGAGCCGCCCGAACGACTCGACGGCCACCTCGACGAGCCGCTCCGCGGTCTCCGTCGGACCGACCGGCGCGGTCAGCCCGACGGCCTCGGCGCCGGCCTCGTCGATCGCGGCGACGGTGTCGGCGACCGCGTCACCGTCCAGGTCGTTGACGACGACGGCCGCCCCGGCGGCGGCGAGCGCCTGAGCGTACGCGCGGCCGAGCCCCCGGCCGGCGCCGGTGACGACAGCGACCTTGCCGTCCAGCGAGATGCTCATGCGTAGAACCGCACGATGCAATCGGCGGCGACGGCGGGGCGCTCGGCGTCCCTGACCTCGACGGTGGCGTGCACCTTCGCCTGCATGCCGCCCGGGATCTCGTTCACCTCGATGAGCTCCGCGCCCGCGCGCCACTGCGCGCCGACGGGCAGAGGCGCCGGAAAGCGGACCTTGTCCAGGCCGTAGTTGACCGACGTCGCGGCGTCGGTGACCTCGACCTGCTGGGCGGCGACCGCGACGAGCGAGAGCCCGAAGAACCCGTGCGCGATCGTGCCGCCGAACGGTGTCGCGGCCGCGCGCCCGGGATCGACGTGGATGAAGTTGTGGTCGCCGGTGAGCTCGGCGAAGCGGTCGACCTCCTCCTGGGTCATCTCGCGCCAGGGTGTGAATCCCAAATGGGTCCCGACATGGGTCGGCAGCTCGGCGAGCGTCGTGCGCAGGCCCTCGGTGGCGGCGGTCTCTGACATCTGAAACGTCTCCTCTCGGTCGTGGCTCGACGCTAACCGACCAACCGGCTTATGTCAAGATACCTGAGATAAGCGTGTCGCGTGCCGACTCTCCCCCGGCGGCGAGCCTTCAGAGCTCCGCGCGCTCGGACGGGCCTGCGCCGGCGGCGAGTCGCTGCGCGGCGGCGCCGAGCACGCCGGTGAGCTCGCGCCGCTCCGCCGCGCTCAGCGGGGCGAACGCCCGATCCTCGATCTCGTCGACCAGCGCCTGCGCACGGGCCACCGCGCGCCGACCCCTGGCGGTGAGCTTCGCGCCGCGCGCCCGATGGTGGCCGCGCACCGCCTCGCCGGGCGCCGGGCGGCTCACGAGTTCCTTGTCCTCCAGCGAGGCGAGCACCTGGTTCATCGCTTGGGGAGTGACGAACGAGCGCCGCGCAAGCTCGGCGTTCGACAGCCCGCCCCGGGCGCTCAGGACCGAGAGCGCGGTGAACTCGGGGACCGTGAGCCCCTCCGGCGCGAGCCGCCGCGACATCTCGGCCCGCAGCACGGTGTGGAAGCGCCCGACGGCGTAGGCCAGGTGGGGCCGCCCGGAGAGAGCGTCGGACCGGAGGGAGGGGTCGGTCGCGGTCATGCCCGAGAGCTTGGCAGCTTGCCGCTCACCACACGCGCTCCGCGATCCGCGCGCGGTCGAGTACCCGCGTGCGACCGCGCTCCAAGCGAACGGTGCCGCGTTCGGCCTCCTCTCGGAGCACCCGGTTGACCGTGGCGCGAGACGTTCCGGCGAGCTCGGCGAGATCCTCCTGGCGCAGCGGCACGAGCACGTCGCCGTCCATGCCTCCGTACGTGTCGGCGAGCTCGAGCAGCCGCTTGCGCACGCGCGACTCCGCCGGGGCGTAGAGCGCGTCGAGCAGCTGCGCGCTGAGCCGGCGGACCTGGGCGGTGAGGAGCGCGATCAGCACCTCGGCGACCTCCGGCCGCTCGGCGCGCAGGCGCCGGAAGTCGGCGGCCTGGATCGCGTGGGTGACGGTCGGCTCGAGCGTGAGCACGGTCGCGGTGCGCCGGGCGTCGGGAGCGAGCAGGGCAAGCTCGCCGAACGCCTCGCCGGGCCCGAGCACCGCGAGCGTCGCGCGCTGCCCGTGCGGGGTGGCGATCCGCACCGCCACGCGCCCGCTCTCGATCAGGTGGACGCAGTCCCCCGGATCCGCCTCGTGGAACACGACCTCGTCGCGCGCGAACGAGCGCCGCCGCGCGAGCGCGAGCGTGCGCCGCACGTCCTCCTCCGGAATGCCGTCGAGCAGCCGCCACCGCATCGCCGTCAAGTGTGGCGGACCCCGGCGTCGGCGGTTAGTGTCCCGCCATGAGAGCCTCGGGGCACGGGCGCGCCCGGCGTGGGGGATCCGCACGGGGGCGGCTGCTCGCGCTCGTCGTCGCGAGCGCCGCCGCCGCGGGGGTGGCGATCGAGCTCACCGGCGTGCTCGGTCGAGCCGAGGCCGCGACCGTCGACCTGCGGTTCGCGCTGCGGGGAACGCGCCGTCCCGGAGGGATCGCCGTCGTCGGCATCGACTCCCGCACGCTGTCCTCGGCCGGGATCCCTCGCTGGCCGTGGCCGCGGCGCCTGCAGGGCAGGCTGCTGCGCGACGTCCACGCCGACGGCGCGCGGCTGATCGTCTACGACGTCCAGGTGACCGAGCCGACGACGCCCGCGCAGGATCTCGCGCTCTACCGCGCCGTCGCGGCGGCGCGCCCGGTGGTGATGGTGACGGCCGAGGTGGGGATCCACGGGGCAACCCGGATCCTCGGCGGAAACGCGAACCTGCGGCGGGTCGGGGCGCTGCCCGCCTGGGACGAGTTCCCGATCGCGGCCGACGGCGAGATCCGCCGGCTGGCGGCGAGCTATCGCGGGCTCGGCTCGGTCGCGGTCGTCGTGGGCCGGGCGCTCGGGCACCCGGTCCGGCTCGGGCCGGCGGCCCGGCCGCTGATCGACTTCGTCGGCGGACCGGGGACCGTGCCGAGCGTGTCCGCGATCGACGTGCTCCGCCATACGCCGGCGGCGGCGCGTGCCCTGCGCGGGCGAGTGGTCGTCGTCGGCGCCACCGCCGCCTCGATCGGCGACCAGCACGCGGTCGCGGCCGACGGCGGCACGTTCATGTCCGGGCCCGAGCTCCAGGCCGACGCGGTCCTCACCGCGCTCCGCGGGTTCCCGCTGCGCGAGGCGCCGCTCGGACTCGAGCTCGCGCTGATCGTGCTCTCGGCGGCGCTCGTGGGCGCGGTGAGCCTCTCGCGCTCGGCTTCCTTCGGAGCGGCCGCGGGACTCGCATGGTGCGCGGCGGGAGCGGTCGGCGCCCAGCTCGCGTTCGACGGCGGCACGGTGATCGGCGTGATTGCACCGCTCTCGACGGTCGTGCTCGCGGCCGCGGGCGCGATCGTCGTCGACAGCACGACGATCCGGCGCGAGCGCGCCCGGCTGGAGGCGACGTTCGCGCGCTACGTCCCGCCGGAGCACGTCACCCGCGTGGCGACGCTCGTCGAGTCGGGCGCCGGCCTCGCCGAGCAACTCGAGGCGACCGTCATGTTCTGCGACCTGCGCGGCTGGACGTCGATCGCCGAGGACGGCGAACCGGCGGCGCTGATCGCCTCGCTCAACCGATACCTCGGGCAGGTCTCCGAGGCGGTGATGGACCACGGCGGCACCGTGGTGACGTTCCTCGGCGACGGAGTGATGTCGGTGTTCGGCGCGCCGCTGCCGAGCGACGACCACGCCGCACGGGCGCTCGCCGCCGCGCGGCGGATCCTCGCCGAGGTCGGGGCCGAGCACGTCGGCGTCGGCCTGGCGAGCGGACCGGTCGTGTCCGGAACGGTCGGCCGCGGCCGCCGCCTGGAGTACGCCGCGATCGGCGACACGACGAACGTCGCCGCTCGCGTGCAGTCGCTCACGCGCGAGCTCGACCGGCCGCTGCTGCTCACCGCCGCCACCCGCGAGCGGCTTGGCGCCGCGGACCGGGCGACGCTGGAGCGCGTCGGCGTGCACGCGGTCCGCGGCCGCGGCCTCGCGGTCGAGCTCTGGACTGTGTCGCGAACTTGACACAGCCGGCGTCGCGGCCATGCACGACACCGCGGCCGGGCGCCCATACGGTGCGCCCATCATCCACCCAACCAGGAGGAGCGGCGATGTCACCAAGTTTTTCCCCACACCGATGCGGCGCGGCGCTACGGTTGCCGCTCCGGGCCGCCATGCAGAGTCCCCTGTCCCGCGCCACGCTCGCCGTCGCGGTGTCACTCGCCACCGTGGGGACGTGTGCGGCGCCCGCGCTTGCGGCGCCGGCCCCGCGCCTGGGACGGACGGTGATCGTCACCCGGGTGAGTGGCCACGTGCGTATTCGCGAGCCCCACGGGCGCGTCGTCGCCGTGCACCGCGCGGTCGCGCTGCGCAGCGGCGGTGAGCTGCTCACGAGTGGCGGCATCGCGCGCGTGACCATCGCCACCCGACACGGACGCAAGACGGCCGTCGTGTCAGATGGCGACAGCCGCGTCACCCAGCGGAGCGATGGTGAGACGACGTTCACGCTGACGGTGCTCGCGTGTGCGGCGAACGCGATCGGCGCCGCCCGTCGCGCGCCGAGCGACATGCTGTGGATCCACGACCACCACGGCCCGTTCGTCTCCCGGGGCGGCTACGCGAGCGGCGCCGCCCGCGGTACCACGTGGACGACCATCGACACGTGCGTCTCGACGACGATCCAGGTGCGCGCGGGCGAGGTGCTCGTCACCGACTTCACCCGTCACCGGCACCTGCTGGTCTCGGCCGGACACAGCTACACCGCCCACGCTGCGGGCGGCGGCGGATCTGCGCCGGCGCTGTCGTGGACGGCGCCGCAGCCGATCGGCCGCGGCGCGCCGATCAACTCCCTGTCCTGCCCGACGACGTCGTTCTGCGCCGCGACCGACACCCTCGGGGACGTGCTCACGACCGCCGACCCGGCGGGCGGGCCCGGGACTTGGACGACGACGCCCGTCGTTCCCGAGGGGGTGGCCGCCGACAGCTCGTTCATCGTCAGCTGCCCGTCGACGACGCTCTGCGTCGCCTCGGACTTCAACGGCGACGTCTACGCCTCGACCGATCCGACGGGCGGTGCCGCCACGTGGCAGCCGACGAGCGTCGTCAACCCCGACGGCGACGCGATCGATTCGCTCGCCTGCCCGTCGGCCGCCCTGTGCGTGGCCGGCGACCTGGCCGGCAACGTGATCGCGAGCACGAACCCGGCGAGCGGCGCCTGGGCGACAACGCCGGTGAGCGGCAACCCCGTCGGGTCGGTCGCATGCGCCGGCACCGCGCTGTGCATCGCGGGCGGCACCGGGCTGTCGGTGTCGACCACGCCCGCGGCCGGCTCCTCGTGGCGGACGACCAGCTCGTTCGCCGACGTCAACGACACCGCCTGCCCGACGACGAGCCGCTGCGTGTTGCAGGGTCTCGGTCCGCAGGGAAGCGTCTTCTACACCTCGACCTCGCCCGCCGGCGGACCGTCGAGCTGGCGACCGATCGGCGACCCGACCGACGGCAACGCCGGCGCGATCGCCTGCCCGGCGGCGAACGATTGCATCGTGGTCGACGACCAGGGCGACGCGAGGGTGGTCGATCCCGCCGTCGGCCACTGGACGTCGAAGCCGATCGACCCGGCAGGGTTCCTCAGCGCGATCGCCTGCCCGACCACCGGGTTCTGCGTCACGGTCGACAGCGAGGGCAACGCGCTGCTCGGCCGCGCGAGCTGAGCCGGAGTTGCACGCGGGCCACGCCGGGACGGCGCGGCCCGCCGACTAACGTGAGGCCGCGGTCATGGCCACCCGCGCCGACATCCGCAACCTCGCGATCATCGCCCATGTCGATCACGGCAAGACGACGCTCGTCGACGCGCTGCTGTGGCAGTCGGGCGCGTTCCGGGCCGGGCAGGCGGTGAACGAGCGCGTGATGGACTCGATGGACCTCGAGCGGGAGAAGGGGATCACGATCCTCGCCAAGAACACGGCAATCCGGGTCCGCGCCGACGGTGGCGAGGAGGTGAAGCTCAACATCGTCGACACGCCCGGCCACGCGGACTTCGGCGGCGAGGTCGAGCGTGGGCTGACGATGGTCGACGGCGTGCTGCTGCTGGTCGACGCCTCCGAGGGGCCGCTGCCGCAGACCCGCTTCGTGCTGCGCAAGGCGCTCGAGGCGCGGCTCCCCGTGATCCTCGTCGTCAACAAGATCGACCGACCGGACGCGCGCGTATCCGAGGTCGTCGACGAGGTCTACGAGCTGTTCCTCGACCTCGACGCCGACGAGTCGCAGATCGAGTTCCCGATCGTGTACACGAACGCCAAGGCGGGCACGGCGACACTCGACCTCGATGAACCGGCCCCCGCCCACCCCGACCTGCGACCGCTCGTCGAGACGATCCTCTCCGAGATCCCCGCGCCCGAATACGAGGTGGGCGCGCCGCTGCAGGCGCACGTCACGAACCTCGACGCCGACAGCTACGTCGGCCGGCTCGCGATCTGCCGCGTGCGCGCGGGCATGATCCGCCGCGGCGAGACCGTCGCCTGGTCGCGCCACGACGGCTCGATCGAACGGGTGCGGATCTCGGAGCTGTACGTCACCGAGGCCTTGGAGCGCGTCGCGGCCGACGAGGCCTCCGCCGGAGAGATCATCTCGGTGGCGGGGATCCCCGAGATCACGATCGGCGACACGCTCACGGACGCCGAGGACCCGCGGCCGCTGCCGATCATCTCCGTCGACGAGCCGTCGCTGTCGGTGACGATCGGGATCAACACCTCGCCGCTCGCCGGGCAGGACGGCCAGTACGTGACCGCAAGCCAGCTGAAGGCGCGCCTTGACCGGGAGCTCGTCGGCAACGTGTCGCTGCGGATCGAGGAGACCGAGCGGCCCGACGTGTGGGAGGTGCAGGGCCGTGGCGAGCTCGCGCTCGCGGTGCTCGTCGAGCTCATGCGACGCGAGGGGTTCGAGCTCACCGTCGGCAAGCCGCAGGTCGTCACCCGGGAGATCGACGGCGTGCGCTGCGAGCCGGTCGAGCGCATGTCGGTCGACGTTCCCGAGGAGTACGTCGGGGCGGTCACCCAGCTGCTCGCCGCCCGTCGCGGGCGGATGGAGCAGATGGTCAATCACGGGACGGGCTGGGTGCGCATGGAGTACCTCGTGCCGGCGCGCGGGCTGATCGGCTTTCGCACCGAGTTCCTCACCGAGACGCGCGGCACCGGCATCGTGCACCACGTGTTCGATCGCTGGGAGCCGTGGCACGGGGAGCTCCGCACGCGCCCGACCGGGTCGCTCGTCGCCGACCGGCGCGGCACGGTGGCGGCGTTCGCGCTCTTCAACCTGCAGGAGCGTGGCACGCTGTTCGTCGAGCCCGGCGACGAGGTCTACGAGGGGATGATCGTCGGGGAGAACTCGCGCGCCGAGGACCTCGACGTCAATGCGGTCAAGGAGAAGCACCTCACGAACATGCGCTCGTCGACCGCCGATGAGCTCGTGCGGCTCGTGCCCAAGCGCGAGCTCTCACTCGACCAGGCGATGGAGTTCGTGCGCGTCGACGAGTGCGTCGAGGTGACACCCCGCAACGTGCGCCTGCGCAAGCTGGCGCTGTCGAAGACCGACCGCGTCAGGCTCGCGCGGCGGGCCGCTCAGGTCGCGCACTCATAGCGGGCGCGGAGCTCGCGGCGGGCGTCGTCGCTCGTGGTGGCGCACCGGGTGTCAAGACACGCCCAGGAGCGGCCGGTCGGCCGGCACTCGGCTGTAGGAGGATTCGATCAGGTCGTGCTTGTGCGGGCCGGTGATCCGCCAGGTGACCGTGAACCGGTCGCCGCCCTCGACCGCGTAGCGGGCGTGGTAGAAGTCGGCGCCGCACCGGTGGGTCGCCTCGCAGATGCCGCTGCGCAGGTCGAGTCGGTGGAACGGGCGGCCGTCGGCGAAGCGGACCTCCCACGCGCCGCCCGCGGCGGGCGCGATCCGCAGCGTGCGCTCCGCGGGGCCATCGTGGGCGCCGAGGCGCAGGCGGCCGCGCTCGTGCCAGAGGAGGACGTCGGGCTCCCGCGGGTCGGGCGTGAAACGGGCGCGGCCCTCGAAGCGGCCGGCGTTGCCGTTGATGGCGCGGGCGATCGTCCACTCGCCCGTGAGCCAGCGGGAGAGGTCGCCGGGAGCAGGCAGGCCCGTGGCGGCTCGAGCGGCGGCGATGCGGGACGCGTCGGGTCGGGCGGCGGCGGGGCGGGACGCTGCGGGTCGGGCGGATGCGGCCGGATCGATCACGCCGCAGACGATGACAGCCGTCGGGATCGGACGGCGGAAACCTGCCAAAAGCGGGTCTTTGCAGGATCTCGTGCAAAGCAGGTTCCGGGCGTGACACGGCGACGAGCCGTGTTAGGGTGACCGCGCCGCACCGCTCGAGAGGTGGTCGCCCCGGGCGGTGGGGACGTAGTCATGCCCCCCCGCTTCGTTCGACACCCCTGGGCGTTGCGCGCCGCCACGGCCCTGTCCGTCGGCGCGGCGACGCTCGGCAGCGCGTTCGTCTCCAGCGGATCCGCCGATCTGCAGGGCCAGATCTCCTCGGCGAAGAACGCCGCCGCCGCGCTCCGCAGCGAGATCAGCGCCGACACGAGTCAGATCGAGTCGACGAACCACGGCATCGCCGCCGCCGAGGCGCAGCTGAGCAGCCTGCAGAGCTCGCTCGACGCGCGCGTGGGCGAGCTCAAGGACGTCCAGAACCAGCTGCTCGACGCGCGCGACCGGCTGATCACGCTCGAGGACCGCCTGCACGCGGCGACCCAGGCGCTGTCGGCCAATCTGGTCGCGAGTTATGAGGGCGCCAAGCCGAACCTCGTCACGGTGATCCTCGACTCGAAGGGCTTCAGCCAGCTGCTCACAGAGATGAACTTCATGCGGCGCATGGGTCACCAGGACGCGTCGATCGTGACGATCACGCGCATCGCCCGCCGCGAGGTCTCCGACGAGGCCAAGCACCTGGGCGCGCTCGAGCGCCGAGATCGCGCGCTTGCCGAGGCGGTGCTTCAGAAGCGCAACCAGGTCGCCGCCCTGCAGGCCGCGCTCCAGCACGAGCGCGTGCAGGAGCTCGCGCGCCGCGCCCGCGCGGCCGGTCGCTACCAGGCGGTCCAGGGGCGGATCGGCGAGCTGCAGCACAAGCTGAACGTTCAGGAGGCGCGTGCCGCCGCCGCGGCCCGGCGCGCCGCGCAGACCGGCAACGCGGGCGTCGGCGGCATCGCGATCGACACCAACGGCTACGTGCAGGCGCCCGCGAACGCGCCCCAGGCCGTCAAGCAGATGATCGCGGCGGGCAACGCGATCGCGACGCTCCCCTACATCTGGGGCGGCGGGCACGCCTCGTTCCAGGCCAACGGCTACGACTGCTCGGGCTCGGTCTCCTACGTCCTGGCGGCCGCCGGGCTCCTCTCGGCGCCCGAGGTGTCCGGCGACTTCGAGAGCTACGGAGATCCGGGACCCGGCCAGTGGGTCACGATCTACGCGAACGCCGGCCACGTCTGGATGGAGATCGCCGGCTGGCGGTTCGACACCGTCGCGCTCGCCGAGTACGGCACCCGCTGGTCGCGCGGCGGCGGCGAGTTCAGCGGGTTCGTCGTGCGCCACCCGCCGGGCCTGTAGGGTTCGCGCCGGCGTCGGCAGGCCCTCTTCAAGCTTGTGTGAGGCGATCGAGGATCGCGGCGGCCCTGCCCTTCAGGTCGTAGAGCGTGACGGTCGTGCCGTCGACCCTGAGCGTGATCTTGCGGGCGACCCTCTCGGCGGCGGCGAACGCCTTCGTCGAGCCGGTGCGACCGTCCGAGAAGCCGCCGCGGCCCCGGACGCCGAGCCCGCCGCCCCGGGCACCGCTCCGGCCGCCGCTGGATCCGCCCGGACCGCCGGAGCCGAGTGGCGTGCCCGAGGGGAAGCCGGACGGGGCGCCCGAGCCCCGGGAGCCGGACGGGGAGCCGGCAGCGAAGGGCGTGCGGGCACCGGCGAGGCCACCGAGACCTCCGCCGCCCGACGTGTCGGCGAGCAGCCAGCGCAGGCGACCCTCGCGCACCTCGGCGGCGAGCCAGCGGGCGCTCACGCTCGACTCGACGCCGGAGAAGCCGCCCAGCCCGGCGACGTCCTCCTGGCCGGCGAGGATCGCGGCGGCCGCGGAGCTCTGGCTCTCGACCCCGATCGTGCCGCCGCCGTGGCGGCGGACATAGCGAACCGCGGCGGTGAGCGTTGCCGAGTCCGCGCCGAAGCCGGGGGCACCGGCGGAGCGCGAGCCGCCCGGCAGTGTGCCGCGGCCCGACGCCGTGCCGCGCCCCGACGCCGTACCGCGCCCCGACGCCGTGCCGGCGCCCGGGCGCGCGCCCCCGCCCGGGAACGTGCCGCCGCCCGGGAACGCGCCGCCGCCCGGGAACGCGCCGCCGCCGCGCGCTCCGCCCCGACCGCCGGCGCCCCCGAAACCGCGCGGGCCGAAGCCGCCGAACGAGCCGGCGTTCGCCGGGCCACCGGCGGGGAACGTCGAGCTGGTCGCATGCCCGAGCGTGTCGAACGCCCACGCGGCAGGTGCGGCGAGAAGCGCGGCGAGCGCCGCACCGACCGCAAGCCCCCGCAGCCGCGCCGACAGCCGCAGGCCGAGCGCGAGCACGCACGCGGCGCATACGACGATCACGAGCGGCGTCGCCCAGCCGACCGAGCCGTCGATCGCGCCGAGCACGGCGAGCTCAGACACCGCACCGCCGGCGATGGCGAGCATGCCGACGATCTGGCCGGGCCGGCCACCCGACAGGGCCTCGCCGGCACCCGCCCCGACGAGCATCGCTACCCACGGGGCGAGGAACGACACGTAGTAGGGGTGGAAGATGCCCGAGGCGGCGCTGAACACGACCGCGGAGACGAGCGCGGCGCCGCCGACCGCGAGCACCCAGGCGACGCGCCGACCGGCAATGCGGGGAACTTTTGTCCCTCTCAGGCGGACAAAGGTTCCCCGCGCGAGCACACCGACGCCTGAGACGAGCGCGAAGCCGAGCAGCCAGCCCGCCTGGCCGCCGAGACCGGCGTCGAGCAGCCGCAGCACGCCGGGCGAGCCCGCGCCGAACCCGCCGCCGCCCGCCCCGGCCTGCCCGGCGACGCGGCCGAGGCCGTTGTAGCCGACGATCAGCGACCACACCGAGTTGTCGCTCGTGCCGGAGATCCAGGGCCGGTCGGCGGCCGGCGTGAGCGTGACGAGCAGCGGCCAGGCGAGCGCGACCGCGGCGAGCGCGACACCGCCCACCAGCAGCTGGCGCGCGGCGTGCCAGGCGCCGCGACCCGCCGGCGCAAGCCACAGCCAGGCGAGCGCGAGCCCCGGCACGACGAACAGCGCGACCGCCATCTTCGTTTCGAAGCCGAGCCCGACGAGCGCGCCCGACCACACGAGCCACCGGGTGCGGCCGTCCTCGAACCCCCGCACGGCGCACCACAGCGCGGCCACGCAGCAGAGGATGAGCAGCTCGTCGGGGTTGTTGTGGCGGGCCATCGCGACGCTGATCGGGGTGAGCGCGAACGCGAGTCCCGCCACGAACCCCGCGGGGCGGCCGAACCGCCGGCGGGTGAGGTCGGCGGCGAGCAGGACCGCAGCCACCCCCATGAGCGCCTCGGGAACGAGGAGCGAGAGCGGGTGGAAGCCGAAGATCCGCGCCGAGAGCGCCTGCACCCAAAGCGCGGCGGGCGGCTTGTCGACCGTCATCAGACCGCTGTGGTCCAGGGAGGCGAACAGGAAGTCGTGCCAACTCGAGGCCATCGAGCGGACGGCGCCCGCGTAGAACGTGTTCGCCCAGCCGTTGCGGGAGAGGTCCCACAGGTTGAGCACGGCGGCGAGGGCGGCGAGCGCGAGCAGCTCGACAGGGGCGCGGCGGGCCCGCTCGCGCAGGCGCCCGGCGAGCGACGCGGGGCCGGCGGTGCGGCCGGCGCCGAGGGAGGGGGCGGTGGTCGCGCTCACGGCTGGTCGGGAGCGCGGTGGGACTCGCTCCACACGCCGGCGGCGAACGCGGCCGCCGCCGCGAGCGCGAGCACCCCGGAGGCTGAGTACATGACGATGGACACGCGTGCAGCATCGGCGCCCGCCGCAAGATCCGAGCAAGACCTCCGTAAGCCGAACGTAGGAGCGTGGGGCCGCGCCGAGCCGCGGTCGTCCCGGAGGCTCAGCCGGTCGCGGGAACCGCGGGCCGCCGCCGAGCGTCAGCGAGCCGCGGTCGGGCGTCGCTCAAGCAGCGGGCGCACGAGCACGAGCACGAGCAGCACGGCCGTCGCGCAGGCGAGCAGCACGAGCCGATCGGTCCCGGCGATCGCCGCGATCCCGAGCAGCGCGAGCACGACGATCGCCGCGAGCACGGGCCGCGGGCTCGCGACCTCCGCCCCGCGCTTGAACAGCGCGAGCCCCGCCAGGTAGAGCGCGGGGCCACCGAGCAGCACGCACGCGCTGAACACGTCAACGGTCGCTCGCGGCTCCGCGATCGCGAGGTGGATCGCGACCGCGACGATGATCACGCCCGCGACCATCACGGCGTGGGCGTACGCGTAGGCCGAGCGGCCGGTGCGCGCTCCGCCCCCGCCGGCGACCCGTGCGGCGCCCCGCTCGGCGACGTCGACGAAGTAGCCGGCCCACAGCGAGACGGTGGCGAGGAAGCCGAGCACGAACGCCGCGTCGACGGCGAACGAGCCGTGCTGCTCCGACCAGGTGAGCCCGACGCGGAGCACCGACTCGCCGAGCGCGATCATGAGCACGAGCTGATAGCGCTCGGCGAGGTGGGTGCCGGCGAGACGCCACTCCTCGACCGGCGTCGAGCCGACGCCGGGCAGGGCGAAGCCGTGGATCGGCGCGGCAAGCTCGACGGCCGCCGCGCCCGCCCACACCGCGAGCCGGACATCCCCGTCCAGGTACGCGCCGACGACCCAGATCGCGCCGCCGATCACGAGCCACGCGAGCAGCCGCAGGTTGTTGCGCCGCATCCGGTCCCCGGCGGGGAACCCCCAGGCGACGACGCTCGTGCGGATCACCTGCAGCGACGCGTAGGCGACCGCGAACGGCGCCCCGCGGCCCTCGAACGCCTGCGGGAGCGCCGCCGCCATGACGAGGCTCGCCAGCATCAGCACGATCATCAGCGCGGTGCCCGCGGACCGGTCGGGATCGAGCCAGTTCGTCGCCCACGCCGTGTAGTTCCACGCCCACCAGACGGCGACGAACAGGACGAGCGCCTGAAGCGCGCCGTGCCCGCTCGCGTGCCCGAACAGGAAGTCCGAGAGCTGCGTGATCGCGAACACGGAGACGAGGTCGAAGAACAGCTCCATGTTCGTCACCCGCACGCGCGCGTCGGGGTCATGCTCGTCGCTCGCGCGGAGGATCGACGCCGCCATCGCGGGCATAGAGTAGGTGGCGGCTGCATCTCACCTGAACACGCACAGGAGTTCCGACGACATGGCCCCCAATCCCGACAGCTTCGGCGCCCGGGCCGACCTCACGGTCGGCGACCGGACGTATGAGATCTACCGGCTCGACGCGCTGCAGTCGAAGTACGACGTCGCGCGGCTGCCGTTCTCGCTCAAGATCCTCCTGGAGAACCTGCTGCGCCACGAGGACGGCGACCAGGTCCGCGCTCAGGACGTGGAGACGCTCGCGAGCTGGGACGCGAAGGCCGAGCCCTCCGAGGAGATCGCGTTCACGCCCGCGCGCGTGCTCATGCAGGACTTCACCGGCGTGCCCGCGGTCGTCGACCTGGCGGCGATGCGCGACGCGATGTCGGCGATGGGCGGCGACCCCGAGAAGATCAACCCGCTCGTCCCCGCCGAGCTCGTGATCGACCACTCCGTCCAGGTCGACGCGTTCGGCAGCCCGGCGGCGTTCCAGCGCAACGCCGAGCTCGAGTTCGAGCGCAACCAGGAGCGGTACGCGTTCCTGCGCTGGGGGCAGGGAGCGTTCCACAACTTCAAGGTGGTGCCGCCGGACACGGGCATCGTCCACCAGGTCAACCTCGAGTACCTCGCGCGGGTCGTGTTCGGGACCGAGGCCGAGGATGGACGCCCGGCGCAGGCCTACCCCGACACGCTCGTCGGCACCGACTCGCACACGACGATGGTCAACGGGCTCGGTGTGCTCGGCTGGGGCGTCGGCGGGATCGAGGCCGAGGCGGCGATGCTCGGCCAGGCGATGCCGATGCTCATCCCCCAGGTGCTCGGCTTCAAGCTCACCGGTGAGCTGTCCGAGGGGGCGACCGCGACCGATCTCGTGCTCACCGTCACCGAGATGCTCCGCGAGCGCGGCGTCGTCGGCAAGTTCGTCGAGTTCCACGGCGACGGCCTCGCGCGGCTGCCGCTCGCCGACCGGGCGACGATCGGCAACATGTCGCCCGAGTTCGGCTCGACCTGCGCGATCTTCCCGATCGACGCGGAGACGCTGCACTACCTGAAGTTCACCGGCCGCCCGGCCGAGCAGATCGCGCTCGTCGAGGCGTACGCCAAGGAGCAGGGCCTGTGGCATGACGAGAACTCCGAGGAGCCGACGTTCTCCGACGAGATCGAGCTCGACCTCGGCGACGTCGTGCCCTCGATCGCCGGGCCGAAGCGGCCCCAGGACCGGGTCTCGCTCACCGAGTCCAAGGCCGCCTTCCGGCTGGCGCTCGAGGAGCTGCTGCCCGACGAGGAGGAGGACGCTCCCGACGGCGAGGACGGCGCGCTCGCCGACAGCTTCCCGGCGTCGGATCCGGTCTCCACGCACGTCCCGAACGGCACCGGGCACGGCCCGCACGGCCAGACCGGCGGCGCGCAGGTCGCGGAGCGGCGCAGCCACCTCGTGCCGGTCACGCTGTCCGACGGCACAGAGACAGAGCTCGATCACGGACGCGTCGTGATCGCCGCGATCACCTCGTGCACGAACACGTCGAACCCGTCGGTGATGCTCGGGGCGGGGCTGCTCGCGCGCAACGCCGTGCAGAAGGGGCTGAAGGTCAAGCCGTGGGTGAAGACCTCGCTCGCGCCGGGCTCGAAGGTCGTCACCGAGTACCTCGCTCGCGCCGGCCTGCAGGAGCACCTCGACGCGCTCGGCTTCAACCTCGTCGGCTACGGCTGCACGACGTGCATCGGCAACTCCGGCCCGCTGCCGACCGAGGTCGCGGACGTCGTCCAGGCGGAGGATCTCGCGGTCGCCTCGGTGCTGTCGGGCAACCGCAACTTCGAGGGGCGGATCAACCCCGACGTGAAGATGAACTACCTCGCCTCGCCGCCGCTCGT
>Ga0070737_10003446_pt1 | contig 17075 bp, 21 predicted proteins | sample Coa_R1_10_FD_66438 | JGI IMG/M metagenome (GOLD analysis project Ga0070737, IMG submission 66438) | Surface soil microbial communities from Centralia Pennsylvania, which are recovering from an underground coalmine fire - Coalmine... | ecosystem: Environmental > Terrestrial > Soil > Unclassified...
AGCCAATAGGGTGTGGCGGCGCGCCGACGAATGGACGGTGCCCTAGGCCACGACCACAGCGGTAGCGATCCACGCGGCCCTGTACCACTCCAGGCTCCACCAGAGAGGGATTCAGCTCGTCTTCGTGTCCCCCGGCGCGGGGTCGCGGTCGGTGGCGGGCGCGCGGCCCGGCGCGGCGCCAGGATGTCTTGTGGCCGGAAGGCCCCTGCCGCCGTTCGCGACGGTGCCCCGTGGCGGCCAGTGGCGCTAGGCCGTGACACCGGTCGGGCGGCCCGAGGCGCTCGCCGTGCGGGCCTCCGGGCTAGCGGCGGCCAGCGCGGCCTCGTGGGCCGCCAGGATCTCCTCCTCCGACTTGGCGAAGTCGAGCGGCGCGTTGAACGGTTGCGGCCACTGGATCCCCGTGTCCCAGAACACCTCGACCGGGTTGCCGTCCGGGTCGTAGAAGTACAGCCCGAGCGCGATGCCGTGGGTGGTTTGGCGCTGGATCGGCACGCCCTCGGCCACGATGCGCTGGTAATACTCGCGCAGATCGGCTAGCGAGGGGACACGGAAGCTGATCTGTTGGACCACCGCCGTGCCCGGCGGCGCCTCGCGGCCGGCGATCAGCGCCAGCTCGTGGTGCTCGCGCTCGGGCTGCGCGCTCAGGAACACGATCCACTCGTTCTCGTCGGTCACGTGCAGCCCGAGGATCCGCGAGTAGAACTCCTTGGAGCGCTGGAGGTCGCGCACGAAGATTCCGACGTGGCTGAGGCCCAGGACACGCGGCATGATCGCTCTCCCCTCGGTCGCGGCGTGCGCCGCGGCATCTGCGCGATTGTACCCTGCCACGCTAGGCCGCGCCGGCCGCCTGCCTCTTCCAGGCCGCGGCGCGTGCCAGCAACTCGCTGGCATTGCGGCGCGCGGTCTCGCTCGTGCCGCCGAGCATCGCGGCGATCTCCTCGACCCGCTCGGCCGCGCTCAGCACGCGTGCCATCGTTTCCGTGCGCCCCGCGCGCTCGTGCTTGCTGACCAGCACGTGATGGTCGCCGAACGCCGCGAGCTGTGGCAGGTGGGTGACGCACAGGATCTGGTGGCGGCGGGCCAGGGTGGCCAGCTTCTGGGCGAGCACGTGGCCCAGCCGGCCGCCTACCCCGACATCGACCTCGTCGAAGATCAGCGTTGGCCGCACGTCCACCTCGGCCAAGATCGTCTTCAGCGCCAGCAGGATGCGCGCCAGCTCGCCACCGCTGGCCACGCGCGCCAGCGGTTTGGGCTCCTCGCCAGCGTTGGCCGCCAGCAGGAACTCGACGCGGTCCACGCCGCTCTGGTCGTAGGCCAGCCGCCGCCCGCCCACCGGCACGCCGCGCTCGCTCTCGGCGTGGCTGAACTGCACGCGGAAGCGCGCGCCGGCCATGCGCAGGTCGGCTAGCTCGCGCTCGACCGCCACGGCGAGGGCGCGTGCGGCCGCCTGGCGCCGCTCGCTGAGTGCCGCGGCGCGCGCGCCCACCTCCTCCACCAGCGCGGCCTCCCGCGCCTCCAGCTCGGCCACGTGCTCCTCGTGGTGCTCCAGCTGGTCGAGCTTGGCGCGCGCCTCGGCGAGATAGGCGAGCACCGCCTCGGTGCTGCCGCCGTACTTGCGGTGCAGCTCGCGCAACGTGTGCAACCGCTCCTCGATGGCCTGCAGCGCCGCCGGGTCGCTCTCGATCGCCTCCGCGTAGCGCCGCAGGTCGCGGGCACACTCCTCGGCGCTGGCCAGCGCGGCGTCGAGCGCCTCGCGCAGCGCGCTGACGCGCCGGTCGAGCGCGGCCAGCTCGGCCACGGCGGTGGCCGCGGCCCCCAGTGCATCGAGCGCGGCGCCGCTGTCCCCGTCGCCGCCCTGCAGGGCCGCGTAGGCCCCGAGGGCCAGCGTGCGCAGCCGCTCGGCGTTGCGCAGCCGGTGGCGCTGGGCGAGCAGGTCCTCGACCTCGCCGGGCTGGGGCGCGGCGGCCTCGATCTCGGCGATCTCGTGGCGCAGCAGGCTCGCCTCGCGCGCCAACCGCCGCTGGTCCTCGTCGCGCCGGCGCAGGGCGGCGCGCACCGCGTCCAGCTCCGCCACGCGCGTGGCCAGCTCGGCCCGCAGCTCGGTGGTGCCGGCGTAGCGGTCCAGCAGCGCGAGTTGCTCGCGCACGCGCAGCAGCGACAGGTGCTCGCTCTGGCCGTGGATGTCCACCAGGCACCGCCCGATCTCGCCCAGCGCGCCCAGCAGCACCGCGCGGCCGTTGACGCGGCACAGCGAGCGCCCGCTGCCGCGTACCAGCTCGCGGCTGAGGATCAGCGTGCCGTCCTCCTCGGGAGGGATGTCGAGTGCGGCCAGCGCGGCGCGCAGCGCGTCGTCGGGGGCCGCGGCGGGCATGGCGAACACGCCCTCGATGTACGCGCGCTCGGCGCCGCCACGGATCCAATCCGGGCCGAGCCGGCTGCCGAGCAGCGCGCCGATGGCGTCGATCAGGATCGACTTGCCGGCGCCGGTCTCGCCGGTGAGCACGTTGAGCCCCGGCGCCCAGCGCAGGGTCGCCTGTTCGAGCAGCGCGAAGTTGCGAACCGTCAGCTCCAGCAGCACCGCGGGCTCCTCGCGGTCAGCGCAGCTTGTCGATCAGGGCGCGGTAGAAGGCCGCGCGCGCCCCGCGCCGGGCAAACCGCGTCTGCTCGGCCGCCACGCGCACGGTGGCGGCCTGGCCGTCGTGCAGCGGCACGTCCACATGCCCGTCGCACACGAGCGTCGCCGGGGTCAGCGTGCTCACCCGGATGGTGACTGCCAGATCGGGCGGCAGCACGAGGCTGCGGAGCCCGTGCAGGTGCGGGCAGATGGCGGTCACCACCAGGTTGGGCAGCTCGGGCGCCAGCAGCGGGCCGCCTGCGGCATACGAGTAGGCGGTCGAGCCGGTCGCGGTCGCCACGATCACCCCGTCGGCGGTGTACTGCGCTAGCTCCTGGCCGTCTACCTCCACGGTGGCGTGCAGGCCGCGGCCGGCCGCGCTACGGCTGATCACCACGTCGTTCAGCGCTAGCAGGTCGTCGGCCGCCGGCGGCGGGCTGGTGGAGGCCATCGCCAAGTCGACGGGGAGTGCCCGTGCCGGGGAGGGCGCCGGCACAGTGGTCGCGCGCAGCATGGTACGCGTGTCCAGCCAGTAGTCGCCCTGCAGGTAGGGGTCGAGGCCATCGAACAGCTGCTCGGGGTGCAGCTCGGACAGGAACCCCAGCCGGCCGAGTTTCACGCCCACGATCGGCACCTCGGCGCGTGCCACCCAGCGGGCGACGCGGAGGATGGTGCCGTCACCGCCGAAGGTGATCACCAGGCGCCAGCCGTCGGCCTGTAGCGCCGGCCCCACATCCCACGAGGAGAGCAGCGTGGCGGCGAACCCACGGCCGTCGAGATACGCCACGCAGCGGCGGGCCAGCGGCTCCGCCTCGGGATGCAGCGATTGGTAGACGACCGCCACCCGTTCCACAGGCCCCCCGTGCGCGAGCCACTACGCCCGCGCCGCGCCGGCCGCCGCCTCCGCCAGCGCCGCGGCCACCAGCGGCTCCAGCGCCGCGCTCGTCGTGCCCCCGTCGCTCACCAAGTACGCGAGGAACTCGACGTTGCCGGCCGGTCCGCGCAGCGGCGAGGCGGTTACCCCCCGCACCCCGTAGCCGTGCGCCGCGGCCCACTCCAACACCCCGCGGAGCACCTCGGCATGGACGCGCGGGTCGCGCACCACCCCGCCGCGGCCCACGTGCGCGCGCCCCGCCTCGAACTGCGGCTTGATCAGCGCGACCACCGCGCCCCCGGGCCGCAGCAGCGCGCGCACCGGTTCGAGCACCAGCCGCAGGGAGATGAACGAGAGGTCGAGTGTAGCCAGATCGACCGGCTCGGGCAGCGCGGTGAGGGTGCGGAGGTTGACGCGCTCCATCACCACCACACGCGGGTCCTGCCGCAGGCGCCAGTCCAGCTGTCCGTAGCCCACATCGACCGCGTACACGCGCCGCGCGCCCCGTTGTAGTAGGCAGTCGGTGAAGCCCCCCGTCGAGGCGCCCGCGTCGAGACAGACCCGCTCGCGCACCGCGATGCCGAACACCTCGAGGGCGTGCGCCAGCTTGTAGCCGCCGCGGCTGACATACACGGGCCGCTGGCGCACCGCTAGGCTGGCATCGGCGGCGACCAGCGCGCCGGGCTTGGCCACGACTTGGCCGTCGACTGTGACCGCACCCGCGAGAATGCACGCCCGCGCCTGCTCCCGGCTGCTGGCTAGCCCCCTGGCCACCAGTGCCAGGTCGAGGCGCTGCTTCTTCGCCGCCGGCATGGCCCCTGCGCGCCGGCCCGCCACGAGCACGGCGCTATCGTCTGGGAGTAGTATACCGGAGGCTCGACCGCGCGCTCGGCCGGCGCCCGCGTCGCGGTGCGGTCGAGCTTGCCCACCGCGCGAGCTGCCAGGAGCGTACTCGACCATGACCACACTGGGCCTGCTCGCGGGCCTCACGCTGCTGCTGGGGCTAGTGGCCTGGCGCGCCCGCGAGTTCTTGACCTGTTTCGAGCCCATCTCCGCTGAGCCCCGACCGGCTCCTCGCCTCCCCGCCGTCACCGTGGTGATCCCAGCCCGCAACGAGGCGGCGAATATCGCGCGCTGCGTGCGCTCCGTTCTCGCCCAGGACTACCCCGCCCTGCGCGTGGTGGTGGTCGACGACAACTCGACCGATGCTACCCCGCAGATCCTGGCGGCGCTCGCCGCCGCCGACCCGCGCCTGAGCGTGGTGCGCGGCCGGCCCCTGCCGCCCGGCTGGACCGGCAAGAACTTCGCGCTCGCCCAGGCTGCCCCGTACCTGCACGGCGAGTGGGTGCTGTTCCTGGACGCCGACACCTGGCTGGAGCCCGGGGCGATCCGCGCCGCGGTGCTGTACGCGGCCGAGCGCCACCTCGGGCTGCTGTCGCTAGTGCCGCGCCAGCACCTGCTCAGCTTCTGGGAGCGCGTGTTGCAGCCGGTGGTGCTGCTGGTGATCGCGCTGGCACTGCCCCTCCGGCGCATGGCCGACCCGCGGCATCCCCGGGTCGCCTACGCCAACGGCCAGTTCCTGTTGGTGCGGCGCGCTGCCTACGAGAAGGTCGGCGGCCACGCCGCGCGGCGCGATGCCGTTGTCGAGGATTGTGCACTGGCCCGCGCGGTCAAACAGGCGGGGTACCGCGTGCAGCTCGCCGACGGCCGCGCGCTGGCGCACATCCGCATGTACCGCGGCCTGGGCGAGCTATGGGAGGGCTGGAGCAAGAACAGCTTCCTCAGCGCCGGCCGCCGGCTGCGCAACGTTGCGTTGCTGCTGCTGGCCGTGACGGCGGTGTGCTTCGCGCCCCCCTGGTTGGCGCTGAGCGAGGCGCGCGCGCTGCTAGCTGGCGGCGGGGCGGAGACCGTGCTGTTGACCGCGGTGGCGCTGTTGCAGGTAGCGGGCGTGCTGTACCTCGGCTGGCGGTGCTTACGGGAGGTCGGGGTGCCGGCGTGGTTCACGCTCGCGCTGCCGCTCGGCGCGCTGCTGTTCAACGCGCTGCTATGCTACTCGGCCTACCGTGTGCTGTCGGGCCGCGGGGTAGCGTGGAAGGGGCGGGTGTATGTGCCCTGAGCGGTGGACGCCCCCGTGAGCGAGCGGCTCGAGCCCTATGGGCATGTGGCCCCGCGTGCTGCCCCCGCGCTGTGGCCGTGGCTGGCGGCCGTGCGCCCGCGGCAGTGGACCAAAAACGGCCTGGTGTTCGTCGGGCTGCTGTTTTCCCTCAGCCTGACGCACGTGCCGCTACTCGTGCGCTGCGGCTTGGCGTTCCTCGTGCTGTGCCTGCTCGCCGCGGGCACGTACCTCATCAACGATACCCTCGACGCGCCACGCGACCGGCTGCATCCCGTCAAGTGCCGGCGCCCCATCGCCGCCGGGCTGATAACGCCGGGCCAGGCCCTAGTGGGAGCCGGCGTGCTGCTCGCCGCTGGGCTGGCGCTAGCCGCCGCGCTCGGCCGCGGCTTCTTGCTGGTCAGCGTGGGCTACCTCGCTCTCACCACGCTCTATAGCCTGTGGCTGAAGCGCTACCCGCTGATCGACGTGCTGGTGCTGGCCAGCGGCTTCGTGCTGCGGGCGGCGGCGGGCGCGGTGGTGATCGACGTGCCCATCTCGCCGTGGTTGCTGTTCTGTACGCTGCTCGGCGCGCTGCTCATCGCGCTCGGCAAGCGGCGCAGCGAGCTGCTGGTCCTGGAGCGGGACGCGGCGGCGCACCGCGCCAGTCTCACCACGCTGACCGTGGAGTTCGTCGATCAGCTCGCGCTGCTGATGGCCGCGTGCAGCATTATGGCGTACTCGCTGTACACCTTCTTCGCGCACCCGTACTACCCGCCCTGGCTGATGCTGACGATCCCGCTCGTGATCTACGGGATCTTCCGCTACCTGTACCTGGTGCGGGTGCTCGGGCTGGGGGGGAGCCCGGAGGAGCTGTTGCTGCGCGACCGCCCGCTGCTGGGGACGGTAGTACTGTGGGGCGTGCTCAGCACCGTCATTCTCTACGCGGGGCAGACGCGCCCCTAAAGCCACGTAGCCTCGGGGCGGAGCCGCCACGCCGGCGCCCCGCCCCGAGGAGCGGCGGCCCGCTCGGCGCTTCCGCCGGCGATTCCAGGCCGTCCGGTGCGGCGCGTTAGCGCTTGGTGTACTGCGGGGCCTTGCGCGCGCGCTTCAGGCCGTACTTCTTGCGTTCTTTGACCCGGGCATCGCGGGTCAGCAGGCCCGCCTGGCGCAAGATGGGCCGGAACGCCTCGTTCTCGGCTACCAGCGCGCGGGCGATGCCGTGGCCGATCGCCTCGGCCTGGCCGGTGAGCCCCCCGCCGGTGACCTTGACCTGGACGTTGTAGGTGCCCAAGGTGTTGGTCAGGCGCAGGGGCGCGGTGATGCTCTGCTGATACAGTAGGCGCGGGAAGCGCTCGGCGAGCAGCTGCCCGTTGATGATGATGTTGCCGGTGCCGGGCGCCAGCCGCACCCGCGCCACGGCCGTCTTGCGCCGGCCGACGGCGGCGATGTAATTGCGCGTGGGGGAACGTACGGCCTCTCGCATTTACGCCCTCTCAGTGGTGGCGGCGGGCTCGGGGCGCACTTGCCCCTGGTGGGGGTGCGTCGGGCCCGGATACACGCGCAGCTTGCGATACATATGGCGGCCCAGCGCTGTCTTGGGGAGCATTCCCCGCACTGCGTGCTCGATCACCCGCTCGGGCTTGCGGCGCAGCAGCTGCGCGAACGTCTCCTGCTTGAGCCCGCCTGGATAGCCCGAATAGCGGTAGTAGATCTTCTGCTCCGCCTTGCGACCGGTGATAGCCACCTTGGCGGCGTTGATCACCACCACGTAGTCGCCGACATCCAGGTGGGGCGTGTAGCCCGGCTTATGCTTGCCGCGCAGCAGCTGCGCGACGCGGCTGGCCAGCCGGCCGAGCGGCTGCCCCGCGGCGTCCACCAGGTGCCACTCGTGGGTGATCTCAGCCTTCTTGGGGCTGTACGTTTTCACCCGCCTCTCCTTTCGCGCCAGGACCTCGGCTTGGCGCGTAGCCGATCTGCATGAGCGTCAGGCCGGCGGCCGGCGCGGTCGGGCCCGCGCGGCGGCGGTCGCGCTGGCGTAGGATCTCGCCCACCGCCGCCGGGGCGAGCTGCCCGCGGCCAACCAGCAGCAGCGTGCCGACGATCGTGCGCACCATGTGCCGCAAGAAGGCGTCGGCCACGATGTCAAAGTGCCAGAAAGCGCCCTCGCAGCGCCACCGCGCGGCGAGCACCGTGCGCGTGGTGCTCTGCGGGCGGTTGGCCTGGGCCTGATGGGTCGCGAACGCCGCGAAGTCGTGGCGCCCGAGCAGCCACCGGGCCGCGCGTCGCATCGCGCCCAGGTCGAGCGGCCCGGGCACGTGGTAGCAGTACCGCTGCCACCAGATATTCGGCAGCTCGTCGCGCCACAGGGTGTAGCGGTAGCTGCGCCACAAGGCCCAGCGCCGGGCGTCGAACCCTGGCGGCGCCTCGGCCACCGCCCGCACGCGGATGTCGGCGGGCAACCGCGCGTTCGCGGCGCGAGCGATCGTCTCGGGCGGCAGCCGCGAGGGCGTGCGCAGCGAGGCGACCTGCCCTACCGCATGCACCCCCGCGTCGGTGCGCCCGCCGGCGGTGACCCGCACCGGATGGCCGAGGATGGAGGCCAGCGTCGCCTCGACCGCCCCCTGGATCGTTGGCACCGCCGGCTGGATGCCCCACCCCTGGTACGCCGTGCCATCGTATTCCAACAGCAGTCGCAGGGTGCGCACGCGCCCGCCGTCATCTCGGCCGGCCTACACGAGTTCGATCTGCACCATCGGCGCCGCGTCGCCGCGCCGCGGCCCGAGGCGCACGATGCGCGTGTAGCCGCCCGGGCGGTCCTGGAACCGCGGCGCCAGCTCGTGGAACAACTTGTCTACTACCCGCTTGTCGTACAGGTACGCGTAGGCCTGGCGCCGGGCGTGCAGGTCGCCGCGCTTGCCGAGCGTGATCAAGCGCTCGACCGCGCCGCGCAGCTCCTTGGCCTTGGCCTCGGTGGTGCGGATCTTTTCGTAGCGCAACAGGTCGGTCGACTGATTGCGCAGCAGTGCCTTGCGATGCGCGGTCGGTCGGCCCAGCTTGCGGCCGCTCCAGCGATGTCGCACGGCTACCGCTCCTCCTCGTCGTGGTTGCGCGCCGAGTAGACCGGGCGGCGCCCGGGCGCCTCGGCGTCGTAGGCCGAATCGCCCTCGTCTTCCTCGTCCTCCTCGGCCGTCTCGCCGCGCGGCTCCGCGCTGCCCTCGAGGGAGACCCCGAGGGCCGCGAGGCGCTCGCGCAGCTCGGCCAACGACTTGTGGCCGAAGTTGCGCAGCGCCAGCAGCTCGTTCTCGCTCATCTCCAAGATCTGCCCGACTTTAGTGATCTGCGAGCGCTTCAGGCAGTTATAGGTGCGCGAGGACAGCTCGAGCTGCTCGATCGGCAGGTCGTAGAGACGCGGCGGGACGGCGGCACCCGCGGCCAGCGTGGCCTTCTCGGGCCGCCGCATGGTCTGGCTGAGGTCGGTGAAGATGGCGAACTGGTTGATCAGGATATTCGCCGCCTGCGCCAGTGCCTCGTCCGGGGCGATGGTCCCGTCGGTGTACACCTCGATGACCAGCCGGTCGAGGTCGCTGCGCGCGCCGACGCGGGTGTTCTCCACCTGGAAGTTGACGCGGCGGATCGGCGTGTACACGGCATCGATCGGGATCACCCCGATCGCGGCCGGCTCGCGGCCGTCGGCCGGGACGTAGCCGGTGCCGCGCTCGACCGTGAACTCGACGTCCAGGCGCGCCTCGGGGCTGTCCAACGTGGCCAGGTACAGCTCCGGGTTCACGATCTCCACGTCGGCCGGGCACATGATGTCGCCGGCGGTGACCACGCCGGGCCCGGTGGCCTGCAGGTGCAGGCGCACGGGCTCGCTGCTAAAGGACTTCAGGCGGATCTGCTTGACGTTCAAGATGAACTCGGTCGTGTCCTCGCGCACGCCAGGAATGGTGGCGAACTCGTGGTACACGCCGTCCACCTTGATCGCGGTGATCGCGGCCCCCGGGAGCTGGGACAGCAGCACGCGGCGCAGCGCATTGCCGAGCGTCAGGCCGAAGCCGCTCGCCAGCGGCTCGACCTGGAAGCGGCCATAATCGGCGGCCTTGTGAAGCGTTTCGACTCGCGGCGTCAGCTCGTCCACCAAACTCCTCTCCTTCTGGGCAGGGCCGGCCACAGGCAGCGGGCCGCCGGGCGGCCGCCACGGGCAAGGGCCACCGACGGCTCAGCGCGAGTAGAACTCGATGACCAGCTGTTCATTGACATTCGTGTCGATATCCTCGCGCTCGGGCGCGGCCAGTACGCGGCCGCGGAGGTTGGCGGCGTCCAGCTCCAGCCAGCGCGGCACGCTCTTCTTCGTCAGCCCGTCACGGACCTGCTTGAAATACTCGGTGTCCTTACTCTTGGGGTGGACCTCCACCACGTCGTGCGGCTTCACCTGCGCCGAGGGGATGTCGGTACGGCGCCCGTTGAGCAGAATGTGCCCGTGGCGCACGAGCTGGCGGGCCTGTCGGCGCGACGCGGCGAAGCCGAGCCGGTAGACCACGTTGTCCAGCCGCTGCTCCAGCAGGCGCAGCAGGTTGTCGCCCGTATCCGAGGGGCGGCGCGCAGCCTCCTCGTACAGGTTGCGGAATTGCGCCTCCAGCACCCCGTACATGGCGCGCAGCTTCTGCTTCTCGCGCAGCTGCAGGCCGTAGTCCGACTGCTTGCGCCGCCGCTGCGCCGCCATGCCGGGCGGCGTGTTGCGCCGCTCGACCGCGCATTTCGGCCCGAAGCAGCGCTCGCCTTTAAGGAACAGCTTCATCCCTGCGCGCCGGCAGAGCCGGCACACCGGGCCGGTATAGCGAGCCATCCATCCTCCGTGCGTGCGGTGCCGGCCGCGGGCGCGCTACACGCGCCGCTTCTTCGGGGGCCGGCAGCCGTTGTGCGGGATCGGGGTCACATCGACGATCGAGTTGATCACCAGCCCGGCGCCCTGCAGCGAGCGGATCGCTGCCTCGCGCCCGGAGCCCGGGCCCTTGATAAACACGTCGACCTGCCGCATCCCATGCTCTTGCGCCCGCCGCGCGGCCGTCTCCGCCGCCAGGCCGGCGGCGTAGGGAGTGCTCTTGCGCGAGCCCTTGAACCCCACCGACCCCGCGCTGGCCCAGGTGATCACATTGCCATCCGGGTCGGTGATCGTCACGATCGTGTTGTTGAAGCTCGACTGGATGTGCGCGTGGCCGTGCGGCACCTGCTTGCGTTCACGCCGCCGCGGCCGCGCGGTCGTCCGCCGCCGATCCGCCACAGCTCTCTCCTGGTCGGGCGGCCGGCCAGGGTGCGGCTGGCCGCCCCGTGGTTACTTCTTCCCCGCCTTCCGCTTGCCAGCCACCGTCCGGCGCGGCCCGCGGCGCGTGCGCGCGTTGGTCCGCGTGCGTTGGCCACGGACCGGCAGCCCGCGGCGATGCCGCAGCCCGCGGTAGCAGCCGATCTCCATCAGGCGCTTGATATTCAGACTCACCTCGCGGCGCAGGTCGCCCTCGACCGTGTACTCGCGGTCGATCAACTCGCGGATCCGCGCCACCTCGTCATCGGTCAAGTCGCGCACCCGCCGCTGCGGGTCGATGTTCACGCGGCTCAGGATCTCGCGGCTGCGCGTGCGGCCGATCCCGTAGATATACGTGAGCCCGACCCACACCGGCTTGTCGTTCGGAATATCCACGCCTGCGATGCGTGCCATCGCCGACTCCCTCCGCGCCCGCCCCAGCGAGCGCCTGCCGGTTATCCTTGCCGCTGCTTGTGCTTCGGGTTCTCGCAGAGCACCAGCACCACGCCGCGCCGCCGCACGACGACGCACTTCTCACAGCGCGGCTTGACCGACGTGCGCACTTTCATTACGGTACTCCCGAACCGGGCTAGCGAACGCGATAGGTGATGCGCCCGCGAGTCAGGTCATACGGCGACAACTCGACCTTGACCCTGTCCCCGGGTAGAATGCGGATAAAGTTCAAGCGAATCTTGCCGGACACGTGGGCGAGCACTTTATGGCCCGTTTGCAGTTCGACGCGGAACATCGCGTTGGGCAGTGCCTCAGTGACCGTGCCCTCGACTTCGATCGTGTCTTTCTTGGCCATACCCTCTCGACAACTGGTGGCCCTCGGGCCCCACTGGCTGAAGCGCCCCGAGCAAGAGGGGGACGGCGGGATGTCAGCCAGCGCCCGCGTGCGCTCCGCCGGCCGCGGGGCATACCACGCCGAGGTGCCACAAAGGCTATTGTAGCATACCGGCCGCCGGGTGCAAGCGCCGCCCGCGCGCGCCGGCCTTCTGGGGAGACGGGTAGTGGTAGCGATGAAGGGGCTAGTGCTGCTCGCGATGCTGCTGGCCGTGGGGGCGCAGGAGGTGCCCGGGCCGCGCGCGCTGACCGTTACCCGCGGCAGCGGCGCCGCGCGCGTCGTCCACCTCAGCTTCGACGCGGGCGCCGACACCGGCTACGCCGCGCTGATCCTGGACACCCTGGCGGCCGAGGGGGTGCCGGCCAGCTTCGGTGTCACGGGGCAGTGGGCCCAGGCCAACCCCGAGCTCACTCGCCGCATCGTGGCCGAGGGCCACGAGCTGATCAACCACTCCTGGGACCATCGCTCGTTCACGGGCCGCAGCGATGGCCGCGGCGGGCAGACCGCCGCCCAGATCCACGAACAGCTCCAGCGCACCGAAGACGTGCTGGTGGCGCTCACGGGCCAGAGCCCGCGGCCATACTTCCGGCCGCCCTACGGCGACTACGACGACCGCGTGCTCGAGGCGGTCTACAGCGCCGGCTACGCCTACAACGTGCTGTGGACCATCGACTCGGCCGGCTGGCGGCGCATCCCTGCGGCGCAGATCGTTGCCCGCTGCCTCGGGCTCGCCGAGCCCGGCGCGATCATCATCATGCACGTGGGCGCCCAGTCGCAGGATGGGCCCGCCCTGGCGGCGCTGATCGCCGGCCTGCGCGAGCGTGGCTACGGCTTCGTGAGCCTCAACGCGCTGCTGGGCGGCTCGCCCGATCAGGGGCTGGCGAGCGTAGGGACCCGGTAGGGCCCGGCGGGGCGCTCGCGGCGCGCCAGGTCGTCGCAGATGACGACCTGGGGCGGCTCGAACCCATTGAACGCCGACGCGTAGCTTAGGGTGTACGCGCCCGCATGCAAGAAGTACACGCGGTCGCCCACGCTCAGCTCGGGCAGCTGCACGTCGGTAGCGATGGTATCCACGCTGTCGCAGCTCGGCCCGGCCAGCGTGTAGCGCCGCAGGGGCCCCTGGCGCTCGGTGCGCAGCTCGTAGCGGAACCCCTCGATGGTCTCCATCAGGGCGTTGAACACGCCGGCGTCGAGGTACAGCCAGCGCTCGTTGCCGCGCAGCGCTTGTCCGATCACGCTGGTCACCAGCAGCCCGGCCTCGCCGACCAGCGCGCGGCCGGGCTCGACCGTCAGCTCCAGCCGCTCGGTGGGGAACAGGCCGTGCACCACCTGGAGCGTCTCGTGGGCGATCTCCTCCAGCGATGGCACCGGCCGCGTGTGGCGCACGGGAAAGCCGCCGCCGAGGCTGAGCATGCGCAACTCGATGCCGCTGGCCGCCAGCTCGCCCCAGATCTCGTGGCATAGGCGCAGCGCCCCCGCCCAGCTCGCCTTGTCCAGGCACTGCGAGCCGACGTGGAAGGTGAGCCCGTAGGGGCGCAGGCCGAACGCGCGCGCCTCGCGCAGCAGCTGCACGGCGTCGGCGGCGCTGGCGCCGTACTTCTTGCTTAGCGGCCACTCGCTGCCCGAGTTATCCACCGTGAGGCGCACGTACACGCGGCTGCCCGGCGCGTGGTGGGCCAGCTTGATCAGCTCGGCGCGCGAATCGACCGCGAAGCGGTCCACCCCGGCGGCGACGGCCTCCTGGATGAACGCGATGGGCTTGATGGGGTTGCTGGAGATGATCCGCTCGGGCCCCACCCCGAGCGCGCGCACGGCGCGCAGCTCCACCGAGGAGGACACTTCGAACCCGGCGCCTAGCGCGGCGAAGGTGCTCAGCACCGCCGGGTGCGGGTTCGCTTTGACCGCGTAGTAGCAGTCCACCCCGGGCAGCGCGGCGCGGAACGCGGCGTAGGCCCGGCGCAGGGTCGCCCGGTCGAGCAGCAGCACCGGGGTGGCCAGGGCCCGGCTCATCGCAACGATGCGGCGGCTCAAGCGCATCTGCCTTTTCCCACCTTTCCTGTCCGGCTGGCTGGCGCGGCCTGGCGCCGCGTCGGCCAGCGCGCACGGCGTGCTATAACGCAGCCGCGCGACCTTCTCGCGGGCGCCCGCGCGCTCGCGCCTAGGAGTCAACCCATGCCGCTATGGCACGTATTCCGAAACCGTCGCGGGGAGGCGATCGCCCGCGAGATTACGCAGGTGCTGGTCAGCCGACGCACGGCGTACCAGCTGTTGGAGATCGTCGATACCGTCACCTATGGGCGCACGCTGTACCTCGACCACAAGATCCAGTCCGCCGCGCTCGACGAGTTCATCTACCACGAGGCGCTGGTGCAGCCCGCCATGCTGCTGGCGGAGCGGCCGCGGCGCGTGTTCGTGGCGGGCGGCGGCGAGGGGGCGACCTTGCGCGAGGTCTTGCGCCACCGCACGGTCGAGCGCCTGGTGATGGTGGACATCGACGCCGAGGCGGTCGCCGCCTGCCGCGAGCACCTCGCTGCCTGGCACCAGGGCGCGTTCGACGACCCGCGTGTGGAGCTGGTGCACGCCGACGCACGCCAGGTGCTCGCCGACAGCGGCGAGCAGTTCGACGTCGTGATCATCGACATCACCGATCCCCTCACCGAGGGGCCCTCCTACCGGCTGTTCACCGTCGAGTTCTACCAACTGGTCGCCGCGCGGCTGGCGCCGGGGGGAGTGCTGGCCGTCCAGGCCGAGAGCACCGACATCGGCACCTGGGATGCCCACCTGGCCGTGGTGCACACGGTGCGTCAAGTGTTCCCCTACGTGGCCCCGTACCGTGCCCATGTCCCGTCGTTCGTCGAAAGCTGGGGGTTCCTGGTCGCCTCGCGCACGCGGGCGGCCGACCAGCTCGCCCCGGCCGAGGTCGACGCGCGCTTGCAGGCGGCCGGCATCACCGACCTGCGCTTCTACGACGGCGTGACCCACCAGGCCCTGTTCCAGCTGCCGCGGATGCTGCGGGCTGCCCAGGCCCGCTGGACCCGGGTGATTACCGACGCGGCGCCGATCGTGCTCGACGTGTAGCACCCCGCGGGCCCGGCGGTGCGCGGAGGCCCGGCCCGCGCGGCGCCAGCGGGCGGGCCCTCATTCCGCGGCCCCCGCGCCGACCGGTTGGTCGAGCATGATACCGCGCGTCATCTCCATGCTCTCGATGCGCTCGGGCGCGAAAATCGCGCGCAGCGCGGGCAGCGCATTGCTCGGGTCCTTGCGACTGCCGCAAGTGAAGATGTCCACGGCCGCGTAGCCGAACTCCGGCCAGGTGTGGATGTTGATGTGCGACTCGGCCAGCACCGCGATGCCCGTGACGCCCATCGGCTCGAAGGGGTACACGCGCAGGTCGAGCATGGTCACGTTGCAGGCCGCGACCATCTCGCGCAGCGCGGCCTCGATCGCATCTGGCGAGTTCAGGTTCTTGCAGCCCCAGAGCTCCAGCACCAGGTGCCGCCCAACGCTTTTCACCGGACCTACCTCCACCCCAGTGTCGCCGCTTCCCGGCGGCAAGGTGCGCCGGCGCCTCGCGACGCCGCGCGCTATCTCACCTCCCCCGTTGCCAGGGCGGGCGCTGCCCGCGCCCCGCCCCAGCCGGACGGACCCACACGATTCCCCGTCGCGCGCGGCCGCGCGCCGCACGGACGGGGAACGCACACGGACTGGAGAAACGAAACACCGCGCCAGTCGGCCCCGACGAGGCCACCGCGCGGCAAGCACGAGCCGAAGCGCGCACCACAGCACCGCGCGCCGCGTCAGGGGTCCAAAAAGCTGCCACTGCGCCCTCCACGCCCGCGCGCCCCGCGGCGCGTGAGCTGGTGCCACTGCTGACGCGGATTGGTCGGCATCGTGCTGCCCCCACGACAAAGCACCACTCCCAGGTGGCCCCGCGTGTCCGCGGCGCAGCGGTCCGCGGCCCCGCTGCGGGGTCTGGCCACACCCAGAAAATGGTGCTGTGAGCGCCTCTATTGGCCGCCGCGATGGCGGTTTCTGTCGGCTCCGGCGACGGCGCGCCGCGGGCAGTCCGTCGCACAACGCACAGTATAGCAGAAACGTCCGGTGCAAAGGGGGTGCCGTGGCGCGCCGCCATGCTCGAGGCGCTACAATCGGGCCACCGAGATCGCAGGGAGGCGCCACGCCCATGAAGCGCAGCACGGACCGCATCCTGACGACCCACTGCGGCAGCTTGCCCCGCCCCCACGACCTGCTCGACCTCATGAAGGCCCGTGCTAGCGGCCAGCCGGGCGATCCCGCCGCCTACGCCGCACGCCTGCGGGCCGCGGTAGCCGAGTGCGTGCGCCAGCAGGTCGCCTGCGGCATCGATGTGGTGACCGACGGCGAGCAGAGCAAGGTCGGCTTCTATGCCTATGTGAACGAGCGGCTCACGGGGTTCGAGGCGCGTCCGGGCGACCGGTTCACCCACTTCACCGCCGAGGTCCAAGCGTTTCCAGAGTTCTACGAGCAGTACTTCCGCCGCTCGGTGGTCGGTGGCAACGTCGTGCAGCTCCAGCCGCTGGTGTGCGTAGGGCCGGTGCAGTACGTCGGCCAGGCGGCGCTGCAGCGCGACATCGCCAACCTCCAGGCTGCCGTCGCGGGGCTCGACGTGGCCGAGGTGTTCATGCCCGCCGTCGCGCCCAGCGGCGTCGGCCGCGGGCACAACGAGTACTACCGTAGCGACGAGGAGTTCGTGTTCGCCGTCGCCGAGGCGATGAACACCGAGTACCGCGCCATCGTCGACGCCGGGTTCGTCCTCCAGATCGACGACCCGTTCTTGACCGAGATCACGAGCTTCGCGCCGCTCAGCCCGGAGGAGCGCCGCCGCAAAGCACAGATGTACGTCGAGGCGATCAACCACGGCCTGCGCGGCATCCCGCCCGAGCGCGTCCGCTTCCACACCTGCTACGGCATCAACCAGGGCCCGCGCGTACACGACGCCCCGCTCGCGGACCTGGTGGACCTCCTGTTCCAGATCAACGCGCAGGCATACTCGTTCGAGGCGGCGAACGCGCGGCACGAGCACGAGTACCACCTCTGGGAGCGGGTGCGGCTGCCCGAGGGCAAGATTCTCATCCCGGGGGTGATCACCCACTGCAGCAACATCGTGGAGCACCCGGAGCTGATCGCCGAGCGGATCGTGCGGTTCGCGGAGCGGGTGGGGCGAGAGAACGTGCTGGCGGGGGCGGACTGCGGGTTCTCGTCGCAGGCGACGTACCAGCCGGAGGTGCACCCGACGGTGGTGTGGGCGAAGCTGCGGGCGCTGGCGGAGGGGGCGCGGCTGGCGTCGGCGCACCTCTGGCGCTGAGC
>Ga0070737_10003450_pt1 | contig 17051 bp, 15 predicted proteins | sample Coa_R1_10_FD_66438 | JGI IMG/M metagenome (GOLD analysis project Ga0070737, IMG submission 66438) | Surface soil microbial communities from Centralia Pennsylvania, which are recovering from an underground coalmine fire - Coalmine... | ecosystem: Environmental > Terrestrial > Soil > Unclassified...
CGCGGCCGCCGCCGCGCGCAGCGGCTACACCGACCTCACCGCCCGCCTCGATTTCTACGGCCTCTGCGCCGTGTGCAGCGACACGGAAATGTCGGCCAGCGCCTGAGCGGTGCCCGACGAGCGCGGCTCACCTTCTGCTTCCCTGATAGAGATGCCCTAGAATAGCACGTCCGCGGCCCGAGCGTGTCCGGCCGGGGAGTCACGCGGGTTAGTGTGGGGGGACGCGCCGTGTACTACTTCTTCCCGGGCAACTACATGTGGTCGCAGGCGGTGAATCGCGCTGTCCAGTCGGGCGGAGCGCTGGGCGAGGTGGCGACCGTGGTGGCCGCCCTGCAGGAGGCCGCGCGCGACTACGACTACGAGGCGTGGTACCGTGCCTGGCACGCCCTAGCCGAGCGCCTGTGGCGCCAGGGCGAGCGCGAGCTGGCCGCCGACCACCCGCGTAGCGCGCGCGAGAGCTTCCTGCGCGCCTGTGGCTACTATCAGTGGGCGATCGCCTACCTCGACTTCGACGATCCGCGCAAAGCCGCCGGGCACCAGCGCTCGGTCGAGGCGTTTGGTCGCTTCGCGGCGCTCGCCGAGCCCCCCATCGAGCGCGTCGAGATCCCCTATGCGGGCACCTCGTTTCCAGCCTGGCTGGTACCCGGGCTGGGGGCCACCGGCCGCCAGCCGGCGGTGATCTTCCTGCCCGGGCTGGAGAGCACGAAGGAACAGGCCCTGCCGTTCGCCCAGGTGCTCGCCGTGCGCGGCTTCAGCGTGCTGCTGCCCGACGGCCCCGGGGTGGGCGAGGCGGTGCTGTTCCGCGGGCTGTTGAATCGCTACGACTACGAGGTGCCCGGCCGGGCGATGTTCGACTACCTGGCCGCCCGCCCCGACATCGACGCGGGGCGCATCGCCGTCGTAGGCATCAGCATGGGCGGCTACCGCGCACCACGCTTCGCGGCGTTCGAGCCGCGCCTGGCTGCCCTGGTAGCCTGGGGCGCGGTGTGGGACTGGGCAGCCGTCTGGGCGCGGCGCGTGGGCAACGAGCGCGGCGCGGTGCCCACCACGCACCGCCACGTGATGCATGTGATGGGCGCGCGCACACTCGACGAGGTGGCCGACCGGGTGCGCAACTGGCGGCTGGAGGGCGTGGCGCACCAGATCCGCTGCCCAGTGCTCATCACCCACGGCGAGCGCGACGCCCAGGTGCCGGTCGAGCAGGCCTACGCCCTGTACGCGGGCGTGGGCTCGGCCCAGAAGGAGCTCAAGATCTTCACCGCCGAGGAGGGCGGCGCGGCTCACTGTCAGAACGACCACCGCCTGCTGGCCCACGCCTACATCGCCGACTGGTTAGAGGATGTGCTGCTGCGCGGGCGCCCGCGCCAAGGCATCATCGTCGGCTGGGAACGGCGGGCCTAGCGCCGCGCGGGAGCGAGGGAGAGATAGCCATGCGTCTCTGGCTCGGTAGATCGCTCGCGGTTGGCTGCGCGGTGGCGCTGCTGCTCGGCTGCGCCGGGCGCGGCCAGGCCCCTACCCCGAGCACCGCGCCCGCCACGCCCTCCCCGGCGGGGAACACGCCGGCCCCTGCGGCCGCCCAGGCCAGCACGCCGCCCTTGCAGACACTGCGCTACAGCCTGCAAACTCACGCCGCGACGCACTGGGCGGTGTACATCGCGCAGCAGAAGGGGCTGTTCGCCCAGCAGGGCCTAGAGCTGGACATGACCGTGACCCAGACGGCGGCGCGCAGCATCCAGTTCTTGGTCAGTGACGCGCTCGATCTGGCCAGCACCTCCGCCGGCTCGATGATCAAGGCCAACGAGCAGGGCGCCGACCTCGTGATCGTCAGCGGGCTGAACAACAACGTCGTCTACAGCCTCGTGGCCCAACCCGACCTCCCCAGCTTCGCCGCGCTGCGCGGCAAGACCATCGGGGTATCCGACCTGGCCGATGGCTCCACCGTGTTGATGCGCAAGCTGCTGCGCGCCAACGGCCTGGCCGACAACGACTACGAGATCGTGCAGGTGGGCGGCACCAGCGAGCGGTACGCCGCGCTGAAGAGCGGGGGCGTGGCCGCCGCCATGCTGATCCAGCCAACCGACTTCCGCGCCGTGCGCGAGGGCTTCCGCCAGCTGGGCATGACCTCGGAGGTCGTCACCAACTACGCGTTCATCGTCGACATCGTGCGCCGCGAGTGGGCGCGGCAGCACGAGCCGCTGCTGCTCGCCTACTTGCGGGCGCGCATCGCCGCCGACCGCTGGCTGTACGACCCGGCCAATCGCGAGGAGGCCCTCGCCATCCTGATGGATACGCTCAAGGCGACCCCCGAGGACGCCACCGCGACCTACGACCTGCTGGTCCGGCAGTTCCAGATCTACTCGCACGCCGCCGAGGTCAACCTGAGCGGACTACGCACCCTGCTGGAAGCGATGAGCGAGCTGGGCCAGCTCACGCCGCCGCTACCCGACCCTGCCACGCTGGTAGACGACAGCTACCGCCAGCGCGCGGGCGGCTGATCCGCCACGACGGCGCGATGCCCCACGCCCTTACGGAACATAGGGGCCGAGCTGGGCGACGGCATAGTCGGCGAAGCGTTGGTCGATGACCTGGTCCAGATCGACCTTGGTCTTGACGTAGCCCTGCTCGGCGAACCAGTCCTGAGCGGCCACGAACGTCGCCCCGTGCACGCGCCCGTCGGGGTCGAGCGGCAGCCAGTGCATCTGGTCGTATAGGGCGCGGTCCTTCAGCGCGCTGTGCTTCTGCAGGATGGCGATGATCGCCTCCCGGTCGCGCCCCTGGGTGCGCGCCCGCTCGTAGTCGCGGACGCCGCGCACGTAGGCCTTGGCGTACCGATAGCCGGCCTGGTTCGCGGCGTCCGCGAAGGCCTGCGAATACATCACTACCGCCATGTGATCGTTGGGGATCAGGTCGCCCCACAGGCGAAACATGGCGGCAAAGCCCTGACTGATCGCCTGCACCGCGAACGGCTCGATCGAGACCGCCGCATCGATGTTGCGGTTGCCCAGGGCGAGTGTCATATCGGGATACCCCAGCTCGACGACGTCGACGTCGGCCAGGGTAAGGCCGCCCTGCGCCAACGCCCGGCTCAGCGTGAGTTCCGTGGCCTGGCCCTTGGAAGTGATGGCGACGCGACGCCCGCGCAGGTCGGCCGGCTCGCGGACCGCCCCACTGTCGAGCAGGTCCTTACGCACCAGCAGGCCGCCCGCACTGTCGCCCGGGTAGGCGGAAGTGCTGTCCAGGACGATCTTCAGCGGGATGCCCTGAGCGATGGCGTTGAACAGCCCGGCGCTGATGCCACCGATGCCCACCTCGATCTGCCCCGCGGCGAGGGCCGGGAGCATCTTCGCCGAGGTATCGAACGGTACGTCCTCGAAGGTGATGCCCTCCTCCTGAAAGTACCCGCGCTCGATAGCCACGAAGCGACCGGCGTTGCTGATGGCGCCGGGCACCGTGCCGAGCCGCACCGTCACCGCGGGCGGCCTGGCAGTGGCCTCGCTGCCGGGCACGGCCGGCGCCGCACCGCTGGCCGGCGGCGCCGGGGAAGGCGCGGACCGTCCGCTGCATGCGGCGAGCAGCAGCACGAGAACACCGACCGTCTGCGGTGAGCCGAGGCGAAGCGACATGCTGCCCTCCCATTGCTCCGCGAGATAGCCCGAATCATACACGAGGCCTGGAGGCGGCCGTGCTCGAGGGGCACATCTCGATCAAGCCGGAACGGACGGCGGGGCGATCTACCGAACGTTCGCCGCGGATAGCTGGTCAGTCGGGCCCGATTGGCGTATACCTAGCGGTAACCCGGGTCCCGGGCACCTATCTCGAACGATTGGGAGCAGAGCCGCACAGCAGAGACCCGACGAGCCAGGTGGGGCAGGGGGGAAGCGCATGAACATCGCAGAGCCGACGACCGCGTCGCGGTTGACCGCGCTGCGCGCGTGCTGGCATCCGGTGGCGTACAGTCGCGATGTGGGCGACCAGCCGCGCGCCAGCACCCTGCTCGACGTCCCGCTGGTGCTCTGGCGCGACGCGCAGGGCACGCCGCACGCCTTTCACGATCTCTGTATCCATCGTGGTACGGCCCTATCCCTCGGCACCGTGCAGGGAAACGAGCTGATCTGCGCGTATCACGGCTGGCGGTACCGCGGTGACGGCACGTGTACGGCGATCCCACAGCTCCCAGACCCGACGCGCGTGCCGGCCAAAGCGCGCGCCACGGCCTACCACTGCGAGGAGCGCTACGACCTGATCTGGGTGGCGCTGGCGGAGCCGCGCTGGCCGCTGCCCACCGTACCCGAGTTCGCGGCCCCAGGCTGGAAGACGGTGCTCACCGGTCCGTTCGCCTGGCACTGCGAGGCGTCGCGGCAGATCGAGAACTTCACCGACCTCGCGCACTTCCCCTGGGTCCATCCGGGCCTGCTGGGCGATCCGTCGCGGCCCGTGGTGCCCCCACCAACGGTGCACACCGACGAGCACGTACTGCGCTACGAGTACCTGCGGCCCGAGGCGCGCAGTACCGAGAAGTACCCGCTGTTCCCCAACTGGGAGCGCCGCGACTCGGTGCGGCGCACGCGCTACGAGCTGTACCTACCGTACACGATCGTCGTGCGGATGGACTGGGGCGGGGCGGAGCAGCTCGTCTATCTGTTCGCCTCGCAGCCGGTGAGCGCCAACCGCTGCATCGGCTACTGCCTGATTCGACAGAACTACAACCTGGACCAGCCGGACACCGTGTTCCAGGCGTTCGAGGACGAGGTCTTCGAGCAGGATCGCCGTGTGGTCGAGTCGCAGCGGCCCGAGCAGGTGCCGTTCGACCTGCACGAGGAGCTGCACCTGAAGTTCGACGCGGTAGCGGTCGCCTACCGCCGGGCGATGCGCGCGCTGGGGCTAGGCTGAGCCCGCGGGGGCCCGGCGGTCCCCATGGCAGGATCGACTATACTGTGCCCACAGCCCCACCCACCGGAGGCGACGCATGGCCGAGGCCAAGATCCTGCGCCCGAGCGAGATCCCGGCCGTCGATCGCGGCGGCGGCGCGCGCACCATCCCGCTCGTCTGCTGCGAGATCGGCGCCCAGGGCGTGCTCAACGGCATCACCGAGTTCGATCCCGGCGCGGCGATCCCCCTGCACTACCACAACTGCGAGGAGACGGTGCTCGTGCTGGAGGGCGAGGCCACCTTCGAGGTGGATGGCCGCGTGTACGAGCTGCGCCCGCTGGATACCACCTGGGTGCCCACCGGCGTGCCCCATCGCTTCCTGAACCGCTCGAACCGCCGCATGCGCATCTTCTGGACCTACTCGTCGGTCGACGCCACGCGCACCATCGTGGCCACCGGCGAGACGTTCAAGATCGGCTCGGCGCAGGACCGGGCGCCAGCCACCCCGCGCGCCGATGGCTAGCTCCGCGCCGCCCACCCGCTATCCGGCCGCCACGCTGCGCACGTTCACGGCCGCGGTGCTCGAACGGGTCGGCCTGCCGCCCGACGACGCCGCGCTGGTCGCCGCGCGGATGATCGAGGCCGACCTCAGCGGGCAGGACGGCCACGGCATCTTCCGGCTGCCGCAATACGTGCGGCGCATTCGCGGCGGGGCGGTCAACGTGCGCCCCAGCCTCCGCGTCACGCGCACGGGGCCGGGCACGGCGCTGGTCGATGGCGACAACGGCATGGGCCAGCTGGTCATGACCCGCGCCGCCGAGGTGGCCATCGAGCTGGCGCGCGAGGCGGGTGTCGGCTGGGTCGGCGTGCGGCGCAGCAACCACGCCGGCACCGGGGCGCTGTACGCCACCCTGCCGCTGGCGCACGACATGATCGGCCTCTACACCGCGGTGGCCAACGCCAACCACATGGCCCCCTGGGGCGCGCAGGAGCTGCTCCTGGGCACCAACCCGCTGGCTATCGCCGTGCCGGCTGCCGAGGAGCCGCCGATCGTGCTCGACATGGCTACTACGGTCGTCTCCTACGGCACGATCAAGCAGCACGCCCTGCGCGGCGAGCCGCTCCCGCCCGGCTGGGTGGTCGACGCGCGGGGCGCGCCGATCACCGACCCGGCCCGCGCGCACGAGGGGTTCCTGCTGCCCATCGGCGGCTACAAGGGCAGCGGCCTGGCGCTGCTGCTCGGCCTGCTGGCCGGGGTGCTCAACGGCGCCGCCTTCGGCCGCGACGTGGTCGACTTCAACGCCGACGACCACACGCCGACCAACACCGGCCACGCCCTGATCGCCTTGGAGATCGCGCGCTTCCAGCCGCCCGAGGTGTTCAAGCGCGAGGTGGACCGCCACGTGCGCGAGCTGCGCGCGGCGCGGCGCCTGCCGGGCGTCGAGGCGATCTACCTGCCCGGGGAGCGGCGGCACGCGCGCATCCAGGAGCGCACCGCGCACGGCATCCCGCTGCCGGCGCCGCTGGTAGCCGAGCTAGACCGTCTGGCCACCAGCGTGGGGCTCCCGGCGCTCTCGGCGGCCGAGGCCAGTTAGCGCCCGTAGAGCTGGGCCTCCAGCCCCTCGCGGTCGAGCGCCTCCTGGAAGCTGGTGTCCAGGAACTGCGCGGGGGCAGCGTCCTGGGCGCCAGGGGTGGTAGCCGCCAGCTCGGCGAGGATCGTCCGCGTGCCCTCCAGGTACGCGCGCGGCACGTCCTGCACCAGTCGCGACGTGTAGGTGTCGTACACCGCGGCCAGCAGCTCCTCGTCGTCGCTCTGCAAGTACTGGCGCATCACCTGCAGCGCCAGCGGGCGGTCGGTCTTGTACAGGTGGGTGGCCTCCCACACGGCGCGCAGGAAGCGCAGCACCAGGTCGCGATGCGCGGTGGCGAAGCGGCGGGTGGTGACCAGGGTGGACTGCGGGTACTCGACCCCCAGCTGGGTCAGGTCGGCCAGCTCGTGAGCGCCGTTGCGGACGGCCACCACGTTGGTGGGCGACGAGGTGACCGCGGCCTGGATGGCCCCGCTCTGGAGGGCAGACAGCATCGCCGCGTGCTCGCCCACCTCGACCACCGTGACGTCGCTCTGCGGCGAGAGGCCGAGCTGGCGCAGGTAGTACTGGAGGGCCACGTCGGAGGTCGAGTTGCGGCGCGTGATGCCGACCCGCTTGCCGCGCAAGTCGGCCGGCGAGGTGATATCCGGGGTCGCGACGACCCAGAAGCCGAAGGTGCGCTGGATAGCGCCGATGTAGATCGTGTCGGCGCCGCTGAGCCCCGCGGCGACCACGGCGCTCGCCGCCGTGATGCCCGCGTCGGCCTCGCCCGCTAGCAGGGCCTGCATGCTGAGTGTGCCGCTGCTGACGTAGCGCAGCGAGGCATCGATCCCGTAGCGCGCGTAGATCCCCGCCTCGGCGGCCAGCCACAGCGGCACCACCCCCCCGTCGCGCGTGGCATAGACGAGGCGCAGCGGCTCGCGGGCCAGCGGCGCGGTGGCACCAGGGGTTCGCTCGGCGCCCGGGGCGGCCTGCGCGGCGGGCGGCGCGCTGCTGGCCGGTGCCTCGCGTGGGGCCGCCGACGGGCGGCTGCACCCGACCGACGCCAGCAAGAGCCAGCCCACCACCACACGCAACACGCGCCGCGTCATCTTCCTTCCTCTCGGTCGCCCGCGGCAATCGTCGGTGAGCGCCAGTGTAGGGAGGGCATCGCGCGGCGTCAAGCCCTGGTCGCCGTCTGCCCCCGCGCGCCGATCGACAAGACCACTATTCACTTCGGCACGCCCGCAGCGCCCCGTTGTCGTCGCGCCAAACAGCGGCGGAAGGGCTCCCGGTAAGGACGACGCACAAGGGCGCGGTCGCCTATCCTGTAGCGGCGCCTGTCCGCGCAAACACCACGCGAGGAGCAAGCTGCCCGTGGAGCTCCAGCAGGTCGCCGTCGGCGTGATCGCGGTGGCCACGCTGGCGGCGGTGATGCTGCGTCCTCGCGCGATCCCCGAGGCGATCAGCGCGCTCACGGGCGGGGCGCTGGTCGTGCTGGTCGGCGCCGTGCCGCCCATCGAGGCCGTGCGGCTGCTCCTCGCGGCGTGGAACGTGTTCGCTTTCTTCCTCGGCCTGATGCTCATCGCCGCAGCGGCCGATCACGCCGGGGTGTTCGACGTGCTGGCCTGGCTGGCAGCCCGCGCGGCCGGCGGCAGCCGCCGGCGCCTGCTGCTGAACCTGTTCGTGCTCGGGGCGGGACTCACGGCGCTGCTGTCCAACGACGCCACGGCGCTGATCCTGACACCGGTCGTGTACACGCTGACCCTGCGGCTGGGGCTGCCCACGCGGCCCTACGCTTTCGCCTGCACGTTCATCGCCGACACGGCCTCGTTCCTGCTGCCGGTCAGCAACCCGATCAACATCCTGGTACTCGAGCGCTTCCCCGCTTCGCTCGGCGACTACCTCCACCACCTGCTGCCCGCTGCACTGGCCGCCATCGCGGTGAACGTGGCCGTGTTCTTGTGGCTGTTCCGCGCTGAGCTAGCTGGCGGCTTCGCGCCGACCGATCTCCCGCCGCCTGCGGTCCTGGCGCTCGCGCCGCGGCGGTTCCGCCTCACCGCGCTGGGCCTGGGCGTGCTGGCCGGCGCGTACCTCCTGGCCGCCTGGCGGGGCTGGCCACTGGGGCTGGTCGCCCTGGCGGGCGGCGCGGTGCTGGCGGGCGGCGCGGTGGCCTGGGGTAAGCTCGCCGCGCGCGGGCTGGCCGGGGCCATCTCCTGGGGGCTGTTCGGGTTCATCGCCGGCTTCCTGGTGCTCGTGCAGGGCGTGGAGAACGTCGGGTGGAGCGCCGGGCTGGGGCGCGCGCTGGCCGCGCTGGCGGGCGACGCCCCACTCCGTAGCGCGGCCGCCGCGGTAGTCGTGAGCGCGCTGGGAGCGAACCTCGTGAACAACGTGCCCGCCGCGCTGCTCCAGCTGGCGGCCATCGACAGCCTGCCGTCGACTCCCGTGCGGGGGCTGCTGGCCTACGGCACGCTCGTGGGCGCCGACCTAGGGCCGAACCTGACCACTGTCGGCTCGCTGGCCACCATGCTGTGGCTGTTGCTGCTGCGCCAGCGTGGCGTCACCATCTCCTCGCTGGAGTACTTCCGCGTCGGGCTGATCACAACTCCAGGCCTGCTGGCTGCGGCGACACTGGCGCTGTGGTGGATGGGGAGGTGAGCGATGCGCGTGCTGGTGGCGATCGGGCCGAGCGGCGACTGTGCCTGGCTGGCGCGGCTGGCGAGCTTGCTGCCCGCCGCGACTACCGAAGTGTGCCTGGCACACGTGGTAGACCTCGAGGCACGCCGCGACTGGGAGCGCGCGCGACAGCGGTTCATCGGCCGGCCGCCGCTGCCGCCGCACCGGCGCGACGAGGTGGAGGCGGTCGAGCGCGAGCGCGGCCGGGCCGTACTCGCGGCGGCCGAGGCCGCACTGCGCCGCGCTGGCTGCAGCGCGACCACACGGCAGGAGTTACTGACCGAGCGCCCCGAGCGCGCGCTGGTCGCCCTGGCCACCCACTGGCCGGCGGAGCTTCTGGCGCTGCGGGCCCGCGACGCGCCGGGCCATCCGCCCACGGGGCCAGGGTCGGTCGGGCACGTGGCGCGGTTCGTGCTCGACCATGCCCCGTGCCCCGTGCTGCTGGTGCGCGCGACCGGCCGCTGAGCGCCGGCTACGCGGCGGCGCCGGGCCGCCAGTCGAGCGCCACCGGGCCGGTGTACTCCAGGATGTACAGGCCGCCCGTGTGGCGGTCGACCGTATAGATCAGCCCGCGCTCATCCACGTACACGTCGTTCAGCTGGATGGCGCCCATCGGCGAGTCGGGCGGGGGCTCGGGGATGTAGTAGGCGATCTCCTCGGGATGGTCGGCGTCGCGAATGTCGTACAGGCGCACGCCGCCCGCAAAGAAGGTGCCCACCACGAAGTGCTCCGACACACCGCAGCCGGGCAGCGGCATGATCTCGTGCACGTTGTGGGCGCCGAAACGGCCGCCGCGCTGGCACAACTCGTCGCGGTTGGCCGGCAGCGGGAACGCGCTGCGGAAGCGCGGCTGCGTCTCGTCGGTGATGTCCACCAGGCGCACCAGCTTTGGCGCGTCTTGGCAGGCAGGCATCACCGACTCCTCGGCAACCACCAGCAGGTTGCGGCTGGGAAGCGGGGTGGCAGTGTGAGCGTAGCCCGGCAGGTCGTCGGGATACACCAGGCGACCGACCATACGCGGCGCCGTGGGGTCGCTGATATCCAGCACGATCACGCCGCCGTCGATGTAGCCCAGGTAGGCGCGGTCCGGGCGCGCCGGCAGGACGTTGGCGTTGTGCAGGCGCGCGCCGTTGTCGCGCGGCCGGCGGCGCGGGGTGATGGGCGGCGCGGGGTCGCCCTGGCGTGTGCCGGGCAGCCACCAGCGGCCCACCTCGCGCGGGTGCTCGGGGTCCTGGATATCCACGATCATGTAGAACTGGTCGTCGGGCGGGTAGGTAGGCACGAAGTCCGGCGCGCCGGTGGAGAGGTGCGCGTACTGGCCATCCACGCACCACACGAAGTGCACGCCGCGCGAGAGGCCGCCCGAAGTGTCGAAGAACGACAGGGCGCGCGGCGCGGCGGGGTCGGAGACGTCGTACAGCCACAGCCCTGCCGGTTGCTCGCCGGCCTGGGCCACCTGGCGGGCGACCAGCAGCAGGTTGTCCACTACGGCCAGCGAGTTGCCACGCACGCGCGGGTGCTCGACGGGCAGCTGGGCGAGCAGCTCGGGCTGCCGCGGGTCGGTCACGTCGAGGATAGAGACGGCTAGGGGGGCCGACTCGTGAGCGATGTAGAAGATGCGGCGGCCGTCGGGGCGCACCTGGAGCACCAGCCCCTCGCCCCCGTTGCCGACGCCGCCGAGATCGTGGTGTGCGACGAGCGCCAGGTCGCGCGCTTCGGCTGCCATCGCGGTGCCTCCTCCCGAGGGGTCGGCCGGAATTGTAGCCCCCGCCGATAGCTTGTCGCGAGCTGCCCGCGCACCGCCAGGCGGCCCCGGGGCAGCAGTGCGCTACACTGGGGCGAGATCGTGCCAGAGGGAGCAAGAGTGATCAAGCGACTAGTCTGCTCGCGCGGCTACCACCGGGGCGCCGTGCTCCTCCTGTCACTCCTGCTGCTCGCCTGCACCAGTGGCGGCAGGTCGGGCGGAGCTGCGTCCACGACCGGGGCGGCCGCGGGCTCCCAGGGAGCTGGATCGGCCGGGACGGTGCCAGCGGCCCCGAACGCCCGCGAGCCGCTGAAGATCGCCATCACGTTCATCAGCGCCGAGACGCTGCCCGTGTGGGCGGCGCAAGAGCTGGGGCTGTTCGAGAAGTATGGGCTGCAGGCCGAGGTGGTCTCCATCCTCACCGGGGCGCAGGCGCCGCCGGCCATGGCCGCGGGCGACGTGCACCTCGCGCTGATGACCGGCCTAGCTGTGGTGGAGTACGACCTGGTCGGCGGTGACCTGGTAGTCGTGGCGGGCTACAGCAACGAGATGCGCTACTTCCTGCACGCGCGGCCCGAGATTCGGCGCATCGAGGACCTGCGCGGCCAGCGGATCGGCATCACGCGCCGCGGCGCGGGCATCGACATGGCCACCCGCATCTTCCTGGAGCGCGCGGGCCTCAGCTACGAGCGCGACGCGACGATCATCCAGCTCGGCACGGCGCGCGACCAGATCAACGGGCTGGTAGCGGGGGCCGTCGACGCGGCAGTAGTGGCCGTGCCGACCAACTTCCAGGCCGAGCGGCTCGGCTTCCCCAAGGTCGCCGATACCAAGCAGTACCACGTGCCGTTCCCGACCAACGTGCTCGCGGTGCGCCGCGACTTCCTGGCCAGCCGATCCGAAGCGGTGCGCCGCTATCTCCAGGCGCACATCGAGGCAGTGGAGATCCTACGCCGCGATAAGGCGCTGGCCAAGCGCCTATTAGCGCAGGGCACCAGCACCGACGACGACGAGATCCTGGAGCGCAGCTACCAGCTCTTCGTAGAGGATCTCCAGGACGTGCCGTATCCCGCGGAAGCGGCGCTGCAGGGCGTGCTCGACCTAGTGGCACTCGAGCGGCCCGAGGCCCGGGCGGCCGATCCTCGCGCCTTCTACGACGATCGGCTGGTACGCGAGCTGGACCAGAGTGGCTTCATCCGGGGGCTGCGCGGGAGCTGAGCCGCGGCGCGCGGGTCGGGGCAGGTAGGCGAGCCAGAGCGGGGGCAGGGGCGCAACCAGCCCGGGCTACGAGCCGGGCGTAGCGGCTACCCCCGGCGTGGGCAGGCCGACCGGGGCCCCCGCGCCCGGCGTGGCGGTCGCACTCGATGTGGCCGTGGCACTCGCGGTCGCCTCCGGAGTCGCTGACGGCTGCGGCGAGGGCGCTGGAGTTGGTTCGTAGGCGGGCTCCTTCACGAACCGCTCGATGTCCTCGACATTGAACGTGCCCACCACCCACACGGTGTCGCTGTTCGGCTGCTTGGCGTAGTAGCCGCCCTCGTTGGGCGTCTTGTCGCCGATCAGCAGGGTGTAGGTTTGGCCGTCGGGCAGGCCGAGAGTGAGCGAGTCTTTCGGCTGATCCAGCCCGTAAGTGGCGAGGTCGGTGGGGGTATCCGTCACCTTGCGGCTGGCGCGCATGTTGCTCAGCCGGATCAGGGTACCGCTGATGCGCCAGTAGTCGGCGCGTACATCCTGCGGCATCAGGTACCACAGTCCGTCGGCCCGCTTCTCCATGACCTGCTCTTGGCCCCCGGCCATGGTAACCACGCGGTTCACCGCGTCCTTATCCACCTTCCAGATCTGCAGCTTCGGGTCGAGGCTGGACACCTCCGGCCGCGGGCGGATCTCGAAGAAGTACACGCCCGCGCCGAATACCAGGAACACCGCCAGCAGGATCCAGGTCGTGCGAAAGCTCATCGCCGGTTCCACCACACCAGGCCGCCCGCCACCAGGACCAGCGCCGGCAGGAACAGCACGGTCGTGAAGAAGATCGTATTGCGCTGCACGCCCGTGAGGAACATCTGCCGCTGTTCAGGCGGCCGGGCACGCAGCGATGCCAGCTCCTCGGAGCCGGTCAGCCAGTTCACCGCGTTCACGAACAGGTCGCGGTTGAAGAACGGCGGGCGCGCGACGTTGTTCGAGGGAAAGTCGGCGTCGCCCACGATCACCGCCCGCGTCTTCGGCCGCGCGGCCGGCGGGGCATCGGGCCGGTCGGGCGGCGCGGGGGCGTTGGGCGCGTCCGCCTCCACAGCCACCGCCAGCACCAGCGGCCCGCGCTGGTCCACCCCCTCCTGGAACTCGATGGTCTGGGCGTCCAGCTTCTTGGTCCAGCTGCGGTCGGCGCTGGTCTCCACCAGCCGCGTGATCTGCACCCCCGACTGCTGCTCGCTTGGTAGGTTGAGATTGGTTGCCTCCACGAACAGCACGGGCGTGCGGTCGCGCGCCAGGTCGCGGGTGATCGTGTGGAAGCCGAACTGCTGGATCACGATGGCGCGCGGGTCGGCGAGCTGGCCGATCTGCAGGGCGTTGGCCAAATCCACCACGAGGTCGCCGCTGAACGACAGGTTCCAGCGCTGTAGCAGCGGTGCCAGGTACTCGGCCGTGCGCGGGTCGGCGAGCAGGAACACGTGGCCCGCGGCGTCGAGGTACTGGTTCAGCGCGGTCAGCTCCTCGGGCAGCAGCGGCTGCTGGGGGCTGGCGATGATCACCGCCGCCGCGTCGGCCGGTACCGTCTGGGCGGTGAGCAGGTTGAGCGATGCGACCTGGAAGTTGTCGTTCTGCAGCGCCTGCCGCATCTGCGAGTAGCTATCCTGGCCGGTGGCCTCCGGACTGCGCTCGCCGTGGCCGGTCAGGAAGTACACCTTTGGCTGCTGGGCCGCCGTTAGCTTGATCAGCGCGGCGGTGATGCCCGCCTCGTCCAGGCTCGTGGTGTCCTGGCGCTTGTCGCCCTGCTGGAGCACCAGGGTGTTGTACTGGCGGATGTTGTACTGGCGTGCCAGGCCGGGGTTGGCATCAGGATCGATGAGCTCCCAGCTCAGCTTGCCGCCCGAGGCCGTCTCGTAGTTGCGCAACAGCGACTCGGTGTTCTCGGTGAGCTGCTCGCCCGGGGTCATGAACGCCACGATGTGGACCGGCTGCGTGAGGCCATCGAGCACCTTCTGGGTCTGGGCGGAGAGTGAGAATTGCCCGCTGGCGGTGACATCCCAGCGGTGCGAGTAGCGGATGCTCAGGAAGTTGGCCAGCCCCAGAATCCCGACGAACAAGACGACCGCCAGCACGGTGTTGGCACCATAGCGCGTGGTGCGCGCGCCCAGTGCCCCAGCGACTTCCCCCGGCTCGATGGCCACATAGATGCCCACCAGCAGCACGCCGGCCACCAGCAGCACACGCGGCGGGAGACCGAACTCGCCGGTGACCAGATACCATGCTCCCGCGGCCAGCAGTGCCAAGCCGCCCACCACGAGCACGGGGAGGCGAATACGCTCGAGTAGCGTGGCCATCAGCGCCACCTCCGCGACTGCACCGACTGGACGGTGAGGAACAGCGCCACGGCGATCACGCTCAGGAAGTACACCACGTGGCGCGTGTCGATGATCCCGCGCGGGAACTCGTCCAGGTGCCGCGTGATGCTCAGGAACCGGAACAAATCGCCGATGCGCCCGCCCGTGTAGTTGCCCAGCGCGTCGCTGAGCCACAGCAGCAGCAGGATCACGAACGTGAGCATGGCGGCGATGATCTGGTTCTGCGTCAGCGACGAGGCGAACAGCCCGATGGCCAAAAACGCCGCCGCTTGGAGCACGATGCCGAGGTAGCCGGCCAGGATCGGCCCGCGGTCGGGGTTGCCGGCCAGCAGCAGGATCGCCGGGTAGATCGCCGTGCAGGCCAGGATCGCCAGCACCAGCAGCAGCGCGCCCAAGAACTTGCCCAGCACCAGCTGCGAGTCGCGCACCGGGGCGGTGAGCAAGAGCTCGAGGGTGCCGCTGCGCGCCTCCTCGGCCAGCAGGCGCATCGTCAGAAATGGCACGGCGAACAGGAAGATCACCGAGAGGTTGCCGAACAGCGGCCGCATGGTCGCCTCGCTGCTGAGATTAAGGATGAGCGAGAACAAGAAGCCGCTGATCAGCAGGAACAGCCCGCCGACCACGTAGGCGATCGGCGAGACGAAGTAGGCATACAGCTCGCGGCGGGCAATCGCCCAGATATTACGCATGCGACGTGCTCTCCGTCAGGCCTCGACCGGCTCGGCCTGCGGCTCCTCGGTAATGATCCGCAGGAAGATCTCCTCCAGGCTGAGCCGCACGCTGCGCAGCTCGGCCAGGCCGTAGCCCGCGCCCACTACCGCCGCGGCCAACTGCTCGCGCAGGTCGCTGCCCAGGGCACACGAGACGGTGAATAGCGTGCGCCCATCGGGCGCCGGCTCGGCCACCACGTCCAGCACCTGCGGCTGCGCGCGCAGCAGCTGCGCCACGGCCTCACGCGGGCCGCGCACCTCGAGCTGCAGCGTCTCCGCCCCGCGCAGCCGGCGGGTGAGATTCTCGGGCGTGTCGACAGCGGCGATCTCACCGTCGTTGATGATGATCACGCGCTGGCAGGTGGCACTGACCTCCGGCAAGATATGCGTGCTCAGGATGACCGTGTGTTCGCCGGCCAGGCTCTTGATCAGGTTGCGCGTCTCGATGATCTGCTTCGGGTCCAGGCCGATCGTCGGCTCGTCGAGGATCAGCACCTCGGGATCGGCCACCAGCGCCTGGGCCAACCCGACCCGCTGCCGGTACCCCTTCGACAGCTTGGCGATCAGCCGGTCGCGCATGTGGGTCAGGTTGGTCTGCTCCATCACGGCGTCCACGCGCTGCCGCCGCTGGCGACTGTTGGTGAGGCCGCGGATCTCGGCCATGAAGTGGAGGTAGTCCGCCACCGCCATCTCTGGGTACAAGGGCACATTCTCGGGCAGATAGCCGATGTGGCGGCGCGCCTCCAGCGAGTGGGTCAGAATATCGTAGCCGGCGATCTTGGCCGTGCCGCTGGTGGGCGGGAGGTAGCCCGTGAGCATGCGCATGGTGGTCGACTTGCCCGCCCCATTGGGGCCGAGAAAACCGAGAATCTCCCCCTTGGCGACCTCGAAGGTCACATCGCGCACGGCGGCGCGCGGGCCGTAGTACTTGGTCAAGTGTTCGGCCTGGATCATCGTCGGTCCTCGCTGCGCTGCGGGTGGCGCCCAGGCATGCTTCTGCGGCAAACAGCGCAGACGCTCCCCTCGCTCGGGCGCCACTGGCGTCCTGGCGAGGGGCAACAGGCACGTGCGGTGGCGATAGCCGCACGCCTCTACAGTCTACCGACGCCCGACAGCCGCCGGGAAGGATTTCTCCCCGCCACGGGGGCGGCCGCTAGCCCTTGTGCACCCGTGCGGGGGCGTCGGTGTTGGGCGCCACGGTGCCCGTGTCGGCCGCCTGGTGGCCGGGCGTGTGCTGCTGCACGGCGGGCGGGTACGGCACCACTTTCCAGAAGCGCGGCGCGTAGGTGTCCCAGTCGTCCAGGATCGCCCGCGCCCGCGCGCTGCCGGTGGCGGCCACGTGTTCTTCGAGCAGCTGCACCAGGCGCTCGAAATCGGCCTCCTCGCGCAGCCGCTCGAGGTAGACCAGCTCCGTGTTCACCTTGCGCGGGAAGTCGCCGGCCTCGTCCAGCACGTAGGCCACGCCCGCCGACATGCCGGCGCCGAAGTTGCGGCCCGTGCTGCCGAGCACCACCACCACGCCGCCGGTCATGTACTCGCAGCAGTGGTCGCCGGTGCCCTCGACCACCGCCAGCGCGCCGCTGTTGCGCACGGCGAACCGCTCGCCGGCACGGCCCGCCACGTACAGCCGCCCGCTGGTGGCGCCGTAGAGCACCGTGTTGCCCACGATCACGTTGTCGTGGGCGGCGAAGCGCGCCGTGGGCGGCGGCCGCACGATGATCTCCGCGCCGCACAGCCCCTTGCCCACGTAATCGTTGGCCTCGCCCACCAGCACCAGCCGTAGCCCGCGCGTGCAGAAGGCGCCGAAGCTCTGGCCGGCGGTGCCGCGCAGATGCACCTCGATGGTGCCGTCGGGTAGGCCCGCGCTGCCCCAGCGCCGCGCGATCTCGCCCGACAGCCGCGCGCCGACGGTGCGCTGGTCGTTGCG
>Ga0070737_10003451_pt1 | contig 17044 bp, 12 predicted proteins | sample Coa_R1_10_FD_66438 | JGI IMG/M metagenome (GOLD analysis project Ga0070737, IMG submission 66438) | Surface soil microbial communities from Centralia Pennsylvania, which are recovering from an underground coalmine fire - Coalmine... | ecosystem: Environmental > Terrestrial > Soil > Unclassified...
GCCTCCTCGCCCTGCGCCCAGGCCGGCGGCCGGGCGACGCTGCCCAGCGGCGAGGTTTCGGTCATGCCCCAGGCGTGCAGGACCTGCACCCCGTACTTCTCCTCGAACGCCTTCATCAGCGACGGCGGGCAGGCCGAGCCGCCGACCACGACCTCCTTCAGGTGCGAGATGTCCTGCGGATGGGCCTCCAGGTGGGCCAGCAGCCCCTGCCAGATCGTCGGCACCGCGGCGGCGAAGGACGGTTTCTCCGCGGCCATGATCTGGGCGATCGGGGCGGGCTGCAGGAAGTGGTCCGGCATGATCATCGACGCGCCGACCATCATCGCGGCGTACGGCAGCCCCCACGACATCGCGTGGAACATCGGCACGATCGCCAGCGTGACGTCCCCCTGCGCCAGCCGCATGCCGTCGGACATGCACACCTGCATCGAGTGGAGCCAGATCGACCGGTGCGAGTAGGCCACGCCCTTCGGGTCGCCGGTGGTGCCGGAGGTGTAGCACATCGCGGCGGCGGAACGCTCGTCGATCACCGGCCAGTCGAACTCGGGGGACTGGGCGGCCAGCAGCTCGCCGTAGGAGTGCACCTGGACGCCGGCCGGGGCATCGAGAGCCGCCGCGTCGCCGCCCGCCACGATCACGTGCCGCACCGTCCGCATCTGCGGAAGCAGCTTGCGCAGCAGCGGGACCAGGCTCGCATCGGCGATCACCACGCGGTCCTCGGCGTGGTTGGCGATGAACGCGAGCTGGTCGGGGAACAGCCGGATATTCAGCGTGTGCAGGACCGCGCCCATCGCGGGGACCGCGAGGTAGGCGGCCAGGTGCTCGTTGTTGTTCCACATGAAGGTGCCGACACGCTCGTCGCCGGTGATGCCCAGTGACCGCAGCCCGCCCGCCAGTTTCGCGGCGTGCTCGCCGACCTCACGGTAGGTCTCGGCGCGGCACCCCGAGCCCGTCCACGTCTTCACCTGGCTGTTGCCGTGCACCGTGGTGCCGTAGCGGAGCAACTGGGCGATCGACAGCTCACCGTCCTGCATCGTGCTCAACATGGCTGGGCACCTCCCGACTGTTACTCACCGGTTTCATGCAGCGTACTTTCCATGACCAGGATGGAGGAAGCGCCTGGCTCCCCAGTAGTTGCCGCCGGTATCGGCGCCGGTGATCCGCACGCCGGTGGCCGCGTCGTGGGCCTCGATCATCTGCCGGCCGCCGGCGTACATGGTGACGTGGTAGATGTGCCCGCTGCCGTGATCGGCGGCGTAGAACAGCAGGTCCCCGGGGAGCAGCTCATCGGCGCTGACGGGGCGGCCGCCGCCGTGGCGCGCCTGCGCGTCGGCGTCGCGGGGGATGGTGATGCCATGGACCTGGTAGACGGCGGAGGTGAAGCCTGAGCAGTCGAAGGCGAAACCGGAGCGCCCGCCCCACAGGTAGGGAAGGCCGAGGAACAGCCGGGCGAAAGCCACCAGGCTGGCCCCGCCGGCGGGGGGAATGCCGCTCCCGGGCTGGCAGATGCTCACATCGCGGGCAGGGAGCCACTTCGGGCCGTGGCCCGGGGTGGCGACCTGGACCGACGGGGGCTCCCCCCGGGCCTGGCCCAGCACGGGGAGCCGGGTGCCCGCGCTGACCCGCATCTCCTCCCGGGTCAGCGCCGCGTCGCCGTACAGCCCTGTGACGGGTGCCTTGCCGACCAGCGCGGACGGCAGGTCTTCGCGGAGCGCCGCGAACTCCTGGCTCACGGCGAGCTGGCGGCGGGGGACCCACCCGGGGTAGCCGAGGGGGTTCTTCGGCGTCGGCTGGCCAGGTACCGCGACCTCGGCCCAGTCTCCCTGCTCGGTGAGGATGCGGACCTCGGCACCGTACAGCGCCTGCGTCTGGGTCGCCTGGCTGCCCGTCAGGTCCCGCCTGTCCGCCAGCGTCATGCTGGCCAGCCACCGCGGGATGTCGGCGGGGCAGGCCAGTGCCGGGCGGTCGGCAGGGCGCGGGCTGGCCGGGGAGGTCCACACCGTGGCGACGCTGACGGCGACGAACGCCGTCGGCGCTGACGGGGCTGACGTGCCCCCGTGCGTCCGCGCGGTCACCCCGGCAGCCTGCGAAGCTGCGGCCCGCGGCGCCGGCCGGCGTCCGCCGGGGGCGGGGGATCCGGGAACTCCGGCCAGCCGGGGATGTGGCGGGGGGCGCCGAGGCGCAGGCTTGCCCGCCAGGCGGTGTGCCGTACCTCCTGGGCAAGGCCGGGCACCGTTGCATCGTGTATCCGGGATACCGGACCTGACACGCTGATGCTGGCGACGGCTTTGCCGAGCCGGTCGAAGACGGGTGCGGCCACGCAGCACAGGCCCGCTTCCAGCTCTTCGCGGTCTTCCGCGTAGCCCTGGGCCCGGACCACGGCCAGGTGGCGCTGAAGATCCCGCCGGCGCGTGATGGTCGCCGGTGTCCTCCCCGCCAGCCGCTGGCCAGGGTAGAGCGCGGCGACCTGGCCGGGGTCCAGATCGGCGAGCAGCGCCTTGCCCATCGAGCTGCAGTGCGCCGGGGAGCGTTTCCCGACCCAGGAATGCATGCGGACGGAGTGCCAGCCGTCGACGACCTCGATCGTGACGGCCTCGGTGCCCTCGAGTACCGCCAGGTGGCCGGTCTCTCCCAGCCGCCCGACCAGGTCCTGCAGGCAGGGCAGCGCCGCCCGCCGCAGTTCGGTATCGGCGGCGGCCAGCTCACCCAGGGCTGCCACCTTCCCGGCCAGCCGGTACTTTCCCTGCTCTCCGGCCGGTTCCAGGTATCCCGCGAAGGCCAGGGTGGCCGCAAGCCGCGACGCGCTCGAACGGTGCACGCCGACCCGCTGCGCGATATCCGCGAGGCTGATCACCGGCCGGTCGCGGTCGAACATGTCCAAGATGGTGAGGCCATGCAGCAGCGACCCGACCAGCCCGTCCCGCGGGGGATGCGCCCGGCCGGGCGCGCCGGCTGGTTCGGCCATCTGCGCTCCATCCTGATCGGCGGCCCTTCCATCTTAGGGTGAGCGGCGCGTGGCCTTGCCGCCGTCGCCGGCTGTGATCAGCTCCGCGCTGTCCTGGATCAGGGCGAGCGTCCGGTAGACGAAATGCGCGAACTTGGTGTACGGGGCGATGGCGAAGCTCGTCACGACAGCGGCCAGGTGCACGGCGAGCACGGGGGCGTAGGCCGGCGTGCCGCGCAACAGCAGGGTCAGCAGCCCGGTCCCGGCGAGTACCGCGAGCGCGGCCAGCAGGCTGTAGTCGCGTGCGGTCATCCCGGGATCGGACGGGACAGGGTCCGTGCGGCGCTTCAGCAGGATCAGCCCGCAGCAGCCGGCCAGCATGGCGATCCCGCCAGCCAGGCCGAAGAGAACCGGTGCCGACAAGACAGCATAGGGCGGCGGTACGCCGGCCAGGTCCTGCTCGATCGCGGCGGCGACGGTCGATGCGACACAGGCCAGGAACCCGTAGGCGACGCACGCGTGCAGCCGGCGCCGCGCGGCCGACGGGGCGTCGGCGGGATAGGAGCATCCGGCTCCCCCGCCGCGCAGGTAGCGCAGCGTGGCCGCGTGCCGCGCCGCGCTGGCCAGGGCGCGCACGCTGAGCAGGCCACGGAAGCTGCCGTAGGTGTCACGCCAGTAACGGGCGGCGGCGACGGCGAGCACGACAGCACCCCACAGGCACGGGACCCCGGCGATCAGCAGCAGGAGCGGGTAGGCGATCACCCGGTACGGGGACCCCGGCGCGCCGTGGCCGTGCCCGGCGACGACCAAGGCCACGACGAGCACCACGGCCGCCGCTGCGGCGGCGGCCGTCCCGCCCCTGCCGCGCAGCCAGCGCGGCAGGGGCGGGTCCGGCAGGTACCTGGCGTACGTCCTGCGCCGCACCTGGGACAGGACGGCCGGGGGGTTGACGGCGAACTCGTGCGGCGGAGCGTACATGCAGGCGGTGTAGCACGCACGGCAATCGTGGCAGAGGTCGGCGAGGTGGGTGATGTCGCCGGCGCCGAGATCGATGCGCCGCTCCAGGGCGGGGAAAACCGCGCAGTAGCCCTCACAGTAACGGCACGAATTGCAGATGGTGAGCTGCCGGCTGGCTTCGGTGAACAGGTCATCCATGGATTCACTCCCTGCCCGCGGTCCTGGCCGTGCATCCGTCGCCGGCGGCCTCGCCCGCAGCGGCCCGCGCGGCGTTCTCGCCCGCGATCCGGCCCCAGACAGTGCCGATCGTCATGCCGAAACCGGCCAGGTAGCCGGTGGACAAGATGTTGCCCGACATGATCTCCCCGGCCGCGAAGACGTTCGGGAACGTGCCGCCGCCGGCCCTGGCGACGTGCCCGGTCTCCGTCACGGCGACCCCCAGGTAGGTGAAGGTGATCCCGGGGCGCATGGCGATTCCGTAGTACGGCGGGGTGTCGATCCGCTGGGCCCAGTGGCTCTTTGCCGGATCGATGCCAGCCGTGTGGCAGCCGTCGAGCCTCGCCGGGTCGAACGTGCCGCCGGGCACGACCGCCTGGTTGTAGCGCTCAACGGTGCGCGTGACGGCGGACGGTTCGAGGCCGAGTGCCCCGGCGAGCGCGGGGATGTCCGGCGCTGACGCCGGGCCGTACATGGGCGGCAGGAAGAGCCTGTTCACCTTGGCGTCCCAGATGGAGTAGGCGATCTGCCCGGGCTGCCGGGCGATGTTGGCTCCCCAGATGGCGTACCGCTTCGGCCATATCTCCTCTCCTTCGTCATAGAACCGCTGCCCGGAGGCGTTGACGACGATGGAGAAGGGGATCGAGTCGAGCCGGGTGGCGATGCCGCCGTCGAAGCGCGGGGCGCGCGCGTCGACCGCTACCGCGTGGAAGCCCTTCTCTTCCCCGGCCTTCCCGGCGCCGTGGCGCAGCAGCGCGGCGAGCACGGTGCCGTCGTTGTCGCGGGTGCCGCGGATGATGAACGCGTCGGCGGCATCACCCCAGTAGCGGCGCAGCCAGCCGGTGTTCGCTTCGAAGCCGCCGCTGGCGCAGACGAAGCAGCGGCCGGGGATCTCCCGCCGCTGCCCGCCCACGCGGGCGACCACCGACGTGCACCGGCCGCCGTCCATGACGAGATCCTCGGCGCACGCGTCGTACCAGACCGTAACGCCCATCGCCGCCGCGGTGCGGTGGTAGGTGTTGACGAGCGCCTTGCCGCCGCCGAGGAAGAACCGGTTGGTCCGGCTCAGGTGGAGGGTGCCGGCGAGCGGCCGCTGCCAGCGGATCCCGTGCGCGCTCATCCACGCCGGCACGGTCGCGGATTCCCGCACGGTGAGCTCGGCCAGCTTCTCATCACCCGGGCCCGTGCCCACCGCGCACAGGTCGCGCCACAGCTCCCCGAACGGGTAACTGCCCGGGGTGTAGTCGTCGCCCTCGTCGTGCACGCACCGCACGTTGCGGGTGTGGCGCGTGTTGCCGCCGCGCATCGCCGCGCTGGCCCGCTCCAGGAGCAGGACGCGCCGCACGTGGCGGCGGGCGGTCATCGCCGCGGCGAGACCCGCGTTTCCGCCGCCGATGACAACCACGTCCCACAGTGGTCCGGGTTCGATCATTCACCTCCGCGGGTGTGATGGAGGCGCTCCGGCCTGGCGCCAGGCCGGAGCAACGCCGGCGTCCCCAGCGAGCTCAGCGGGCGGGAGAGATCCCGGTGGCGTGTCTCCCGCACAGCGTAGACGGACACGAGGGTGACGGCCGCCGCACCGATGAGGTACAGGGACACTGGCCACCACGATCCCGCCGCGGCGACCAGCGCCGTCGCGATGAACGGGGCGGGGCCGCCGCCGACCGACAGGGCGACGTTGTAGCTCAGCGAGGTGCCGCTGCACCGGTATTCGGTGTCGAACAGCTCGGAGTACAAAGCCGCGCCCACGGACCACTGGGAGGCATGGGCGACGGTGAACGCCAGGGCCAGCGCCAGCCAGACGAGAAGGGTGATCCTTGTGGCGGTGAGCGCGAAGAGCGGGAATGCCAGGACGGCGCAGGTGATCGCGCCGCCGATGTACACCGGGCGGCGGCCGGCCCGGTCGGAGAGACGGCCGAACAGCGGGACGGTGGCGAGCTCGATGACACCCGCGATCACCACGCCGGCCAGCAGCGTGCCGGACGGCACGTGCAGCTGGGCATGCCCGTAGGACACCATGAAGGTCGCCGCCACGTAGAACATGATGTCCGGTGCGAAGCGTACGCCGACAGTAGCCAGCAGGTTCCGGGGCTGCCGGCGCATCGCGGTGACGACGGGGTTGCGGGGTTTGCCGAGGTGCTCGACAGCTCGGAGGTATTCCGGCGACTCCAGCACGTTAAGCCGGATGTAGAGGCCTACGGCGACGATGAGCAGGCTCAGCAGGAACGGCACCCGCCAGCCCCAGGCATCGAACTGGGCCTTGGGCAGCAGTTCCATCAGCGCGAACAACCCCGAGCCGAGCAGCAGGCCGGCGGGGGAGCCTTCCTGAACGACCGCGCCGAACAGCCCGCGTTTGCCCTGCGGCGCGTATTCGGAGACGAACACTGTGGCGCTGCCCCATTCGCCGCCGAGCGCGAACCCCTGCACGAGCCGGAGCGTCACAAGCAGGATCGGCGCCCAGATCCCGGCCACCGCGTAGCTCGGCAGCAGGCCCATCCCGAACGTCCCCAGCCCCATGGTCGACAACGTGGCGACCAGGATCGACTTGCGCCCGGCCCGGTCGGCCAGGTGGCCGAACACCAGCCCGCCGAGCGGCCGCACGGCAAAGCCGGCGGCGAAGACCGCGAACACCGCGAGAAGCCCCGCGGTCGCGCTGGCCCTGGGGAAGAAAAACGGGCCGAACACCAGCGCGGCCGCGGTGCCGTAGGCGAAGAAATCGTAGTACTCGATGGTGGTGCCGACCGCGCTGGCCAGCGCGGCCCGCCTGGCCAGCCTGGCCATATCGGGTGGGTCGATGCCGAGGCGCGTATCCGTCATCGGAGACCTCATTTCTCGCAGGGGAGGACACCGCGGAGCGGCGGCGGGCCGGTCAGGAATCTGGCCAGCCGAAGGAGGGATCGGGGTGCGGGAGCGGGGGCAGCTGCCAGGTGCCAACGGCCGGCTGCGGCGTGTCGGCGTCCACGGCGACGTCGACGACGGCCGGCCTGCCTGATCCGAGTGCGGCCTCCAGGGCCGGCTCCAGGTCGGCGGGATGGCCGACGCGGAAGCCTTCGGCACCCATCGCCCGGGCCATCGCCGCGTAGTCGGCCGTGTAGGGCTTGCCGCCCGGCGCGTGACGGAAGGTCGTGGCCAGTTCGCGGTCCGGCCCGAAGTAGGCTCGCTGCTGGTCACGGATGGAGATGAACCCCCCGTTGTTCCAGACCAGCCACACCGCCGGCAGGTCGTATTCGACGGCGGTGGCGACGGCCGAGGGAAGCATGAGGAAGCCGCCGTCACCGACGACAGCCGCCACCGGCCGGCCTGGCGCGGCGAGCCGGGCGCCGAGCGCGCCGGCCACACCGAAGCCCATGGCGGCAAATCCCCAGCTCTGCAGCAGCGTCCCGGGACCGCCCGCACGCCATTCCTGGACGATCCAGTTGTGGTGCGCGCCCACGTCGCTGAGCAGGATCCCGTCCCCGGGAAGGACGGCGCGCAGGGCAGCAAGCACCCGTGCGGGCCGGGCCGGGACCGCCTCGCAGGCGCGGCTGGGCGCCACGTAGCGCTCCCACTCTGCGCACCACGCGCTGACCTGGGCCAGCCAGCGACGACGCGGCTCCCACTCGGCGCGCGCGCGTTCGTCTCCAGCCTGGCGGCGGGCCGACAGCTCATGGACGAGCTGGCGCAGGACTTTGGCCGGGTCGGCGGCCACCCCCAGGGAAACCGGATAGTTGCGGCCGATCACCGCCGGGTCGGCGTCTACGTGGATCAGCCGGGACGGCGGGATCGAGTAGGTGTATCCGGGCAGCCAGGAGCTCGTCGCGCGGTCGTCGAACCTGGTGCCGAGGGCCAGGATGACGTCGGCATTGCGTGTCGCACGGTTGGCCGGGTACGTGCCGTTGCGGCCGGTGGCGCCGAGGAACAGCGGGGAGTGCGGGTCACTCAGGTCCTTGCCGAGCGGAGACGTGACGACCGGGATGCCGGCCGTGGTAGCCAGCGCGAGCAGGTCCGCGGCTGCTGACTCCCCCCGGAGCCCGTGGCCCGCGACGATGACCGGCTGACGGGCGGCCAGCAGCAGATCGAGCGCGGCGTCGATATCAGCCTGCGCGGCCGCGGCGGGCTGGCAGATCCCGGCCCGCCATACCGCCGGATCCACCGGGTCTTCCGGGCACTCTTCGGCGAAAACGTCAAGCGGGACATCGACGTGCACCGGGCCCGGCGTCCCGGTCAGCATCGTCCCGAACGCCTGGCGCATGATGAGCGGAAGCTGCACGGCCCGGGTGGCCTGGAAGCTCCGCTTCACGTAGGGGCGGGCGGCGCTGGGGAAGTCCGCCTGGAAGTGCCTGCCGAGCTCCTGGAAGGGGGCCCGGTTGAACTGCGTCGTCGGCACGTTGCCCGTGATCGCCAGCAGCGCCGAGGAGTCCATCAGCGCGGATCCGAGCGCGACAAGCAGATTCGCTGCTCCCGGACCGCATGAGGCGAACACGGCGAGCGGCTCGTGCCGCACCCGGTAGTAGGCGTCGGCGATGAATCCGGCCGCCGACTCGTGATGCACCGTCAGCGTCTGGATATCGCCGCCCCGCACGGCGAGCGCGTCCAGCAGCCCGAGGTCCCCGTGCCCGCACAGCCCGACCGCGTAGGGCACCCCCTCGCGTATCAGGTGCTCGGTGATGATCTCAGCGCCGTTCAGTTCGGCCACCTCCATGATTGCGTATTGCGCACGCCATTGCGAATGACGGGAAGATATGACACCCTGGGGAGGCAGTCAAGGGGCTAGCTGGAGCCACACCGTATGAGCAGCGAGCGGGTCAACGACAGGAGGAACGACGGTGACAACAGCCTCGGCCGGCCCGGCGAGCGGCGTCCTGATCGGCGGGAAGTGGCGTGTCCACGGCCCCGAGTCATCGGTCTACGACAAGTTCACCCGGCAACCCTGCGCCGTCATCAGGCAGGCACGGCCTGGCGACGCGGGCGATGCGGTCACCGCCGCGGTGCGGGCATCCGCCCGCCCGCTGCCGCCGATGCGCCGGTACGAGATCCTGTCCGCCGCGTCCCGCCTGCTGCTGGAGCGTGCCGCCGAGGTGCGCACCGCATACATCGCGGAAACCGGCTTCACCGCCGCCGACGCCGACGGAGAGATGGCCCGCGCCGCTGCGACACTTCGCCTGTCGGCCGAGGAGGCCCTCCGGATCGCGGGAGAGGAGATCCCGGTCGCGGCGACGCCGGGCAGCGAGCACCGGCTCGCCTTCACCATCCGGGTGCCGGTGGGTGTCGTCGGGGCCATCGCACCGTTCAACGCACCGCTCAATACCGTCGCGCACAAGGTCGGCCCGGCCATCGCTGCAGGCAACGCTGTCGTGCTGAAGCCGGCCGAGCAGACTCCGCTGTCGGCGATCACCTTGGTGGAGATCCTCCACGAGGCGGGTTTGCCGCCCGGCTACCTCAACCTGATCTGCGGCCCCGGTGACGTCGTCGGCGCCGAGCTCGTTGCCGACCACCGCGTGCGTTTCTTCACCTTCACCGGATCGACCGCTGTCGGCCTGCTCGTCAAGCAGCGCTCCGGTATCGCCAGGACCCACCTGGAACTGGGATCCAACAGCGCCTGCATCGTCGCCGCCGACGCTGACCTGGACCTGGTCAGCGACCTGGTGACACGCGCCGGGTACCGCAAGGCAGGCCAGGTGTGCACGAGCGTGCAACGGCTCATCACGGACACCCGGGTGATCGACGACCTCGCGGACCGTCTCCGGGCGCGGGTGGCCGCGCTGCGGGCGGGAGACCCGAGGTGCCCCGGTGTCCAGGTCGGTCCCATGATCGCGCCGGAGGAGGCTGAACGTGCGCTGTCCTGGGTCGACGAGGCCGTATCCGGTGGTGCCACCGTGCTGGCCGGCGGCGGGCTGGCCGGCCCTGTGCTTCAGCCCACCGTGCTGCGTGACCCCCCGGACGGCGCCAAGATCATGACCGATGAGATCTTCGCGCCGGTCGTGGCGCTGGTCCCCGCAGAGTCGGCCGACGCCGCGGTCGGCATGGTGAACTCAGGCAGTTACGGCCTCCAGGCCGGTGTCTTCACGCGGGATATCAACGTCGCGTTCGGCATTGCGCGCCGGCTGCGCGTCGGCGGCGTCATGATCAACGACACGTCCAGCTATCACGCCGACGCCATGCCCTATGGCGGCGTCAAGGACAGCGGCTTCGGGCTGGAAGGGCCGAAGTACGCCGTCAGCGACATGACCGACCCCCGGATCATCGTCCTCAACCTCCCCCCCGCGACGAAGGGAGCCATCCGGCAGTGACCCAGTCCACGCCATCCGCGCCGCCCCTGCCGCTGGCGGGATGCAGCTTCGGCTGGCTGCATCGCGCCCCGCTGCCCAGCGCCCTGCACGCCCTTGCCCAGCACGGCATCCGGACCCTGGAGCTGACCACGGCACCGCCGCACCTGTTCACCAGGTACTTCGGCCGCTACGAGCGCCAGGAACTGCTCCGGCTGCTGCGCGCACTGGACCTGCGGGTCGTCTCGGTCAACCCGAGCTTCACCGACATCAACCTGATCAGCACGAACCCCGAGATACGCGACATCAGTGAGCGGCAGCTCACCGCCGAGATCGAGCTCGCGGCCGACCTCGGCGCGAGCTACGTGGTGGTCATCCCGGGCCGGCGCCATGGTCTGGCCCCGGCGCCGGACGACGCGGCTGAGGCCGTGCTGCATGACGGCCTGGGCCGCCTGCTGGACCGCGCCGGGAAGCTGGGCGTCACGATCGCCCTGGAAAACAGCCCGTACGGCTATCTCGGCACGTCGGCAGAGCTGCTCCGGATCGCCGGGCAGTGGGACGTCGCTCACCTGCGTCTCGTCTACGACGTGGCGAACGCACTTGCCCAGGAGGATCCGGTGGAGGGGGTCAGGAAGGCCGCGCCCTACCTCGCGCTCGCGCACGTCAGCGACACATGGCGGGACCGCTGGGCGCATACCTCGATCGGCCGCGGCGACGTCGACTTCCCGGCCTTCGCGCAGGCCCTGCGGGACATCGGCTTCACCGGCACCACCGTCTACGAACTGGTCGACGGCGAGAACCCGGAACCCAGGCTGGCGGCCGACCTGTCGGCGCTGCGCGCCGCCGGCTGGTCACCCGGCGTGCTTCCCGCGGAGCGGGACGGTGCGGCATGACCGCCGCTCCTCGCGCGGGCCTGCCGGACAGCACCGATGTCCTCGTCGCGGGCAGCGGCGCGGCGGGCCTCACCGCAGCCCTGGCTGCCGCCTCGGCCGGCGCGCGGGTCCTGGTCGTCGAGGCCACAGGCAGCCTCGGCGGCACGACCGCCCTGTCGGGCGGCCGGGTATGGGTCCCCTGCAACCACTGCCCGGAAAACGCGGGCGACACCCCCGAGGCCGCGCGCGACTACCTGACAGGGCTCATCCCTGACCGCTACGCGTACATGACCGACACGTTCATCAGGGCCGCGCCGGAGATGGCCCGGTTCGTCGAGGCCCGGAGCCCTCATCGCTTCGTCGCCTGCCCCGCCTATCCCGACTACCACCCTTCCAGGCCCGGCGCCACACTCGGCGGCAGGTGCCTGGACATGCGCCCGGCTGACCTGAGCCGGCTCACTCCGCTGGCCTCGCTGATCAGGGTCCCGCCCGGGTATGTCCCGCTCACCCACGCCGAATGGGAGAGATGGCGGTATCCGGACCGCTACGACCACGCGCTGCTGGAACAGCGCCAGCGCTCCGGAATCCGCACCGGCGGCGTCGCGCTGGTCGCCAGCCTGCTTGACGGCGCGGTCCGCGCCGGTGTCCAGGTCGTTACCGGAATCCGGCTGACCGGTGCCGGACAGGATCCCGGCGCAGCCGTGGCAAGCGCGCAGGTCACCGATTCGGGCGCGGCTGGCTCCGGGGAGCCCAGGACGATCCGCGTGTCCGCGGTGATCCTCGCCACCGGCGGGTTCGACTGGGACCGGGACCTGCGCGCCTGTCACCATCCGGGGCCGCAGCGAGCGACCGGGGCACCCCCCGGGAACACCGGGGACGCGCTGCGTATCGCCGATGACCTGGGCGCGGCCACCGACAACCTCACCGAAGGCTGGTGGATGCCGATGATGCGGGTCCCCGGCGAGACAATGGACGGCCAGCCCTTCTACCGCTCGCTGATACGTGAGCGCGGGGCGCCACGGCAGATCATCGTCAACGCGGCAGGGATCCGGTTCGCCGACGAAGCCATGCCCTACAACGACTTCGGCAAGGCAATGCACCAGCGGCAGGCCGGCGGGACCTATCCCAACGACCCCGCCTACATGGTCTTCGACGAGGGTTTCCGCCAGCGCTACCCGCTGCCCGGCGTGACCCGCTGCGGTGACCCCCCGGACTGGCTCGCATGCGGCGGGTCGCCCCGTGAACTGGCCGGAAAGATCGGCGCCGACGGGACCCGGCTGGAGGCGGCGATCGCCCGCTGGAACGCCTCGTGCGAGCAGGGCACAGACCCTGACTTCGGCCGCGGCAGTAACCCTTATGACCGGTACGGAGGGGATCCCGCTGTCACGCCGAACCCGAACCTGGGCCCCCTCGACAAGCCCCCGTACTACGCCGTCCAGGTCCTGGCCGGCACGATCGGCACCAAGGGCGGCCCCGTCACCGATGAGAACGGCGTCGTGCTGAGGCCGGACGGCCGGGCGATCAGCGGCCTGTATGCCGCCGGCAACGCCTCAGCATTCTGGATCGGTGACGCCTACCCCGCACCAGGAGCCACGCTGGCGGTCGGCATGACCATGGGCTACCTCGCAGGCAGGCATGCGGGCCGGCGCGCGGTCAGCGGCCGATAGCCGGATGCGAGCAGACAGGGGCCCCCTCCTGGCGCGCGGTAGCGGCGAAGGGACGAAGGAAGGTACCTGGAATGTCGGTGCTCATCACCGGCGGCTGCGGGTTCATCGGCCGGCACCTGGCCCGCGCCCTGACCGGCCGGGGCGAGGACGTCGTGCTGTTCGACGCCGCCCCTCTCGCACCCGGTGAGATCGGCCGGCTCATCGGATCGCGGGCGACGGCGGTCGCCGGGGACATCAGCCAGCGCGACGCGGTGGCCGGCGTCATGCGCCGCTACCGGCCGGACAGCGTCATCCACGCCGCGGCCGTCGTGGGAGTCGCGGCCACCGCACACGCGCCCCGGCACGCCGCCGAGGTCAACATCCTCGGTGCGCTGAATGTCTTCGAGGCCGCCACCAGGCACGCCGCGGTGCGGCGGCTGGTCGATCTCTCCTCAGAAGAGGTCTACGGCCATTTCCCGGTGGACCCGATGACCGAGGAAGCCTTTGCGGAGCCGATCTCGCCCTACGGGATCTCAAAGCATGCCATCGAGCAGTTCGGCGGGTATTACGCTGACCAGGAGCAGCTCAGTTACGTCGCTGCGCGCCTGTGCTGGGTCTACGGCCCCGGGTTCCCCCGGCAGCGGCTGCCGCTTCCCTGGCTCGGCGACGTGGTGAACGGGCGCGCGAGCGTGCTGGAGCACGGCGGTGATCAGCGTATCGACTTCACCTACGTCACCGACGCCGTCCAGGGCATTCTCAGGCTCCACGATGCGCCCGCGCTGCGGTACCGGGCCTACAACGTCGCCACGGGGATCGGCACCAGCCTCAGGGAACTCGCGGGACTGATGCACTCACTGTGGCCGCGATGGTCCGTCGAACTGGGTGATGGGCCGCTCCGGCTGGCACCCGGCGTGGAGGCGGCCACCAAAGGAGCGCTCTCAATCAAGAGAATCGGGAGTGAACTGGGTTACCGCCCTGAGGTCACGCTCGCCGAAGGTCTCCAGCGGACCCACGACTGGCTGATGCGGGCTCAGCGGGAGCGGCCGTGAGAGCACTCGTCAAACTGGCCGCCGCACCGGGCCACGTGGAAGTCCGTGAATGTGCGGAACCGCAGCCCGGTCCCGGAGAGGTGATGGTCCGGGTACGCCTGGCCGGGCTGTGCCACACGGACCTGTCCATGGTCGAGTGGAACCGGGCCGCCCGGCATACCTACCGGCCGGATTTCCCATTGATCCTCGGGCACGAGTTCGCCGGTACCGTGGCAGCACTCGGTCCAGGTACGAGCCGTCCAGCGCCCGGTACCCCGGTCGTCGGCAGCGCCCATCTCACCTGTGGCCGCTGCGCGATGTGCCGGGCCGGGCGGTCGATGCTCTGCCCGGGCCTGCGCGTCCTGGGCCTTGACGTGGACGGGGTCCTTGCCACGTACGTCAAGCTGCCCGCACGGAATGTTGTCCCGCTCCCCGCAGAGCTGCCGTGGGAGGTCGCGGCACTGGCCGAACCCTTCGCCGTGGCCTCGCACGCGATCGCGGCCGGGCAGGCGGCTGCGGGAGAGCGGGTGGCGATCATCGGGCCCGGGGCAGTTGGCCTCTGCGCCCTTGCCGCGGCACTCTCAGCCGCGGCGGACGTTGTTGTTTTCGGTCTCGCCCGCGACAGGGCCCAGCTTGCGATCGCCCGGCGGATGGGAGCGTCTGCGGTAGCCGGCATCTCGTCCGGCGATCCTGCCTGCCACGAACGCTACGATCTCGTCATCGAGACGGCCGGCCGGCCAGAAGCTGTGACCGCCGCGGTCCGCTGCTGCCGGCCCGGAGGCCGCGTGGTGTGCGTCGGGCTGCCGTCACGCTCCGTACCGATCGATACGGCGGCGCTGGCACGCGAAGAAAAGCGGATTATCGGGGTCCGCGCCTACGACCTCGGGGAGTGGGGCGCGCTGCCCGGCCGCCTTGCCGCCGCCGCGTCGCGCCTGCTGCCCCTGGTCACTCACGTCGTCGGCCTGGCCGATTTCAGCCGCGCGGTCGAGCTCCTGCGCAGCAGGGCAGCAATCAAGGTGGTGATCGCCCCGGCCCTGGGCCGGCCCTGAGCACGGAAGCCGGGCAGGGGAGTACCGGGACGACGGGGCCGCCGCCGGCCCGATCGCGCCCCGCAGGCCCATCCGGATATGCGCCCGCTCCGCGGTGGGATGAGCCGGCACGCTGAAGTGACGGCGGCACGCATGCCGGGGCCGGAAGCGGGTACCGGGACTTGCCGGACTCGAGGCAGGTTCCGTGCGCGTGACGGGGGGTGGTCCACGATGCGTTCGGCTACCCGTGATACGCGGCCTCCCGGGGATCACCGGAAGGGGCCGTTCCGGCGGCTGGGGACGCTGCCCCGCTGGGCGAGCGGCGCCGTGCTCGGCGTGGGCGCGGCCGTGGCCGCCGCAGGGGTCTTCGTCCTCGTCGCCGCGCTCTTCGGGCGTCCCAGTATCCGGGTGTCGTCCTCTCCCACAGCCCTGGCCTCCCTGCGGCCCGGCGGTCTTGGCGCCCAGGTCACGGTGCTGCACGCCGAGGCAGGCGGCAGGGCTCTCACCGTCACGGACCACGACGGGGGCCTCTGGCCGGCCAGGGCGCTGCCGCCGGGGCAGGCCGTCCGGGTGACGGCGACGGCTGCCGCGCCGCCGTGGCTGCACTGGATGTACCCCTCGCCGGTCACCGCCGCCTCGGTGGTGCGCACGCCGATGGCGGCACCCCTCACCCGGGTCTCGCTGGCATCACCCGCCCGCAGGGCCCCGGTCCGCTTCACCACGCCGGTGACGGCCGTCACCTACCAGGCAGCGGGCGGGCCAGAACGCCAGATGCGGTTCGGCAGCCCGGTCACCGTAGCGAACGTGCCGGTGCCGGACAGCGGGTACGCCGGGATGTTCCGGGTGGCGGCGACGGCGCGTACCTGGGAGCAGCTCCCGCCGGCCCGGACCGTGTCGTGGTTCGTGCCGCCGGTGAAGGGTAAGCCCGCAGTCTTCGTCACTCCGCCGCCGGGACAGACCTCGGCCGCCTGGCAGGCCCCTATCACGCTCACGTTCTCCGAGCCGGTGGCCAGAGTGCTGGGGGCGGCCCGGCCGGTGATCTCGCCGCAGGTTCCCGGCCACTGGTCGCGGCCGGGGCCGGACACCCTCACCTTCACACCCTCCGGGTTCGGTTTCGGCCCGGGCACGCAGGTCACGGTGCGTTTCGGCCATGCCGTGCCCGTGGTCAGCGCGTCCGGCGGCGGTTCCAGCGTGGCGACGACCGCGATGACGGCAGCGTCCTACACCTTCTCCACCGGGCCGGGCTCGGTGCTGCGGATCCAGCAGATCCTGGCCAGGCTCGGCTACCTGCCGGTCACGTTCACCCCGGCGCCCGGCACCAGGGAGCCCGCCACCATGGCCGCCGAGGAGCGGACCGCGAACCACCCGCTGGCCGGAAAGTTCTCCTGGCGGTGGAGCGGGCTCCCGCCGGCCCTGGTCAGCCAGTGGGTACCCGGGCACGACACGACGATGACCAAGGGCGCCCTGATGGCCTTCAAGGCCGCGCAGGGCACCTACAACCCCGACGACGTGGACAAGACGCTCTCCCAGATGGCCGGCCGCTCCGTGTGGATGGCGCTGCTGAAGGCCGACCTGCGGAACCAGCGCGACCCGTACCCGTACTCCTACGTGTACGTGAGCAAGGCGCTGCCCGAGACCCTGACCTTGTGGGAGAACGGGAAGCAGGTCCTCAGCGCGGCCGTCAACACCGGCATCTCCGTGGAACCCACCGCCGACGGGACCTACCCGATGTACCTGCGCACCCCGTACATGATCATGCGGGGCTACAACCCCAACGGCTCGTACTACGCCGACCCCACGTGGTGGGACAGCTATTTCAACGGCGGCGACGCCGTGCACGGCTTCATCCGCGCCGCCTTCGGTTACCCGCAGAGCCTGGGCTGCGTCGAGCTTCCCCCGGACACCGCCAAGAAGGTGTACTCCGTAACCGCCATCGGGGACCTGGTCACGGTGACCGGGTGACCGGGTGACCGGGTGCCTCGCAGCCCGCGGGCTTGCGCCATGCCGGGCCGCCGTGCTGCGGGATCGTGCTTGCTGACCTTGTGCGGGCAGGCTTACGGGCGGGCGGCGTGCAAGGTCAGCATTCCGTCGCGCGCCAGGCCGATCCG
>Ga0070737_10003452_pt1 | contig 17044 bp, 11 predicted proteins | sample Coa_R1_10_FD_66438 | JGI IMG/M metagenome (GOLD analysis project Ga0070737, IMG submission 66438) | Surface soil microbial communities from Centralia Pennsylvania, which are recovering from an underground coalmine fire - Coalmine... | ecosystem: Environmental > Terrestrial > Soil > Unclassified...
GTAGCGTCCGGGACCGCTGCGCTCAAGATAGGCGGTCCCTAGATTGTTCTGGATCACGGCCCACAGCCCTGGCGACGTGACGCGTTCTTCCAGGACGTGCAGTGCCGCCTTGTGATAGCCGATGGCCAGGTTGGCCGCTGCACCGGGCTCACCCGTCGTCCGCCTGAAGACGGCGACGCCGAGACCGGTCAGGGATGCGGCGCGTTCTTCGATCATGCCGGCTGCGCTGAACAGGCTTTCCGCCACTTCCAGGTTGGTTATCGCCAACTCGGTATTATCGTCGATTTCGCCGAGGACCCTCCGGAAATAAGCTTCAGCCAGACTGAGCCGAGTCATGGCTTCCTCTCGGCCAGCCTCCAGGCGTGCGAAGACGTCCCGTGCGGCAATGTAGGAGACGATGGCCTGCTCAGTATTGTTCGCGCGCTCGCGGTAGCCCCGGCGGAGGTAGGCGTTGCCGAGCGAGTGCGTGGTCGCGGCCCAGTCCAGCGGGTACTCCTGCTCGGTGCGGACGCTCAGTGCCTCCTCGAACAAGCCGATGGCCAACTCCACGTTGTCAGCCGGCTTACCTGCCAGACGCTCGAGCCAAGCGTTGCCCAGGTTATGCGCGGCTGCCGCACATGCTGGCGCAGGCCCGCTGCTGGCAAAGTGCCGGTGCGCCGTAGTGAGGTAGCCGATGGCCATTTCGACGTTCGCCGCCCTGTCGCCGTCGGCGTGATCGAGGTAGGCCACGCCGAGGCTGCCCTGGATGGCGGCCCACCCATCCGGGTACGCCTGGTCGGTGAAGAACTGGCCAGCGGCCTTTAGGCACCCGATCGCCTCGCGCACGTTGCCCGCGCGTGTACCCTCGATCCGCTTTAAATACGCCTCGGCCAGCTCGACTTGTACCTCCGCCGTTAGGGAGGGCGGCAGCGGATCATCACCGGGTCGAAGCGCCTCGGTCAGGTACCTGACGGCAGCCTCGATGCTGTCCTGACGGCTACCCATTCCGTGGCGTGTGTAGATCCGGCCCAGGTCAAGGGCGAGCTTCCGCCGCGAACCGGCTGCGGTCGCACCGGGCGGCGCCTCGAACGCTGCTCTCAGCGCGGAGATGGCCTCAGCGTAATCGTTGGAGCCCAACTGGTCACTGCGGTCGGCCAGACTGGCGCCCAGAAAGCCGCTCAGCGCCGCTCGCAACTGCGCGTGAGAATTTACCGCGGGATCAGCGAGCACTTGCCTCAGCAAACCGATCCGCCGGTCCAATTCCCCAGGACCCGTCAGTTTCCCGATCTCGGCGATCATCTCGCGGACCCATGCGGGCAGCCCGCCTTCTTTCTCGCCGCCGCGAACGCGAGCCCGTTCCCGTGCGAGCAGGGCCCGCCCCTCCTCAAGACCTTCCGCGATATCGATCCGGCCGGCCTCCTGAGCCTGCAGCAGCAATCCAGCAATCAGCACATCGGTCTCGTCGTCGAGAAGCTCCGGATGCCGGATGAGGCTCGCATGTATATCAGCCGACGTCCTGGCTTCGAGGAACTCAAACAGGGCCGCTAACCGTGCCCGCCGCCTAGATCCGCCACCTCTCCCCGACCTCATCTCCACCCCGGACGCGCCATCCCGTATCACCTCCGCGGACGCGACTACCTCATGACCAGATGATTGCCGGACCAGCCGCAGGCAGGCCCCAGACTACGACTCAGTTACCCGTTACCCGCACTGCGCAGGATGCTGGTATTGCGGCCATCACGCCAGCCACCAGCGCGGCGCGCGGGCTCGTTCCTAAGCGTCCGCATGACACACCCCAAGCTTGAGGAAAGTATACGTCAGCTCCGGGTGGGTTACACATATAACAGGTGATTCTTCGAGCAGTCATCCCACCCTCCCTGCGGCTATCTAACGGCGGAATCGGCATACCGCAGGTGCGGCAGACCATCGCCCAGGTAAGTTCGCCCACTCCTCGCAACTCCCGCTGGCCATCAACGGGACGGGAAGTCGCAGACGGCGTAGCCAATCCAGCTGCCACTTGTCGATCAAACTAGGGACGGGTGCCGTAGCCGCCTGGATAAAGAAGCAGTTCTAGCGGCCGCGCATCAGCGAAAGAATGGTGCGCTTGCACAGCCAGGTCGTTGGCGCACTGAAACAAGCCGCCTGCCTTGGACAGGCAGCACACCGCGTACCCATCCTCCGGAGGCTGCGTGTCCACGAGGACAAGACTTCCCAGGGCCCAATCACGGCGAGTTCCTCTACGTCAGCAAACAGCAGAATCACGATGTACTCCACAGTGACTGCCAGCTGTCTATCAAGTCTATCGTGTTAATGGCGTGGCGGTCTTCGACGCCCGGGGCGCTTACACCGGATTACACGTCGCGATGCAACATATGGTTGGCTGATGTAAGCGGCTTATAACGGGCGGTTAGAATACTGGCTTACTGTGTAGGATTCGAAGCAGGTCTCCGGCCGCCGCCGTAGTGATCTCTGAAAAGGCGAAATGGTCTGCGCTGTGTGGCTGCAGGAATAGCGGAATTTCATCAACCTTGTGACCAGGCAGGACAACTGGAAGAATCCGTTTGGTCCACTGCTCGTTGTCCGCCTGGTAAAGCTCGCGCAGCAGCCGCATTTCAGCCTGAAGGCCAAGGTTAGTGTCTGGCTCGTTCTTCCCGTCGCCGACCAGACGGCACCTTTCCGACGCGATGACGATGATGTAATCTGACTCGGTGATCTGGCGGGTCATCCAGAGTTGCCAGTCTCGACGGTCGCCAAGGAACCAGCGGTCGAAACGAGGCTCCACGCCACCGGCTGTGAGCATCTCGCAAAAGGCAAGCACGGCGACCTGGTGCTGTGGCGAGTCGTGCGCATAGCACACAAACACGGTCGGGTGCGGCTCGCGCGAAGGGTCTTCGGACCAGTTCATCCCGTTCCACATCACGGGCGTGTCGGCAGGCGGAGTGCCGCCCCGTGCGAGCTTCCAGTAGGCGAGCGGGGTGTCGGTTGCGCGCAGTCGCCAGATGCGCTGACCTGGCCGGTCCGAGAACTCGACGCACACCGGATCACCTGGACTGGAAATCTCACGCAGGAAGCCGCTCGCAGTCCGGCCAAGCTCCGCAGCAGCTGTGGCGCCTATCTCGGTCACATCCGCTAGCAGGTCCACCAGTGCGGCGATCCAGACAGTGCCCCCACCCGGTCCCCGATGGCCGAGATCCCACCCGGTGCTGATCGGCAGGCCAGTCCTCGAAAGGGCAGCCGTGAATTCGGTTCGGATGCCGGGGTCCACATCTCCTGCGAACCGCACGACGAATGTCGGCCCGGTCATGCCATCATGGTGACATAGCGGAACAGAGAGCGCAGGGGATGTCAGCTGATATTGGCGCGCCCGCTCGCGCGTTTGCGTTTCCCGATAGCACCGCCATGGCTCCAGAAATTGTCGAGACCGCGCAACGCTACTATGCGGAGCGCGACTGGCACTCGCTCGGCTACCTGTACCAGCGGACGGCCGACAAGGCGTGGCAGTCCGGGCATCTAGTGGCCGCCGTTCGCTTGCTGCTCGCCGAGCACTGCGTGGCCACTCACAGCGGCGATGAGCGCAAACAGCGCGAATCAGCGTACTTCCTCGCCATGCGGCACCGCCTGCAAGCCCAGTTCCTCCCCGCAGAGGCCTGGGCCCACAAGACCCTGCAGTATCCGCTAACCGCGAAGTCGGCGGTCGTGCATGTCGCGGCGTTGCGCGAACTCGCGGCCATCCGTGAGGTGGCAGGAACCTACGACCAGGGACTCGAGTTCTGCGATGAAGCCGAATCTGTGGGCCGCGAGTTCGCCGATGCACCTGGCATGACGGCCGCGCAGGTCAAGACACTGCTGCAGAGGGCCGTGCTGCTGCGGTTGCGCGGCACGTTCGACGAAGCGCTCGACGCGTTGCGCCAGGCTCGTGAGCACGCTGTCGGCGCTGACATCGATGAGTTGACCCGCGGTCTCATCGAGTTGCGCGAGGGCGGCATGCAGGTCGTGATCGGCAGGGCAGACGCGGCGCTCGCCGCGTACGAGGCGGCTGCGCAGCATTTCGCCGGAGTCAGCGAGCACAATGCTCTGATCGCGAAAGTCAGGCAGATACCATGCCTACGCGGGCTGGGGCGGCAGGCGGAGGCGCTGGCTCTCGCCGATGAGCTGGCGGCACGGTTCTCGCAGGACACGGATCAGCAGCGCCTCGGCCAAGTCCTGCTCGAGCGGGCTGAAGTGCTTCACGAACTGGGCGACCAGGGACTCACGCGAGACACGCTGGAACAGTGTCGGCCGCTGTTCGAGCATCAGGACAGCCTAGAGGCACTGCGCTGGCACCTGCACATGGCGCGCACGCTCATGAATAGCCAGGACAGCGCCGCCGTAGCGGCGGCGATCCGGCATGTCGCCTACGTCCTGCGTGTGGCTACAGCCCCAGGTCATGGCGACCTGATCCGGACGATGCTGGCGCTCTTCCACCTATGCCGGATGCCGGAGGGCACGGGCATTCCGATGGAGCTGCGGCTGGCGGCCTGCCGGGCCGCGTTGCTCGCAGCGGAGTTGCAGCGCGACTCGCTAAGCGAGCCTGCACAGCGCTGGTCCATGCACGCCTACCGCGAAGAGATCTATACCGCTGCGGTGCTGCTGCACGCTGGAATTGGAGACGTCGCGGCGGTCGCGAAGATCACCGAAGCTGGCCGCGCCGACCTGCTCAATCAGGTGCTGACCTCAGGCGCCAGGCCTTGGCCAGGCACGCTCACCGCCCTGCCGGTGATTCCCCACTCCCGGGATCGCCAGCTCGAGCAGAACGTTTTTACCGTAGCCCGCGCCATCTGCGCAGCGTTGACACAAGGAATGGAGTCCCGTCAAGTCGCCGATCTCCCGCCCCGCGAAGTGCTGGCACCGGACGCCGAGTTGGACGAACTGGCAGACGTCATCGTCCTGAGCCATCTGGCTTGTAACGGCAGCGACTGGTGGATGTCGGTGGCGACGAGGCCCCGCAGCGGTTGCTGGAGTGTAGTGATCAAGGACGCATCGCCGCCAGTGGCCAGAATCCTGGACCAGCTTAATACCGGGCATCTGCTGCCTCCACGCGGCATCAGTGCAGGCACATGGGAGCAACTCGGCGCGTTTCTGCTACCGAGCCAGGAGATCTGGAGCGGCACCCCGGATCGGCCGTGTGCCGTGCTGCTCTGTCCGGATCCGCGGCTCTGGCAGATACCATACGTGGCGCTGACCCGCGGTGGCATCGCATTGGCGGAGGTGGCCGAGGTGACGTTGACGCCGAGCCTGCGGACCTCACGGCTGCTATACGAGCGCGCGGAGCGGCGGGCACCCAGTGGGCCAGCCTTCGGCCGACCAGCGGCCAGCATCCTCGACACTGGCCTGCCCGGTCACGAGACCGAGCTGTCCGCGCTGGGCACCTGGCCGGGAGGGCTGCAGCAGCTGGCGTCTGTAGGAGATCTCGCCGACGGCCAGCCGCTGGCCATACTGTATGTGAGCGGTCATGGCGATAAACCAGGCACGCGGGCAGAACTCGGTCCCACCCGACTTACCCTGGACACTCTCGCTTCTCACGAGCTTCCTCCGTTCGTGCTACTGAACGGCTGCTGGAGCGGTACCACGGACGGAAGGTTCGGTCAGGATCCATTTAGCCTCGCAGTTGGGGCGCTCATCGGCGGCGCTGACCTAGTTGTTGCAGGCATTGGCCGCATCGGCAGCACGTCGTCCGCACACATTGCCGCCGCAACAATCGTCCTCATCCAGCAGGGACAGCGAATCGGGTCGGCACTCCGAGCCGCGCAAACTCAAACCAAGTTCAGCCATCCGGAACTCACCGCGTTTGACTGGGCCGGTCTCGCTGCCATCGGCAGTTGCCATCAGTGAAAACACTGGTAGTTGCAGGCCGACCGTCGGGAGCCGCCCCCTGGTGAACGCTCCTCGGTAGTCTCTTCGCGCCAAGAGATCAATGGGCCCCTGTACGCGCCTGTCCGTGCGTGGCGCCACTATCACCAGCTGCGCGGTGTACATATGGTGTACAGAAGCGGTGCCGCGAACATAGCCGGATCGTGTTTGCGCAGGTCAATGGCTATGTTCCTGCAGTAGGAGCGGAATGCTGTAAAACCGTCGGCTTCGCCTACCCAGGTTCGAACCCTGGACCTGCCACCACCTGCGGAAACGCCCCGCCAGCTGCCGATTCCCGGTTGCGCGGGGCGTTTCTTCGTTGTCTCATGGTGTGTCACCTTGGAGCGGTGCAGGCCACCGTGTTGCGTTGGGCACGGACGCATAGCGGACCCCGCCCGGTGGTGCGCGGGCCAGGAAGGCGCACGGACCCGGCCATCAAAATCCACGGACCCGGCCGGTGGGAGCGGTATGCCGGCCGCCGGCTCCGCTCCGGGGTCCGTGGCTGGAGCCTCGTGGTCCGTGGACGGCGGCAGCAGGATGGCTGCTGGCGGTACCCGGGCATGGACACCAGGGCCGCGATGGCCTGCGCAGGCCGGCCCGGGCTGACCCTCTGCCCGCCAGGGTTCCCCGGGTGGCCTGGGCCACAGGCGTGTGTGCTGGCTGGTGGGTGTCACTCGTGATGAGGCCGGAACTTTCTGCTGACGGGGCGGCCTATGAACGTAGTGCCCTTCAGGGGGAGGGCTTTTAGGCCGCGGTGGTGGAAGCCGCGGAGAGTGACCGTTTTCGTCGGCCTCGCAGCCAGGCGCTCAGCGCAGATCGCCGATTTAGTGCGCCGGGACGCCGCACTGCTCGGGTGGTCGACCGAGTACAGATCCGCTGGTTCTGCGTACCCTGGCACGCGATCATCATCGTGGTCTGACAGCGCGCATCGTGGAGGATGATGGACGGCATGCAGCATCCTCGGCGAAGGTCATCTGCTCGCCGTCCTGACTGAATACCAGGTGCACTACAACACGGTCCGGCCGCACCAGGGCATCGCCCAGCGCGTCCCCGACGGCAAACACGACGGTGGCCACCTCGCCGTTGCCGACCTCGACCGCAGACGGATCCCCCGAAAACCCGTCCTGGGCGGCCTGATCAGCGAATATGCGTGCGCCGCGTGATATCGCGAAGAACCGCAGGTCACGACGCTGGCCCTATTTTCGAGCGGCACAGGATCTGCGACACACTGCAGCCGGGGCACGATCAACGTGTTCTTCCAGCGCTGGCTGGCCCGGCTTCCCGCTGCCACTGGATACCGTCGACCAGCGCGCCGGGTATTGGTGGGAGCTATCGATGGCCCCGGTCGAGGTCTGCCGCACCATCGTGTTCACCCAGCCCCGTTACGCGCGGGCTTCTTCGAGGCGCTGGTCACCGGCAACCTGGACCTCGGCCCCCCGGCACCATAGAGATCATCTTCGGTCGGCGGATCATCCACGGCAACCAGCACGCCACGCAGGGCGCCTTCAAGACCACTCCCCCTCACAAGGCCCTTTGACGCTGGGCTTCGGCCCGGCCCGTTTTCCAGACCGAACCGCCAGCCTGCTACCGGGCCTCCTGGCAGCCACCCGGCCCGGACTTCCACCGGCAGGCGACGACGAGCTTACAAGCACGCGTCGGCGTGCTAGGGCGAAATGTACCAGCGGCGGGCGGTCTCCGCGTCGGGGAAACGGATGAGGCACCACCCGCTGCCGGGGCCCGAGTACGCCTTCGAGCGCTTCGGGCACGACGTCCCTGGCCGGGTATTCGCCGCCGAAGGCGAGAACAGTGAAACGGTCTGGCGGACTTTGGGTGAGAAAGGGTGATGGTGTTCCGGTGGGGAGGCGCAATGGCGGACGGATGTGACGATGCTGATCTCAGTGATGCCGAAGGAGGGAAGTTTATGCGTGGGCGGGCTATCCGGGCTTTGATGGCTGTGCTGCCGGTGATCGCGGGCATCGTGCTGGTCATGTCGGCGGCCGTCGCAGCGGCCGGGCCACCTGCGGCGCCACCCAACTTCGACGCGAGCGCCTGGCCGGGCAATCAGGGTGAGGATGCCATTGTCGCGGCTAATCCGACAGACCCACTGAACATTGTCGCCACGTCCTGCGACGCCGGCCGGGTGGATTTGGACGGGCTGTTCGGGGCGGTGTCCTCCAACGGCGGGCGGACCTGGGCTCGCCGGCTCATCGCCACCGGCGCCGCGTTGGGGCACGCCTGTGATGAGGACCTCGTCTGGGACCGGTACGGGAATCTGTGGCTGGTGCACCTGGCCGCCAACGGCACTGTCGCGGTCCAGGTGTCCACCGACCGGGGAGTGCATTTCACCAAGGTCACCGACATCGTCCCGACCGGGGCGAAAGGGGCCTCGGCACCGACGGCTGTGCCCTCTGGGCAGCCGGACTATCTCAAACACGCGGCCGACCGGCCGACCGTTGCGGTAGGACCGAGCAGCGTCTGGGTGGAATATACGAGCGTCGAGTCGGCCCGGATACAGGCCTCTGGAGCCAAGGTCACGGGCCTGGGCAAGTTCGGGTCGTTCAGCGCGCCAGAGAGCGTCCCCACTGGCGCTGGGCGCGGTGGCTTCCCTGGCACCGGCGGCGTCGCGGTGGGTCCTCGCGGCCAGGTCCTGGTGACATACCAAAACTTCGGCGGGCAGTGCTGCTCACGCCTCTACACCGCGCTTGATCCGGATGGACTTGGGCCCAGGGCGTTCGGCCACCCACGGCTGCTCGCAGACACCAGCGTCGAGACTGGCCTGCGCATCCCGGCCCAGCCGGACCGGGGTATCGGCGCCGACCCCAGCCTGGCGTGGGACTGGGACGGAGGTCCCCACAGCGGCCGGGTCTACGCTGTCTGGACCCAGCGGCCGAAGAACACCACCGACACCACCATCCTGTTCCTGTACTCCACCAATAACGGGGCAACATGGTCCAAGCCGGTCCAGCTGGGCGGCGATCACATGCCCTGCAGCCAGTTCGTCCCGGCCCTCGCCGTGGATCAATCCACCGCAGACGTGGCGGTCTCTTGGTACAAATCAGGTGACACCCGCGGGATACCCAACGCCGACACCCAGATATGGGCAACGTATTCCGTAGACGGCGGAGCGGCATTCGCACCGGACTTCAGAGTGAGCAAAGGCACGTCCAGCGCGACGGGCGCGAAAAACTTCTTCGACTATGGAGACTACTCAGGAGCAGCCTTCGTATCGCACCTGTTTTACCCAGGGTGGGCCGATAACTCCGACAGCACCGGCACCAACCCGAATGGCAGGATGCACCAGCTGGATCTCTACACCGCCCAGGTGCGCATCCCGTAACCCAACCCGTCTGCGGGCCCCGGAGGAGCGCCCGGGACTCGCAGACGACTGACCCAGCGGCCTATCCGCACTATCGCTGGGTTTCCAGCGTCCATCTTCATCCGCCCGGGCCTATTGGGTCGAGCGTTCAGAGTAGGAACCAGATGCGCACTCGAAATCAGATCGTCCCCACGATCGTCGCGGTCACCGCAGCGGGGGTGCTGCTCGCCAGCGGCGTGGCCATCGCGTCACCGGCTGTACCCGCCGCGGCTGCCCGTGCGGTGCTGGCCAGCACCGCACCTGCCGAGGGACAGTATGCCTCTTGGTTGGCCGCGCTGACGCCAGCCAGCCGGGTACAGGTGAGCGTCTTCACCGGCCAGGACCAAGCCGGCCTGACAGCCGAGGCCACCGCGGTGTCCAACCCGGCCAGCCGCAGCTACGAGCATTACCTGACACCGGCGCAGGTGCGGGTAAAGTTCGGCGCCACCGCGGCGCAGCAAAACTCAATAGCCCGCTGGCTCACCCGGTCCGGCCTGTCCGTCACACACCGAGACGCCTTCGTCGTAACCGCGACCGGGACCACCGCGCGGGCAGAGGCCGTGCTGGGAGCCAGACTCGAACTGAGCCACCCGCGGGGTGCGATTGAGCAGGTCGTGTCCCGCGGTCCGATGTCGGTACCCGCGGGGCTGGCCAGCAGTATCACCACCGTCCAGGTGGCGCCCGCAGCCATCCCGATGGGCCAGCACGAGCCGCTGAAGAAGCTCGCCCCGGCGGCGCCCAGCTCCCACGCTGCGGCGCGGATTAAGGAGGAATGCTCGGCCTACTACGGGCAGAAGAAGGCCAGCAGCCTGCCGTCCGCCTACGGCCACACCCTGGACTGGGCGCCGTGCGGGTACCTACCGCAGCAGTTGCGCGACGCCTACGGTGCAGCTAGGTCCGGGCTGACTGGCAAGGGCGTCAGCGTGGCTATCCTCAGCGAGGACAACGATTCTACCGCTCAGGCCGATACGGACCGGTGGGCCCGAGCCCGCAACTTCCCGCCGTTCGCCCCCGGCCAGTACTCGGCCAACATCGCCACGGACGTGCCTAACGGCATCGGTGACGTTGAGAACGCCCTGGACATCGAGTCGATCCACGGCATGGCACCCGCCGCCAAGGTGAACTACGTGGTCGGCAATGGAAGCATCACCGGTGACCGGCTGCTCGACTCCCTGGACACTGTCGTCACGTACGGGATCGCCAACGTGGTGAGCAGTTCCTGGTGGGAGGGCTGGATGCCGGTCCCGGCTACCATGATCCACGCGTGGGAGGGGGTACTGCAGCGTGCCGCCATCGAGGGCATCACGGTGAACTTCGCCACTGGCGACCTCGGAGACGTTCTCCCGCTGAATTACCCCGGATCAGACCCATGGGTCACCACGGTCGGCGGCACCAGCCTGGCCATCGGCGCGGGCGGCAGGAACCTGTGGGAGACCGGCTGGGAGACCGACGAGAGCCAGCTCAGCAGGAACAGCAGGGTCTGGGAGCCCGCGCCCCCTGGGGCGTTCAGCGCCGGCAGCACCGGCGGGGTCTCACACATCTTCCCCGAGCCCTATTACCAGGACGGAGTCGTGTCGGGGAACATCTACAAGGGCAAGGCCATGCGAGACGTGCCTGACGTGTCTGACCTAGGCGACTGGAACCTTGGCTACCAGATCGGCCTCACGATGCCGGTGGGCCACCACGAGTACAGGTACTTCAACACGGTCAACGGCGGCACCAGCCTGTCCACGCCGATGTTCGCCGGGTTTGAGGCCGATCTGATCCAGGGTCGGGGCGGCATCCCGTTGGGGTTCTTCAATCCGGCGCTGTACAGCATGGCCAATTCGGCCACATTCCACGACGTCACCAGCAACCTGCAGGGCCGGGGCACCACCGAGGCCGACGTCTATGGCCCGGCCTACAGCCGACCGCCGACCCTGTCCACCATGGGCCAGTGCTCCAGCGCCAGGCACACCCTAGCCTGCGGACCAGGCTACGACACGGTCACCGGGATCGGGTCTCCTGGGCCACGGTTCTTCGCCTCATTCGGTTCACACGCTAAATAACCAGGGGACACGGCACCGGCACTGCTCGACGCCGATGTTTATGAGGAAGTCATGCAACGGCTTGGGGGGCTTCGGGCGAGAACAGGTGACTATGTTTTCACGACAGGAGAAATCTCGATGAAGTTGTCAAGCCGCCAGAGTGACGGGTGGTGAGTGGTGGCAGCTGGCGCCGTCACGGATCATGGCCCACAGGACGTTGACGCGGCGCCTGGACAAGGCGAGCAGAGCTTGGGTGTGGGTCTTCCCGGCGGCGCGTTTCCTGGCGTAGTAGATGCGCGAGGCCGGGCAGCCTCTCAGGCTGGCCATCGAGGACAGGTAGAAGACGTACAGCAGGTCGCGGTGGTAACGGCGTGGTCTGCGCAGGTTGCCGTTGATACGCCCGGAGTCACGGGGGGCTGGTGCGAGGCCAGCGAAGGCGGCCAGGCGGCTGGCCGAACCGAACGCGGTCATGTCACCGCCGGTGGCAGCGATGAGCTCGGCTCCAAGGAGGGACCCCACGCCGGGCAGGCTGACGATCACGCCGGCGAGCGGATGGCCGCGAAACCGGGCCTCGATGAGCGCGTTGATCTCAGCGATCTGCTCATCGAGGGCTATCACCTCCTTGGCGAGGCGGGCCACCATGCCGGCGGCCAGATCCTCCCCGGGGACGGCAGTGTGCTGGGCCTGGGCTGCCCCGGCGGCGACCGTGGACACGGTGGCGGCACTGCGTGCTTTGCGGTTCCGAAGCCAGGTCTGGATGCAGGAGGCTCCCGCGCGGCGGATCGCGGCCGGGGTTTGGCAGCCAGCCAGCAAGATCGGGGCAGTCTTGCTCTTGCTGTAACCGAAAGCACGCTCCAGGGCGGGGAAGATCTCCAGGAGCTGGGCACGGAGCCGGTTGACCTGCCGGGTCCGGCCGGCCACCAGGTCGCTGCGGCGGAAGGTCAGGATCCGCAGGTCAACGGCGATTCCATCACCGAGCCGCAGCATCCCCAAATCCCGGCGCATACGGGCCTGGCCGGCGATGACGAACGCGTCCTTGGCGTCGGTCTTGCCCTCCCCCCCGGCAGGTGCCCGACGCGGGGTGGATGGCCAGACCGGTCAGGTAGGCGACCGGCTGCCCGGCCCCGGTCAGCAGCGCGATCAGCAGCGAAGCGCCACCGTGGTTGAGGTCGACGGCCCACAGCACCTCTGGCGAGATCGCCATCACATCGCGCACCAGCTCCAGCAGGGCCGGGTCGTCGTTGAGAACCCGGCGCGACAACAGCCGCGTGCCGTCCGCGTCGATCACCACGCAGTGGTGGTGCTCCTTCCCGATGTCCATCCCAGCCCAGATCTGCGGCACCGATCACCTTCGGCAACTCGTCTCCTGACAGCCCCCGCCGATGACCTCGCCGGCATCGTCCTACACAGCGATCGCATCGCATCTCTCAATCGGCGGTCGAGTCGTCACGGTCTCCGGGCGGCCATGTCTCCTCGGCCATGCCAGCAGCTACCCCATGACAGCCATACCCGGAGCCCTCGGCCCAGCCGATTTTACGAATGACCGGCCTACCCCCGATACCTCAAGAAAGTAGGACGCTATGAGACAGGCGCATTGTCCATGCTGACGCGGCCACCCCGGCGGCCCGCGCATGTCATCCTCGCGGAAACGCCCAGTCCTGCCAACGAGCCGGCTGCGAGCAGTATGACGGGGCCGGGCGCGGGTGAGCGGGTGCTAACCGACGCCGAGATTATCGGGCATTCGCTGCACGACCCGGACTGCTTCGGCGTGATCTTCGAACGGCACTCGGGCGAGATCTTGCGGTATGCGAATGCCCGGCTTGGCCCCGATCTGGCTCAGGAAGTGCTGGCCGAGACCTTTCTCGCCGCGTTCGGCCGCCGGGCACACTACGACGGTTCCCGCGCCGACGCCCGGCCATGGCTGTATGGCATCGCGATCCGCCAGATCGGCAGGCACCGGCGTGCCGAGATCCGGGCTAGACGGGCGCTGGCCCGGATCCCAGCCGAGACCGTGGCAGGAGATTTCGGCGACCGGTCGGCCGAGCGGGTCACCGCCCAGCAGTTGCGGCCGTGCCTGGCTGATGTGCTGTCCGGGCTGACCCGCCGCGACCGCGAGCTGCTGTTGCTGATCGCCTGGGCAGGACTGAGCTGTGAGGAGTCAGCGCAGGCCCTGGGCCTGCCAGGGAGCACTGTCCGGTCACGGCTGCACCGGATCCGCGCGAAGACCCGCCAAGCGCTCGGCGGGGTCAACCCCACACGCCTGATGTGAGAGGAAGCCAGACATGGATGAGATAACCCTGTTCACTACCATCGCCCCGGCGCCCCCCGGCGACCCCGAGAAGATCCGGCAAGTCGCGCGCACCCGGCTGACCGCCGCGATGAACAGTTCCACCCGCCTGGCACGGCCCCGCCGCAGACCGCTAGTGCTCGCTAGTGCGGCAGCTGCCGCCGTTGCGGTGGCGGCGACCGGTGTGCTGCTGACAGCGGACCACCCGTCTGCTGGCCCCACGGCCGCTCCTGTGCATGTGAACGTCGCGGCCTGGTCGGTGAACACTAATGCCAACGGCACCATCACCTTCGTGGTGAGGAAGATGGCCGAATCGGCCCGGCTGGAGCACGTACTGGCGGAGGCCGGGGTGCCCGCGATCGTGCAGTTCGGTGAGAACTGCCGTGCCACGGGGCAGACCCTGCCTACGCACGGTGTCATATCCGGGCCGAAGTACGTAGGGGGCGCCACCGGCAAGCCGGAACAAGTGCACGGGAAGCCCTACCCGGACTGGGCGTACACCGTCACCCCCTCAGCGATGCCCAGCGGGTCGAGGTTCGTGATCAGCGTCGGCCCCGGGCCGGATCCCGGCAGTCGGTTCAATTACGCGTGGATTGGCTATGAGCTCGTCCCGTCCGGGATTCATGTGGCCTGCGGCCCGCACGTTCCCCCGAAGGTCGGCTGACCAGCCACCGCGGCAACCTACCGTCCCGGCATCGGCGACCCCTGTTCTGGGTCCACTGGTTCAACGAGACCCGGCTGCACGGGCACTACGACGATACCCGCCAGCGGAGTACGAAGCGGCATTCTGCGCAGCCCAACGGAACGACCCCGCTGGGGTTGGATCCCAATGGAACGAGCCCCATCAGACCCAGTGCGGTTCACCCAGCTGCCGCCCCACCCGGGCCAGCTCCCCATGCCCTTCCCGTCCCGCTCCCGGATCTCCAACACCATCTTGACCGCCCGTAGTTAAGGTGGGCACGGCTGTGTCAAACGGTTCGGGCGGTTTGTGGTAACTGCCGGTCGCAGCAACGGGACTCCTGGTAGAGCAGGGAAGCCGACCAAGGTCTTCCCGCTCGAAGGAGTCCCGTTGTCTAGCCAGTGTGCCACCGTGGTGCTTAGTAGTACCGTCACTGTCGCCGAGGGCGTGTACGCGCCCGGGCATCTCGGTGAGCTGACCCAGCACGTCCGCTCGAGCTCGTCGACGACGTTTTAGAGCAGACGCGCGCGGCAGATACGCCTGCGGATGCTTCCGTCCCGGGTGGGTGTGTACTTCGCCTTGGCCCTGGCGCTGTTCCCCATGCTGGGCTACGAGCGGGTCTGGGACAAGCTGACCGCCGGGCTCCGGGGACTGCGCCCGCGCCGGACGTCGGAGAAGTCCCTTCGGGATGTGCGCCGCCGGCTGGGCGCAGCCCCGCTGAAGCTGCTGTTTGAGACCCTGGCTGGGCCGGTGGGCCGGCCAGGAACTCCCGGTGTGTGCTACCGGCGCTGGAGAACAGTTGTCTTCGATGGCTGCAGCTCGGCCAAGGCTGCAGACCGGCCCCGGGTCTGTGCTGGCTGGGCAAGATCAAGCACCGCTACAGCAAGTTTGAGCAATGAATCACAATCCCGACTCGTGCATACTCATAGCTTTTACATAATCAAGCCGAGGCAGTGCCAAGGACTCCGTGGGCCGCGTTAAACGCCGATTACGTGCTGTCCTGTGTACTGGGGGTCTGGTGCCGTCTCTGGTGCAGAAGCGCCGGTTCTGGTGTCTTTGGGTGGGTGCTGGCTGATGCCGGGGAATTGGTGTTTACGGGTGTGGCGCAGCGTTGTGGGGGATGTGGGCTGGCTGGGTGAGGTTTCTGATTGCGGGGAGCCCGTATAGGCGTTTGCGGGTGGGCTGGCGGAACCCGGTCCAGCCGCGGTCGTGGCTGATCGCGCGCAGCAGCCGGAAGGGGAATGGTGTGAAGTTGGCGGCGGTCATGACGACGGCGCCGGTGCCGTCGGTGGTGGAGGCGGTCAGGATGGTGAAGAACGAGGCTGTGCTGCCGGCGTGGCTGAACCGGTCGCTGCCGTGCAGGAACATGCCCAGGCCGCCGGTGTCGGGGGGCCGCAGGCCCAGCAGCGGCCAGAGGTTCCAGGCGCCTTTGGCGGGCAGCCGTGCGTGCGGGGTCAGGAACTGGGCGGCCACCTGTGGGCGGATGGCCGACGGGCGGCCGGCCAGCGCGGCCTGCAGCGCGCAGGCGCAGCGGGCCAGGTCGGTGGGGGTGGTCCAGAGCCCGGCCGCGGCGGAGGCGGGGTAGATGTGCCAGCCGGGCCGGGCGGCGGCGGCCTGCTGGGGGGGTGGCAGCGGCTGGTCGAAGGTGCTGTGGGTCATCCCGAGTGGCTGCAGGATGAGGGCGCGGGCGGCGTCGGCGAACGGCAGGCCGGTGATGTCGGTGATCAGCTGCTGGATGACCGCGTAGCCGCCGCCGGAGTAGGCGAACCTGCCGTGGGTGGCCGGGCCGGCCCGCACCGGCGGGGTCGCCGACGGCGGGATCCCGTCCAGGACCTGGCCCAGGGTTGGCAGATGGTCTCCTTGCCGGTAGCCGGGGAAGAACGGGACGCCGGTGCCCGCGGTGTGCGCGAGCAGTTGCCGCAGCGAGACCCGGGAGGCGCCCGGCAGCTGCCAGGAGGTGAGCTGCTGGTTGACGTCGCTGTCGAGGTCGGCCTGGCCGCGGGCGGCCAGTTCCAGAGCGGCGAGCGCGGTGACCGGTTTGGAGACGGATCCGGCCTGGAACAGCCGGTCCGGCGGCCCGCCGGCGGCCTGGCTCCAAGCGATGGCCGATTCCTCGATGACAGCGACGCCGCACACCGTCTTGGACCGCCGCAGCATTGCGGTCACAGATTCGCTTGGCTGATAGGCAGAAGTGGGCATGCTCTCCTCCGGGAGGGGCGGCGGATTGCCAGCATGGGAGTGGTCGCCGCCGGCCGCGCGGTGGTGGGCGGGTATGGTCACGGGCCTGGGGCGGCGGTGCTGCCGGGACCGGTGATCAGGGCCGGGAAGGCGAGGTGCAAGACGGTGACCGGGCGTGCGTCCGCTGGGCGGCTGGCGGGGTCGTCGAGGCGGCCGGTGTAGGGCCGGATCAGGTCTTCGATCTGGCCGCCCAGGCTGCGCAGTTCTGGCGCGGTGAGATACAGCAGCGAGTCGCCGAACTGGGCTGCCTCGCGCCACTCGGCCGGTTCCCGGGGGGCAGTGTGCACCCAGCGTCTGGTGAGCTCCAGGTACCGTTCGGCCAGGGCCAGCAGCAGCGCCTGCCCGGCGGCGGCCGCCGCCGGGTCCTGTGGGTCGGCCGGGTCCCATTCGGTGACCATCGCGGTCGCCCGCCATGGCTTTTCCCGGCCGTGGCCGCCGCCGGCCTGTTCCACCAGCCCGTACTTGGCCATCTGGCGAAGGTGGAAGGAGCAGCTGGGCACGCTCTCACCGGTCGCCCTGGCCGCCTGGGTGGCGGTCTGCGGGCCGTCTTGGCGCAGCAGTGCGATCAGGGTGAGCCGGGTCGGGTGGGC
>Ga0070737_10003453_pt1 | contig 17036 bp, 13 predicted proteins | sample Coa_R1_10_FD_66438 | JGI IMG/M metagenome (GOLD analysis project Ga0070737, IMG submission 66438) | Surface soil microbial communities from Centralia Pennsylvania, which are recovering from an underground coalmine fire - Coalmine... | ecosystem: Environmental > Terrestrial > Soil > Unclassified...
CTGACATCCGGAATTGTGAACACTACTGGCGCATGCTCCTGCACGAAATAGGTCTTCACCGTCTCTCCTCATTTGGGATCCAACGCAGTGGGAAGCGTGCCGGGTTTCCCTTCATCAAGCTGTTTAACGGCGCGTCAAAGGTGCGCGGCCTTCAAAGCGAAACTTGATCGACGCTTTGCGGATACTAATTTTCAACGTACCTTAGGTATGGGATTTTAGACACCCTGACATTAGTTATTTTCCGACTTAGTAATGAAATAGAATATATTTAGAGGTGCTTAACTGCGTAACTTCCCGACAACTCAGGCGGCGCCACCGAATTAGCCCAGAAGAACCGGACGAATATTTTCCTGGCGGCTGCGGATGTGTGTGTAAATCGAACCGAGGTGTTCGGCTTCAAGCCGCAATCGAGATTTTCAGGCTCAGACGTTCGCAGCGGGATAAAACGACGAATCCAGCCGCGCACAAGGCGGCAATCCGGGCCTGGTTTCGCCGCTGAGGGCGCGCGCGAACGGAGGGTAATCAGCTCGGCGCGGCGGCGGCCAGTATCTCGCGGGCGCGCTTGAGGTCCTGGGTAATCTGCCGGCCGAGCGCTTCGCCGGATTCGAATTTGCGCTCGGGCCGCACGCGCTCGATGATTTCCAGGCGGATGGTGTGATCGTAGATGTCGCGATTGAAATCGAAAATGTGCGTTTCGATCGAGCGCGCGCTCTCATGGAAGGTCGGGCGCATGCCGATGTTGGTGATCGAAGGATAGGCGCCGTCGGGCAGCACGACGCGGGTGGCATAGACACCGTCGGGCGGGATGCATTCGGTGTACGAATCGAGGTTGGCGGTGGGAAAGCCGAGCGTGCGCCCGCGTTCGCGGCCATGAATTACCTTGCCGGTCAGAAAATGCGGACGCCCCAGCAGCCGCGCGGCGTGCGGCAGGTCGCCGGAGAGAATCAACTCGCGGATTTTGCTCGAGCTGACCTCCACGCCCTCCACCTTGACCGGGCCGACCACGATGGTCTCGAAGCCGAACTCCCTGCCCAGCTTAACCATCACCGCGGCATTGCCTGCCCGCTTGTGGCCGAAGCTGACGCTATGACCGACCACCACCGCCTCGACGTGCAGCTTGGCAAGCAGGTAGTCGCGCACGAAGTCGTGCGCGGTCACGCGGCTCAGGGCGAGGTCGAAATGCAGCACCAGCACACCGTCGAGGCCCGAGCCGCGCAGGAACTCCAGCTTGTCCTCTGCCGTCATCAGCATCAGCGGAGCGTGGCGGGGCGCCAGCACCTTGGCCGGCAGCGGGTCGAAGGTCAGGGCGTAGGCCTTGCCACTGGCGCTATGGGCGCGGTCGATGGCGGCTTTGAGGATGGCGCGATGGCCGAGATGGACGCCGTCAAAGTTGCCCAGCGCTACCACGGGATGCGCCGGGACCGGCATCAGATTCAGATCGCGGATGATTTCCATATCGGCTAGTCAGACTCAAGATTCTTCATCATCGCGTTGGCCGCCGCGGCTTCCGGGGTCCCGGCGTGTTCGTTGACCAGCTTTTGCAGAGTCAGGCGCGCGTCAACCTTGTCGTTGATCTGGACAAAGTCCTGTGCTTCCCTGAGCAGCGCTTCGCTGGCGTACTTGCCCTTGGGATAGCGCATCACGAGGTCGTTGTACTGCAGGATCGCCTGATCGTACTTGCCCATTTCGTTAAGCGCGCTGGCGGAGAAGTAGGCGGCCGGCTCGGTCAGATCGGAATGGGGGAATTTTTTCTGAATCATGCCGAAGCGCTCTACCGCGGCGGCGTAATCGCGGCTTTTCATCGCTTGCAGGCCGCTGCGAAAAAGCTTGCCGGCACCGCCCTTGGCGCTGTCGGCAGCCTGCAGCTCGCGGGCCAGGTCCTCGGGCCATCGCGCCGCCGGTATCGCCGCGGGCGCATTCTCAGCAGCCGAAGCGGGGGGCGCCGAAGCAACCTCTTCGCTGCCCGCGGCACCTTCCTCGCCGGGGGGATTGCTCGAGGCGGCTTCGGCGGGCGGCGTCTGGCCTTCGGGGTTGCCCACTTCAGCGGCGTTGCCTGACGACCCTTCCTCGGCGCCGGCCGCAGCGGCGTTGCCGCTGGTCCCTTCGGCCGGCGCGGCGCCTGCTTCCGTTGCGGGCGTGCGCGCGATGGTCGACGGTGCGGACGCACTGGGCGCCGCCGCTTCAGCCGGCGGCGCGCCCGGGGGTAGGGCCGCCGCACCCGGCGGCATCATCTCGGCGCCGCCGGGGGCCATCGCGCCCCCTCCCGCCGGAGGCGCAGCAGGCGCTGGCGAAGTCACCCCTGGGGCGGTTTGCATCGCCGGAGCACCGGCCGGGGGCGGGTATCCCTGCCCGGGCGCGGCACCTGTATCGGTCGGGGACGCACTGTGGCTGAGATCCTGAATCTGGCCTTCGAGGCGGCGCAGCCGCTCATCCATCGCCTGCATCTGCTGGCGGTCGGCGGCGATCATTGCCCGAATCTCGAAATCCTCGTTGGATGGGCTGCCGCCGCCAGCGGGCCCGGCGCATCCGGCGCCGACAGTTGCGAGAAAGGCCAGCGACAGAGCCAGCACGATGGTGGCCGGTGCGATGGGGTTTTCCCTGATCATTGAGCTCCCTGGACTACGAAATGGTCGCGGCGATTTTGTGCCCAACAGTCCTCGTCATGCTCGGTGCACAACGGCAGTTCCTTGCCGTAGCTTATCGTCGAAATGCGATCCGAGGAAACGCCCAGAGTGGTGAGGTAGTCCTTGGCGGCCTGGGCGCGCTTGGCGCCCAGCGCCAGATTGTATTCCTCCGAGCCGCGCTCGTCGGTATGGCCCTCGACCTGCACCCGGGTGTTGCCATGGTCGGTGAGCCAGCGGGCGTTGTTGCGCAGGATTTCGCCGTCCTGGGGCCGAATCGTGTAGTCGTCGAAATCAAAATGGATATCGGTCAGCGGGCCGCCGCTGCCGGGCGCGCCGAGCGTGCCATGCTGAAACTGACTCAGCGAACTGCCGCCGCCCGAACCGAGATTGCCTTCGTTCATACCGCCCGGCCCGGTGCCGGCCTGCGGATTTTGCGCCGCAGGTTTTGAAGAAGAGCAGGCGGCCAGCGCCGTGGCGAGCGCCATCACCGCCACCCAACGTCCCAAGCTCCAAGCGTTCATCTCATTCGCCCAACCATGAAGACCAGGCCGGATCTGTCGCATTTCCATCCTCCTGTGTTGTCAAATTTCCCACCACCGTGCCACCCTGCCCCTGGATCAGATACAGACCCAGACCGCTGCCGCGGCCGATGCTGAAGGCGATATAGCGCCCGTCGGGCGACCAGGCCGGATGCTGCCCTTGCGTGACGAGGAGCGGCGAGCCGCCGCCCGCGGGAATGCGGTAAATTTCGAAAGCGCCGCCGCTGCGGCTCTGATAGGCGATCTGGGTGCCGTCCGGGGAAAAGGCGGGATTGGTGTTGTAGTTGCCCTTGTAGGTCAGACGGCGCGCCGCGCCGCCGCTGATGCTCATCACGTAGACCTGCGGACTGCCCCCGCGATCGGAAGTAAACGCCAGTTGCGAGCCGTCGGGGCTGACCGCCGGACTGACGTTGATGGACGCGCCGTGCGTAAGCTGGCGGAGGACGGTGCCGTCCAGCCCCAGCAGATAAAGATTGGTCGCGCCGCCGGCTTCGACTGCGGCCACCACCGAGTCGCCGCCGGGCATCATGGTGCCGCCGATCAGGCTGCCGCCCGGACTGGGAATGCGGATTTCGCGCCGGGTGTCGAGTTCGTAAACATACAAGCCGGGCGCGCCGCTCTTGTATGAAGTGTAGAGCACGCGGTGCACGCGGCGGTCGAAGCTGGGGAAGAGATTGATGGTGTCGTTGTTGGTGACCTTGTAAAGGTTCCCGCCGTCAACGTCCATCGTGTAGATCTGTTTGAAACGCCCCCCGCGCGCCGACACCATCGCGATCCGGCTGTCGAACGGGCCCTTGGTGCCGGTGACCTGCTGCAGGATGGTGTCGGCGAAGCGATTGGCCATCCGGCTGACGTCCTCGTTGCTGCCCGTGTACTGCTTGCCCGCCATCTGGCGCTGGGCGGCGACGTCAAACAAAAAGGCCTGAATTGAGATCTGTTGCTCGTTGGCGGTCACCGAACCCTTGACCAGGAACTCGGCGCCCAGCGAACTCCAGTCGGCGAAGTTGAACTGACCCAGCGTAAAGCCGGAGTCCTGGGCCTTCTCGATGTAGGAGTGCGGATCGATAATCTTGAAGAAGCCCGACAGTTGCAGATCGCGCTTGAGCGTATGGATGAACTGGCCCGACACGGTGCCGTCGTCGTCCCCGCCGAGGTTTTTGAGCTGGGAGACCGCGATGCGCGACACTTTGGCCGGTCCGACAATAGTAAAGGTGATTTCGTCGGCGGCGGCATTGCGCAGGCCCAGCGTCACCGCCGCCAGCATCAGCGCCACTCCCCACCCGATCAACGCCTGCGCTCTGCGCTCTGAGAATAAAATCACGAATTAAGCTCTCCCATCTTGAATACCGCCTGTACGCCCTGGGCGAACTGGCTGCGATAGCGTTCGGGCGGGGGCGGGAACGGCGACGCGCGCCGGATCGCCCGGAGCACGGACTGATCGAACGAAGCATTGTTGGATGAACGCGCGATCTGAAGCCCGGTCAGATTGCCGTCGGGTCCGATCGCGAATTTGACCGTGGTGGTCAGGTCCTTGCTTCCGCTCGCGAAACTCCACGCATCCTTAATCCGCTCCTGCACCTTTTGATAATACAGGAGAAATTCGGGGTCGCTAAGAATTCCTGCGCTGCCGCTGCCCGGACCGACGCCGTAGCCCCTTCCGTTGCTTACCGAGTTGGCAGCCACCGGACCGCCGCCGCCGGTGCCGGCCGCGGCAGAGGTCTCGTCGTTGTCATCGGCTTCTTCGTCGCTGGCCGCTTCGGGCGGCGCTTTGGCGCGCGCCATCGCCAGTTCCTTGAGATGCTCGGCCATCAATTGCTCGCGCAGCTTGGCCAGGCGTTCCTTGACGCTGGGGGTCCGCCCTGCTTTGGGTGTGGGCATCTCGCGCGCCAGCATCACGCTGGGCTTGACATTCGGCCGTGGCGGCCTGAGATGCTTGTTAAGCTTACGCGCCTCGGGGCGCGGCGTTGGCGCCGGACGCGGCCGATGCGTGGCCCTTGCGGTAGGCGCCGGGGTCGGCTCCTGGGTGGGGGCGGCGGTCGGTTGTGGCGTCTCAGCGGGTTGAGGCGTGGGGGTCGGAGTCGGCTCGGGCGTCGCAATCTCGGTCGGACGCACGTTGTTGAGCGCGATGGCGCTGCGATCGCTGTCGGGCGCCTCGATTTTTACCGCGTGCGATTCTCCGTTCTTCTCGGCAGCGCGCGCGTGCTTTTCCTCTGCGGGCGGCGGGGGCGCAGAATGCTTGTAGCGACGCCCGGTCAGCGGCGGCAGATGCGTGCCCAGATCGCCGGCGGGCAGGTTATCCACGATCGCGACCGTGTAGGCGGGCGGTGGCGTCTGATCGGGCTGCAACCATCGCGGCAGCGCGAACAGCACCAGGTAGAGGAAAACCGCATGCCCCGCCGCCGACAGGCCGATCGCGGCCGCGTAGTTCAGCCGCATCCGGTCTTTATCGCGCAGAGCCACGGGAACGCCTGCGTTTGGCCGGCGCTGCCGATGCCGCCGTCGTCTCCGGCATCGCCGTCACCATCCCGACGTTCTGAATTCCCGCTGCCTTGATCGCGGCCATCGTCCGGATCACTTCGCCGTACGGCACCTCTTCATCGGCGCGCACGAAAACCTGCCGGTCGGGACGCTCGGCCGAGATCGCGGCCAGCTTCTCGGTCAACTCGCCGGCGTCCATCCGCGTGTCGTTGAGATAAATCTGATTGTCGCGCGTGATCGACACCACAAACTGCTGCTCTTCGCCCGGCAGCGGCGCGGCCTTGACCTTGGGCACGTTGACCTCCACGCCCTGCTGGATGATCGGTGCGGTCACCATGAAAATAACCAGCAGCACCAACATCACGTCGACCAGCGGCGTGACGTTGATTTGCGATACCAGCGAGCCGCGCTGCCCGGCTTCGAATGCCATCTGCCCCACCTCACCCAGCCTGCGCGCGGTCGCGATCGTCGCGGCCTGTGCGAGGAACAAACATGCCCGTCACACCCCTTACGTCAGGAAATGACGTTCGGCGATGTTGACGAATTCAGACGTGAAGTTTTCCATCTCGGTCGCCAACACACGCACCCGCGCCGTAAAGAAATTGTACAGCATCTGCGCGGGGATTGCGGCAACCAGCCCGACCGCGGTGGTAATCAAAGCTTCGGCAATGCCGGGCGCCACCGCCTGGATATTCGAAGAATGCGCCGCCGACAGTCCCAGAAACGCGGTCATTATCCCCCACACCGTGCCAAACAGGCCGATAAACGGGCAGGTCGAGCCGGTGGTGGCCAAAAAGGTGATGCCCGATTCCAGCTTGGTCAGCTCCACGTTGGCCTCGCGCTTCATCGCACGCAGGACGTTGTCGACCCCGCCCAGTTCGGTGGAAAAACTGCCCTCGGGCGCATTGACGACCTGGCGCTTGGCGCGGGTCAGACGCAACAGTTCCTGGTAACCGGCGCGAAAGACCTGGGCCACCGGGCTGGCTTTGAGGTTGACGCTGGCGCTATGAATCGCGGCCAGGTTCTTGGATTCCCAAAACAGCGTTATGAAACGGTCCGATTGCCTGCGCGCCTGGGCGATCTGGCGGAACTTGTAGATGATTATCCCCCAACTTACGACGGAGAAGATGATCAGGGTCCAGAGTACGGCTTGTACCACCGGCCCCGTGCCCATCAGGAGTTCAAGCACCCCTGGGGCACTCAGCGCACCCGAAACTTGCGGCATATGGTATACAGAGTGAAGCTATTATACGGGTTTGCGGCAAGTCAACGTAGTTATTGACGGCGGTGATGCAATTTCGATAATCGGCGGCGCAGGTGCGCGGATGGGGCGGGCGGTCGCCGGGCCGGGGCTGTCACACATTGGGCGGAATAGCGTTTGGGCGCTATCGTGGCTAGGTTTTAATTAAAGATACTGTGAGCGTGGACAAGCTCAAGTGGGGGCGGGGCCAATCGCTCGAATAATTGAGCTGCCGCAAGGTCTGATCAAACAAGTGGAAGCACGGATTCTCAGCCGCGCCGATCATCCCATCTCGCGCCGCAACATCGACCCCAATGTTCTGAAGGTTCTCTACCGCCTGATTAACGCCGGGCATGTCGCCTATCTAGTGGGAGGCGGGGTGCGCGACCTGATGCTGCAGCGCCGCCCCAAGGACTTCGATATCGGCACCTCGGCCCATCCGCAGCAGGTGCGCGATTTGTTCCGCAACTCGCGCCTGGTCGGACGGCGCTTTCGTCTGGCGCACGTGTTCTTCGGAGCCCAGAACATCGAGGTGGCTACCTTCCGCCGGCGCAGCGAGGTCGAGGCCGACGACGGCGATCCGATGATCCGCCACGACAACACCTTCGGCACGCCCGAAGAAGACGCGCTGCGGCGCGACTTCACGGTCAACTCGCTGTTTTACGACCCGCAGAGCTTCCAGGTGATCGACTACGTGGGCGGGCTGGCCGACCTGGAAGCACGCGTGATTCGCACCGTCAGCGACCCCGAGGTCAGGATGCGCGAGGATCCGGTGCGGATGATCCGCGCGGTGCGCTTTGCCGCCAAGCTGGGCTTCGCGATCGAGCCGGCCACCCGCGCCGCCATCCGGACCCATCGCGAGGATCTGCTCAAATCCTCCACGCCCCGCCTTATCGAAGAGATTTTCCGCACCTTTTGCGCGGCGCCACCGGCGCAGGCGCTGATCCTGATGGAGGAGCTCGGGCTGCTGGAGGTGCTCCTGCCGGCCCTCTCCGAGCATCTGCGCGCGGCGCAGATTCCGGTGCACGAAAGTGTCACGGTGCGCAACCTGGCTGCGCTGGAGCAGGCGCTAAGCGGTGGATTGGAACCCTCGCGCGCCTTTATCCTGGCCTGCCTGTTCGCCGACCTGCACCTCAGCACGCAAAACCGTCCATCCGATTCCCCGCGCGTCGAATTGCACGAGGAATTGCGCGGACGGGGCTTTCCGCGCGGCGAAACCGAGCGGATGCGGCTTTTGCTCAATGCGCTGAGCCGTTTGATGAATCCCGCCCGGCGACTGCGCGGGATGCATCGGCGGCCCTACTTCGCCGAAGCCAAGGCGCTGCATGAGTTGGTCGCCCCGGCTTATCCGGCTGCAAGCGAAAATGGCACCGCGCCGCGCAAGCGGCGCCGCCGTCGACCCTCGCGCCGCCGGCGCCGGAGCCCGGCAAATGCGCATCATCACAATGGTGCCGGCAACGTCGCGATCGCTGCTCAGGCCGACGGCGAGCCGGACGCCTGAGCCTGCGCAATCTCCTTAGCGTCCGCGAGCGCCCGGATGGGGCGATATCCAGACTTTTTCCAGCCGGCTGGGGCGCATGGGATTGATTACATAATCGTGCACCCACGGCTGACGGATCACGTAGGCCACCGGATGATAGAGGAATACCCACGGTGCCTGGTCGATTATGATGCGTTCGGCCTGCCGGTAAAGTTCAAAGCGCCGCTTGAGGTCGGCGATGGGCGCCGCCTGCGCCATCAGGCGGTCGACCTCGGGATTATAAAAGAAGGTGTCGTTGTTGGAGTGCCATTGACTTTTGGAAAACAGCACCTCCAGGAAGTTCTCCGGGTCGGGGAAGTCCGCCTCCCACGCCAGCATGAAGAGTTGGGCGTTGCGCGGTTCTCGAATCGCCTCCAGCAGCGGTCCCCACGCAATCGGCTTGAGCACGACATCGACTCCGACCAGGGCGAGGTCCTGCTGGATCGACTGTGCCAGCACAAGCTGGGTCTGATCGGCGCGCAGCCATAGAGTCGGCGCGAAACCTTCGCGTACCCCGGCTTCCTCGAGCAGTCGCCGCGCCTTGGGCGGATCGTAGGGATAACCCTTGACGTCGGGTGTGTAGCCAGGCAGCGCCGGCGGCAGTACGCCGCGCGCCACCACGCCGCGGCCATTGAGCACCGCCAGCAGCTTTTCCTTGTTGATCGCGTAGTTAAACGCCCGCCGCACGCGCACGTCGTCAAACGGCGCCATCTGGCAGTTCATCCCGAGATAATCGGTGGTGACGGTCACGTTATGAATGGCCAGAGCCTTAAGCCGCGGCGTTTTCATCACGCGCGGAAACTCCGCCGGAGGGATGCTGGCGACATCGACTTCGCCCGCCTCGTACTTGAGCCATTCCAGCTCCTCGTTGACGCCCATCAGATCGACGACCGCGTCGAGGCGGGGCAGGCCGCTGGCGAAGTAGTACGGATTGCGCACCATCACCAGACGCTGCCCGGGCAGCCATTGCGAGAGCTTAAACGCTCCGCTGCCGACTACATGGCGGGAGAAATCCTCGCCCCACTTTTCAGCCTCCTCGCGCGGCACCGCGGCGGCAAACGGCATCGTCAGCTTGTGAATGAAGATCGGGTCGGGGCCGGTCAGATGAAAGACGATCGTATATGGGTCGGGAAGCTCGATTCCGCTGACCTGCTTGGCGCGCCCGGCGATAAAGTCGGCAGCGCCCACGATGGCACGGTAGTACTCTGCGCCCTTGGAGTTGGTTGAGGGTTCCAGTACGCGCTCGATGCCGTACTTGACGTCGGCGGCGGTCACGGGCCGGCCGGTGCTGAAGCGCGCGTCGCGGCGCACATGGAAGGTGAAGGTGGTGGCGTCTTTGGAAATCTCCCACGACTGCGCCAGGTCGCCCTCCAGTTTGACGTCGGCGTCGCGGTAGCGGACCAGGGTGTCGAAGATGGCCTGCTCAAACAGCCATGACGCGGTATCGTAGCCGACCGCCGGGTTCAGGGTCGGCACGTCGTCCTTGTCGGCCAGCCACAGCACCTTGGCGCCGGCCGGCAGATTAAGCGGCGCTGCCCCTTTGCATCCGCCAGCCAGCATCAGCCACAGCGCGAGCAGCGCCAACGTCCAAGCAAAACCATCGCGCGCCGAACCCGGGGGGCCGGAGGGGAGCAATGATGCGATCATAGTTGCTTTAGACACGGGCTTTTGACGGGGTCATTTTAATTGTTCCGGTTGGTCGATGAAGGGCCTGACTATTGAAAATGATCAGGAAGACGGCCGCTGGTTCGAAGAAGCAGGCTCTCTGTCAACGGTGTCGATGGCGGCACTTCTGTTGACTGCCGTTGCCGCGCTCGCACGCTTGCGGCCGCCGTCGTTGAACAGGCGCGGCAGTTGTTCGGCGCATACGCGCAAAAAGCTGCGCCGTGCTCCTCCCAACTGCGTGGCGTTGTGATAGCCGAGGTACCAGTCGCGGTACACGCCCGCCGGACCCAGTGGCAGCGCCGCGCACTCGCCGCGCTCCACCGCGCTCAGCACCGACCATCGCGGAGCCACCGTGATGCCGACGTCCTGACGCGCCAGATGTTTGGCCAACTCCAAATCGTCGGTTTCGACCACGACTTTGGGAAACACGCCGGAATGGATCAGAAAGTTGTCCCATGCCACGAAGCGCAGATTTCCCGGCGGCGGCGTAATCAGCCGTTGCTCCCTGAGATCCGCCGCCAGCACGCGCTCCTTTTTCGCCAGCGGATTGCCCGCCGCAACCACCGCCACCAGCTCGTCCTTGCCCAACGGCGCCATCCCCAGCGATTTGTGATGCACGGTGGTTGGAATCAGGGCGACATCGACCTCGCGATGTGCCAGCCGTTCGACCGCCGCCTCCACGTCGGTCATCACCACGCACACCTGGATCGCGGGATAGCGCTGATGGAATTCATCGATCAGATGCGGCAGCAGCCAATGGCAAAAAGTCGCGGGCACCGCGACCGACAGCCGCCCCGCGTTGGCGCTTGACTGCTCGGCCAAAAGATCGCGCACCCGGTCGAGGCTGTCCAGAACCTGGCAGGCGCACTGCAGCAGAAGCTCGCCCATGTTGGTCAGTCCGACGACCTTGTTGGAGCGCACCACAAGCTGCGTTTTCAGTTCGCGCTCCAGGGCGCTGACCTGCTGGCTGATTGCGGACTGGGTCAGTTTGAGCTTGCGCGCCGCGCCGGTGAAGCTGCGAGTCTGCGCCACAACCCGAAACGTCCGCAGCAGACGAATATCCAGTTCCATTACTACTGACTATAGTTTTTATTAATCATGGTAATGAACGGCGGCTGCCAAAAAGCCGTTCACGGGCTGTTCAAAGCGCAAGCATCTGCCGCCTGAACAAGCAATCGTACTGTCGAAAACCGCCATCCGCGCATCGCCGCTCTCAGCAACGCAAGAACCGGTCCGCTTCGCAGCGATGCGGCTTCCGTTACGGCATCAAAATTGCCTTTACCATCGGGCGAACCGCGCGAGCCAGACGTTCAGCGGAATTAATGGCAGCGGTTAATCAACCTGATGGCGGGAAATGCAATGTCGCAGACATCTGGAGAAAAGCTGGTGGTGGTGGGAACCGGAATGGCCGCGGGACGCGCGGTAGAGGAAATCGTGACCCGTGCTCCCGGCCGCTTCGATATCACGATGTTCGGTGCCGAGCCCCACACCATCTATAACCGCATCCTGCTGTCCGACGTGCTGGCGGGTGTCAAAAGTCCGGAAGGCATTTTTCTCTACTCATCGGACTGGTTCGCGCGGCACCGGATTACGCTGGCAAGCGGCGCCAAAGTCGAGCGCATCGAACGCGAGCACAAAACCGTCGCGGTGGAAGGCCGGCCGCCCGTCGCTTACGACAAGCTCATCATCGCCACCGGCAGTCTGCCGATGGTGCCGGCGATCGAAAACGTCAACACCCCGGGCGTCTTCGTCTTCCGCACCATCAACGACTGTCAACTGATCGCGTCGTATGCGCGGCGATGCCGCCGCGCGGTGGTGATCGGCGGCGGATTGCTGGGACTGGAAGCGGCGCGTGGCCTGCTCGAGCACGGGCTGGAAATCACGGTGGTCGAAGTCATGCCCTATCCGATGGCGCAGCAGCTCGATGCGGAATCGGGCGCGATGCTGGCGCGGCGCCTGGAGACGATCGGGCTGCGTTTGCTGTTTGAAAAGGCGACGCAGCGCGTGCTGGGCTCGGGTGCGGTGCGCGGACTGCTGTTCAAAGACGGAACCGGGATCGAAACCGACATGGTGGTGATCAGCTGCGGTATCCGCCCCAACGTCCGGCTGGCGGTGGAGGCGGGGCTGGCGGTGGAACGCGGCATCGTATGCGACGATCATCTGCGCACCTCCGATCCCGACATTTACGCGGTCGGCGAATGCGTGGAGCATCGCGGCCGCCTCTATGGCCTGGTCGCGCCGCTGTTCGAGCAGGCGCGCGTGCTCGGCGATCATATCACCGGCTCCAACCCCGCCGCCGCCTACGCCGGCTCAAAGATTTCCACGCGCCTTAAGGTGATGGGCGTCGACCTGGTGTCGGTGGGCGATGCGCGCGAAGGACCCGGCGCCGAGGTGACGCGCTATGCTGAACCGCAGCGCGGGGTCTACAAAAAGTTGGTGGTGCGCGAGGGCAGGATCGCGGGTGCGATTCTGCTGGGCGATACCGACTGCGCCGCCGCCGTGATTTCTGCCTACCACACCGGCGCGTGCGCGCCGCAGCGCCACGCCGATCTGCTTTTCGCTGCGCCCCCCGCCGCGCAGACCGCTGCGGGCCTGCCGATGGAAACGCCGGTATGCACCTGCCATCAGGTGAGCCAGCGCACGCTGCTCGAGCAAATCTCCAAGGGATGCACCCTTCAGCAGTTGTCGGCCGCGACCAAAGCGGGTACCGGATGCGGCGGATGCCGCCCGCAGCTGGAAGCGCTGATTGCCCGGTACGGCAGCGCCCGCCGCGATCCCGCCGCCGATTACTACGTGCGCAGCGTGCCGCTGGCCAAGCCGGAGCTGGCCGCCGAGATTCGCCGGCGCGGCCTTAAAACCGTAAGCGCCGTGCTGCGCGAGCTGGGCGACGGCAGTGATGAGCCCGCGAGCAAGCCCGCGCTGGCCTCGCTGCTGCGCACGATCTGGCGCGAGCAGTACGAAGACGAACGCGACGCGCGATTCGTCAATGACCGCGTCCACGCCAACATTCAAAACGACGGCACCTTCTCGGTCGTGCCGCGTATCTACGGCGGCGTTACCTCGCCGCACCAGCTCAGGCGCATCGCCGATGTGGCGGAGAAGTACCGGGTGCGGATGGTGAAGATCACCGGCGGGCAGCGCATCGACCTGCTGGGCATAAGCAAGGAGGACCTGCCGGCGGTCTGGCGCGATCTGGGGATGGCCAGCGGACACGCCTACACCAAGGCCTTTCGCACCTGCAAGACCTGCGTCGGCCAGGAGTTCTGCCGCTACGGCGTGGGGGATTCGACCGCGTTGGGGATTGCAATCGAGCGGCGTTTCCAGGGCATCGAGTCGCCGCACAAGATGAAGCTGGCGGTCAGCGGATGCGCGCGCAACTGCGCCGAGTCCACGGTCAAGGACGTTGGCGTGGTGGCGGTGCCCGGCGGATGGCAAATCTACCTGGGCGGGGCCGCGGGCCTGCGGGTGCGCGCCGCGCAGTTGCTGGCCACCGTCGCCACCCAGGAAGAGGTGCTCAGGCTTATCGGCCGCTTCATCCAGTATTACCGCGAGCATGCGCGCTGGGCCGAACGCAGCCCAGCCTTTGTCGAACGTATCGGCATCGAAAGGCTGCGCGCGCTCCTGGTCGAGGACGCGGCGGGCGAAGCGCAGCGCCTGGACCGGGAAATCGAGGCCGAGGTCAACGCCTATCGCGACCCGTGGCTGGAAGGCGAGCAACCCCGCGAGCCGACCCAATTTTCCGGGCCGCTGCAGGTCTGAAGGGAGCCGTCGATGGACTACATGATAGAGACTGAAAACATCACTGAAAGTAGCGGCGCAGGCGCGCCGATCGCGCTCGACCTCATTCCGCCCGGACAGGGCCGATGCGTCAGGGTCGGCGCGGCGCGCATCGCGATCTTCAGGCAGCGCGACGGCGGGGTATTCGCGCTCGACGCGCGCTGTCCCCATCAGGGGGGCCCGCTGCACGACGGATTGATCGGCGCGGGCACGGTGGTCTGTCCCCTGCACGGCTGGCGCTTTCAATTGGCCGACGGCCGCGGCGTCGACAACCAACTGGCGGTTCGCTGCTACCCGGTCGAGATTCGTGAAGGACGCGTATGGCTGCAGGGAGTGGAGCGGCTATGAGCAACGCGTTGTCCCTGTGCGAATCCACCGCGCCGGCCCAAGACGCAATCCGCTGGCGGCGTTCGTACTGTCCTTACTGCGGAGTCGGCTGCGGGCTCAATATCGCGCTGCGCGCCAACAGCGTAGTCAAGGTCAAGGGCGACCCACGCCATCCGGCCAACTTCGGCGAGATTTGCGCCAAGGCGGCCCATCTGGGGCCGACGGTTGGCGCCGCCGGCCGCCTGCTTTATCCGCACATTCGCGAGCGGCGGGGCGGCGCGCTGCGGCGCGTGGCATGGCCGCAAGCGCTGGCTTACGCGGCGGCGCGGATGCGCGAAATCATCGCCGCGCACGGTCCCGACGCGGTCGCGTTTTATGGCTCGGGTCAGCTTCTGACCGAGGACTACTACGTCTTCAACAAGCTGGCCAAGGGCTTTTTGGGGACCAACAACTTCGACTCCAACAGCCGGCTGTGCATGGCCAGCGCGGCCGCCGCCTACACTGCCGCATTCGGTACCGACGGTCCACCGGTCAGTTACGAAGACATCGAGTTGGCCGACCTGTTTCTGATCGTGGGCTCCAACACCGCCTGGTGCCATCCGATCACATTGCGCAGGATCGAAAAGCGCCGACAGTCGGCGCCCGACGCGCGCGTGATCGTGATCGATCCGCGGCGGACCGAAACCGCCGACCTCGCCGACCTCCATCTGGCGATCGTGCCGGGCAGCGATATCGCGCTGCTCAGCGCGATGCTCGCGATACTGGTTCGCGAGCGGATGGTGGACGAGGGATTCATCGCGTCGCACACCGTGGGATGGGACGCGGTGCGCGACGCCGCGCTGGCGTGGACGCCGCAACGCGCCGCCCACGCCTGCGGCGTCCCGGCTCAGGCGATCGTCGAGGCGGCGCTGACGTTCGGCCGGGCGCGGCACCGGCTGTCGCTGTGGAGCATGGGCGTCAACCAATCGTCGTCGGGCACGGCCAAGGCAGCGGCGATCATCAATCTGCATCTGGCTACCGGATCGATCGGGAAACCGGGATGCGGGCCGTTGGCGCTCACCGGTCAGCCCAACGCGATGGGCGGGCGGGAGGTCGGCGGCCTGGCGCATCTGCTGCCCGGCTACCGCCGCGTCGACAACCCTGCCCATCGCGCCGAGGTCGCGCGCCATTGGCGAGTTCCCGTCGCGCGCCTGTCTCCTGGTCCGGGGCTGGCCGCGATCGAGCTGTTCGAGGCGGCAGCCGAAGGACGCGTCAAGGCGCTGTGGATTATCGCCACCAACCCGGCCGTGTCGATGCCCGACCTCGATCTGGTCGAGCGCGCCCTGCGCTACGCGCAGTTGGTGGTGGTGCAGGATTCCTATCATCCCACCGACACCAGCGCGTTCGCCGACCTGCTGTTGCCGGCCGCGCAATGGCCCGAGAAGGAGGGCGTGATGACCAACTCGGAGCGGCGCCTGACGCTGGTGCCGCGGCTGCTCGATCCTCCCGGCGAAGCGCTGGCCGACTGGGAGATCGGCGCCCTGTTCGCGCGCCACATGGGGTTTTCGACGGCCTTCGGCTTCGCCGATTCCGAATCGGTATTCGAGGAGTACAAGGCACTGACCGCGCACACACCGGTCGACATCCGCGGCGTCAGCTACGAGCGGCTGCGCAAGGGGCCGCTGCAATGGCCCTGTCCCGCGCCCGAACATCCGGGAACCCCGCGCCTGTATGTGGATTTGCGCTTCAACACGCCCGATGGCCGGGCGCAATTCAACGCCGTCGGATCGGTCGATGCAGGCGAAAAACCCGACTCCTTGTTTCCACTGGTTCTCACCACCGGCCGCGTGCGCAACCAGTGGCATACGATGACGCGCACCGGCCGCGTGGCGGCGCTGATGAAGGCGGCGCCGGAACCTTACCTGGAGATTCATCCGCTGGACGCCGCCGAGGCGGGCGTGACCGACGGCGGCTTTGTCGAGGTGCGCTCGCGGCGCGGGCTCTTCGTGGCGCAGGCGCGCGTCACCGGCGAGATCGCGCGCGGGGTGTGCTTCGCGCCGTTTCATTGGGGCCGCGCCAGCGGCCCGTTCAAGGCCGCCAACAATCTGACCGCGCGCAGCCGCGACCCGATCTCCCGGCAGCCGGAGCTGAAATTGTGCGCGATCAACGTCACGCCGGTAAGCCGCCCCGATATCAGCGGCCCGGATCTCGGTACCCACACCAACCGCGCCCACCGCGCGCCGGCGGGCCGGCCGGACCTTGTCGCGGAGGACTTCGAGTGAGGCTGCACGACTTCAGGCGCAGCGGCCATTGGCCCACCTTGCTGTGCGCCTTTTTGTACTTCGACATGAGCTTCATGGCGTGGACACTGATGGGTGCGCTGGGTGTCTACATCGCACAGGCCTTTCATCTGACCCCCGCACAAAAAGGTCTGCTGGTGGCGATTCCGCTGCTGGGCGGTTCGATCCTGCGCATCGTCATGGGAATTGCCACCGACCATTTCGGACCGCGCCGCGTGGGATTGTGCGGGTTGACGCTGACGCTGGTCCCGCTGCTGTGGGGCTGGCTGCATTCGACGTCGCTCGGCGATATGGCGGGAATCGGATTGATGCTGGGTGTGGCGGGCGCGAGCTTCGCGGTCGCGCTGCCGCTGGCCAGCCGATGGTATCCGGCGCAATTCCAGGGGCTGGCGCTGGGCATCGCCGGAGCGGGCAATTCGGGCACCGTGCTGGCCGCGCTGTTCGCCCCCTACCTGGCGGAGCGCTTGGGATGGCGCGCGGTGTTCGCCGTCGTGGCGATTCCCATCTCCATCACGCTGGCGGTGTTCTGGCGCTTTGCCAAAGAAAGTCCGAATCAGCCGCCCGCCCGGCCCCTGCACAGCTACCTCG
>Ga0070737_10003456_pt1 | contig 17031 bp, 13 predicted proteins | sample Coa_R1_10_FD_66438 | JGI IMG/M metagenome (GOLD analysis project Ga0070737, IMG submission 66438) | Surface soil microbial communities from Centralia Pennsylvania, which are recovering from an underground coalmine fire - Coalmine... | ecosystem: Environmental > Terrestrial > Soil > Unclassified...
CGAGTGCGTAGCCCCGCTCCCTGGTCAGCGCCAGTTCCTCCGCCAGGGCCGCCCGGTCGGTGATGGTGGCCGCGGTGAGGCGGGCGAGCGGTCCGGGCAGCGCCCTGGCCAGCCCGGCCGCGTCCATCGTGGCGAGGAGGGCCTTCCCGCCCGCGGTGCAGTGCAGCGGCAGGGACTCCCCCACCGTGCCCACGGCGCGGAGCCGCTGCGAGCCCGTGACCTGGTCCGCGATCGTCACCCTGTCCCGCTCGAGCACGCACAGGTGCACCGTCTCGTTGACCTCGCGGGCCAGCCGTTCGAGCAGCGGGTGCAGCCCTTCCAGGCTGCTCCGCCAGGCGGCTCCCGCCATGCGGTGTATCGCCGGGCCCAGCCGGTACCGGCCGCGCGGGCCATAGCTCTCGACCAGGCCCTCGTCCCGCATCGCGGCCAGCAGCCGGTGCACGGTGGAGCGGGCCAGCCCGATCTGCTCGCCGAGCTCGGCCTGGCTCATTCCGTCCGGGGCGGCGTGCAGGACGCGGAGGATCTCGGCGGTCCGCGCGATGACCTGAATGCCTGCCGGGCCGGGCTCGCTCATGCGGCGGCTCACCCCTCCGCGTTTCCTCCCGTGATACGGGCATTTTCGACCGTATGTCGGTACGGTAGCCACCGGGTGCGCGCCGGTCAAGGAAGGTCAAGGAGGGATAGCCTCGCGGACCACTGCCCTGGGGGGCCGGCGGCTGCCGATAATTGCCATCTGTCCCACAATACGGCAATATGTGGCCGTATCGTGGAATCGTCTATCGGCAAGCCGTTAATTCACCCCGGAGGTACACGGTTGATGAGATATCGAGGCTTCGCCGCCATGCGGCACCGAGGCTTCACGGCATGCGCGGCCGCCGCGGTCGCGCTGGCCGGCGTGCTCACGGCATGCAGCAGCGCGGGCAGCGGCTCTTCGGACCCGTCACGGGCGGCAGCCCCCATCGTCATCGGGGCGTCCGTTCCGCTGACCGGCGGCCTGGCCGGCTTCGGCTACTTCGAGAAGTGGGGTTACCAGCACGCCGTCGACCAGGTGAACGCCGACGGCGGCATCGCGATCGACGGCGTGAAGCACAAGGTAAAGCTCATCGTGCTCGACGACCAGACCAACCCGAACACGACGGTGACCAACGTCGAGCAGCTCATCGCCCAGGACCACGTCACCGCGCTGCTCGGCTCGTGCACCAATACCCTGGTCGTCCCCGGCGCGCTGATCGCCGAGCGGAGCGGCGTGCCGATGGTCACGCCGTGCGCCACCACCGACGGTTTCGCGTCGGTACGGGCGTGGAAGTGGGTCTGGGACATCTTCTTCAACTCCGCGGACCTGACGCAGGCGCCGTTCAAGATGATCGGCGAATACCACCTGGCGACGAACAAGAAGCTTGTCATCTTGCACTCGAACGGGGTGGCGGAAAACATCATCGGCGGGACGCTGTGGCCGAACTGGGCGAAGCAGTACGGCTACCACGTCACCGCGAACGTCTCATACCCGCCGACGAGCACCCAGTTCACCTCGGACCTGCAGGCGGCGAAGGCGGCCGGCGCTCAGATCCTGCTCGCGATCGGGGAGCCGCCCTCGCTGATCGCGATGCGCAAGCAGATGGTGTCCGTAGGCTTCGCGCCCAAGATGGTCGTCATGGAAGAGGGCGGCGAGCCGCTGGCGTTCGCGAACGCCCTGGGTTCGCTGGCGAACGGCGTGCTGGTGGGCGGGTACTGGGACTCCACGTTCCCCTATCCCGGCGCCGCGCAGCTCCGCACCGAGTTCGAGCAGCAGACGCACACCACGTACTCCCAGCACATCGCGGACACCGAGGCGGCCGCGGCGGTCCTGCTCAACGCCATTTCGCGGGCCGGATCGCTCGACGCGGCCAAGATCAACGCCGCTATCGCGCAGACCAACCTGATGACGGTGGTCGGCCGGGTCAGGTTCACCGCACAGCACACCTACACGCTGCCGATGGTGGAGATGCAGTGGCAGAACGGTCACTGCTACGTCGTCGCCCCGGCCAACCGGGCGAATGCGAAGCTCATCTTCCCGATGCCGGCCAGCTAGCCGGCCCGGCCCCGCGCAAGCGCAGGCGGCGGGCGGCCCGGTACCGGGCCGCCCGCCGCCTGCGCTGTCAGCCGTTGTAGATCATGCTCTTGATGCTCAGATCGCTGAACTTGCGGCTGAGCATGCCGAACCTGAGCATCGCGCTGACCGTCCGCTGCAGCCGTACCGGGTCCACGCCCTGCGGGAAGGCGGGCAGCGAGACCAGCGAGGCCACGACCGGGGGCAGGTGCAGGAACGTCTCCAGCACGCGCTCGACCTGCGACCGGCTAGTGGCGGCGATGAGCTGGCCTTCGTTGTAGGCGCGGAGGAACGCCCGCAGGGTATCGGGGTTCCGCTGTGCCCAGGACTGGCTGGTCGCCAGGCCCTGGATCGGGAAGTTGGACGTCGGGCCCTCGTCCAGATCGGCCAGCTCCTGCACCCCGCCGCCCTCTTCGAGGAGGGTCACGAAGGGTTCGGGCACGAAGGCCGCGTCCATCTTGCCGTGCGCGAACGCCGCGCCGACCGCCGGGAACGGGACGAGCGGGAACTGCTCGTCCCGGAGCGGGATCCCGTTGGCCTCGAGCAGCGAGTTGACGAGGATGCCGCCGATGTTCCGCGGCGCGAGGATCGAGATCCGCTTCCCCCGGAGCGCGGCGACGGACGTCACCGGCGTGTGCGGCGGGACGACGACCTCGAGCACGTTGGGCTGGAGGAAGGACGACTCGGCGATGATGCGCAGGTCGGGGCGCTGGCCGTGCAGGTCGGGGTCACCGCCGGTCTGGTTCTCGATGAACGTGACGTAGTCCCCTGAGATGATGTCGGCCTTGCCCTGGATGAGGTCGTCGACCTGCGGCTGGACCAGGGTCTGCAAGCGGAGCTTCACGTTCAGCCCCTCGCGGGCGAACAGCCCGTCCTGCTGGGCGATGAAAAGCCCCGCGGTGTCGATCGCCTCGAAAGCGTCCACGGTGATCGTGGTCTGTTCTAGGTGGCCTGCCGTATCCGGGGAATCGCTGGCACAGCCCGTGAGCAGCAGCCCTGCGGCCATCGCCGTCGCCGTGATCCAGCGGGCCCTGGGTAGCTGGTTGAGCATCACGGAACTCCGTATCCTTCGCTAGGTGGTGGCGTTCTTCTGGGTCTGGGAGGCCGCCCCCGGTTCAGCGGCGCCGCGGCCAGGAGGGCGCCGCGGCCGGGAGACCGAGACCGTCAGGGGACATGGCCTTCCTCCGCCGTGTCCCTGGCCTCGCCGATGTAGAGCGACAGCAGGCGCTCGTCCGCGCGGACGTCGGCGGGCGCGCCGGACAGTGCCACCCGGCCCTTCTCCAGGACCGCGACGCGGTCGGCCAGGGCGAGGCCGCGCTCGACGTTCTGCTCGATGACGATCATCGCCATGCCGTCGGCGTTGAGCGCGTCGAGCGCCTCATACAGCCGGCTGGCCACGATCGGCGCGAGGCCGAGCGATATCTCGTCGAAGATCACCAGGCGCGGCGCCGCCATCAGCGCCCGGCCGATGGCCAGCATCTGCTGCTCGCCGCCGGACAGTGCCGCGCCGGAGTTGCCGCGCCGGGTCCGCAGGGCGGGGAACAGCTCGTAGACCGAGTCGAGGCGGCGGGCGCGCTCCGCCGCCGACCCCGCCGACTGGCCGCCGAGCAGGAGGTTCTCCTCGACGGTCAGGTCGCCGAAGACCCGGCGGCCTTCCATGCAGTGCGCGACGCCGAGCCGGACGATCTCATGGGCCCGGAGCCGGTCGATGCGCCGTCCGCCGAACCAGATCTCCCCGCCGCTGACCGGCAGCATCCCGCTGATCGCCCGCGCCGTGGTCGTCTTCCCCGCGCCGTTGGCGCCGAGGAGCGCGACCACCTCGCCCGGCGCGACCCGCAGCGACACGTCGTGCAGCGCGCGGAAAGAGCCGTAGGACACGGCGATCTTCTTGACCTCAAGCAGCGCGTCCGGCCCGCCGCCCGGCCCGCCGCGCGGCCGGCCCGCACGGTGCCGCGGCCGCTCGCCGCCCGAGGTGCCCAGGTAGACCGCGGCGACCCGCTGGTCGCTGAGGACTTCCCCGGGCGGCCCGGACGTCAGCAGGCGACCGCCGTCCAGGACGAGCAGCCGGTCGCAGCATTCCCTGATCACGTCGAGCACGTGCTCCACGATGAGAATGGCGTCGACCTCGCCGCGCAGCGACTTGATGAGCTCGATGAGCTCGCGCACCTCAGCATCGATCAGCCCGGCGCCGATCTCGTCGAGCAGCAGGACCCGGGGCTTGACGGCGAGCGCCCGGGCCAGTTCCAGCCGCTTGAGCCGGAGCAGGCCGAGTTCGCTGGCGGGCGAGCCGGCGAACTCTTCAAGCCCGCAGCGCGCCAGGATGCGGCGGGCTTCGGCGAGCGCCTCGCGGCGCCCGGCCCGGGCGCCGTAGCGCTGCGCGACCAGCAGGTTCTCCAGCACCGTCAGCCGGCCGAACGGCCGCGGCACCTGGTGGGTGCGGCCCACGCCGCGGCGGGCGCGGCCCCGCGCTCCGATGGCGGTCACGTTCTCGCCGGCAAGCTCCACGGTCCCGTCGCCGGGAATCGCCCCGGAAAGCAGGCCGATCAACGTCGATTTGCCAGCGCCGTTCGGGCCTACCACGCCCAGCACCTCGCCGGACCGCAGCTCCAGGCTGACGTCGTGCACCGCGCGGACGCCGCCGAACGTCCTGCCCACTCCGGCGGCGCGCAGCACGACGCCGGAGCCGGCGGGCGCCGCGCCGTCCCGCGCGGCGGGGGTGGCACCGTCCCGCGCGGCGGGGGTGGCACCGTCCCGCGCGGCGGGGGCAGCGGCAGGCGCCGGGCGGCCGGGCCCGCGCGCCGGCCTGGCCGGCCGGGCCCGCCGCGCGAGCCCGCAGGCCAGGCCCCACAGCCCGTCCGGGGCGAGCCGGACGATGACGATGAGCAGCGCGCCGAGGATGACCAGGTGGATCTCTGGGTAATCCGCCAGCCACTGGGAAAGCCCTACCGAGATCGCCGACCCGAGCAGCGGCCCGGTGATCGTGCCGGTCCCGCCGATGATGGCCGCGTTGACGGCCTCGATCGTCCAGTCGAGCGCGAACGCCCCGCTGGGCTCGACGTAACCGGTGCGCTGCGCCTGGATGCCGCCCACGACCCCCATGACGAGCGCGGCGACGGCGAATGCCGTCAGCTTGGCGCGGAAGGGAGTCACGCCGACCCGTTCGGCGACATCCTCGTCGTCCCTGATCGACTTCAGGGCGAGGCCGAGCCGGGACCGGACCAGCCACGCGACGGCCAGCGAGGCGGCGGCCGCCGTGCCCGCCGACAGGAACCAGATCTCGTCCTGGCCCGGCGCCGTGCCGGACAGGAAGATGCCCTGGTTCCCGCCGAGCCCGTTGTAGTCGGACATGAAGATGGCCAGCGCCTGCGCGAGCACCAGCGAGGCGACGGTGAAATAGAGGCCGCGGAAGCGGAACATCGGCACCGAGACGGCCACCGCGAACAGCACGGCGACCACGCCGCCGGCCAGGACCGAGGGCAGTACGCCCAGCCCGGCCGACTCCGACAGCTTCGCGGTGCCGTACGACCCGGCGCCGACGAAGGCGGCGACCGCCAGCGACACCATGCCGCCGTAGCCGGCCATCAGGTTCCATGCCTGCGCCAGCGCGGCGAGCTGCACGACCTGGAACGCGACGAGCAGCCCGTACTGGCTGGTGAACCTGGGCAGCGTGGCCATGACCGCGACCGCCGCCAGCGTCGCGGCGAGCGCGCTCATCCGCCGCACGGTCACCGCGGCAGCACCCTTCCGAACAGTCCCTGCGGCCGGAGCGAGAGAACGACGAGGAACGCGGCGAATCCGATGAAGTCGCGGTAGCCGTCGCCGAAGAAGGCGGCGCCGACGCTCTCCGCGACGCCCAGCAGGACGGCGCCGTACACGGTGCCCTGGACCGAGCCGAGGCCGCCGAGCACCACTACCGCGAAACCGCTGATCAGGTACGTGATTCCGGTGGTCGGGGTGAAATCGAACGTGACGCCGACGAGCACGCCGCCGATGGCGGCGCAGGCCGCCGCGAGGCCGAAGACGAGCGCGTGCACCCGCGCGACGTTGACGCCGAGCGCCGCCGCCGCCTCCTCGTCCTCAGAGCTGGCCCTGATCTGGCGGCCGAAACCGGTCCGCCGCAGCAGCAGGTGCACGGCGACGGCCAGCGCGAGCGCGATCCCGAACGAGATCAGGTATGTCACGGGAACCCGGATCCCGGCGACCGCGACCGAGCCGGTCGCGTAGGAAGCCTGCAGCGTCTGCGTGTCACCGGACCAGATCACGATGAACAGGTTCTGCGCGATGACCGACAGCGCGAACGTCGTGATCAGCGCCGGCTCCGGCCCGCGCGCCATGAGCGGCTCAAGCAGCACGCGGTGCACCGGCACGGCGAGGATGAACAGGGCCGCCGCCGCGACCGGGATGGTCAGCAGCGGGTCCAGGCCGGCGTGCCTGCTCAGTTCGAGGGCCAGGTAGGCCCCGAGCACCACCAGTTCACCGTGCGCGAGGTTGACCAGCCGCATCACGCCGAACACCAGCGACAGGCCGAGTGCGGTGACCGCGAAGAGGCCGCCGAGCAGCACGCCGGATACCAGGGCACTGGCCAGGATGCTCCCGGAGGGGATCGTCATGACCGCACGCGCCTAGCCGGGAACACCGGTATGCGGGTCTGTCGCGATCGCACACATGTCATCCGCTTTTCCGTAGAATTGTCTGCGATGTGGGACAGAAAAACCGCATGCCGGGACACTAGGGGCAGGTTCAGGCCCATGTCAAGCCGAATCAACGTTCATAGATGAGACAAGTGAGGGCCGATGGAACTCGGATGCCTGTTCCCGCCGACCGCGCAGACGCCGGAGCACATCGCGGTCGCCGAGGCACTGGGCTATGAGAGGGCACTGGTGTACGACTCGCCGGCCTTCCTCGCCGATCCCTGGATCACGCTGGCCCTCGCCGCCGCGCGGACATCCCGGATCAGGCTCGGCGTGGCCGTGATAACCCCCCGGCTGCGGCACGTGGTCGCGACCGCCACCGCGCTGGCCACCCTGCACGCCCACGCGCCCGGGCGGGTGGAGGCGGTTATCGGCTCGGGCTTCACCGCGCAGCTCATGCTCGGCAAGAAGCCCGTCCCCTGGGCCGAAGTCGAGCGGTACACCGTCGCGCTGCGCGACCTGCTGGCCGGCCGCGACATCGAGTGGGACGCCGCGCTGACCGGGCTGAAGCACGGCCCGAGGACGGGGATAACGCCTCCCGGCCCCGGCATCCCGCTGTACATCGCGGCGCACGGCCCGCGCGGCTACGGGGTCGCGGAGCGGGCGGGCGACGGCATCGTGACCAACCTGTCCCACCGCGGCGGCAACCCCCCGCCGCCGGACATGAGCCGGGTCCAGGTGCTGTACTACGGGACGGTGCTGGCGCCGGGCGAGGACTACGGCGACGAGCGGGTGCTGGCCGCCGCCGGCCCGTACGCCGCGTTCCAGCTCCACCTCGGCGACCTCGGCGTGGCCGGCGGCACGGCAGAGAGCGCCGCGTTCGCCAAGGCGCTCGCCGAGATCGACGAGCGCCGCAGGCACCTGGAGCTGCACCGGGCGCACCTCATCGACCTGACCGAGCTCGACCGGCCGCACGTCACCGGCGAGCTGATCGCCCGCACCACCGGCAGCGGCACCGCCGGCCAGGTCCGCGCCCGGCTGTCGGACATCGCCGCGGAAGGCGCGCGCGGCGTGCTGTACGGGCCGATGGGCGACGACATCCCCCGGGAGCTACGGGCATTCGCGGATGCGGCCACCGCGGGCCGTTCCTTCTGGTAAAGGTCTGCCGTGGATATTCGCCGTGTCGTCACCGGCCGCGACCCCAGCGGCAAGGCGGTGGTGGTCAGTGACGGGCCCGCGCCCCGCAGCCACGATTTCCGGCACCTGCCCGGCATGTCTACCGCCCTGCTCTGGGCGACCGCGGCCGGGCGGCCCGCCGGCGGCCCGGACCCCACGCCGGGGCTGCGCAGCCAGCTGCCCGGCCCCGGCGGGACGTGCTTCGTCATCGTGCGCCTCCCGCCCGACCGCGCGCTGCGGGACGCCGACCCGGCAGCGGTCCGCGCCGAGCAGCAGGTGGCGTCCCCCGGGCTCGCGGACCGCTTCGAGCCGGACAGCCCGGGCATGCACGCCACCGACACCGTCGACTACGTGATCGTGCTCGACGGCGAGATCTGGCTGGACCTCGACGACGGGAAGCCGGTCCGGCTCGGCCCCGGCGACACCGTGATCCAGCACGCTACCCGGCACGCGTGGCGCAACCTCGGCGCCGCGCCCGCCACGCTCGCCGTCGTCCACGTCGGCGTCAGCCGCTGAACGCGGCGAGCGCGTCGCGCCGTACCTCCAGCAGGGCCGCGGTGATCGCGTCCTCGGCATCGCGGTACCGCTGGGCGGGCACCACCACCGAGATCGTCAGCAGCACGCCCGACGGTTCCCGGACCGCGACAGCCGCCGCGCAGATCCCCAGCGTGGCCTCCTCGTAATCGTAGGCGACCCCGCTTTCGGCGGTCTTGTCCAGCGCCGCCTCGACCGCCGCGACGCTGGTGGGCGTGTGCGGGGTATAGCTGTGCAGCACGGACGGCAGCATGCGCAGCGCGGCCGTGCGGTCCATGGCGGCCAGCAGCGCCTTGCCCTTCGCGGTGCAGTAGAGCGGGAAGGCCTGACCCACGTCGGCGATCGCGCGGAGCATGTGCCTGGTCGTCGGGATCACATGGATCACCCGGACCTGGGTGCCGTCCAGCATGCCGCAGTCGACCGTCTCGCCGAGCTGGTCGTGAAGCCGCCGCATGAAGGGCTCGACCGGGCGCCAGAACTCGGCCGCTCCCGCCCCCGCCAGCCGGGCGAACTCCGGCCCGATGCGCACCCGCCCCGTTGCCGACGCGCTCGCCAGCAGGCCCTCGGCGGTCAGCGCGGCGACGATCCGGTGCACCGTGGACCGGGGCAGCCCGACCCGTTCCGCGAGCTGCGTCAGGCTCAGGCCGTGCGGCTCGCCCTCCAGCGCCCTGAGCACCTGCGCCGCGCGGGCAATGACCTGAACGCCGCCAGCCGACTCCGTACCGTTCACGGCACGCAGCATACTCGCCATGCCCCTGAGGGCACAGATGGCGAAACTTATTTCGGCCTCGCGTTCGACAATCCCCCGGACCGCCGCGGCCAGCCCGAAGGCGGCCAGGACCGGGGCGCGGCGAGGGAAGGCCTTCACAGCGGGGGAAGGCCTTCACAGCGGGGGCGGGGGCGGGAGCCGAGGGCCGGCCGTAGCCGGCGGTGGCGAGACAGCCGGCATCAGCCCCGTGACAGTACCCGTCTATGAGGTCCGGGATGACGGTGCCGCCGGAGCCGGGCATAAGCTTCTCGACATGGCCAGGCTGGCGCGAAGAGACCGGGTGATCGCGGCGTGCGCCGCCAAGCCGGGAGCAGCGGAGGACTATCCGTTCGGCGGCGAGGTGGCGGTGTTCAAGGTCGGCGGCAAGATGTTCGCGCTGGTGGCGCTCGGCCCGCCGCCCGGCAGCGTCAGCCTCAAATGCGATCCGGACCTCGCGGCCGGGCTGCGCCGCCGCTATGCGGCGATCACCGCGGGCTATCACCTGAACAAGCGGCACTGGAACACCATCGCGCTCGACGGCTCGGTGCCCGACGATGAGCTTCTCGGCCTGATCGAGCATTCCTACGAGCTGGTAGTGGCCCGCTTGCCCAGGGCCCAGCGCCCTGGGCCATGACCGCGACCGCCGGCTAGAGGCTCCGGCAGGCCCGGATGCCCATGGCCGCGCCGGCAACGCAGAGCGCCCCGAAGATCACGACGCCGATGAGCAGCCAGACCCCGGCTACGGACGCGGGAACGAACGCGGTGACCAGGCCGGCTGCCGCCAGGATGGCGCCACCCAGGCCAGTCAGCGGCGCGGCTGCCTTGTTGGCCACACGGAACGCCTCGTCGCTGCGCATCGTGGACGGCGTGCGGACCCCGGCGAGCGCGTTCCGCGGCACCCGCTCCCGCCACATCCTGACGGCCAGCCAGATGATGCCGAGACCGGCCAGTACCACGATGACCGCAAGGCCAACCATCGCACTCATCTCCCGCTAGCCGTGCCGGCCTGCTCTCCGCTAGCCGTGCCGGCCTGCCAGCATTGTAGGCGCGTTTCCCTGGGTTCCGCGGCGCTGCGTGAGGCCTGTGGCCCACGGGCCTCATCGTGCGAGGCCGGCAGGCCACGGGCCTCGGACCCGTTCCGGCGGGACCGGGGCGGGCCTTCGCCCCGGCCGCGGGCCGGGTCTGTGCGCGGGCGGCCGATCGTACCCAGCGGGCGCGATCGTGGGGTCACTTGAGGCCGAGGCTCGCCTCCGCGGTCATCCAGTCGCCGGCGATCGCCCGCTGCGCCGCGGCGAGGCTCACCCGCCCGTCGCACACCGCCTCGTGGAGGGCGTTCTCCACCCTGTCCTTGGGGTTGGGGCTGGGCGGGGACTCGGGCCACAGGTTGGCGGCGTCGTTGCTGCCGCCGAGCTCGAGCGAGACCAGGTGGTCAAGCTCGGTGCGCATGCCGCGCGGATCCCCGTAGGCGGGGTAGGCGACCTCGTATTTGAAGCGGTCGGTCTGCTCCGCGGGCGGACGGACCTTCTTGGTATAGCCGCTGACGCAGATGGTCCGGTGGATGTTGGCCTGGGTGACGGCCGGGTCGATGGCCCCCGGGGTGCACCGCGGGTCCGGCAGCTTGCCGCCGTCCCGGTAGCGGCACGTGCCGGTGATGGTGCCGGTGACCCGCCTGGGGTCATGGACCGCGGCCAGTCCCGCCGGGCCGGCCGCGGCGGGGGCGCTGCCGCTGGCGGGCGCGCGGGCGGGACCGGGCGGCTGCCGCGCGGGGCCGGCGACGACCGCGCGGCAGCCGGCCAGCGACACCAGGGCCACGGCGGCCAGGATACGAGCTGCCGAACGGCGGGGCGTTTTGATTCCTCCCGGATACCACACGCCGGCTATCATCGGCCCTCGCCAGCCGCCGGTCACGCGTTGTGCCATTCCGTGGCATAACGCGCGAGGACGGCCGCGTCGGCGACGGCGGCGGCGTGCTGGTCGTTGTTGAAGTAGGCGTACACCGGCGCGTCCGGCGGCCAGGTGCCGGCGATCAGCTCCGCCCAGGAGGCGAGCGCGCGCTCGCCGTACCGGGGCCAGGGACCGGCGGCGCCTCCGGCGCCCTCGTGGAAGCGCACGTACCCCCAGCCGGCTGTCCGCCACAGCGGCGTCACCGGCTGACCGCGGCGGTCCGCCCAGCACAGCGCGGCCCCGCGGGCGGACAGGACCGCCCGGATGGCGTCGGTCCACCACGACGGGTGCCTCGGCTCGAGGGCGACCCGGACATCCGGCGGGAACTGCGCGAGGCAGTCCTCCAGCAGCGCCGGCTCCGCCGCGAGGGTGGGCGGCAGCTGGATCAGCACCGGCCCCCGCTTGCCGCCGAGGCCGCCGAAGGCGCCGAGCATCCGGCGCACCGGCTCGGCGGGGTCGCGGAGCCGCCGCACATGGGTGAGGTAGCGGCTGGCCTTGACCGCCATCACGAAGCCGTCCGGCGTCCGGTCGCGCCATCCCTCGCAGGTGTCCCGGGCGGGCAGCCGGTAGAACGTGGCGTTGTTCTCCACCGTGGCGAACTTCCCGGCGTAATACTCCAGCCACCGGCGCTGCGGCACATCCCGCGGGTAGAACGCGCCGCGCCAGTCCCGGTACTGCCATCCCGAGGTGCCGACGAGAACGGGCATGACTGATCACGGTATCGCGGTGGCAGCCGCGGGCGCGATCGCGGTCAGCCGCGGCGCAGGTCCTCCTCCCACCATGCCCGATGCGCCGCGGAGTGGTCAGCCGCCGGGCCCATCTCGCCGGACGCCTTCGCCATGCGTTCGCCGGCCAGCGCGATGGCCGGCGCGTCGGTGCCCGTGGCGGCGGCGACGCTCGCCGCGATATGGACGTCCTTGGCGAGCAGGCCGAGCGCGAACCCCGTGGCGTAGCTGCCGGTCAGGACATGGCCGCCGAAGACCGTCTCGCTCACGAAGCTGCGCCCGGTGGAGGCGTTGATGATGTCGATCATGGTTCCGGCGTCGAGGCCGAACCGGCGGCCGACGGCCAGCGCCTCCGCGGTCGCGCAGTACGTCGCGGCGGCGACCGCGTTGTTCAGCGCCTTCATCGCGTGCCCGGTGCCGAGCCCGCCGGTCGTGAACTGCCTGGCGGGATCGCCGAGCACGCGGAGCACGGGCTGCGCCCGGGCCACGTCCTCCGGCGGCCCGCCGACCATGATGGACAGCTCGCCGGCCACCGCCCTGGGCACGCCGCCGGACACAGGGGCGTCCACCAGGCGCACGCCGGCGCGCGCGAGCTCGCCGGCGAGCCTGAGCGTATCGGAGGGATCGGAGGAGCTCATCTCGATCACCAGCGCGCCGGCCCGCAGGGCCGGCGCGATCCCCCAGCGCAGTAGCGCGTCCTGAACGGCCGCGCCGTCCGGGAGCATGGTCACCACGATGTCCGCGCTGCCGAACGAGGCCGGGGACGAGGCGGCCGTGACGCCGGGATGCTCGGCGGCGAAACGCTCCTGGACCGCCGGCGCGCTGTCACGCACGATCAGCCCGAACCCGGCCGCGTGCAGGTTCCGCGCCATGGGCCGGCCCATGTTGCCCAGCCCGACGAACCCGACGACGCGCTGTTCTCCCGGTGTGCTCATGCCTTGTCTCCTGGTCCCGCCTCGTCTCCTGGCCCGCCCGGGCTGGCCCGGTTGCCTCGATTCTGATCCAGGGCCGGCGCTCTGGCCAGCGTCACGGCAGCCGCGCCGGGTGTTCCCGGCCGGCCGCCGGCCGCCGGCCGACGCCCCGCGCGAAGTTGCCGATGAGCGCCGGGCCGTGCCCGGTGAGGATGGACTCCGGGTGGAACTGGACGCCCTCGACCGGGTAGCTGACATGCCGCAGCCCCATCGGCAGCCCGTCGGTTCTTGCTGTTATCTTCAGCTCGGGCGGCAGCGAGCCTTCGTCGACGATGAGCGAGTGATACCGGGTTGCCTGGAAAGGGTCCGGCAGGCCGGCGAGCACGCCGCCGCCGTCGTGGGCGACCTCGGCTGGCTGGCCGTGCACGGGACGGGGCGCCCTGACGATGGCCGCGCCGAACGCCGCCGCGATCGCCTGATGGCCCAGGCAGATGCCAAGCAGCGGGATCGCCCCGGCGCAGCGGCGGACCACCTCGACGCTGATCCCGGCCTCGGCGGGGGCGCACGGGCCCGGGGAGATCACCACGCCGGCGGGATCCGCGCCGACGACCTGGGCGGCGGTCAGCTCGTCGTTGCGGACCACCTCGACCCGGCATCCGGCGGTGGCGAGCAGGTGAGCGAGGTTGTAGGTGAAAGAGTCGTAGTTGTCGACGACGATGACGAGCGGACCGCCGGGGCCGGCCACGGCTCTGCGACCCGCTGGGCTCCCGCGGACCGGTGCCGGCGGCGGGACAGCCGGCGTGTCCGGCGTCCGGGCGGCCGGCGTGTCCGGCGTCCGGGCGGCCAGCGCGGCGGCCAGGCGGGCGGCCAGCGGGCCGGGTTCCCAGGACGCCGGGCAGCCGCTGACGGCGGTGACGGGCAGCACGCCGGCGACGGCGTTGGCCACGAAGACCTCGCTGGCCTCCTGGAGCTGGTCCAGGGTCAGGGGCTTGAGGCCGACCCTGATGCCCTGGCCGCGCGCCGCCCGGATGATCGCGGCCCGGGTGGTGCCGGGCAGGATGCGCCCGTCCGCCGGCGGGGTCAGCAGCACGCCGCCGGCCACCGCGAAGAAGTTCGCGCGGTCGGTCTCGAGCAGCTCGCCCGTGTCGTCGGCGATCAGCAGCTGCTCGCCGGGGCGCAGGCCGGCCCGGCTGGCGAGGTCGGCGATGAGCCGGCGGTCCCGCCACTTGTGCGCGCCGATGCCGCCGGGGACAACCGCCGGGCGCAGGGTCACCGTTCCGGGGCCCGGCTGGAGCGGCACCACCTCGACGGCGGCCTGGAGCGGGCCGCCGACCGGCCGCACGGTGATCCGCAGCCGCCCGGTCGGGCGCCGGGCGAGGCATTCGGCCAGGTCACCGGGGAGGGACGGGGGCAGGTCCTTGCCGTACAGCTCCTGAGTGCTCGCCGCCAGGCGGGCGAGGTGGGCGTGCAGGCCCCGGGTCTGGCCGGCGGTGACCTTGAGCGAGGTGAACACGCCCGCCGCGGGCCGCGGCAGCAGGCCGGCCGGCGGCCCTCCGGCGGCGGCGTCCAGCCGGCCGCCGATGGCGCTGATCAGCGGCTCTGCCTTGAGCAGGCATTCGGCGTATTCGCCGTCCTCGTCCGAGTCGGCGACGATGCCGCCGCCGACGCCCAGCCACACCGTGCCGGGCTGCCCGGGCTGTGCGGGCTGTGCGGGCTGTGCGGCGGCGAACTCGAACGTGCGGATGGCCACGTTCAGCTCCAGGCCCGCGAGCGGGCTCCGGTATCCGACCGCGCCGGTGTAGACCTCGCGGGGAGCGGCCTCGAGCTCGTCGATGACTTCCAGTGCCCGTACCTTCGGCGCCCCGGTCACCGAGCCAGGCGGGAAGGCGGCGCGGACCAGGTCGCCGTCGCCGGCGCCTTCGCGCAGGGTGCCGCGGACTTCGGACACCAGGTGCCAGACGCCAGGGTGCGGCTCGGCGCCGAGCAGGCTCGGGACGGTCACGCTGCCCGGGACGCAGACCCGGCTGAGGTCGTTGCGGACGAGATCGACGATCATCACGTTTTCCGCGCGGTTCTTCGCGGACCGCTCCAGGCCGCCGCGCTGCCGGAGGGCCTGTTCCGGCTCCTCGGGCCGGTGGGCCGTGCCCTTGATGGGCCGGGACACGACGGTCGCCCCCCTCTTGCGCAGGAACAGCTCGGGGGACAGGCTCGCCACGGCCCCGCCGGGAGTGCCGGGAGCGCCGGGCACGGTGATGAACGCCGCGTACGGCGGCTCCAGGGCGGCCACCGCCTGGCAGAACGCATCCAGCGGGTCCCCGTGGAAATCGGCCTCCGCGCGCAGGCAGATGTTGGCCTGGAAGATGTCCCCCTGCCAGATGTAGTCCACCGCGTGCCGGACCGCCGCCTTGTGGCCAGCCGCCGACGGGACCAGCCGGAAGGGGCCGCAGCGGTAGGGCGCGGCGGGCGGCGGGCTGGCCGCGCGCTGGGACAGGTCCGCGAACCGGCGTTCGAGGGCATCGGCGCGCCCGGCGGTCCACAGCGCCTCGAAGAACCACTGTCCCGTGGCCCGGTCGCGGCGCAGCACGTGATCGTAGTAGCCGAACCACCACGCGGGCAGCCGGCGCGAGCCGCCTTGCGGCAGCGCCTCCCCGGTCGCACCGTATCCCAGGTAGCCGATCCATCCGCCGCCGAAGCCCGGCGCGGCGCCGTCCGGACCGCCGCCGTCCGGGACGGCGCCGGACGGGTACGGAGCGTCCAGGACGTCGGCCAGCCCTCCCCCGCCCGCGGTGGCCGCGCGCGTGAGCAGGGGCTCGGAGCCGATTACGTCGCACCCGCCCGCCCAGCTGCCGAACAGCGCCACCGGCAGGGCATCCGCCCGGACCAGGCGCAGCGCCTGGTCCGGGGGCAGATCCCATCCCAGCGGCCGGCGCACCAGCCGGGGAACGACGCTAGAGCGCACTGGTAACCCTGGCCGACATGTCTAGAAAGATAACCCGCCCGGCCGCGCGGCAGCCTTGGCCCGGCGGACAAAAACGCAGCTCTGAGCGGCTGTCCCGGCACAGGGGGGAGGCCGTCCCGGCACAGGGGGGAGGCCGTCCCGCACAGGGGGGAGGCCGTCCCGCACAGGGGGGAGGCCGCCCCGGCGCGGGAAGGCTGTCGGCGCGGGGAAGCCGTCCCGGCACGGCGGAAGGAAGGGGGTGCGGAAGGAAGGGGGTGCGGAAGGAAGGGGGTGAGCGTATCCGCGCGGCCGCGGCCGGCGGTCCCGGCCGGAGCGGGTGCCGGCGTCCCCCGGCTTCCCGGGCAATTCGACGCTTGTTTATCTTGCTGTCGGATCTGGCTCGGGTGAGGCCCGTAGGTTCTGTGCGTCCTTGCACAAACCTGGAGGTTGTCTCATGCCCGGCATCTCTCGCAGAAGTCTCATCCGAGGCGCGGCCGTCGTCGGCGGCGCCGCCGCGGCGGCGGCCGTCACCCAGGCCGCCCGGGCCGGCGCCGCGCCCGGGGGCGGCCGTTTCGGGGACATCCGCGACATCAGGCACGTGGTGATCCTGATGCAGGAGAACCGCAGCTTCGACCATTACTTCGGTTCCCTGCGGGGGGTTCGCGGCTTCGCCGACCGCGCCACGATCCTGCTGCCCGGCGGCTATCCGGTGTGGCAGCAGCCGGACACCGCCCCCGGGCAGCCGGTGACCGGCACCCAGTACCCGTGGCCGCTGAGCGCCGGGACGTTCAGCGGCGCGCAGCCGCCGAACCCGGAGACCGGCGCGCAGAACTACGGCGGGACCGACCACAGCTGGGAAACGCAGCACGGCGCCTGGTACGGCGGCCTGATGAACGCCTGGCAGCACGCCAAGGGCGGCCCCACCACGATGGGCTTCCTCAGCCGCACCGACATCCCGTTCCACTACGCCCTCGCCGATGCCTACACCGTCGGCGACGCCTATCACTGCTCGGTGCTGAGCGCGACCGGGCCGAACCGCACCTGCCTGTGGAGCGGCACGGTCAACGCCGGCCAGCAGCACGGCAGCTTCGTCGCCTATAGCGGAGGCGACGAGCTGGGCAAGATGCTGCCCTGGCAGAGCTACCCCGAGACGCTCCAGGCCGCGGGAGTGACCTGGAAGGTATACCAGGGCAGCGACAACTACGGTGACAACGGCGCGCAGTACTTCGCCGCGTTCGCGAGGCTCGACCCGTCGCAGGGCGGGACCGCGGCACCGGGCAACGTCTACTACGACAACGGCGTGGCCACCGTGCCCGAGCCCTATCCGGTCGAAAGCGG
>Ga0070737_10003457_pt1 | contig 17025 bp, 11 predicted proteins | sample Coa_R1_10_FD_66438 | JGI IMG/M metagenome (GOLD analysis project Ga0070737, IMG submission 66438) | Surface soil microbial communities from Centralia Pennsylvania, which are recovering from an underground coalmine fire - Coalmine... | ecosystem: Environmental > Terrestrial > Soil > Unclassified...
TACCTGCGCTGGGACAGCCTCGGCGAATTCCTGGCCCTGGCGTCCAGCTTCGAGCACTTGGCCCGCACGACCGACAACGCCAGAGCCCAGATCCTCGCCGACACCCTCGACCGGGCGACCGGTACCTTCCTGGAGGAAAACAAATCCCCGACCAGGAGGCTGGGCGGGATCGACAATAGGGGCAGTCACTTCTACCTGGCCCTGTACTGGGCCCAGGAGCTGGCCGCCCAGACCGAGGACGCCGAGCTGGCCGCCGCCTTCGCCGCCCTGGCCCGGATCCTCGCCGAGCAGGAACAGGTAATCGTCGAGGAGCTCCTGCAGGTGCAGGGCCTACCGGCCGACATCGGCGGCTACTACCGACCGGATCCGGCCAAGGCGACCGCCGTCATGCGGCCGTCCAAGACGTTCAACGAGGCCATCGCCGCCTTGGGGTGAGCGCGGCCTGACGCCCGCGGCGCACGACCTGAACCGCCCCGCCCTTCAGGGGGCGGGGCGGTTTGACGTCAGCTCGGAGTGGGTGCCCCCGGGGGTGATCTGGCCACCCGGGGGCGGGCCATGGCTCGGGGTGGCTGCCGCCGCCGACCGGGCCGATCGCCCGTCTCGAGCCGGGGCGGTTTCCGTCCGGGCGGTCGACCGGCCGCAACCAGGGTGCTTGATGATGCGGGCGGTTGCCCGGCCTGCCAGGACGCCACCACCTCAGCGAAGGCGTTGTCGAGCAGGTCGGGATCGGCCAGGATCACGCGGAGGAACTCATCCGAATTCGTCCCGACGGTGACCGTCACGGCCATAGCCGCGGACCGCTTAAACCCCGACCGGCTGGCGGTCCTCGGCCGTGGTCGAGATGGCGTCGCGGTCGCGCGACTCGCCGATGGCGGATTGCTCGTCGGTGGCGATGGCGATCTTGCGGGGCTTGGCCTTCTCGGCCACCGGGATGGTGAGCCGCAGCACACCGCTGTTGTAGGCGGCGGCGATGCCGTCGATGTCCAACGCGTCACCCAAAATGACCTGCCGGCTGAAAACTCCTCGAGGGCGTTCGGCGGCGACCAACTCCACCTCGGGCCCGGTCGAGGGCTTGCGCTCGGCCCGTACGGTCAACACGTTGCGCTCCACGCCCAGGTCGATGCTGGCGGGATCGATGCCGGGCAGGTCGAACTCCACCACGAACTGGTGGCCGTCGCGCCAGGCGTCCATAGGCATCGCCGCCGGGCGGGTCACCGTCCCGAGGACCTGCTCGGTCAGGCGGTCGAACTGACGAAACGGATCAGAACGAACGAGCATCACAGTCCCTCCTTGTTGCGTTGAGGTGTCCTTCCTCACCTCAGACCTATGGTGGTCACTACAGGTTTGTTATACCCTAGACATGAGTTGTGTGCAACGGTTCCGAGGAGAAATTTTCCCATGACACCTCCCATCTCTCCGGCCGGCCCGGACCCGACCCGGGGCGTGTACGGGATCGGCGTGGCCGCCGAGCTGGTCGGCAGCGCCCCCCAAAACCTCCGGCTCTACGAGGCCCGCGGCCTCATCAGCCCCGCCCGCAGCGACGGCGGCACCCGCCGCTACAGCGAGGACGACCTCGCCCGCCTTCGCCAGATCGGCCAGCTCCTCGACGACGGCCTCAACCTGGCCGGCGTGGCCGCCGTCCTCGCCCTCCAAGCCAGCAACCAGGCCCTGCAAGCGGAGCTCGAGGAGGCCCGCCAACAGGCCGCCGAGCTAGAGGAGGCCCGGCAGCAGGCCGCCGCTCCTCGACGACGGCGGTCGAGCGGCAAGTGATCCCGTCACCGTCGACCGTGATGGCCCTCCCCCTCCGCGGCGACCAAGACCAACGCTTGCCTCAGGCGGCAAGCCGCGAATCGAAGTAGTCGGCCAGGGCGGTGAGCTGCGCGGCGCCGTCACCGCAAAACGTGGGTCCGTGCATCAGGGCCAGTCGTCGAGGTCCGAGGTCGGCGAGCCGACGCAGGGTGGGCCCGGTGTCCGGCGTGTAGGCATGGCCATGCATGAGCTGGTCATGGGCGATGGCCGCCTCGGCGATCTCGTCGGTGGTGGTCGGTTCGGCCTCGCCGGCCCGGGAGAAAAGGTCGCCACAGAAGAGCGTTCCGGTTGCCTGGTCGAAGAGGACGCCGGCTTCCCACGGCCCGGGCACGTGCGGGGTGTCATACCAGCGGAGTGAGTGGCCGCCGAGGTCGAGCACCTCACCGTCGGCCAGGGGGCGGAGCGGCCGGCTGGACATGTCGGAGAGGCACAAGAAGCAGCCGATCCGCCCGTGAGCGGGTCGGGCGTGGGGAGCCGCTGCTTCCCATTCGGCGAGCGCCCCGTATTCGTCGGGCCTGGAGGCGTGCCCCGAGCTGATCCAGCGGATCGCGGTCGGATCGATCACGGTGGCCACGGCCTCGTGCACAGTAGAGAACAGGCTCCGGGTGCCGGTATGGAACAGTAGGGGCTCGTCCCCCAGCACCAGGAACTGGTTGAAGGTGATGCCCCCTGGGGGCCCCTCGGGAACGTAGGTCGAGACACGGTAGATCCCCGTCCCGATCTCGGTGATGTCTGCGCGGTGGCTGCTCATACGGCGACTCTGCGCTCTGGGCTCCCGCGCCACCATCCCAACTTGGTGGGATGGTCGTAGCCTTGGGGCTGTGCCAACGTCGAGGCGTGGGGATGCCATGAGCGGCGTGGTGCGAGCCTGCTACGGCGCCAGCGGCGATCTGGGCCTCCTGCGGGCCCGGGTGCTGCACGAGCTCCGGAAGTTGGTCGGCTTCGACGCGGCCTTTATGGCAGCTTCCGATCCCGAGACGCTGCTGTTTCGCGCCACCTTCCTGGACGAACCGCTCGCCGCCGCCGGGCCGCTCTTCCTCGACAACGAGTTCGGGGTCACGCCGGATGTCAACCGCTTCGCGGCGCTCGCCGCCGCAGCTGACCCTGTCGCGTCCCTCGACCAGGCAACGGATGGAGAGTGGACCAGGAGCTCCCGGTGGACGGACATCATGGCTCCGCTCGGCCTGGGCGACGAAGCAAGGGTCGCGCTGCGGGTCACCGACACGACGTGGGGTTTCCTCTGCCTGCATCGGAGCGGTCCGAGCAGTTTTGATTCCCGAGAGCTGGCCGTTTTGCGACGGGTAGCACCCCATGTGGGTGAGGGCATCCGACGGACCATGGCAGCCGCCGGTGCCAGGGACCATCCGGCTCACGAAATGGCCGGGCAGGGTGTGATCCTCGTCGTCGATGATCACATCGCCGCCTTGGGCGGTGCGGCCGAGTACTGGCTCGAGCAGATCCAAGGTGCGTCAACTGCCATTGGCGCACCGTTGCCACTGTCACTCGTGGCCCCGGTACGGCGGCTGGGCATGCTCGAATCCTCCGACGCGAGCGGACCGCCGGCCATGACCCGTCTCGGCACCCGACGCGGGGCGCTGGTAACCGTGCACGCCACTCGCCTCCGCGACGCCGCTGGCACCGGCCCGATCGTCCTCACGATCGCGCCGGCCGGGGCCGCCGAACGCGCCTCCATGCTCCTCGCCACCTACGGACTTACACGCGCACAACGCCGAGTCGCCCAACTCGTCTTGCAAGGACGCACCACGCGCGAGATCGTTCTCGCCCTCGGCATAAGCGAGCACACCGTCCAGGACCATCTCAAAGCGATTTTCGACAAGATCGGCGTCCGCAGCCGCCGCGACCTCGTGTCCGCCATCATGCGACCTTCCGGATAGGGCACTGGACGGGTGCGATCGCGATGGCATGCCCGCAGACGGTTGCCGAACTCGAGGGCAGTGCAGGGCCTCCCGACCGACATCGGCGGCTACTACCGACCGGAACCGGCTAAGGCCACCGCCGTCACACGGCCATCCAAGACGTTCAACGAGACCATCGCCGCCCGCGACTGAGCCACCCGACGCGTCGGCGGGCGGCCAGATGCCCACGCTGGGTCCGACTCGTGTGTTTCCGATCGCGGCCAGCTCTTCTGTGATAGAGGTAAGCAATCAGGTGCCGGGGGTAGGTGATCGCGACAGGGAGGAAAGATGAAGCGGATCGGATTGAAGATCGCGGTCGCCCTGGTCCTCGTGCTGGGGACGCTCGGGATCGGAAACACCATCGGGGCGATAACCATCCACGCGGCTCCGGCTGCGACCTCGTACGGGCCCAAGGCGGTGCCGGTGTGGGCCCAGGTGGTTCGTCCGGCGACGAACTCAGCTACCGCTGGGCCGGTCCACTGATCGCGAGGCACTGCCCCGTAGCTGGTCGGCTGGCGCGTCGAGAGTGAGCCGCCCGCCCTCGATGACCAGCACCCGCTCCAGCAGGTCTGCGGTCTCGTCGATGAGGTGGGTGGAGATGACCACGATCCGGCGGGGGACGTCCTTGACCAGGGCCGAGGGTAGGCCTCCACCTCGATCATGCGCAGTAAGGGTCGCCGGCCTGCCAGCGGCCGAACGCGCCAACCAGCTCCGGGTGGCTGGACATCCGCTCCCTGGTCACCATCCAGAGCCGCTCCCATTCCGCGGGATCGCGGAGCTCGGACGCGGGGTTGCTGCGGCTGCGAGCGACGAAGCCGGGGAACTCGGGCCTCCCCGTTGGCTGGCCGGTCGGGTTGTAGCGGAGATCCATGCTCCAGCGGACGTCGTCACTCAGGTTGGACAGGGACGAATGCGGCGTCCGTCGGTGCATGAAGAGCGCGCTTCCCCTGTGCATCGGCACCGTCACTGCCCGATCGAGGTCGAACTCCGTCTCGGGAAGGTAGTAGCCGCTGGTGCCCGTGCAATGGTGAAGCAGGCCAGCGCGGTGGTTGCGGGGCATAACGCGGAGGCAGCCGTGCTCTTCGGTCGCGTCGAACACCGGGATCCAGACGGTGAGCATCTCGCTCTCATCTGCCTCCTCAATGACAACCCCGTTGTCCTGGTGCCAGGGTGTGGCGCCGAGCAGTACGCGCCCGGACTCGGGGTCGCGTGGCGTCAGGCGCTCAGGTGGCTTGAGACGGACGTGCTGCACTGGGTTCGAGTAGATCTCGGGCCCGATGAGCGACTCGACGGCATCCATCAGCTCGGGGCAGCGGAGGACCCCGAAGACGGCCGGGCCGAAGTGACAGGGCTGGTCGGGCTGGACGTTCTTGAAGGGCAGGGAGAAGTCGAAGTATTTGTCCCACACCTCTCCTGTGTCGCGGTAGATCTGGGTCAGGCGACGCCCGAAGGGCAAGTTGGCATACGTCGACGGAATCCGGCCCTCTCTGTACAGACGGTCGGCCAACCGGTCGAGCAGGCCCTGGTATTCATCCACCATTGGATTTAGGTACCTCTCCGGGTCGATTACGTCCTCGACGAGGAGGAAGCCTTCATCCCCGAAGCGCTCGATCTCCCGGTCGCTCAACGCTGGCATCCCTGCTCCTTTCGACTTGCAACTGTATCACTCCCCTACACAGCGCCCCATCTCCGCACCGCCCACAACAACGACCTGACAAACAGCTTGACATTACCCTCCCTGGCAGAACCCGTCGTCGGCCCGTCCGGACGAGGTGGCTAACTCACGGCTCGCCACAGGTCCGCCGAAGCGGCGAGACCCGGCACCACCACCGCACGTCTACCATCCATCCCTTCGTGCCCGTTTGCATGGACGCACCGAAAACCTGGGCGCTTTCGGTGCAACGGAGGAAGAGCCGTTATTCGCAACTGACTGACTTCCTACGGTCAATAGCTCGGGGTGATTGAGCTGGGCCTCCGCGAGGAATCCCTCCTGGTGAGGAAAACTACGCGTGTCAAAGGCTGTACCAACGCGTTTAGGTGGGCACCCGTGTGGAAGCCTAATCAACGGTCGTGACCGTGGCGACGTGGTGGTCGATCTGGCCGTAATGCTCGCGGATGGCGGCGAGACGATCTCGATCTGGCCGTGCTACGCGATCAACCGGACTGCGTACCGAGAACGCAGAAGGGACGGACCGGGTAGTGCCAGGCCACTCCTCGCGAAGTCTCCTACGAGGCCTGGATCACCACCGTGAAGGACGTGTGCACGGTGACGCCGTTGCTGGTGTAGCTGACCGGCACCATCTTCGTGCCGGGCTTGGTCAGATCGGGGATCAGGCCGATGTTTGCGTCGGCGGTGACGTCCTTGCTCGTGCCGTCCGCGAACTTTGCGGTGACCGTGAGCCCGGTCAGCAGCACCGGGCTTCCGGCCTTGAACTTGTTGATGGGGAGGTGCACCGACAGCGACGTGACGGCGGGCGGCGGGGGCACCTTGACCACGGCCAGCCAGGCGATGCGGGGGTTATAGGCGCCGCTGGCCGGCACGTCGTTGACGTCCACGGTTTGGGCGGAGTCCAGGGTGATCGTGCTTGTCGCCGTCGGGAAGTCGCCGGCGGTGATGTCCGTGGACACGGTCGGCGCCAGCGCCTGCCCCTGGTCGTTGAAGATCGTGCTCAGAGCGGTGAGCTGGCGAAACGGGTTGTAACCCACCGTGATCTGGTATTCGCCCTCCGGCAGGGGAAGGAAATAGTTGAATGTCGCCCGGTACGAGCTGTTGGGGTCGTTCGCCGTGCCGGGTTCCGGTGAGGGGTCGAAGGTGTCCCAGCCCCAGGTGTTCTGGGGTGGCGAATACTCCTGGTCCGGCACCGCGTTGAGCAGCTTGTTGGTAGCGGCGAGCTGGTTGAACGTGTCCGACGTGGTGGCTCCGCTGTCGATGTAATAGACGTACTGCGGCGCCTGCGTCGTGGTGAAGTTCACGGTGTAGACGTTGACGTTCCCGTTGGGTGCGGTCACCGTCACCGTGGCAGTCGGCGCCGCCGCCGCGGCTTGGGCGATCGACACCGTCGAGTTGCCGTCGGTCGGGACTGCGCTGATCGTCGGCAGGCCGGTCACGCTCGCCTCGTTCACGGTGTAGGTGTTCGTGGTAGGCGAGAACCCGGCGATGGGTGTGTTGCCGGCTTCGAGGCTGGCCAGGGTGTCGACGCCCGAGGGGACCAGGCCGGTGCCGGTCATGACGACCTCGTTGATCTTGGTGTAGTCCGGTGAGTCGAAGGCGAAGTTGACCCGGATGGCGGTGGTCGTCACCGGCGTGAAGGTCGCCTCCGAAGGCGTGGTGACGTTGAGGCCGGTGATCGTGGCGGCGTCGGTGTCCTCCCAGTTGCCGGAGGCGTCCAGCCACTGCACCGTGAACGACGACGCGGCGTTCTCCGAGGTATAGACGGTCGCGGAGTCGACGGTGAAGTCCTGGGTGAAGTGGTAGGTCAGCGAGTCGGCGGACCGGTGGGACGACTGCCAGTCCGACCAGCGGTCGTACCCGGACCCGCTGTAGCCCGTGTTGCCGTCGCAGGTCGCCTGCGGGCTGTAGCCGGACTCGGTGAACGTCGCCGTCACCGTCGCGCCCGGATCCTGGTAGCAGATGTTGGTGAAGTTCTTCTGAGCTACGAGCACGACGTTGGCGGTGGCAGGCAGCTTGGTGCCGTTGTCCGTCGTGGCGGTGCCCTTGATCGTCAGTGTGCCGGCGTCCGCGAGCTGCGCATCGGTGATCGACGACGTGTCCCACGTGACCGGCACCGGAGTGCGACTGCTCGTCTGGCCCAGCTGGCCCTCCAGCGTCGCCGGCAGCAGCGACGGCAGCTTGGCCGCGGTCGTGCCAGTCTGGACGGTGACGGACGCCGGGTCGACCAGGGTGACGTCAGCGACGGTCACGATGGCCTTGGCCGTCGCGAAGGGCGTGCCGTCGGTGGCGGTGCCGTGCCCGAACACCACCACCGTGCCGGGGCTGTCGAACGAGACGCCAGCCGTGTCCCAGGTCACGGGGACCGCGTCAAGCGGGCCGGTGCCGTTGACCGGAACCACCGTGGCAGGCAGCGTCGGTGCAACGCCGGGGGAGGTGGCCACTTGGACGTCCTTGAGCGACTGAAGGGTCAGCGACTGCAGGCTCTCCTGCGCGGTGGCAAGCGTCGCTTCGGCCTGCGTGATCAGGTCCTGGTCGGCGTACCTGTCCGCCGCCACGGCTTCCGCCGAGGTCAGGGCCGCCTGGAAGGCCGTCCAGCTGGAGGTGGAGAAGTCGCTCGCCCGAAGGTGCTGGGCGTTGATCTTGGCAATCTGCCGGTCGAGCGGGGTTTTGTTCGCGCCCGGCGACACCGATCCGAACACCGCGATGGCGTTGAGGCCGAGGCCGCCGCTGTCGGAGGTGACGGTCAGGGTGTGTGTCGTGTTGCTGAACCCGGTGGCGTAATAGCCCACCTCACGGGGGGAGGAGCTGGACTCGGCGACGTCCGACGCGATGGTCTTGCCGTCTACCACGACCGTTATGTGATCGCTCTGAGCCCCGTCGCCATCGAGGGCGAAGCCGGTCCCGTCGAAGGTCGTCGTGAAGCTCGCGCCGGGGGAGGCGGTCGACTCGGAGCGGTCGAGGTCGCTGCTCGAGCCGAGGGCCTGGGTCCACTTGCCCGAGAACGAGACGCTCTCGGCGCCGCCGTCGATGTAGCTCTGCAAGGTGGCCGGATAGCCCGGCACGGCGGTGACGGTAAGGTTGTCGAACGCGTTGTGGTACCAGCCGCTGGCCAGGTTGATGCGCCCTGACATCGGCACGTTCGAGCCGTCGGCGGTCCAAGTACCGAGTACCTTGCCGTCGACGCTCGGCACCACCGTCTGGCCCTTCATGGTCAGGGCGACGCGGTGGGTGACCGCCGGGTTGAAGCCGGGGATGAACCCGTGGATCAGGGTGTTGGCGCCGCTTATGGTCCCGTTGCCGACGCTGCCGGCGTCCCCCGGGTTTTGTAGGACACCCCACTCGCCGTCGGTCTGCAGGACGAGCATGAACTCATTGCCCTGCGAGTTGGCCCTCCCGCCGATGCCGACGTAGTTCTTGTAGGCCGTCGATGGCGGTGTCACCGTGTCGAAGCTGACGTCCGCGCTGACGGTGTAGTTGGCCCATTTGTCGTCACCGATGAGCGTCTCGGGCGGACCCGGGTTCCAGGCGCCGGGGATCTGGTCGTAGGTGAGCTGCTGCACGAGCTTGTGGCCCTTGCCGACCTGGTTGACCTCGAACGCCCCACTCATGTCGTTGCTGTACCGGGGGGTGTTGCCGCGCCGGTCGAGGTAGCTCAGCTTCGGTCCCGCCGGGGCGCATGCGGTCACCGTCGCCTCTGCGCTGCCCGCCGGCACGCAGTCGGCGTAGTCAAAAGCGGTCGTGGCCGGCCCGTTGGTCTTCGTGTACCCGAGCGAGCCCGGCGAGTACTCGAAGTTGTCCTGGTAGACGGTGTTGGGGTTCGACGGCGAGCGGTAGTCGAGCACCGAGGCGTCAGCCGCGGCGGTGTGATTGCCGGGCTTGTGCGCGGCCGGCAGCTGGCTGTCGGGAAGCGAGGTGATCGTCTTGATCGAATACGGCGCCATCGTGAAACTGAACGTCTCCGAGCCCGACGCGGAGGACGGAAGCGGGATATCGGCGTCGCGCTGGAACCAGTTCGAGTCGAACTGCTGGCCGGCGGTGAAGTCGGTCTCGTAAACAGCAAGCCGGTTGGACCCGGAAAGGTCGACGTTGTTGAGCGTAACGGTGTAGTTGGCCGGGTTGGCGCTATTGTTCGTCACGATCGTCGAAAACTGGGTGTGCTGGGGGTTCTCAAGGGTCAGCCGGTCCGCGGGCGAGTCGACCATCGAATTGCCTGACTCGGTGCCAAGACCCAGGGAGGCGTCGCCGTCGACGTATTGCCACGCTCCTGTCGGCGCGGTGTCCGGCTGGAGCGCGGCGGCGCCGGAGACGGTGCCCGTGCTGGCGAAATCCATCAATTGTTTGGTGACGTAATAGCCGATCTCGTTGGTGAAGGCGCCTGACCACGGCGTGTCGGCGACGATGTCCGATTTCGAGCTGTAGGTGGTGCCGGTGGGGAAAGCCTCGACGGCGGGCTGGAACATATAGAGGGAGGCATGCGGGTCTTTCACAGCGGTGGGGTAGCCGTTGGTGAGGGTCTCGTCACCCTGACCGGCATAACTGTTGATGAACAGGTTGGCGACGTCGATGGCGGTCTGCCCGGTGCTCTGGAGGCCGAGGTGCTCCTCGACCTGGGCGCTGCCGATCGCCGAAACGCCCTCGGCATACCAAATCTGGTAGCCGTAGGAGCGGTTGAGGATCGCCATCGCCGGGCTGGACTCGACCTGGTAGTGGTGGGCCAGGGCGCCCACCGCGCCCATCAACTTCTGGTCCTTGACGGTGAAATAGTAGGCGGAAACGCCGTCGGCGTCATTCGGGTAGCTGACCGTCCAGGTGACGCCGGCATTGGCCGGGGCGGTCGCCTCGGCCAAGGCGGTGGTGGGGTTGCTCGGCACCGGGCGGGCGGCCGCCTTCTGGGCGGCGGTCAGCGACGAGGGGTCGATCAGGCTGATGATCGAGTTCGCCATGACGATGCCGCCGTTCGAGTCGTCGATGGCAATCTTGATCTTGGAGTAGTCGTACGGCGTGCCGGTCTGCTGCCTCAGCTGCTCGGCGAAGTAGTCGATCAGCGACGCGTTGACGCTCGTCTCATTGGGGTTCGGGTCGATCCAATTGACGGGCAGGTGGTAGGTGTTCCACGCCCCGTCGATGGTGTCCTTGAACCAGAGGAACCGGTCAGCGTTGGTGGTCACCCACGCAGGAGTCGACCAGCTCAACAGGCTGACCTGCACGGCCGGATTGATGGCCTTGGCGTCGGCGGCGAAGTGAAATCCGGCGCCGCGCAACACGTTGGCCACGGCAGTGGCGGTCCGCATCGTGGCCGGCTCGGTGCCCGAGGAGGTATTGCCGTCGCTGCCCATCTCGATCTTCACCTGGGTGAGACCCATCCCGGTCCTCGGGTTGAACAGCTCGTTCATGATCTGCCAGTACTGCCGCGGGTGCTGGTCCTTGTAGTCGAGCAGGTACCGGGACGTGTTGTTGGCGGTGACGGCACCGAAGCCCTTCCACGCGTCGGCCGGATTGGCGTCCGCCCGGCTGCCGTCGATCGTGTAAGAGGTGGAGGGGATGGCGGTCGAGGCGCGAGCGGACACCGCCGGAGGCGGGCTGGCGGGTGTCATGGCGGCCGCCCGGATGGGCCCAGTGAACGCCGTCGCGACGAGGCCCAGCAATCCGATGAACGTCGCTTTGGCTAAGTATCTGGAGTGGTGATGGGCTCGCATTTGAACTCCGATCCGACTAGCTCCCCGTGGCAGGTCGGAGGCTAGCCGTTCCGTGCGAGAGGCGCCACATATGGCGCGAGATTACGAACGCGCAGTGATCACCAAATTGTTCAGCCTCGCTGAGCGGTCAGCGCGGTGTAGCCGTCGGGACCGAACAGCCTGTCCGCCACTTTTCGTGTTGACGGAGACGGCGCGGTCCGGTCGACCTCTTCGACTGCCCAGTGGCAGCTTTCGTGACCGTTTCGCCTTGCGCTTGGCACCTCGTGGCCAGGAACATTTGTACATGGATCGTTCACTGCCGCCCGGCTGGCGTCGGCCACATCTATTGGGTCGGGGGTGGCAGCGTATTCGGGCAAGTCGACGGTGGCTCGTCATCTGGCCGGTACTCACGGCGTTCAACTTTACGACAGCCACAAGGTGATGGCAGGTCAGGGACCGGAGGAGCACTCCCGACGAAAGCCCGCTCCTTCGACAACCGCATTTTCCACTACCAGGAGGGGCTCTTCGTAGAATCCGCCCCAGCTCGACCGCCGCCCTATTGGGTGATTTGGGTTTGTGCTCTGAATTCTTACTTCACAGTAATTGCGTAGACCGTCCCCGACTAAGCTTGAAGGTGGCAGTGGTTTTGGCGAGATTAAAGCGGGCGTTGTCCGGTGACAGCTTTCGCGTTGAGGTCTGGTAGAGGTACACTGACCGAGTCCTCCTCCTGCGGAGCTTCTTCACCTCGGCTTTAGGTGCACGGTGACCTCGGCTGCAGATCGCAGCTTCCCAGCGGGCGGACCGCTCGCGCCTTTCAGTCCGAGCTCAAAGGCAGCCACGAGCGTGCCACGACCCATCCTGGCTTTGAGGCCCCGCTCAGTAGCTGAGCTCAGGCGGTCGTTGGATGCGGTCAGGGTGCCGTGCCCAAGGTTCTCGAGGAGGTCCGCGGTGGGATAGTCCACCGACACCGCGCCAAGGCTGAGCTGGTAGTCGCCACTCGCAGGATAGTTCACGATGTTGCTTGGCACCTGGAGCAGGTAGTTGCCCCGCTTTTTGGCCGTCGTGACGGCCGCCGAGTTGGGCGCACTCGTGCCCTACCCTCGCCTCGTAGATCTGAGGCACGTACCACGTTGTTCCCCGGTTTTGCGTCGGGGCAGAGTATCCGGTGACTCGGACGTACCTGGCCTCCACGCTCGGGACGGGACAGTCATTGAAGCCGTACTGGGTGTCGTGCAGGTCGCTGTACGCGACCTTCCATTGCAGCCCGTCGTCGCTGACCGAGATCGTAAACTCCTCCGTGGCCTCCGAGCCGCCGATCATCCACCAGCTGAGCTGCACGTCGCTAATGATCGACTCGTTCCCGAGGTCGACTTCCCACCACCATGGGTAGGTGTCACCGGACACCGTCCACGCGGTGTTGTAGTTACGTCAAGGTGGTCGCTCTGAGAGCCGCCGACTACCCGTCATGCGCGGAGCTGACCGAGACCGCGATCTCAAACTTGGCGGTCGATGCTGTCTCACCCGCACCGAGGCAGATGTCCGATGATCACCCTCGACATCACCGCTGATCTCAACAACGAAGACGACACCGGCGTCGTCTGGACGTTCCTGGATCAGGCGCTCGACCCGGCGATCATCGTCGCGGGAGCCATGGTGGTTGCTGGCACACCCGAGGCTCCCGCCGTGCCCGAAGTCGTCGACCTGGTCATCGGGCCGGCCGGCGTCGTCGTGCACCTGCGTATTCGCCCCGGCCCGGTCGGCGACTACGCCGCCGCCGTTCTGCGCGCCACCTCGGCTGCCTGAACGCGCCCACCCGTGGGCGGCCGACCACAGGGCCGTCGACCCTGAATGGTGCCTTCTCGTGGGGCGGAGCTCGATCCCTGCCAACTGATCCGGCAGAAACCAATTAGATGTCTAGGCAAAAAGGAAGGGCCTCCTCGACGGGGACCCTTCCTGACCCGCTGTTTTCTTGGTCGCGGGCTGGATTTGAACCAGCGACCTTCGGGTTATGAAAACGGTGACTCGGTGCGGCTCGGTGTCACCCGGTCGCGAAAGTCCTGCTCACCAGGCTTGACTGGGCCTGCAGTGTTCGTAAAGCCGTACCGATCGCCGACCGTCCGTGTGACGAAGGTTTGATCACCTCGGATCGTCCCGGCGCGGTAGCAGGCCCAGATGACCGCCGGCACGGGTACGCTCGCCTCATGCCTCGGGCGACCGTCGCCGACCGCAAAGCTACCAAGGCAGAGGTGTCCGCCCATGCGGCGGAGATCCGCGCAGCTGCCTCGCGCCTGGCGCTGACGCACGCGCGCGTACGGGACGACGGAACGGTGGTCGTCCACAGCGATGAACCCGGGTACCGAGCGACCGTGCGGCTCTCCCAGTCAGCGAGCGACCTCGTCGGCACCTACGTCCACGTGATCACCGACGACGTCCCAGGCGCAGCCCACACGTCGGAGTTGTGACCGCCGGGGAGGCTCTGCAAGCTCTCATCTCAACACTCGAGTAGCTCAGGGAGGTCGTCCCTGCGGACAAGGCCCAGTGGGACGCCCAATTACTCCTCCGCCTCGCGGTCGAACGCCTCTGGATCACCTGCGGCAATCTCGCCGAGGCGTACCGGCTCGAACGCGGCATCCCGAGCAGCATCGACCCGTGGGCGGAACTCGCTGGCTACCGAAACCTCCTCGCTCACGCGCTCCCCGGTGATATCTCCTCCGACCGCGTCTTTGCCGACGCCCACGCAGACCTCAACCGCATCATCACTGAGGTTCGACGTCAAGTAGTTGACTGAGCCGTGGCGATCAGCACGCCGTTCGGTGCTGCCCCTTCCAACGTCGACGAGCAACGCCGGGAGTGCGGCGCCCGCTCGCCGACGAAGGATGGGGGCTACCCCGGATCCGGTTGCACGCCCACGGCACGGTCGCGCTCCGGGCCGGCGTGCCCGTCAAGGTGATCAGCGAGCGGTTGGGACATGAGGATCCGGCGTTCACGATGAAGGAGTACGCCCACGTCATCCCTCGCATGCAGGCGAGGCGGCAGCACTCATCGCAACGCTCGTGGCAACTCCTCCCCGACAAGACCCGACCGCTGTTTAGACAACAAGCCGGCCCGAAGGACCGGTGCGTTAGCGGCGGGCCCCTCAAGGCTCGCCGAGCCTTTCTGCGGGTGCCACCTACGGCACGAGGCGGCCTCCGGCCGCCTCGCTGCCGCCGACGCTGCGCCCCGATCCTCCGACAGAGCAGACGGTGCGGGCAGGTGTGCCAGGTCCGGCCCAGTGTGTTGACGGAGGTTTGACGCACCGACGCAACCGGCCGTCACGCGCGACGAAGCCCTGGTCGGAGATGGCTCCTGACCAGGGCTTCTGTAGTGGCGGGGGCTGGATTTGAACCAGCGACCTTCGGGTTATGAGCCCGACGAGCTACCAGACTGCTCCACCCCGCGGCGGTTCGGACACCCTACCACCCCGCCACCCGGGAGCGGCAGCGGGATTCGGCGGCGGGCGCCCAGCTTGGGGTAGAACCAGGCATGGACCTCCAGCTGACGGGTCGTCGGGCCCTGGTCACCGGCGGGAGCAGGGGTATCGGGCTGGCCGTCGCCCAGGCCCTGACGGCCGAGGGGGTCGATGTCGCCATCGCCGCGCGCGACGAGGTCCGCATCCGCGCCACCGCGGCCACCCTCAGCACGACGAGCGGGCGCCGGGTAGTGGGACTCACCGCCGACATGGCCGACGGGGCCTCCATCGCTCAGCTGGTCGCCGAGGCCACCGCGCAGCTGGGTGGCATCGACATCCTGGTCAACAACGCGGCCACGCCGGGCGGCCAGGCGCCCCCACCGGGTCTGGCCGAGGTCACCGAGGAGGACTTCCGCGCCGACATGGACGTCAAGGTCCTCGGCTACCTCCGCTGCGCCCAGGCCGTCGCTCCCCAGATGGTCGAGCGGGGCTGGGGTCGGATCATCAACATCAGCGGGCTAGCCGCCCGCCAGACCGGCTCGATCATCGGGTCCATCCGCAACGTGGCCGTGGCCGCCCTCTCTGCCAACCTGGCCGACGAGCTCGGCCCTCGCGGCATCAACGTCACCGTCGTGCACCCGGGAACGACCCGCACCGAGCGGACTCCCGGCGTGTTGGCCAACCAGGCTGCCGCCGACGGCGTCGATCCGGCGGCCATCGAAGCCAAGCTGGGCGCCCGCACGTCGATTGGCCGCATCGTGGATGCCAGCGAGGTCGCCGACGTGGTCACTTTCCTCGCCTCGCCCCGCAGCGTGGCCATCACCGGTGGGGCGGTGGCGGTCGGCGGAGGCAGCCGCGGGTCCATCCACTACTGACCGTCTCCACCGGCGCTGTCACACCCTCTCGCTAGCTTGGCGGCAGCCGAAGGGACGGGTGATCGGAGTCAGCATGCGGCGGGACCAACGGATGAAGGGAAGCTGGCTGCGACCAGTGTGGGCCGCCGCCGGGGCGGTGCTCCTCGTGGGAGCGGGGGCATGGACGGCCTCCGGCGCGGTGTCGGCAGGCACGCCAGGCACGTCGACCTCGCCGGCGGTGCGGGCGGGGGCGGCCACCACGGCCGGCATGGCGATCGGGCCGGGCCGGCCGCGGATCGTCGGCAAAGTCCCCCGGACCTCCTCTACGACCTTCCCGGCGCCGCCGACCGACACGCAGTGCCAGACGTACTTCGCCCCCCTTGGGGTCAGCCAGTGCTTCAACCCCCGCGACATCCGGCGGGCCTACGGCGTCGACTCCCTGATCGCGGCCGGCCACGAGGGCCGAGGCCAGACGATCGTCATCGTCGACGCCTTCGGCAGCCCCACTCTCCGCCAAGACCTCGAGGTGTTCGACCACGGTTACCAGCTGATCGCCCCGCCCTCCCTGCGGGTCCTCTCCCCGCTCGGGTCGGTCAAGTTCGATCCGTCCAGCGCGGTGGAGGCCGAGTGGGCCGACGAGACCACCCTCGACGTCGAGTGGGCCCACGCCATGGCCCCTCAAGCCGGCATCGTGGTGCTGACCAGCCCAGTCAACGAAGACGAGGGCACGAGAGGGATGGGCGATTTCCTCAAGCTCGAGCAGTACGCCTTCAACCATCACCTGGGCGACATCATCAGCCAGAGCTGGGGCGCGACCGAGAACACCCTGGAGACCAACGCCGGGCGGGCCATGGTCACCGCCTTCGACAACTTCTACGCCCGAGCCGACCGCCACGAGTACACGATCCTGGCCGCCGCCGGCGACACCGGCAGCGAGAACACCAATACCTCCGGAGCTCCCTACAGCAAGCCGACGGTCATCTTCCCGGCCTCGTCGCCCGACATCACCGCCGTCGGCGGCACGTCCCTCAGGACCCGCTCCGAGCGGTGGGCTTCTGAGGTGGTGTGGAACGACGGGCCGAGCGGAGGGGCCGGCGGGGGCGGGATCAGCCAGCTGTTCCGGTTACCGGCCTTCCAGCAGGCCCTGCCGGCCACGGCCCGAGCCACCCTCAACGGCCACCGGGGCCTTCCCGACGTGTCGTGGAACGCCGACCCCGACACGTCCATCCTCATCTACAGCTCGTTCGGCGGCCCCAATGAGGCCGGCTGGTACCTGGTCGGCGGCACCAGCGAAGGGTCGCCGCAATGGGCCGGCCTGGTCGCCGACGTCAATCAGGCCCGACGCACGCCCATCGGGTTTCTCAACCCCGACCTGTACGCCCTGCCCGAGGGCGACTACCACGACGTCGTCAAGGGCAGCAATGGATACGACGGCGTCACCGGCTACCGCGCTGTCGCCGGGTGGGACGCGGCCAGCGGTCTCGGCACGCCGACCGCGACCCTCGACAAGGCGCTCATCAGCGCCCCCTCGAAGACGTGAGCGCCCCGCTCCCGCCCGCCGTCGACCGCCTGCTGAGCGACCACCGCCCTGATGTGGCGATCCGCCCCGCCCGACGCGGCGACGCCGGCCGGCTGGCCGAGCTGCTGGCCC
>Ga0070737_10003458_pt1 | contig 17023 bp, 12 predicted proteins | sample Coa_R1_10_FD_66438 | JGI IMG/M metagenome (GOLD analysis project Ga0070737, IMG submission 66438) | Surface soil microbial communities from Centralia Pennsylvania, which are recovering from an underground coalmine fire - Coalmine... | ecosystem: Environmental > Terrestrial > Soil > Unclassified...
CTGCTGTACGTGGCGGGCAGCTACCGCACCCTTGACAAGATGCGGCCGATGGGGCTCTACGACAGCGGCGAGGCGCTCGGCGCGTGGGCCTTCGGCGCGCTCGGCCTGGCCGGTATCGTCGCCGCGGGGGCCTTCCTCGCCAACATCATCCCGGGCGGCACGTTCGGCCAGTTGCTGTCCGCCGGCACCGTCCCGGTGCTCAACATAGCCGTAGGCCTGGAGGTCGCCTGCGGCACGGTGGTGCTGCTGGCCAACTTCCTGCAGCAGGACATCGTCGTGACCGCCGGGAGAAGGCGGGAGGGGCAGGGCGAGTGAGCGTCTACGCCTACTTCGTCGCGGGCTGGCTGCTGCTGGCCGGCGCCTACGGCATGGTGCGCAGCCGCAACATGGTGCACACGATCGTGTCACTGTCGGTGGCCCAGTCGGGCACCTACGTGCTGCTGCTGGCCGTCGGATACCAGTATCACGCCCTGGCGCCCGTATTCGGCTCTGCGAGGAAGCCGTCGGATCACGTCGTCGACCCGGTGGTGCAGGCCATGACGCTCACCGACATCGTCGTGTCCGCGACGGTCACCGCGCTGCTGCTGGCCCTTGCCATCCAGATCAGCAAGCGGCAGGGCACCGTCGACCCCGACGAGCTGAGTGCGCTGAAGGGCTGAGGTGCCTGCGGGCGCGGCGGCAGCCGCGGGCGCCGGCGCGGCGCTGAGCTACAGCACCGGCGCGGCGCACCTGATGCCGGTCATCATCGCCGTGCCGGTCATCGTCTGCTGCGTGCTGGTCGCCGCGGGACCGCGGCTGCCCCGCCGGGCGACCGACACCCTCGCGACCGCGACTGCGGCCGGCGTCACCGGGCTGGCCGGGTGGCTGCTTGCGGCGACCCGGCACGGCCGGGTGGTGACCTGGTCCGGGGGATGGCGCCCCGTCCACGGGCTCAGCGTCGGCATCCCGCTGATCGCCGGCCCGCTGAACGCGGGCCTCGTCCTGATCGCCAGTTCCCTGGTCACCTGCGCGCTGCTGTACAGCTGGGAGTACGTCGAGTCGGTCAGCGGCCGGTACCACGCGCTGATGCTGCTGTTCCTGGCTGGCATGGACGCCTTCGCGATGTCCGGCGACGTGTTCGACATGTTCGTCTTCTTCGAGCTGATGGGAGCCGCCGCCTACGCGCTGACCGGGATGAAGATCGAGGACCCCACGGCCGTGCAGGGCGGCCTGATTTTCGGGGTCATCAACTCCTTCGGCGCCTACCTGTCGCTGTTTGGCATCGGGATCCTGTACTCGCGGACCGGGCAGCTCGGCCTGCCCCAGCTCGGCGCCGCGCTGCGCCACCACCAGCCCGGCGTCTTGATCATCGCGTCGTTCGTCCTCATCGTCACCGGGTTCTGCGTCAAGGCGGCGATGGTCCCGTTCCACTTCTGGACCGCCGACGTCGAGGCCGTGGCCCCCACGCCGGTCTGCGTGCTGTTCTCCGGCGTGATGGTGGAACTCGGCGTGTACGGGGTGGCGCGCGTCTACTGGGTGGTGTTCTCACCGGCGATCCCGCACGGCGACATTCGCCAGGCGTTCGTCGTTCTCGGCGCGCTCACCGCAGCGGTCGGCGCGATCATGTGCTTCGCGCAGCGTCACCTCAAGCGGCTGCTCGCCTACTCGACGATCGCGCACGTCGGCCTGTTCCTCATGGGTTTCGCGACCCTGGACCCGGACGGGACCGCCGGCGCCGCCCTGTACGTGGCCGGGCACGCCGGCATCAAGTCGGCGCTGTTCCTGCTCGTCGGCATCCTGCTGGCCCGGTATGGCAACGTCGACGAGCACCGCCTGTACGGCCGCGCCCGGCGTGACCGGCTGGTGGCGGCCTTGTATTTCACCGCCGGCTTCGGTCTGGCCGCCCTGCCGCCCTTCGGGCTGGCGCTGGGCAAGTCGGTCGCGGAGGGCGCCGTCCCGGCCGCCGGCTACGCCTGGGCACCAGCGCTGTTCGTCCTGGTCTCGGCGGCCACCGGCGGGGCGGTGCTGCGCGCCGGCGCGCGCGTCTTCCTCGGCCTCGGATCGCGCCCCGGGCGGGCCGTGCAGCCTGGGTACGCGGACGCGACCGCCGGGGAGGAAGCCGGTGACGCCGCGGAGACCACCGGTGCGGAGGAACGTGAAACTCCCGGGCTGTCCCGCGTCCCGGTGACGATGATCCTGCCGGTCGGCATCCTGCTGGCCGGCGCGCTGGCCGCCGGCGTGCTGCCCGGTTCCGGCCAGGCGTTCGGCGACGCCGCGCAGCGGTTCACCGACGCGGCCGGGTACATCAGCCAGGCGCTGTTCCACGGCAGCGCTGCGGCGCTGCACCCCGAACCCGCTGTGGCGTGGACGGCCTCCGGCGTGGGCCTGGACGTGCTGTCCGCGGCGCTCGCGGCTGGCTTCGCGGGCCTTGGACTGTACGCGCGGCGGCTGCCGCCCGCCCTGCGCAGGGCGGGCCGGCCGGCCAGACCCGTCATCGGCACGCTGCGCCGCGTGCACTCCGGGCACGTCGGCGATTACGTGGCCTGGCTGCTGCTGGGCGTGGCCGGCCTTGCCGCTCTCATCGGCCTGCCGCTGCTGTAGGCCGTACCTGCCCGCCGCACAACTGGCACACCGCGCCCGTCCCCGCCGCTGGCACACCGCGCCGTCCCTGCCGCTGGCACACCGCGCCCGTCCCCGCCGCGCCGGGGCGGCGGACTCGGGCCAGCGGGCGGCCGTCCACGGTGACGGCCGCCCGCTGGTGGCGGCGATGCCTGGTCAGCTCCTGACGCCGGGCACGTGCTCCCTGACCTCGGCCCACTTGCCCTTGAAGCCCTTGATCGCGATGCCGGCCGCGTCCTCGTCGCCGCGCAGCAGCCCCTTGGCGGTCTTCTTCAGCTGGGCCGGCTTGACGTGCGGGGGCAGCGGCGGGATCTGGGGGTCGGTGACGAATTCCAGCAGCACCGGCCGGTCGGCGGCGAGCGCCCGGTCCCATGCTTCGCCGACCCTGTCCGGGTCGTCGACCTTGATGCCCTCGAAACCCAGCATCTCGGCCCATGCCGCCGTCGGCACGTACGGCACGGTCTGGGTCAGCGGGTTCTTTGGGTCGCCGGCGAGCGCCCGCTGCTCGTAGGAGACCTGGTTGAGGTCCTCGTTGACGAGCACGGCGAAGATCAGCGTCGGGTTCGGCGTGAGGAGCTGGTCGTTGTAGCGGACGACGGTGAGCAGCTCGTTCATCCCCAGCATGGAGAACGCGCCGTCCCCGGTGAAGGCGATCACCGGCCGGTCCGGGTAGGCGAACTTCGCGGCGATCGCGTACGGCACGCCGGGCAGCATCGTGGCGAGCGTGCCGGACAGCGACGCCTGCATGCCCTCCCGCACGGCGACGTAGCGGGCCCACCAGTTGGTGGCCGAGCCGGAGTCCGACGTCATGATGCACCGGTCCGGCAGCCGCTTGTTGAGCTCATGGAAGACGAGCTGGGGGTTGACCGGGTCGCCCTTCTGGTGCGCCCGGTCGTCGAGCACCCGCCACCATGTGGCGATCTCGGCTTCGATCTGCTTCTGCCAGGAGCGGTCCTTCTTCGGCTTCAGCATCGGCAGCAGCGCCCGCAGGGTGTCCTTGGCGTCGCCGACCAGGGACACGTCGTTGGGGTAGCGCACCCCGATCATCGAGCCGTCGATGTCGATCTCGACGCAGCGGGCCTTGCCCTCCTCGGGCAGCCACTCCGCATACGGGAAGCTGGTGCCGATCATGAAGAGGGTGTCGCAGCCCATCATCATCTTGTGGCTGGGCTCGGTGCCGAGCAGCCCGAGCGCGCCGGTGACGATGGGCAGCGTGTCCGGCACGACGTCCTTGCCGAGCAGCGCCTTGGCGATGCCGGCGCCGAGCAGGTCGGCGGCCTGCAGCACCTCACTGGCCGCCTTTTTCGCGCCCTGGCCGACCAGGATCGCCACCCGCTCCCCGTTGTTGAGCACCTCGGCAGCCCGCCGCAGCAGCTCCTGGTCGGGCACCATATGCGGCTGGTTCCAGCCGATGGAGCTGTAGACCGAGCCGTGCGTGCGCGGTGGCGGGGAGTACTCCATCTCCTGCACGTCCTCCGGCACGATGACCACCGCCGGGCGGCGCTCGGACAGCGCCGACTTGATCGCCCTGTCCAGGACGTGGCGTGCCGAGTGCTGGTCCATCACGGTGGAGACGAACCCGCCGACGTCCTTGAAGAACGACTGCAGGTCGATTTCCTGCTGGTAGTGCGCGCCGACCGACTGCCGCTTCTGCTGGCCGACGATCGCGATCACCGGCTGGTGGTCGAGTTTCGCGTCGTAGAGCCCGTTCGCCAGGTGGATGGCGCCGGGCCCCGAGGTGGCGATGCAGGCGCCGATCTCCCCGGTGAACTTGGCGTGCGCGCACGCCATGAAGGCGGCCATCTCCTCATGCCGTGTCTGGGTGAAGAACGGGTCCTTGTCCACCTCGCCGAACGCGCCGAGGAACCCGTTGATCCCGTCCCCCGGATAGCCGTAGACGCGGTGGATGCCCCACCCGCGCAGCCGGGTCAGCATGAAGTGAGCGACGTTGGGCATGTCTTCTCCCCGCTGGGCTCTGTGCGTTGTCCATCAACCCTTGCCCGCTGGGCGGGGATGTACACAAGCTCACGGACCGCCGGGGCCTCCGGGGCCGTGGAAGGCCGCTGAGCAGGAGAAGTGCCGGCGAAAGACACGGCTGGCAGGTGGCTGTCTCCGGCGTATTTTCCGCTCGGGGTGCCGTGTCAGCTTCCCGTCGAGGGGTATGCCGCACATAGCGGGTAAGTGCCAATGGTGCCTTCGTGATCACTTTCCGTTGTCAGCGTGAGCGTCCACCGGTGCTCACAGCCAGCGGTGACGGCAGGCCCGCCCGATGTCGGATGTGGCCGCAGGTCATCGGCGTCAACGCGGTTCGCCATGGCCACGCGGCCGGTGCCCGGCGTTGGCTTTCCTCCTCGCGGCCACTGGAGGAGGTTATGGAACACGATCGGGGTCTGCGCGAAGTCACGCTGCCAGCCCGTAACGGAGACCGTCCGGTGAACAACGGAGGGGGGCGCGAGCCGCGCCAGGGGAGGCGCGGGTGCTGACCTACCTGACCTATTTTTTCGCGGTGCTCGCGGCGTGCGCCAACGCGACCTCGTCGGTGCTGCAACGCAAGGCCAACCGTGAGATCTCGCGGAAGAAGAACCTGAGCTGGAAGCTGATCCGCGGCCTGCTGCACGAGCCGGTGTGGTTCGGCGGGGTCCTCGCGGTGATCGCAGGTTTCCTGCTGCAAGCGGCGGCGCTGGGCAACGGGCAGCTCTCGGTGGTCGAGCCGATCCTGGTCCTCGAACTGCCCGCGACGCTGCTGCTGGGGTCGAAGGTGTTCGGGTCGCGGCTGGGCCTGCGGGAGTGGGGGCCGGCGGTCACGATGACGGCCGGGCTGGCGGGACTGCTGTATTTCCTGTCGCCATCGCAGGGGCACTCCACGGGAGTGCGCTGGTACGTCTGGTTCGTCGGTATCGGCGCCAACGTCGGGATGATCGCGGCCCTCGTGGTTGCCGGCAGAAGGGGGCCGGCCGGACGTGGCGGCGGCGCGGGCAGCAGTGCCCGGCAGGCGGCGGTGTTCGGCGTGGCCGCCGGGGCGGGGTTCGGCCTGACGGCGGCGCTGATGAAGGGGATGACCACCACATTCTCCCACGGCATTGTGGCGCTGTTCACGAGCTGGCAGCTCTACGGGATGATCGCGGCCGGCGGGCTGGCGATGTTCCTGCTGCAGTCGGCGATGAACGCTGGCCGGCTGATCGCCGCGCAGCCGGGGCTGTCGCTGACAGACCCGATCGTGTCGATCCTGTGGGGTGTGCTGGCCTTCGGCGAGCACGTCAGGGGTGGCCTTTTCCTCCTGCTCGCGGTGCTGTCCGGCGGCCTGATGACAGCCTCGGTGATCGCCCTGACCCGTTCCCCCCTGCTGGCCGGTGCCTCCGGGGGCAGGGAGGAAGGCCAGCGCGCGGACGCCCCCGGGGGCACGGAGGATGGCCAGCGCGCAGGCGAAGATCAGCGTGCGGGTGCGGGTGAAGGGCAGCGTGATGAGGATGGCCCGGCAGATCAGGTGGTGTCCTCCGGTCAGGGCAGCGCGAGCAGGAAGACCCCGCACGAGGGGGGTGGCGGATGAGCGGCCCGGTGAAACGGGCGGCCGAACGCGCCCGGAAGGACACGCACGCCCTGCGCGGGAAGGCCCTGGAGGCGGTCGGCGGGCCGGCGCGGGCGCGGGTGGTGCTGACCTTCGCGGCCATCCTCGCCCTGGCCGGGGCCGACACCGGGACGATATCCCCTCTCGCCGGCAACCTGGAGCAGGCTTTTCACATCGGCAACACCGAGTTCGGCCTGCTGCTGACGGTGGTGTCGCTGGCGGGAGCGGCGTTCACGATCCCGTTCGGCGTCCTGACCGATCGCACCCGGCGGACCCGGCTGCTGACGGTCTGCATCGCGGCCTGGGCGGTGGCGGTGCTGTTCTCCGGCGCGGCCCAGTCATACCTGTGGCTGGTCCTGGCGCGGGTGGGGCTGGGTCTGGTGACCGGCGTCACCGGCCCGGCGATCGCCTCGCTGACCGGGGACTTCTTCCCGGCGCGCGAGCGCGGCCGGATGTACGGGATGATCCTCGGCGGCGACCTGATCGGGTCGGCCCTCGGCTACATCATCTCCGGTGACCTCTCCTCCGTGGTGAGCTGGCGGTATGCGATGTGGTGGCCGATGATCCCCAGCCTGGCGCTGGCCTGGTGGGTGTGGAAGCTGCCCGAGCCGGCCCGCGGCGGTCAGAGCGCGCTGCCAGTGGGCGCCGGGCACATAACCGGCGAGCGGGAAGCCGGCGATGCCCGTCATGCCGGGGAGTCCGGCGATGCCCGGCCCGCCGGGCGCGGCCATGGTGCGGCCAGCGGGGAAGATGCCCGTGGCGAGAAGGAAGGCATGGTCCAGAAGGCCGCCAGGCGCATCCATGCCGAGCCGGACCCGGACCTGGTACTGCACGGCGACCCGGCGGGGAACTCGGTGTGGTGGGCGATCCGCTACGTGCTGCGGGTCCGCACCAACCTCGTCATCATCATCGCCTCCGCCCTCGGCTACTTCTTCTTCGCCGGGTTCCGGGCGTTCGCGATCTTGTTCGCGACCCGGCACTACGGGATCACCAAACCCGAGGCCACCGCCGTGATCGTGATCCTGGGCGCGGGAGCGCTGGCCGGCATTTTCGCCGGCGGCCGGATCACCGACCGGCTGCTGCAGCGCGGCCATCTCCGGATCCGCGTCATCGTGCCCGCGGTGTGCCTGCTGGGGATCAGCCTGTTCCTGGCGCCGGGCATCGCGACGGCCTCCATCGCCGTCGCGGTCCCGCTGTTCACCGCCGGCGCGTTCCTGCTCGGCGCGCCCAACCCGCCGATGGACGCCGCCCGGCTGGACATCATCCACCACAGCCTGTGGGGCCGCGCCGAGGGCGTGCGCAGCACGCTGCGCACCCTCGGCGAGGCCGGCGCGCCGCTCCTGTTCGGTTTCGTCTCCGAGTACGTCTTCGGCGGCCCCGGCGCCATCGGCGGCACCGGCGGCCTGGGCGGCGGAGCCGGTGCCGCCGGCAACGCGGGGAACGCCACGGGCCTGGAGTACACGTTCCTCGTGTTCCTCGCCGCGCTGATCGTCGCCGGCCTGCTGGTGCTGCCCGCGCTGCGGACCTACCCCCGCGACGTGGCTACCGCCGCCGCCTCCGTCAAGGCGATCAGGACGGCAGGCGGCGGTGATGAGAGACGGGACGACGGTGGCGGGGGCCGGGACAGCAAGGTGACACGGGGTGATGGGAAGGCCGGCACGCACGGCGACGCCGGCAGGCCCGCGGCCTGAGGGCGCCGGCCGGGCACGCCCCGCACAGTCCCGGCGGCGCGGGGCGGTGCGGAGGCGCACGGCCCGGGCAGAGCCAGCCCTTGCCCGGACCGCCCGGCGGCGGATGCAAGGTCAGCGGCGGGCCAGTGCGGCGCCGGCGGCTGAGCCGCCCGCCGCCACGGCGGCGGCCAGCCCCGCGAGGAGGGCACGGCGGTGCAACGACAGCCACAACTGCGGGTCGCGCCCGTGCGCCTTCTCGCTGAACGCGCCGCGGGCGCCCTGGTCCTCCCCGGCGTCGCGGGGCTCGAACAGGTTCGGCCCCAGGTGCGGGGTGTCCTTGCCGGTCTGCTGGGACTTAACCCCCGACCGTCCCAGGTAGATGTCCAGCAGCTTGGGGGCCAGCCGTTCGCCGAGGATCGTGTAGGCCGTGGACACGCCCACCCACATGTTGCGGCGCGGGTGCTCGGCCAGGAAGACGATCGCCTTGCCGGGCAGCTCGGGCTGGAAGATCGGCGGCACCGGCATCGGATGGGCGGGCATCTTGTTCAGGTTCCAGCTGAACTGCGGGGTGTTCAGCCCGGGAAGCTGTACCATGCACAGCTTCACCTTGCTCTTCTCGTGGGCCAGCTCGCACATCACCGACTCGGTGAACCCCTTGACCGCGTGCTTGGCCGCGCAGTAGGGAGCCTGCAGCGGGATCGACCGGTAGGCCATCGCCGATCCGACGTTGACAATCACCCCGCGGTTCCGCGGCCGCATCAGCTCCAGGGCGGACAGCGTGCCGTGCACCTGCCCGTAGTAGGTCACGTCGGTCATCCGCCGCCAGGCGTCCATCTCCGTGTCCCAGGAGAACGCCAGCGACCCGCAGAACGCCACGTTGACCCAGACATCGACCTCGCCGAGCTCCGATTCCACCCGGGCGGCCGCCTGCCGGACGGCGCCGAAGTCGGCGACGTCGGCCGGTACCGGCAGCGCACGACCGCCGGCCGACCGTACGTCCGCGGCCGCTCCCTCCAAACCGGCCGCGCCGCGGGCCAGGATCGCCACGTCGTAGCCGCTGGCGGCGAACTCCCGCACCGCGGCCCGGCCGACGCCCGCGCTTCCCCCTGTGACCACCGCGACCTTGCGGCGTGATTCCGGCGTCATCAGCGGCTCCCTCCCGCCAGGTTCCCCGTCGGTTCCCGCCAGCTACTTCCCGGTCCCGGCCCCTCTACTCGCTGCTGCCCTGCTTGCCGTTCCTTTCCTGCCCGCCGTTGCCCTGCCGTCGTTCCTTCCCTGCCCGTCGTTCCCGTCACCCAGAGTCGTTCCCGTCACCCAGAGATGCGCCCGGGCCGGCCGGCAGTGGCCCGGAACGGTCGTCGCCGTGCGCGTTCGCTGGCGGTCAGCCCGCCGCCGGCTACCTCACGCCATCCGGTACGGCGGCCTCACACCGCCCGGTACGGCGCGGCCGCCAGCCTGCCGGCGCGTCGCCAGCACGCCGCCCCTGACGTGGCCCCGGAACGCCGGATTCAGCGACCCCCGCCACCCAGGCTTTCGGCACCGCTGGCCTTCGCGCCACCCGGCTCGCCATCCCGCAGCCCGGCGTCGCGGAGCTGGCAGGCGGCGACGACCAGGGTGAGGTGCGACAGGGCCTGAGGCATGTTGCCGCGCAGCTCGCCGCTGCCCGGGTCGAACTCCTCCGACAGCAGCCCCAGGTCGTTCGCGTGGGAGGTGACGCCCTTCCAGACGTGCATGGCCTCACCGGTGCGGCCGACCCGGACAAGGGCGTCGATGAGCCAGAACGAGCAGGCCAGGAAGGCGTTCTCCTCCTCCCGCGAGCCGGTGTAGCGGTACACCAGGGGGCCGTCGGCCAGCTCGGCGCGGATCGCGTCGATGGTCTGGTTGAACCTCGGATCGTCACCGGCGCAGAACCCGGTCCGCCCGCCCAGCAGCACCGAGGCGTCCAGCTTGTCCGAGCCGGCGTAGAAGGTGTAGGAGCGTTTGGCCTGCGACCAGCAGTGCCTGTCGATCCAGGCGCGGATCGCCTCCCGCTCGGCTTTCCAGCGTTCCGCGTCCCTGGCGGACACCTGGCCGCACCCGGCCAGCCTGATCATCCGGTCCAGCGCCGCCCAGCAGGCAATTTTGGAGATCGTGTAGTGCCGCTTGTCCTCCAGCTCCCAGATCCCCGAGTCGGGCTGGGCCCACACGTCGCAGACCCGGCTGGCCAGCAGCTCCAGGGTCCGTGCGGTCCGTGGGTCCAGCACCGTGACGGTGCGTTCGGCTGCCAGCCACACGGCGGTCAGCAAGTCGCCGAACGCGCCCCACTGCGGCTGCCCGATCGCCTTGTTGCCGTCGAAGACGGGACGGGAACCCCGGTACCCGCGCAGGTCCACCTCGTCCATACCGGCCGGAACCTGGCCGTCCAGGCCGTAGAAGGTCTTGAGGTCGGGCGCGGTTTCCCGGACGGCGCCGAGCAGCCACGAGAGGGTGGCGTGGGCCTCCTCGTGCAGTCCCAGGCGGATCAGGGCCTCCAGTGCGAAACCGGTGTCCCTGATCCAGCCGTACCGGTAGTCGAAGTTGCGCTTGCCGCCGATGACTTCCGGTAGCGAGGTCGTCGCCGCCGCAAGCAGCGCCCCCGTCGGGGCGTACGCCAGCATCTTGAGCACGAGCGCGCTGCGCCGCACCAGATCCGGGCCGGGGCCGTGGTAGGAGATCGAGCCGGTCCAGCGCCGCCAGGCGGCCTCGGTGGCTCGCAGCCGCCCGCGCACCTGATCGGCCGACGGCGCTATCACCGGACCTCCCTCGGTGATCGCCAGCGCCAGCAGCGCGGCGGCGCCGGGGCGGGCGGTGAACTGCCCGCTCACCTCGCTCAGGCCTGTCTGACCCAGGCCGGCCGACGGCTCCCCGGTTCCCTCGGTCACCAGGGCCGCCATCAGGTCCCCGGCGCGCAGCAGCGGCACCTCCTGCTGCTGCCACGCCCACGGGCGCGCCCGGTGGAACCGCGTTCCCGGCGCCACCCGCCACCGCATCGGCACCTCCCCGAGCGTGGCGCGCACCTCCCTGGCCAGTTCCGTCCACGCCGGCAACCCGATCTGGCTGCGGTTCAGCGCGTCGGTCACCTGCACCCGGCCCGTGTCCGTGACGAACGTCGTCTCCAGGACGTTCGCATCCGGCAGGTACCGCCGTTCCGTCCGGTAGGGAACCGCCGGCGCCAGCGTGAACTGCCCGCCGGCCTCCGGGTCCAGTATCGCCGCGAACAGCGGCGGGGAATCCATCCCAGGGGCCGCCAGCCAGTCAACGGCGCCGTCGGCGGCGACCAGTGCCGCCGCCTTCCCGTCCCCGATCATCCCGTACCCCCCGATCGGGACGAAACCATCTGTTCGTGCCAGGCTTCCGCTCATCGCATCCCCTGCTTATCCGGCTGCCGTCTCGCTGCCATCAGCTCCTGCTGTGCGGGGGCGGTCTGGTACCCGTCCCCGCTGCACTCCAGTGCCCATGTTGTGTGCGTTCATGCGGGTTGCCCCGGCACATGCCCCGTCAAATCCGCGGGCAGCCGGGCGGAACGCGTGTGCGCAGGCGGAAACTGGGACGAGTGGGTATACGAGCCGTATCTACATAATTCATCAGGAACTGACTGCCCTCATCAAGCGGAGGGAATTAACAGGATAGGCGGCCGGGCACGGCTGCGGCCGGGCGGCCAGAGCGCCGCTCGCTGTACCTCATCGATACGGTACCGCCCGGCGATTTCCTGGCTGCCTGGAGGACGCGGGCTACAGCATAGAAATTCTCTCGTCTTGAGACACCTGACGTTATGTAAAAATCTGCCCGTCTGCTTCGTCGTAGCAGGTCAGCGGACTGGCTGGCGCGCTGAGCCAGGGACTTTCCATAAGCCACACCGGCCAGGTCATCCTGCTTCCCTGAAACAGGGTTCACGGTGGCGGTCAGGGGTAGCTGGAATAATTGTCAAGGCCCGTCAAGCGAAAAGGGATACCGATGCCTGACGTGTTTGATGTTCTCGGTCATGACCATGAAGAGGTTAAGCAGATGCTGACGGAGCTGGAGGCTGGCCCGGCGGCGATGACGGGCGCCACCGAGGAGCAGCTCCAGGCGCGCAAGAAGCTGGCCGAGAAGCTGATCATCGAGGAATCCAAGCACGAGGCGGTTGAGGGGGAGTACTTCTGGCCGGCCGTCCGGGAGAAACTGCCTGGGGGAAACCGCTGGCTGACGAGGCCACCCAGCAGGAGCAGGACGCCAAGGCCGTGCTGGGCAGGATCGGCAAGCCCGGCGCCGGCGAGGCCGGGTTCGAGGAGCTGATCAGCAAGTTCGCCCTGGCGGGCCGGGAGCACATCGCCTACGAGGAGACCCAGGTGTGGCCCGCCCTGCGGGCGGCCCTCAGCCATCACGAGGCCGCCGAGCTTGGTGAGAAGCTGGAAAGCGGCAAGTCCATGGCGCCGACCCGCCCGCACCCGAACACCCCGCCGAAGCCCGGCATCCTCAAGTCCGCGGGTCCGGGCCGTACCGCCGCCGGCAAGGCCCGCGACGCCATGACCGGCCGCGGCAAGGAGTCATGACCGGCTGCGGCAGGGAGTGAGGCAGCCGCAGCGGCAGCAAAGGACGGCCACACGGTGACAGGAAGCCACACGGTGACAGGAAGCCACACGGTGACAGGAACAGGGCCGGCCTGGCTGGCTGCCGGCCCCGCATCGCTCAAAGCTGTGCTCAAAGCTGCTTGCGGACGCCTGCTTCCGCGGCGACGTGGCTGACCTGGGTGGCCAGGTCCCCCTCGATCGCCTCGCGACCCGCGCCGTGGCGCAGGGTGGGCAGCAGCCGCAGCGGGGCGCGCCGCACCCCCTCGACCTCCAGGCTCGCCGAGCCGTAGACCGCGAGGAACCCCAGCACCAGGCCGGCGACCCCCGCCGTCACCTTCCAGGGCGTGGCAGGGATGAACTGGTAGATCCCGGTGAGGATGAACCGGAGCCCGGTGAGGGCCATCACGATCGCGGGCACCAGCTTGGCGGCGGCGGCGGTGTTCGCCGACACCAGTGTCGCTGTCCCGGCGAGGAACAGGAACGTGCCGAGCGCGTGACTGGTCGCCCCCGGCCTGGAGGTGAGCATGATCGCGCCGATGCAGGCCCAGGTGCCGGCCAGCACGCCCATCCCGGTGGCGGCGACGGCGTCGCGGCCCAGGAACCCGAACACGCAGGAGATCACCTGCAGCAGCGGCGCGAAGATGAGCACGATGATGCCGACGTGCAGGGCGTCGGCGCGGCTGATCCAGCCCAGTTCCATGCCGGCGACGGTGACAGTGTCGCCGGCCAGGCCGAGGAACCCCAGCGCGAACGGGTTGGCGATCGGGCGCAGCACCACCCGCGTCGCGCGCACCTGGTCATTGCCGGACCCCTCCGGCTCGGGGGTGAAGGCCATCACCCCGCCGCCGGCAGGCCGGGGGACTCTGCTGTCTTCGCGCGCTCCCTGAGCCGCTGCCGCTGGGGGATCACGGTGTACCTGGGGTCACCCGCCGAGGCCATGCCGGCGTGGTAGATGCCCCACCGGGTCGCGGCGGAAGCGGCGAGCAGCGCGGCGCCGCTCGCCGCGCTGGCGATCCTGCTGCGCCGGCCGAGCGTCGCCCCCGCCGCCCCCAGCAGGGACAGGACCTTCCCGGCCCTGACGTACCTGCCGCCCCTGCCGGAGGAGTACGGTCCGGCGACCATGCCGATGCGCCGTTTCATCCGCTCGAACGCGGCCAGCTCCATCCCGGCGCCGAACAGCGCCAGGTTCCGCGCGGGCGCGGTCTCGCCGGCCGGGGCGGCCAGCAGGCCGAGCCCGCCCGCGGCGGTCGCGCCCGAGCCCACGAAGACGAACGGCATCTCCGGGTACCCGTCGTGCCAGGCGGGTACCGCGGTGTCGCTGACCAGCGTCGCGGTGTAGGAGGCCACGGCGGGCCCGAGCAGCGCGGACCCCGCGGTGGCGGCTGCGCCGATACGCGGCAGGCGGCCGGTGAGCGCGCACAGCGCCGCCACGCCCGCCGACGGGACGTAGCCGGACAGGATCCACGATCCGACGCTCATCGGCGAGGTCACCTTGAACACCCGCAGCATGTTGAGGAACCGCAGAGGGCGGCCCAGGTCGTGGACCAGCCCGGCGAGCGACAGGACGCCCGCCGCGAACGCACCCGTCTTGGCCGCCGTGGCCATCCCCGGCCTCCCGGTGAGATCGCACCCCGCCGCCAGCAGCGACGAGCCGCCCGCCAGGCCACCGAGAAAAAGGTAGCCGGGGATGTCGGGCGACTCCCAGACGGGAGGGTTGAGGACCGGCTTGCCGTAGTAGGAGGTGAACTCCGCGGGGGGCACCACCGGCTGCTCCCCGCGACGCTTCCGCCGCCAGCGCCGTCCGGCGCTGGTCCCGGTCGTTGCCTCCCGGCCCGGCCGCGTGCCGCGGACCCCCTCCGTGGTCACCTCGGACTCGCTCATGACGCCTCCCGGGCGATGGTCGTGGAAGCCGGACGGATGGTGGTCCATGTGATCTGGGCACGCACGGCGGCCTCAGCTTCGTTTCCCAAGCAGTGCCGCCGCGAACGCGCCTGCCGCGCCGATGGTCAGGGCCGCCGCCGCGGCACCCGCGTGCGCCCACATGGACGGCAGATCACGGGTGGTGACGACCGGGTCCGGCGGGAGGCCGTAGACCTCGGGCTCGTCGAGCAGCAGGAAGAACGCGCCGTCCCCGCCGACGCCGTCGTCCGGGCTCTCGCCGTACAGCCGGGCGTCGGTGACGCCGGCCCGGTGCAGCTGCCCGACGCGGCCTGCCGCGCGTTCACGCAGCTCGTCCAGCGGCCCGAACTGGATGGAATCGGTCGGGCAGGCCTTCGCGCAGGCTGGTTCCATGCCGTCGATGAGGCGGTCGTAGCAGAGCGTGCACTTCCACGCCCGGCCGTCACCGTTGCGCTGGCCGATCACCCCGTATGGGCAGGCCGGGATGCAGTAGCCGCAGCCATTGCAGACGTCCTCCTGGACGACGACGGTACCGAACTCCGTGCGCAGCAGCGCCCCGGTCGGGCAGACGTCCAGGCAGGCCGCGTGCGTGCAGTGCTTGCACACGTCGGAGGACATCAGCCAGCGGAGCTGGTCTCCCGCGCCGCCGGGCGTGGGCGGTGTGATCGCCGCCTCCCCAGGGGAGGTGCCCGAGCCCTGGCTCGCCAGCGCGAGCACGTCCACGTCCTCGTGGTGGACCCCCGGCTCCTGGAAGGCCAGCGGCTTGCGCTGCTCGATGAACGCCACATGCCGCCAGGTGTCCGCACCGAGCCCTATCGTGTTGTCGTACGACATCCCGGTGAAGGCGAGATCGCCGGAGGGGACGTGGTTCCACTCTTTGCAGGCGACCTCGCACGCTTTGCAGCCGATGCACACCGACGTGTCGGTGAAGAATCCCATCCGGGGCGGGTGATCGGGGTAGCCGCTCACCGCGGCGGGGTCGAAATCGCGGGGGGCTCCAGCGGGTCGCCCCCCCGGGGCGGCGCTGCCGGCCATCGCCTCCCGCAGTCCCCCGCCCAGCATCGTGAACAGCGACGCCAGGCCACCTGGCTGGGATGCCGGGCGGCCTGGCTGGCGGGCCCTTGCTGCCATGCTCGTCACACCTCCGTTCCTGTCTGCTCGGTGATACCGGCCCGCCGCTGGTACTCGCGTACCAGCTCGTTCCTCGCTGCCCCGCTGGGACGGCGCCCTGGCCTGATATCGCAGGCGAACGCCTTGACCTCCTGGATGTGGGAGTTTGGGTCCAGGCTCATCGAGGCCAGCTCGTTGGCCGAGTCACCCTGGCTGAGGCCGCCCTGGCCCCAGTGGTAGGGGATCCCGACCTGGTGCAGCGTCCTGCCCTGGACGGTCAGCGGCGTCATCCGCTCGGTCACCAGCACCCGCGCCTCGATCGCGCCCCGCGCGGTGACGATCGTGGCCCACCCGAAGTGCTCCAGGTTCCGCTCGGCGGCCAGTTCGGGTGAAACCTCGCAGAAGAACTCCGGCTGCAGTTCCGACAGGTAGGGCAGCCACCGGCTCATGCCGCCCGCGGTGTGGTGCTCGGTGAGACGGTAGGTGGTAGCCACGTAGGGGTACACGTCGGCCCCTGGCGTGCCGTTGCTCGGCTGGAACCGGTTGCCCGGGTGCACGAACGGCAGCACCTCCCGCACCGGGTTGCGCTGCTGGCCGTACAGCAGGTTGCGCACCGGAGAGTCCTGCGGCTCGTAGTGGGTGGGCAGCGGCCCGTCCATGAGGCCTGACGGCACGTATATCCACGCCTTGCCGTCCGCCTGCATGACGAACGGGTCGGTGCCGGACAGGGCCTCGGCCCCGGTCGCGCCGCTGGGCGGCCGGTAGTGCGGGGACTTGTCGGCGCTGAAGTCCGGGATGTCGTGCCCGGTCCACATCGCCTTCTCCTCGTCCCACCAGACCAGGGCCTTGCGCTGGCTCCACGGCTTGCCCTCCGGGTCGGCCGAGGCCCTGTTGTAGATGATCCGCCGGTTGGCGGGCCAGGCCCAGCCCCACTCGTTCGCGATCCAGTTCTGCTCGGCGGCCGGCTTGCGCCGCGCCGCCTGGTTCACCCCGTCCGCGTACACACCGCAGTAGATCCAGCAGCCGCAGGCGGTGGACCCGTCGTCATTGAGCTGCTCGTAGGAGGCCAGCGGGTTGCCGTCGGCGTCCCAGCCGTTGATCTCGGCGAGCACCGCCTCGGCCGACGGCTCCCCGGTGCTGCCCTCGGTGGGGTAGTCCCACGTCAGGTCGAGGACGGGCCGGTCCATCTCGTCGGCCGAGCCGGCCAGCTTCTCCCTGATCTTGCGGCCCAGGTGGTACATGAACCACAGATCGCTGCGCGCGTCCCCGGGGGGCTCGACCGCCATGTGGTGCCACTGCAGCATCCGCTGGGTGTTGGTGAAGCTGCCGTTCTTCTCGGTGTGGGCCGCCGCGGGCAGGAAGAACACCTCGGTCTTGATGTCCTCGGTGCGCAGCTCCCCGGAGGAGATCTCCGGGCCGTCCTTCCACCAGGTGGCGGATTCGATCAGCGAGAAGTCCCGCACCACCAGCCATTCCAGGTTCGCCATCCCCAGCCGCTGCATCTTCGCGTTGGCCGACCCCACCGCCGGGTTCTCGCCCAGCAGGAAGTACCCCTTGCACTCTCCCCGCAGTTGCTCCATCACGGTCTGGTACGTGCTGTGGTCCCCGGTGAG
>Ga0070737_10003459_pt1 | contig 17023 bp, 17 predicted proteins | sample Coa_R1_10_FD_66438 | JGI IMG/M metagenome (GOLD analysis project Ga0070737, IMG submission 66438) | Surface soil microbial communities from Centralia Pennsylvania, which are recovering from an underground coalmine fire - Coalmine... | ecosystem: Environmental > Terrestrial > Soil > Unclassified...
TTGCCCGACTGGAACCAGCGGTAGGCGGTCACGGGGTGGATGCCTTGCTCGCGCGCCCACTGCTTCAAGTTCATGGAAGTGGATTGTAGTGTATGGGCGCGTCAGCTGTTGTCAACCCCCTGGATGACGATGCCAAGGGGCTCGCCGCCCTCCTCTTCCTGCTGCCAGAAGAGGACAGGAAGAACGCATCTGCCACCTTCGCCCGAGCTTTCGGGCATCGCAACCACGCCAGACGCCGGGATCAAGCCCATCGTTACCTCCTATTCGAACGCGGGGAGGCTCAGGCAGGGACCGGGAGAAGGCCTCCGGCCCCTGTCTGTCGACCGCCTCAGATCGCGAAGGCCCGACAGCTCACGAGAAGCACCTCCTCGCTCAGACATGGACGCCGAGCCCACCCGCGCGACGGGCTGCGTGATTGCGCGCGCACTACGCGCTCGAGCCCGGCCAGATCGTCGGCGACCTGCCGCGACACGCCGGTCCGCCGGCCAACCAGCGCCTGGCCGGTGAGACCTCGAGGCCCATCCCGACCGGCTCCGTGGCATGCGGCAGGGCACGGTCCAGCTGCTGATGGAGACCGAGGTCGGCGCCCGCTGCGGACCGGTGACGGCGAGCGCAGCGCAAAGCGGGAGGAGTGGTGACGGCGACCGGCTCCGAGGGAGGGACCCCTGGGGAGGTGGTACTGGCCATCCTGCGTCTGCGCCAGAGCTCGCCCTCCCGGGCTGCTGGAGCCGGACTGGACGGTGGGGGGCCTCTGCTCCCGGCCTGGACGCCGGCGCTCGCGCCCGGCTGCGGGGGTGAGGCCGCCGTCCCCTCTCTCCCATCGTCTCGGCCGCTGTCGTAGGTACCGGATTTGAGGGATGATCCACTACACAGCCCCGCTGCGGTGCGCCCTGCCGGGTTCCTCCACCACCACCTTCACCGCCTTCCCACGGCGCAGGCGCTCGATGGCGGTCGGGAGTTCAAGAAGGTTGATCCGGTCGGTCACCAGGGGGCTGAAGTCGACCCGTCTCTGCTCGAGCAGCCGAACCGCGGTGGGAAAGACATCTCGCCCCACGTAGGCCCCAAGGATCTGGACCTCCTTTCGGGTGATCAGGTTCTGGCTCACCTCGGCTCGGGCTCGTTGGTTCATTCCGAAGAGGACGACCCGACCGCCAGGACGCACCAGGTCGAGCGCCATCGGAAGCTGCGTGCCGACCGCATCGATCACCACATCGGCTCCCATCCCCCCGGTCACGACCCCTACGACCTCACCCGCCCGCTGGCGCGCCGGGTCGATCACCTGGTCAGCGCCCAGGATGGCTGCCAGCTCACGGCGTTGGGTGGCCGGCTCGACCGCGACCACGTCGCCCCCTGCCAGGCGCAAGAGGGCAGTGAACATGAGGCCGATTGGGCCCGCACCCAGCACCACAGCCGTCTCGCCAGGCTCCAGCCGTGCCAGCCGGATGCCATTGACCACGCAGGAAAGCGGCTCAGCGAGGGCCGCCAAGTGGGGAGGTATGGCCTCGGAGATCCGGTGGCAGGAGCGAGCAGGGACCACGACCTGGGGGGCCAGGCCTCCATCGACGAAGATCCCATGGGTCGTGAAATGCTCGCAGTGACTCGGGAGCCCCCGCTGGCACCAACCGCACTGTCCGCAGGCGACGTTGGCCTCCACAACGACCCGATCGCCCACAGCCAAGGCGCTGACCGCATCCCCCGTCTCTCGCACTCGCCCCACGAACTCGTGGCCCATGATCACCCCGATGCGGCATGGGTGCTCTGGAGGTGAGGAGAGAATGTGAAGGTCGGTGCCGCAGATCCCGCAGGCCTCCACATCCAGGAGCACCTGGTCGGACCGCGTGATCTGAGGCGGATCTCGCTCTTCGATGGCAAGCTGTCCCTCACCCACGAGCGTCGCTGCCTTCATCCTGACTCCTCAAGTATGGCTGGCCAGGTTGCGATGTCGGGCGCCCCATTGTCTCCGAGAACCTGCAACAGGAAGCTGGCATGACCATCCATGGGCACCCCTCCGAACTGCCAGCTCCACCCTTCGGGGGTCTCGTTCTCCCTCCAACTCCCGCTCGTCGCCTCCGTTCGCCCTTCCGGCGGAAGGATCCTTCCTCCCTCGTTGGCCTGGTGTCGGCCTCTATCGCTCGGGCCCCCTGCTCGTGCTCTCCATGCTTGCCGAGGCGGTTCCCTCGACCTGATCGTGAGACAAGGGGTACGAGCTCAGGTGGCCCACCAGGGCGCGAATCCCTCCTACGCTCCGTGATGCGACAAGGGGAAAAGCCATCCCAACGGCTTGGAAGCCCATGGAGCCGTCAATCCGCTCCAAGGCGCTCAGCTATTGGCGCCGAGCGGCTGGCTCAGCTCATGGGCAAGCTGATCGAGCTCGGCACCGCCGGCCATCTTGCCCACCAGCTCGTCCCGGCTGATCTCTCCTCGCCGGTAGTCACCCACGCAACGTCCAAGGTTCAGCAGCACGAAGCGGTCGCCGACCATGTAGGCGTGAGCGGGGTTGTGGGTGATGAAGATGACCGCAAGCCCACGCTCACGCGCCCGTGCGATGTACCGGAGGACCACCCCTGCCGCCTTCACGCCGAGGGCCGCCGTTGGCTCGTCGAGGATGAGCACCCGAGCTCCGAAGTAGACCGCGCGGGCGGTTGCCACCGATTGTCGCTCGCCCCCTGACAGGGTGCTGACCGGCTGGTCGGGGTCGCGGATCGTGATCCCCATCTTGCCAATCTCCTCCTGGGCGACCCGCTTCGCCGTCTCGACATCGAGGAAGCGCAGGGGCCCGATGCCGCGCTGGGGTTCTGCTCCCAGGAAGAAGTTGCGCCAGACCGACATCAGGGGGACCACGGCCAGATCCTGGTAGACGGTGGCGATGCCCGCCTCTCGAGCGCTCCTCGGAGAATCGAAGACGCATGGTCGACCATCGACCAAGATCTCCCCCTCGTCCGGCTGGTGGAAGCCGCAGAGGATCTTGATCAACGTCGACTTGCCGGCTCCGTTCTCGCCCAGGACGCAGGTGACCTGGCCGGCCTCTGCCGCCATGGAGACGTTTTGCAAGGCGATCACTCGACCGAAGTACTTGGAGACGTTACGAGCCTCGATCACCGGCGGGGTCATGAGGTGACCTCCTGATAGCGACGTCGCACCGCGTTGTTGATGAGCACCGCGAACAGCAGCATGATCCCCAAGAACAGGTCGAACCAGTTGCTGTTCCAGCCAGCGAACGGGATGCCGATCTGAGCCATGCCGAAGATCAAGGCACCGATCGAGGTCCCCACCACCGAGCCATAGCCGCCGGTCAGCAGACAGCCACCGACCACCGCGGCGATGATGTACTGGAGCTCCAGCCCGACCCCTTGTGCTGCAGTCACCGACGTGAACCGCAGCGCGGTCATCATCCCCACCAACCACGCCGACACCGCGGTGCCGATGAAGAGCCCGATCTTGACCCTGGCGACGGGCACCCCGACCCCGCGAGCGGCGACGGGATTGCCTCCCACCGCGAACACCCAGTTGCCTACTCGGGTCCGGAGCAAAAGCCAGGAGCCGATCGCGGTCAGCGCGATCCACCACAGGATGGCAACCTGGAACCTGGCCCCGGCCACGGTGACGGTGGAACCGAGGAGCAGGTACGGCTCCCGGTAGCCCGGGGCGGCGTCGATGTTGTCCACCCGCACCGTGTTGGTCACCAGCTGGGCCACGCCGTTGTTGAGGCCCTGGAGCATGAAGAAGGTCCCCAGGGTGACGATGAAGCTCGGGAGGCGAGTCCAGACCACCAGGGTGCCGTTGAGAAGGCCGACGGCGATGGCGAAGATCAGGGCCCCGAGCATGGCCAGCCAGACGTTGAGGTGGAGCTCGACCGCGAGCAAGCCCATGCAGAGGCCGGTTGAGCCGGTCATGACGCCGGCGGAGAGGTCGAACTCCCCGCCGATCATCAAGAACGCGACGGCGATGGCGACGATGCCGAGGGTTGAGGAGGGATCGAGCCAGGTCGCGATCCCGCTGGGGGTCTTGAACTGCGTGGTGTAGATGGAGAAGAAGAGGAGGACGGCGAGGGCGCCGCCCACCGCCCCCAGGCTCGGCCGCCCCAGCACCCGTTGGGCGAGCGTGGCCGCCCGCCACCGCTCGCCCGGGGGCTCTCCGGCACGCGGCGCCCTTCCCGTGAGGAGCTCACGGATCGCCGCCATCGCTCAGCAGTTGCCCGCCTTCACGCAGGCCGTGATCTTGTCCACGTTGCTGGAGTCGACGAAGCTGGGGCCGGTCAGCACCGGCTGGCCACCTCCGACCACGTTCCCATTCTCCTTGTACAGCACGAGGAAGGAGACCGGGAGGTAGCCCTGCAGGTACGGCTGCTGGTCAACGGCGAAGAGGATCTTCCCCTGCTTGATGGCCGTCAGCACGTCGTTGCTCAGGTCGAAGGTGGCGAGCTTGGCGCTGCTGTTCGCCGCGGCGATCGCGTCTTTGGCCGCCATCGCGATGTCGGGATCGAGGGTCAAGACCCCGTCGATGCTGGAGTCCGACTGAAGGGTCGCCTTGATCGATGCCTCCGTCCCTGGGATGTCGCTGGTCCCTGGCACGTACTGATTGGTCACCGTCCCCCCGAAGCCCTGCTTGGCGCCGGCGCAGCGCTGCTCGAGGGCCACGTTGAACTGCTGGTGAAGCACGCAGAGGATGTGGTGCAACCCTGCTGCCTTGAGTCGTTCGCCAGCTCCCTGGCCGGCCAGCGTCTCATCTTGGCCAACATGCGTGAGCGCACCAACCTGCTTGTAGGTGGTGGAGCCGGTGTTGATGGTGATCACCGGGATGCCCGCCGCCTCGGCTCGCTCGATGGCGGGGCCCTCCGCCCCTGCGTCGGGGAGCGTCACCACGATCCCCGTCACGTGCTGGGCGACGGCCGCATCGATCGCTTTGGCCTCGTCAGATGAGTTGTTGCCGGTGGCCTCATAGGTGGTCTTGACGCCGTAGAGCTTGCCGGCATCGGTGAACCCTTTCTGCACGGGGGCCCAGAAGGAGTCACTGGGCAGCCCATGTCGAATCAGGATGAAGTACTGGCCTTTCACCACGGCCGCCGACGGTGCGCCGCTCGACGACGATCCACACGCCGTGAGCGCCAAGGTAGCAAGCGCGGCGATCACCGAGAGCATACGTCTGAGGTGCATCTTCACTCACCCTCCAGAATGCGGATCGGTTGCCGCTCCAGCCAGGAGCGACGGGCCGCCTCGGCCAAGCTCAAGGCGCAGGTCGCGTCCTCCCCCGTCACCTCGGGCGTCCGGTCATCATGGATGGCCGCGACGAAGGCCTCGATCTCGGCCAGGTACGCGCGATGGAAGCGCTCGGCAAAATCTGCCACGTGGTCGCGGCACACCCGTCCTCCGCTCAGCTCCTCGACGCCAAGGCGCTGATGAGAGAGGTGACTTCCAATGCGCAGCGTCTTCCGCTCGCCGACGAGCTCGGCCGAGCACTCGTATCCATAGCCAGCCACCCGGCTGTTGTCGATGACCCCCAGGGCCCCTCCAGCGAACCTCAGCACCACCACCGCCGTGTCGACGTCGTCAGCAGCGGCGAATCCGGGGTCGGAGACCACGCTGGCGACCGCGGTCACCTCCACCACCTCTCCCACCAACCAGCGAGCCACATCGAAGTCATGGAGGGTCACGTCAGCGAAGATCCCGCCTGAGCTCTTGAGGTAGTCGAAGCTGGGGGGCTGCATATCTCTGCAGGATTCCCGGAAGAGATAAATGCGCCCCACGGCACCACTCGCAACCTGTCGCTTAACCTCTCGGTAGTCGGGGTCAAAGCGACGATGGAAGCCGATCTGCAGCCTCACTCCCTTGGCTGCGGCCTGCGCTGATAGCTGGGCGCTCCGCGCCCTGTCCAGGGTCAGGGGCTTCTCGCAGAAGATGTCCTTTCCGGCGGCGATCGCTGCCTCCACCATGTCGGCATGGGCAGGGGTGGAGGCCGCGATCACCACCGCGTGGATGGCCGTGTCGTGGAGCGCATCCTCGAGATGGGTTGACCAGGCTACCCCGCCCAGCTGCGCTGCCTGCTCCTTCACTCGTTGCTGGTCAGCATCGACCACCATCACAAGGCGGGCGCCGGGAACCCGGGAGGCGAGGTTCTCGGCGTGCAGGCGCCCCATCCTTCCCAGGCCGATCACCGCCACGCTGACCGACGCTCTCATCCTGGCCTCATCGGGACGGTGCCTCCATCGCGGTCTCGGTGAGAGATACTATATTGATGAATATATTAGTGGTCAATGTCCCAGCTGTCTGACGCCATGGGCGGGAAGTTGGGCGAGGGAATCCCGATGTCGGACGATCAAGGGCAGGAGGCACCACTGGTCGATCCCTCGCGCTTGGCTGCGGCCCCCATCTCCTGGGGCGTCTCGGAGGTCCCGGGTTGGGGCCACCAGATGCTCGCGGATCGGGTGCTCCGGGAGATGCGAGAGCTGGGCTTCGGGGCCACCGAGGCCGGGCCTCCGGGCTGGATGCCCGATACCGTGGGGCTCCCCGTGGTGGCCGGATACGTGGCCGCCAACCAGATGGAACCGGTCGATCGTCAAGCGGCGTGGCTCGCAGCGCGCGGGGCCCGGTTGCTGTCCTTGGGAGCAGCAGATGCCCGTGAGGGCTACGGTGCTCAGCTCCGTCCCACCTCCGAGACGTGGGAGGCGATCCGGCGCTTGGAGGAAGTGTGCGCTCGGCGCGGCTTGACAGCCGCCGTCCACCCTCACTTCGGGAGCCAGATCGAGACGTCCGCTCATGTGAACGAACTGCTCGAGCGGACCCGGGTGGGGATCTGCCTCGACACCGGTCATTTCCTGCTGGGTGGCATCGATCCCACCCTGGTCCCCCCTGAGCGGGTGGTCCTGGTCCACTTGAAGGACGTCGACCTCGCTTTGGCTGCCGCCGTGCGCGACCGTCGGATCGGATACCACGAGGCCGTTCGAGCGGGGCTGTATCGACCGCTCGGCGAGGGACAGGCGGAGATCGCCAAGGTAGTAGCCTGGCTCGAGGCCTCCGGCTACGGGGGGTGGTACGTGGTCGAGCAAGACTGCGTCCTCTGCGAGGAGCCACCTGTCGGGGAGGGGCCGGTGGAGGACAACCGCCGCAGCCTGGAGTACCTCAGTGGCCGCCGAGCAACTTGAGGTCGTGACCATCGGCCGTGTCTCGGTCGACCTCTACCCCGAGCAGGTCGGGGTACCCCTGGCCGAGGTGCGAACGTTCGCCAAGTCGTTGGGAGGCTCTGCCACCAACGTCGCGGTGGCGGCAGCTCGACTCGGGCGGCGCTCGGCGGTCATCACCAAGGTGGGCGACGACGGGTTCGGATCGTACGTCCGCATGGCCTTGACCGGCTTCGGGGTCGATACCCGCTGGGTGGGCACCGACCCCGAGCTTCGGACCCCGATCGTCTTCTGCGAGCTCTACCCTCCCGATCACTTCCCCCTCCTCTTCTATCGGCAGCCCAAGGCTCCCGACATGAATCTGAGGGTGGAGGAGCTCGACCTCGAGGCGATCGCCGCCGTCCCACTGTTTTGGACCACCGGCACCGGTCTCAGCGACGAGCCCAGTCGGAGTGCGACCCTGGCCGCCCTCCGACGTCGCGGCCGACGTCCGCACACGATCTTCGATTGCGACTGGCGACCGATGCTCTGGGCCTCGCCAGATGAGGGGCGACGTTGGGCGCAGGAGGCCATCCGTCACGCCACCGTGGTGGTCGGCAACCAGGAGGAGATGAAGATGGCGACCGGCTGGGACGATCCTCAGGCAGCCGCCGATTGGTTGCTCGACCAGGGGGTCTCGTTGGCCGTCGTCAAGCTTGGCCCTCAGGGCGTCTTCGCGGCCGCCGCCGACGAGCGGGTCGGGGTCCCGCCGGTCCCGGTTCGGGTCCTCTGCGGGCTGGGCGCCGGAGACGCCTTCGGTGGGGCCCTCTGCCACGGCCTCCTGTCGGGCTGGCCCCTTCAGCGGACGATCGCCTTCGCCAACGCGGCTGGGGCGATCGTGGCCTCCCAACTGGCCTGCGCCGACGCCATGCCCGAGCAAGCTCAGGTCGAAGCCGTACTCCAGAGAGGTATCGTGCCGTGCGCCTAACGGTGGCCCAAGCCCTGGTTCGCTTTCTCGCCAACCAATGGGTCGAGCGCGATGGTCGCGAGCAGCGCTTCTTCGCCGGCTGCTTCGGCATCTTCGGGCACGGGAACGTGGCCGGGATCGGTCAGGCGCTCCACCAGCACCCCGACCTGCTCCCCTTCCACCAGGGGTACAACGAGCAGTCGATGGTCCACACCGCAGCCGGCTACGCGCGCACCCGCCGGCGGTTGGGCACCTTGGCGTGCACCAGCTCGATCGGGCCAGGCGCCACCAACATGGTGACGGGGGCGGCCCTGGCCACCATCAATCGCCTCCCGGTCCTGCTCCTGCCTGGGGATGTCTTCGCCACCCGGACCCCCGATCCGGTCCTCCAGCAGCTGGAGGTGCCCGGCCGAGGTGAGGTCTCGGTCAACGACGCCTTCCAGCCTGTCTCCCGCTACTGGGACCGGATCGTGCGCCCGGAGCAGCTGATCTCGGCGGCCTATCACGCTATGCGGGTGTTGACCAGCCCGGCCGAGACCGGTGCGGTCACGTTGTGCCTGCCCCAGGACGTGCAGGCCGAGGCCTTTGAGTGTCCCGAGGAGTTCCTGGCCCCTCGGACGTGGCACGTCCCCCGCCCCCTCCCCGACTCGGCTGCCCTTGAGCGGGCACGAACGGCCATTCGAGAGGCCGAGCGCCCTCTGATCGTCGCCGGTGGTGGCGTTGTCTATGCAGAGGCGGAGGCGGAGCTGGCACGCTTCTGCGAGCGCACCGGCATCCCGGTCGCAGAGACCCAGGCCGGGAAAGGATCGTTGCCCTGGGATCATCCCCAAAACGTGGGATCGGTGGGGGTGAGCGGGGGGCTGGCCGCCAACCGCCTCGCCCTGGAGGCGGACCTGGTGATCGGGATCGGCACCCGCTGGACCGACTTCACGACCGCCTCTCAGACCGCGTTCCCCCGCGCCCGCTGCATCAGCATCAACGTGGCCGAGTTCGACGCGGCCAAGCAACGCGGGCTGGCGGTGGTCGCCGACGCCAGGCGCACGCTCGAGCTGCTCGCCGACCTCGACTGGAGGGTCACGGAATCGTACCGGGTGAGGGTCGGCGCGCTTCGGGAGCAGTGGCTGGCCGAGGTCGACCGTCAGCGATCGCTCGACCATGGGCCGCCGCTCGCGCAATCGGAGGTCATTGGCATCGTCAACGAGAGCGCTGGCGACAACGGGACGGTGGTCTGCGCCGCGGGCTCCATGCCCGGTGACCTGCACAAGCTCTGGCGCACCCGAGACCCCATCGGTTATCACGTCGAGTACGGCTACTCCTGCATGGGGTACGAGATCGCAGGCGCCCTCGGGGTGAAGATGGCCGCCCCCGAGCGGGAGGTGTACGCCCTGGTCGGCGACGGTTCCTACCTCATGCTCTCGGACGCCATCGCTACCTCGATCGCCGAGGATGCCAAGCTGATCGTGGTGCTGGTGGACAACCGAGGCTATGCCTCGATCGGTGGCCTTTCTCGCTCGCTGGGGACCGAGGGCTTCGGCACCACCCTGCCTCCCATCGACCTAGCCGCCCATGCCGCCAGCCTCGGCGCGGTGGTGCTCCGGGCCAAGACCGCCGACGAGCTGCGGACGGCGCTGGAGGAGGCCAAGGGTTGTCGGCGAACGGCCGTCGTCCACGTGGAGACCGATCCCCTGGTCCAGGTGCCGGCCTACGAGAGCTGGTGGGAGGTGCCGGTCGCCGAGGTGGCGGAGGTGGGCGCCGTGCAGGCGGCTCGCCGTGCGTACGAGGATGCCGTTCGCACCCGCCGCTAAGCCGGTCACCCCCGGCTCCGCAGGTTGGGGCTATGTCGGGTTCGAGGTCGTCTGCCTGCGTCGCGGGGAACAGTTGGAGCGTGCCACCGAGCGCTGTGAGCACTGCCTGGTCGCCATCGGCGGCCAGCTGCGCATCAACGGCTGGACCCTCGGCAAGCGCCAGACCCCCTTCGAGGGACCTCCTGAGGCGGCGTACTTCCCCCCTCGCTCCCGCTGGCAGCTTGAGGCCCTGACCAACGTGGAGGTGGCCATCTGCAGCGCGCCCGCCGAGGTGGGCAGCGAGGCCCGCCCCCTGCGTGAGCCGTCCCTGGTCGAGCGTGGCCAGGGGTCGACCTTCCGCCGCATCTACAACATCCTCATGGAGGACCAGCCGGCGGAGCATCTCCTGGTCACCGAGGTGCTGACGCCCGGCGGCAATTGGTCGAGCTATCCCCCTCACAAGCACGACACCGAAGACCTCCCCCACGAGACCTACCTCGAAGAGACCTACTACTATCGGATGGCCCGGCCCGAGGGGTTCGCGATCCAACGCATCTACACCGACGATGGCTCCCTAGACGAGACGCTCACCGTCCGCGATCGCTCGGTGGTACTGGTCCCCCGAGGCTACCATCCGGTGGTGGCTGCGGCCGGCTACGACCTCTACTACCTCAACGTGATGGCCGGACCGGTTCGGCGCTGGCTGATCAGGGTCGATCCCGCCCATCAATGGCTGAGCTGAGCCCCTTCGCGCTCCGTACCCCGGGATCTGGCCAAGAGTTGCTGGCGAGCCTGAGCCGCATACGGCGCCAACGGCCGGCGCAAGTCGCCGCCGCGCTTCGGGAACGTCGTCGACGGCCGCTCCTGAGCGAGCACGGGACGCTCTTCCTGATCGCCGCTGACCACCCTGCCCGGGGCGTCCTGAAGGCTGGCTCCAAGGCGGATGCCATGGCCGACCGAGGCGAGTTTCTGCGGCGGCTCATCGTGGCGCTCAAGCGGCCAGGCGTCGACGGGCTTCTCGCCACCCCCGACGTGGTCGAGGACCTTGCCCTGCTCGGTGTCCTCCACGACAAGGTCGTCTTCGGGAGCATGAACCGGGGCGGCCTCAACGGGAGCGTCTTCGAGCTCGATGATCGCTTCACCGCCTACACCGCGCAGGGGATCGTCGAAGCCGGGCTGGATGGCGGCAAGATGATGGTGAGGATCCACGACCAGGACCCTGGCACCCTGCGCACCTTGACCAGCTGCGCCCAGGCGATCAATGAGCTGGCCCGGCTCCAGATCCCGGCTATGGTGGAGGTCCTCGCGGCGCCTCATCCTGGCCTCGATCCCACCACGGCCCTGATGCGGGCAGTGGCGATCGTAAGCGGCCTGGGTCAGACCTCGGCCTGGACCTGGCTCAAGCTCCCGGTGGTGGAGGACATGGAGCGCCTCCTCACCGCCACCTCCCTCCCGACCGTGCTGCTCGGCGGCGACCCGGGTCCGGCGGCGGGTAGCACCTATCGACGATGGGCCGAGGCGATGCGGCTACCGCAGGTGATGGGCCTCGTGGCTGGCCGTGCCCTCCTCTACCCCGAGCACGACGACGTCGAGCGGGCGGTCGACGAGGCAGCGAGCATCATCGAGCGAGGCAAACGGAGATGAGGATCAGCGTTCTCGGAGCGGGCCGGATCGGTGTCAGGCGAGCGGAGCTACTGGCGGCCATGCCGGAGGTGCACGAGGTCGTCCTCGGCAACCGCTCCCTGGCACGAGCCGAGGCGGTGGCCGAGCGGGTTCCCAAGGTCCGTGCGCTCACGTTGGAGGCTGCCTTGGCGGAGCCGGTCGATGCCGCCGTGGTCTGCCTCGCCTCAAGCGAGCACCTCCCCGCCCTCCGTCGGTTGCTCCCCCGTGGGCTGCCCGTGTTGTGCGAGAAGCCGCTCGGGATGACGCTGGCCGAGACGGAGGAGGCGATCGCGTTGGCCGAGCAGGGACGTGGTGTCCAGGTGGGGTTTCAACGTCGCTTCGACCCCGGCTACCGAGCCGCACGTGAGCTGGTCGGCGCAGGGCGGCTGGGGACCCTCTACTCGATCAGCATGGTCTCGCTCGACCACGAGCTCACCCCTGAGGGCTTCATCCCCTCAAGCGGCGGTATCTTCCGAGACCTGCTCATCCACGACTTCGATGTCGCTCGTTGGCTGACCGGCCACGAGATCACGACCGTGACCGCCTACACGACCGTGCGGGTGGACGAGCGCTTCCGGCGCCATCACGATGCCGACACGGCGTTGGTGTTGGGGGTGATGGAGGATGGCCTCCCGTTGGTGATCCGTGCCTCTCGGCACGACCCAGTCGGCCACGATGTGCGCATGGAGGTGCTCGGCTCCCGGGACAGCGTCGCGGTGGGGTGGTCGAGCAAGACGCCAGTCCGATCACTCGACCCCGATGGCGCTCGACCGGACCATCCGTACACCAGCTTCCTGGAGCGCTTCGATGCTGCCTTTCGCGCCGAGACCGAGGCCTTCGTCCGGTTCGCCCAGGGCGAAGACGCCAACCCTTGCCCACCCGAGTCCTCGCTGAGGGCCTTGCAGGTCGCCCTCGCGTGCGAGCGTTCGGTGGCCTCGGGAGGCCCGGTCAAAGTCGCCACCGTTGGGGATCGCTCGGCTCCCTCCTGAGGCCACAGGAGGCCTTGCTCAGCGAGGGAAGACGACCACGCACTTCCCCATCTCTCGATCGCGCAACCGCTCCAAGCAGGCCACGGCGTCATCGAGCTCGACCTGGGTGGTGACGATCTGTCCCATGTTCAGGGCCCCCGCGGCCATCAGTCGGATCACGTTCCCGAACGCCCCAAAGCCGGCATGGCCCAGGGAGCCCCGCAAACCGGCTCCAGATCGCACGAGATTCGCCGGCAAGAGGTTGGCCCGATGCGGCCCGAGCCCGATCAGCACCACCTGGCCGCAGGGCGCGAGCGCCCGGGTGATCGGGTCGAGCACCCCCGGGGCTGCGCTCGCCTCCACCCACATGTCGAATCCTCGGCCGCGGGTCTCCTCCCTAGCCATCGCCACCATCCCCTCGCCCCCGAGCTCGGTCGCGTCGTAGGCCTCGTCGGCTCCCATGGCCAGCGCCAGCTCACGTCTGACCCGGGCCGGCTCGAAGACCACCACCCGTCCGGCGCCCGCTGCCCTGCCCAGGGCAACCGCCGCCAGCCCGATCGGTCCGGCCCCGACCACCCCGAGCGTCGCCCCCGGCCGCCACTGGGCCTGTACGAACATCCCCAGGTAGGCCACGCTGGTTGGCTCCACCAGGGCCCCGCACAAGAACCCCTGATCCCGCCCAAAGCGATCGATAATGCCGTCGATCGGCCAACAGTATTTGGCCTTGGTCGCCACCAGCTCGGCGTGGGCGCCATTGAAGGTGAACCCGAGTTCCTCGAGTCGCTCGCAGTGGTTGAACAACCCGGCTCGGCAGGGATAGCAAGACCCACACCAAGCGATCTCCTCGGCGCATACCGCATCGCCAGGCCGCAGGTCGGTGACTGCAGAGCCTACCGCTGCGACCACCCCCGAGAACTCGTGCCCGGTCACCACGGGGGCCGCGACAAGGCCAGGATAGACCATGTACCCATCTGCATCCCGCTCGTACATATGCACATCGGATCCGCAGATGCCACAAGCCAGAACCCTGATCAACACCTCATCAGCCTGGATCTTTGGCTCCGCCACGTCGACGATCGAGAATCGAGGATGCCGCCAGGCCAGGTTGCCGTTGGGAGCCACCTGTCGCGCACTCGTGGGGGTGAAGCCCTCGCGCGGTGCCCATTCGCCCTCGAGCAACATCGCTCTCATTACCCCTCTCCTGAAACCTCCACGTAGCGATGACGGAACTCGACAATATGCTCGCGTAAGAGTTGAGCGGCGAGCTCGCTCGCCTGAGCCTCGGCCGCGGCGAGGATGGCTTCGTGCTGATCGGCCTCCCGATGATAGCTGGCTGCTTGCAACCAGGTCCGCACCGCCATCACCCGGAGTTGGTCTTGGAGACGATGCAGGAAGCCCACGATACGTGAGTTACCGCACGGCTTGATCAGCTCGACATGGTAGAGCCGGTTCAGTCGAGAGAGTGTGGAGAGCTCACCATCGTCGATGGCTTGACGCGCATCTGAAAGGATGCGGCGAAGAAGGGCGTGGTGCTCTTCGGTCATGTGCGGAATGGCAGCCTTGAGGGCATGGGGCTCAAGCACCTCACGGATCTCGTAGATCTCGCGAGCATCATCGGCGGTGAAGTGCTTGACACGCCACCCGCGAAAGGCCAAACTCTCGACAAGGCCTGCCTGCGCGAGCGCGAGCAGCGCTTCGCGAACCGGTGTCTTCGAGACGCCGTAACGCTCGCTCAGCTCAGCTTCGATGAGCGTCTCTCGAGGGAGAAGTCGCTGGGTGAGGATATCCTCCTTGATCAGCTCATAGGTGCGGCGGGCAAGCGGGACGCTCCCCGTCCCTGCCCCTGGCGTCCTTCTCGTCGTCCTTGCCACCATCCCTCCTTCAACCCAGCCTCGCTCCCTGCCCTCGCCATGCTCCTACGATGGCTGCCACCTCATGGCGATCAGCCTCCTCGAGGAGGCTCAGCGGTGGCCGCACGGTTCGATTCACGATGCCCAGCTGTGCCAGCGCCTCCTTGACTACGGGCACGTTGTTTGCGGATCGATCGCGGGCACGTAACTCCTCGAAGGGCCACACCATCTGCCAGGTGCGCATGGCACCGACCATATCGCCGGCCCGCAGTTGCTCCTGCATGGACAGAGAGAGTTGTGGAGCCACCATCACGAGACCGGACGTGAACCCACGTGCCCCGGCAACAGCGAAAAAGGGCGCCCACAGCTCGGCAAGGCCGCACAGCCAAACCAAGCGCCTGCCACCTTCCCCCTGCACCATCTGCGCAAACCGTACGGGATCGGCAACAGCGTACTTGATGCCGACCAGGTTAGGACAACGATCGGCCAACCTGGCGATCATGGCGGGCTGCACATGTGGGTCACGCACGTAGAGAAGAACTCCCAATCGTGGAACAGCCCGACAGACGGTCTCATGGTAGGCGATCCAGCCCGCTTGCGACTGGTGAGGATGCACCGGCTGGTGCACCATCACCGCGTCCGCCCCCGCGCTCTCCGCTGCCTTGGCTTGCTCGATGGCTGTGGCGACATCCAGCCCCACTCCAGCGATCACCACAGCTCTCTGCTTCGCAGCCTGGGCCGCGCCAGCCACCACGCGTGTCGCCTCCTCTGCCGTGAGCGAATAGAACTCGCTCGTGTTGCCGTTGACGGTGATCGCCCTGACACCGTTCTCGACCAGGCGCTTCACGAGCCGAGCATGGTCGTCGAGATCGAGAGAGCCGTCCTCACGAAGAGGGGTCACCGCTACTGCCACCACGCCCTCGAGCGCCTCGAATAGCTTGCTTTGGGACATATGCGACTCCTCGCTCAGCGAGCGGGTTGGGCTCTGAGGCCAAGATCTCGGTGGTCGTGGGCGGTGCAGCCGGGCCGATCGTGCTGCGCGGGCTGGTGAGGCGCCGGATGGGTCCCGTATAGCGCCGACCAAGGAAGGCCTGGCTGCTGGCGCCGGCCCCTCGAGCCGGGGAACCTCGTGGGGCATCGCGGAACGATGTCCTGGGGCTCGGCGACCTCTCGGGCACAACCTCCCAGGGCGAGCAGGACATCTCCCCATCCCGGCAGCCTCTTGCGGCCTTTCCAGATGGGCACGATCGAGCCGGTTGCTCTGATCGCCCGTGCACAGAAGGCTGCCCCCCGCCAAGTGGAAAGGTGCATGGTGTCGCTCAGCGACGGTGCTATGTGGAGCAGACCCTCTGGCATTGCAACCATTCGGAGCCCTACCTCACGAACGACCCGAGGAGTGTCTTGACCCAGCCTCCACCGCCGCCACCAACCCAAGCCGTTCTGGAGGCATGGCGAGGTTGCGATGGGAATCGTCCGCGGATGAGCTCCGAATGAGGAGGTGGCAGGGCCTTGAGCAGCAGCGAGCCCGGCCTCGCAGGGGTGCTCGGCTCAGCGACGGTCGCCAGGCCCGTCCCCTTCAGGCAAAAGCACGCGTGCCTGTGTCGGCTAGCGCGAACGTTCATTGGTCGTCTCCTTGTTCCACGAACCATGGCTGGCGACACCCCCTTGTGCTCGGGATGACCGTGAGCATCAGGGTGGGCCTTCGGCAAGGAACCCCGTAGGCGCCTCTGGTTGCCACTGATAAGCAGCCCGTCGATCACTACATCCACCTCGGGCACTGGCTCCCGACGATGGCTGGCTTGCCATCGACGACGAGCACCTCCACGACCGCCGGCGGCCAGAGATCCCGGCCTGGCTGGCCAGGTGGAGATGGTTCGGGCATCGCTCGGCCTCCATCTGGTGCCCGGCGGCCCCGGGGCCACGTCAGTCCCGCTCCCTGCCTTGAGGACATGGTCATCGCTAACCGAAGGCTCGAGGCCCTTCTCGGTTCATCCTTGGACAGATCAGGCAGGTCGCTGGGCATTGCTCAGCGGCATGCGACCTTTGCCTCTGAGGGTCTGTCCCTCACCGGACTCGCCCCAACGTCCCTGCGGGTGGCCCTCACGCTTTCCACCTTGAGATCCCCTTGCCCCCAACATGACCGACGCCTGTAGGGAAGACATTGTAAGATCGCTTAAGATATATTTTTCCATATTTTCCCGGCATTCTGTGCCGGGCTGGGGGAATCCACAGCTCGCTTCCCCTTGTCGGGGTGCCGCATTGGGAGACTAGGTCCATCGGCCCAGGGGGTAGGCCCCAAGGTAGTCGAACCCCGAGCCCATGGACCTCCCCGGGGCCGCTGGCGCGATTCGGGCGATGCGGGCTCCAGGGGGTAACGACAGCTGACGTGTCCACGCACTCACCATTCACTGCCGTCAACTCGAAGCAGTGGGCCGCCAGCAAGGCATCCCTCCCATCACCGCCTCCCGCTGCTTCTCGTCGGGCACGCTTCCCGTCCCGGCCCGGCGAGTCGGTCACCTGATCCCCGGGGACGCCCCGGCGTGACCGCCCGCTCGCGTGCCCTCTGCCGATCAACGCTCCGATCTGGACCGGCAAGTGGCGGGTGGTGCCGCTTGGGCGGCCCAGGAGGGGCTCGCCGTCGGGCGCCTTCTGACCGAGGTTGGCTCGGCGCTGAACGGAACGCGTCGGAGGTTCCTGGC
>Ga0070737_10003460_pt1 | contig 17020 bp, 14 predicted proteins | sample Coa_R1_10_FD_66438 | JGI IMG/M metagenome (GOLD analysis project Ga0070737, IMG submission 66438) | Surface soil microbial communities from Centralia Pennsylvania, which are recovering from an underground coalmine fire - Coalmine... | ecosystem: Environmental > Terrestrial > Soil > Unclassified...
CGCATGAACTCGCGCTTGGCAGGTTCGATAACGAACATCCGATAGACCACGTTGACATAGTAGGCAATCGAGATCACGCTGTTGATCAATCCCAGGATCACCAGGAAGGTTAGCGTCGAACCCTGGCCCCAGGCAGCCCAGAAGATAAACAGCTTGCTCCAAAAGCCAGCCATCGGCGGAATGCCTGCCAGCGCCAGCAGACACAGCGCCATCCCGCCAGCGATCAGCGGGTTGCTTCGCCCGAAGCCGTCGAAGTCGCGAATGTTCTCGCGTCCGGTGGCGTCGCCAAGCGCAACGATACCAGCAAATACGCCAATGTTCGTCACCACATAGACGAACAGGAACGCCAGCATTGCCTCGTCGCCAAGCGCCGTGTTATGGATGATCAGCGTCGCGAAGCCCACCAGCAGATAGCCTGCCTGGCCGATGCTGCTATAGGCCATCATGCGCTTGATGTTGGATTGCAGCAGCGCCACCACGTTGCCAAGCGTCATCGTCAGCGCCGCGACAATCGCCACCATCACCCACAGATAGGTACTGCTCTCAGCGGCCAATCCGCCAAAGACGAAGACCCGCAACAGCGCCGCGAAGCCCGCTGCTTTCGAGCCAACCGAGAAGAACAGCGTGGAGGGCGTTGGTGAGCCTTCGTAAATATCGGGTGCCCACATATGGAACGGCACAGCCGAAATCTTGAAGCCGAAGCCCGCGAAGATGAACACATCGCCCGCCAGCAACAACAGGTTATTGCTCTGCAACATGCCCTTCGTCGCCTGGGCAATCTCGATCAGGTCGGTCGTGCCGGTCGCGCCGTACACCAGCGCCATACCATACAGCAGGATAGCCGACGACATCGCCCCCAGCAGCACATACTTCACCGCCGACTCGGCGGAGCGGCCATCTTTGCGCGAGAGGCCCGCCAGGATGTAGAGCGGGATGCTGGTGAGCTCCAGCGAGATGTAGACCGAGATCAACTCGCCTGTGCTGGCCATCAGCATCATGCCCGACAATGACATCAGGATGATGCTGTAGTATTCGCCTGGCGTCGCCCGCAGATACTTCTCGACGTACTGGTACGAGACGAGGATCACCCCGAAGCCAATCGCCAGGAAGAGCAGCTTGAAGAAGATAGCGAAGTTGTCCACCACCAGCATGCCATAGAACGCTGAGCGCGGATGCCCGCCAAAGGCATTGAACACCAGCGTGAAGGTGAGCGCCGTTGGCACGACCAGCCCGATGAGCGCCGTTAGCCAGACGGGCGCCTTGTGGCGCGTGACAAGATCAAGCCCAAGCACGACGAAGCTGAGCAACACCATGCTCAACTCCGGCGAGAGCATCCAGATCTGCGTTGGGCCAATCGTTGACGATGGCATCTTACCCTCCTATCACCGGGGTCATATGGTGAATCATCTGGCTCAACGTCGGCGCAAGCAGATTCAACATCGGCGTTGGGAAGATGCCCACGAAGATGATCACCACTGCCAGCGCCACCAATGGGAACGCCTCGCGTGCGTTTGCGTCGGTCAGCCAGCTCCACTTCATGTTCAGCGGCCCATAGAACGACCGGCGCAACATCCACAGCAGGTAGCCCGCCGTCAGCACCACACCAAACACCGAGAGAATCGTTACTACCGGCAGGGTGGCGAACGAGCCGGTAAACGTCAGATACTCCGCGACGAAGCCGCTCATGCCGGGCAGCCCCAGCGCGGCGAAACAGGCGACCGAGTAGAGCAACATCAGCGTTGGCATACGCTTCCCGATGCCACCAAATACATCAATATCGCGCGTGTGCGCCTTCTCATAGAGCACGCCCACCGAGAAGAACAGCATGCCGGTGATCGTCCCGTGGGTAAACATCTGTAGCGTCGCGCCGGTCAGCGCCGCCTGCCGGAAGGCCAGATTCAGCGAGCCTGCCGCCGAGGCAGCCGCCACCCCCAGCAACACATAACCCATGTGGCTTACGCTGGAATAGGCGATCATCTTCTTCATGTCTTGCTGCGCCATCGAGGCCAGCGCGCCCCACAGCACGTTGATCGCCGCGAAGATGCCCAACACAGGCGCAAACTCCATAGCGCCATGAGGGACGAATCCCAGGCAGATACGAATCAACCCATACGCGCCCATCTTCAGCAGCACGCCCGCCAGCAACACGCTCACTGCCGTCGGCGCCTCAGTATGGGCGTCGGGCAGCCAGGTATGCACCGGCCACATCGGAATCTTCACTGCGAAGCCGCTGAAGAGCAGCAGGAATGTCACCAGCCCCAGCGAAACAGTCGTTCCAAAGAAGGGCAACGCACCCGTCAGATTGAGGCCGTTCTGCGCGAAGTGCTGGAAGCTGGCGTCACGTCCACCCTCCTCGAAGTAGATCAGGAAGATGCCCGCCAGCGTGAATGCCGAACCAACCAAGGTATAGATCAAGAACTTCCATGCCGCGTATTCACGCCGCGCCCCCCCCCAGATGGCGATCAGCAGGAACATCGGGATCAGCTCGATCTCCCAGAACAGGAAGAACAGGAAGAGATCGAACGCCGCGAAGACACCAGCCACGCCGGTCTCCAGGATCAGCAGCATCGCCATATACAGCTTGACGCGCTTCTCGATATGCCACGAGCCGATCACCGCAAGGAAGGTCAACAGCGCGTTAAGGATCAGCATTGGGATACTCAGGCCATCCGCGCCGAGGGCGTAATTGACCTTGAAGTGGAACGAGTTGATGGCCACATCAATCCAGGTGGCGTTGATGTACCACTGCGGATCCATCACCGTGCCGAAGTTGGGCGAGCTATCGCCAAGCAAGCCGAAGTAGAGCCACATGCTGGCCAGAAAGACCGCCAGCGAGAAGCCCCCCGCAATCCACTTCGCTGCACGGGCGGGCGACGCCAGCACGATCACGCCTGCCAGCGCGGGAACGAAGACAATCAGTGTCAGCAACATACCAGTTCTCTCCCTTCTCCGCTTAGAGCTTCAACACGCCAACTGCGAAGAAGAGCAGCAGGAGGATGATCAACGCGCCGCCAAAGATTGCGGCCCCGTAGCCTTGTGTATTGCCCGATTCCGTGCGGCGGGTGGCAGCGCCCAGGCCGCGCACCGCCATCCCCGAACCGTTCACAATGCCGTCAATGATATAGCGGTCGAAGAGAACGGTCAGATGAGCCAACCCCAGCACGACATATTTGATGATGAGCCGGTAGAGGTCGTCCATGTAATACTTGTGCATCAGCAGAGCATGGATGCCCTTGCCGATGGGGTTGCCGGTGAACACCTTCGCCGGAAGCGCCTGTACGCCATACATCAGCCACGCCAGCGCGATGCCCGCCAGCGCCACTACAATGCCAATCAGCGTCAACTTATCGCTAAAGGCGCTGTTGATATAGTCAGAGATATTGACTGCTGGCGTAGCGCCTTTCGTCAGGAAGTTCGCGAAGCTGCTCCAGTAGCCTGCCAGCGCGGCAGGGAAGGCCAAAATCACCAGCGGCAGCCACATCACCCAGGAGGGCGGATGCGGATGCGCCTCGCCACGGTAGGCGCGCTCGGCGCCCCAGAAGCCCGCGATCTGCCCATAGCGCCCGCCAAAAGTCAGGAAGTAGGCGCGGAACATATAGAACGCCGTCAGGAAAGCTGTGACGATGGTCAGCCCGTACAGCGTATAATTGCCGCCGTGCGTTGTCCCGTAGTCAAACGCCTGCCCAATGATGGGGTCTTTGCTGAAGAAGCCTGCAAAGAACGGGAAGCCGGAGATCGAAAGCGTCGCCACCAGGAAGGTGGCCGCCGTGATTGGGATATACCTTGCCAGCCCACCCATCTTCCGCATATCCTGCGTGCCCAGGGCGTGAATGACAGCGCCCGACCCCAGGAAGAGCAGCGCCTTGAAGAAGGCGTGCGTAAACAGGTGAAAGATACCCAGCGCGTTATTGGGGCCGACCGCCAGCCCAACGAACATATAGCCAAGCTGGCTGATCGTCGAGTACGCCAGCACTTTCTTAATGTCGTTCTGCACGAGCGCGATGGTGGCCGCGAAAAGCGCCGTGAACCCGCCCACATAGCCCACCACTTCGAGCGACTGTGGCCCGGCGGCAAAATGATAGAGCGGGAAGAGCCTCGCCACCAGATAGACACCAGCCGCCACCATCGTCGCCGCGTGAATCAGCGCGCTCACCGGCGTCGGGCCTGCCATCGCGTCGGGCAGCCACACATGCAGCGGGAACTGCGCCGATTTGCCCACCGCGCCGCAGAACACCAGAATCATCGCCGCCGTCAGGGCAACCTGATTGACATGCGTATAGGTTGCGGCGGAGTTGAGCGCGCCGAAGTCAAATGTGCCGGTGGAGAAGAACAGAATCAGAATGCCGATCATGAAACCGAAGTCGCCCAGGCGTGTCGTGAGGAACGCTTTGAGCGCGGCTGCCGGTGGATAGGGCAAATCCAGGTCTGAGCCGGGCGGCTCCGGCGCCGCATCGAACCAGAAGCCAACCAGCAGATAGGACGAAAGCCCCACCAGTTCCCAGCCGATGAACAGCACCAGGAAGTTTGCCCCCAGCACCAGGATCAGCATCGCGACAGTGAAGAGCGCCAACTCGATAAAGAAGCGCGAGTAGCCCGGATCACCCTCCATGTAGCCAATCGAATAGAGGTGAACGAGCATCGAGACGCCTGTTACCACCACCAGCATCACCGCCGTCAACTGGTCTACACGGAAGGCGATGGTGTAATCAAGATTGCCAAACCTGAACCAGTCGAACAGGAAGATGTACTGCCCATGCTGGATGAGGTTGTTATCTTTCGTCGTGAGGAACTCGACGAGAACGCCCACCGCGACGAAGAAGGCCAGAACCATCGCGACGACGCCAATCACGCTACCCGCCATCGCCCAGAACGGCGTTGCGCCGCCGTTTTCACTGTGGCCGCCGCTATGGCTGGCGCCGTGTGTATCTTCACCCTGCGCGGAGACGGCAGGGCTGGCATGTGCGTCGGTGGCCGAGGCGTCGTGGTCATGCCCTGCAGAATGGCCTGCGCCTGCCGTCTCGCCACTGGCGCGTCTGCGCGCCAGCATTTCGAGCGGGCGTGTCCCGAAGAAGATCAGGATCATCGCCGCAAGGGGCAACGCCGGTATCACCCAGGCGTAACTTACGAAGTCCATATGTGGCTCCTGTTGCTCTGCGAATGGGGCGCCTACCAGCGCATCAAATTGATCTCGCCGATGTCAATGGTAGACCGGCGGCGATAGATAGCAATGATCATCGCCAGCGCGACGGCTGCCTCGGCTGCAGCGACCGTGATGATGAAAATCGCGAAGATCTGGCCGGTCAGCCGCTCGCCATGCGTATGCCCCATGAAAGCGGAAGAATAACCCACGAGCGTAATATTGACGGCGTTCAGCATGATCTCGATGCTCATGAGGATCGCGACTGCGTTGCGCTTGCTGAGCGCGCCAAAGAGGCCGATGCAGAAGAGGATAGCCCCCAGGACAAGAAAGGAGTTGAGCGTTACCATCGTCTGTCAGTCCTCCCGGCCAATCACAATCGCCCCGATGATCGCCACCAGCAGCACGACCGACGCAATCTCAAAGGGCAGGACGTAGCTATACACAAAGGGGCTGTAGAGCAGTTGCCCCAGGCGAGTCACCGTGCCGCTGTCGGCTCCGAGTGTCGCCAGATGTACCGGGGCAAAGGCCGAAGCGACAGCCATCGCGCTGTTGCCAACGGCGTACACCAGCCCAAAGCCCAGCAGGACACAAATGATCAATGCCAGCCACCATTGCTTCGCAAAAGGATTGGAGGATTGCGATTGGGCGTTTCGCGTCAGCATGATGGCGAACAGCACAAGAATTGTCACTGCGCCTGCGTAAATCAACACCTGCACAATGGCGATGAACTCGGCGTTCAGCAAAACATATGCGCCCGCCGCCGCGCCAAACATCACCGCCAGGAAAAGCGCCGAATGGACAATGTTGCGCAGCAAAACGACGGCCAGCGCCGAGCCGACCAGGACAATCGCAATAAGATAAAATGCGATGGTTGGAATATCGAGGGACATACAGCGCCTTTCTGCTCAGTGGCGAACCGTTGCGGCCGCCGCAGGGGCCTTTCACCTGGCGCCCACCACCCCAAACCCACATATCGTCTGGCGTGTATCGTGTCGCTCTACGCATGGCCCCTTCCAGCGCGCCATCTCTGATTGTATCATTCCAGTCAATTGCGGGGCACATCGCTGGCGCAATCAGGCTAGCCAAGCGCTGGCCGAACGCCGATAGGGCATACGGGAAGCAGAGCGACCTGAGGCTTCTATAGTGTGTGACGGGCGCTAGGGGATACCCGCCACGCCAGCGGACGGGTATCCTACCCACAGCGGCGTCTTTTGATCGGCGTTGTTTAGCAGGGAAGAAGTCAAAGTCGTGCTGGCATTGTTGACATGCAAAATCCTCCATCTCTGTAGAGAGATGGAGGACAAGGATACACCCGGTTCTGCGCCAACATTAGCGACATGAAGGATCGAGACGCGCCAGGCGTTGGACAAGCTCAGGCGCCGACATATACAGCAATGTTTGAGGAATGACAATGGGCGATGGCCCCCAAGGTCTGAGCCACAGCATGTATTTATGAGTCGCGCAGCGAAAAGTCACCCTCGGCAAGGCGTCGCCCCTCCTGGTTCTCGCAGTGCGCGCTAACACCAAGCGTCTCGCCATCGAGCGTGGTGAGTTCCGCCGTCGCGGTGAGGGTATCGTCGGTGAGAGCAGGTTCGATGAAGCGCACGACGGCGCTGGAGAAGCGGGCAAACTGTGGACGCAGAGCATGGCGCGCCGCGCTGGAGGCCAGCAGCGCGGCAAGCATCGCATCGGGAGCGATCTGGCGCATCTGGCGCGCGGTGTTGCCCGGCTCCTCGGAATCTGTCTGCGCGTCAAGCTGATCGTCGCCCATCACCAGGAGGAAGAGCGCGAGGTCGGCCTCGGAGATTGTTTTTGTGATTGTGGCTTTCGCGCCCACCTGGCGCGTCGGACGCTCGTCCACCGCCTACCCTCGCAGTTCACACCCATGTCTGTCACGTATGCCTATGCTATCATCCCAAACGGCTCTTAAATACCCCGTCGGACGCCGCAAGTATAACACGACACATCACACGCGGCAAGCGCATAGGCGAAATGGGCAGCGTACTCTCTCAAAAGAGAACAATGTTGCAAAACGTCTGCAAGATTAACGTATCCTTCTCACTATGATAATTCTGCAACAGCGTTGCAAAATTGAGAGCAATAGAGGTAAACCACTAGAATGAAGCCAATACCTACCTCCGTCACCCCTACACCATCCATCGGGCGCATCATACGCGCCGAGGCATTGCGCATGGGGCTGAAGCTGCGCGAACCGTTCGTTACGCCGGTGGGCGCTCTCAGCCAAAAGGATGCGCTGCTCGTCCGGCTGACCACTGCGGATGGCGCCGTCGGCTATGGCGAGTCCGGCGCGCTTCCCACGCCCTCCTATAGCCCCGAATACATCGAGACCGCCTGGGATGCTCTCACCCGCTTTCTGCTGTCTGCGCTCGTTGGCCAAACCTACAGCTCCACAGACGACGTGACGACCACCTGGGCATGGATGCGCGGCCACCACTTCGCCAAGGTCGCGCCTGAGGCGGCGTGCTGGCATATCCTGGCGCAGCGCGCAGACCAGCCCTTGCGCGCGCTCTGGGGCGGCTCACGCCAGCGCATCGAGATCGGCGCCGTGCTGGGAATAGCGCCGACGATAGAGGAGATGCTTGATAGCGTAGAGAAGGCATTGGCGCAGGGCTATCGCCGCCTGAAGCTCAAGATCGCGCCGGGGCGAGATGTCGCGCCGATTGCGGCAATTCGCCAGCGATTCGGCGACATCACCCTGATGGCCGACGCCAACTCCACCTATAGGCTGACCGACCTACCCATCCTACGCCAGCTTGACGACTACAACCTGCTGATGATCGAGCAGCCACTCGGCGCAGACGACATCATTGATCATGCACTGCTGCAGGCGCAGATCAAGACACCGATCTGCCTGGACGAGAGCATCCTCACGCTCGACGACGCGCGCCACGCCATCGCGCTGGGCGCCTGCCGCATCATCAACGTCAAGCCGCCGCGCGTGGGGGGCTTTGGGACGGCCTTGCGCATCGCGGAATACGCCCACGCTCAGGGCATCGGCGTCTGGTGCGGCGGCATGTTCGAGACCGGGATCGGCAAGGCGTTCAACGCGCAGCTCTGCGCCGCCCCCGCATTCACCTTCCCCGCCGACAACGCCGGTTCACACAGCTACTACGACCATGATTTGCTCATGCCAGACGATCCCATTCGCATAGACGCCGACTCGCACATCACACTGCCCGACGCGCCCGGCCTGGGCTGGCGCATTGACGAAGACGCCATTGAGCGGCTCACAACGCAACGCGCTGTCTTCGAGGGGTGAACCCGTGCTACAATCCGCATGACGCCCGTTGTCTGCCGCCACTTCACGTAGCGCCGCGCTCCTGGGCGGCGAGTCCCTGCTATACCGGACATATTGCGATGTACGTGATGTCGTATCCAATGTTCATAAGAGAGGATCACATCCTAATGCCAACACGCGCCGAAATCATTGACATCCTGACCACCAACCGTGAGAAGCTGCTGGCGCGCTACCGCTCGTTCACGCCAGAGGAGCTTGAGCGCGTCTGCACGCAGAGCGAGGCGCCCGACGGCTCACCATGGAACGCGAAAGATCACCTCTCGCACCTGGCGAACGTCGAACGCGCCTTCGTGTGGATGATCAACCGCGCGCTGGCCGGGCATCCCGATCCCACTGGCTTCAAGCGACTCGGTGAGCGCCCCGCCATCCTCAGCTACATTCACAACCGCAACCAGAAGGTGATGGCCGAACACCACCACGACGACCTGGAAACGCTGCTGGCCGATCTTGCCGCCGCCCGCAGCGAAACGCTGAAGCTGCTGGACTCGCTGGCCGATGAGCAACTGGCGACGCCTGTCCCCGGCGATCAGTGGACGGATGGCACGGTTGGCGGACTCTTCACCGTCCCTGGCGGCCACGACGCGATGCACCTCAACTGGGTAGAAGAAGGCTTGCGCAAGCCAGTCGCATAACATAAAGAGATCAAATACCCCTTGACAAATACCTCCCTCGCTGGTACACTTGTCAATAATCATTGAGTGAGCGTTCAACCAATCAGGAAGCGGTATGGCCCAACCGGAGACAAGACCTGAATCCAGAGATGAGCGGCGCACGCCGACCAGCCGCGAACAACAGGCCGAGCAGCGGCGCAACCAGCTCATAGACATCGCGCTTGATCTGTTTTCCGAGAAAGGAGTGGATGGCGCAACCATCAAAGAGATCGCCGCGCAGGCCGATGTGGCGCAGGGCCTCGTCTACCACTATTTCGACAGCAAAGAGGCCCTGCTGCTGGCCGTGATCGAACGGCATGGCCCCTTTGCGCCGTTGCGCGTGTTGCTCGCGCAGGCGTTTTCTCAGCCCATACATGAGGGGCTTCACACACTGGCGCATGGTGTCTATCGCATTATGAGCGAGCGCAAAAAGCTCCTGCGAATCGTGCTGCACGAGGCGATGCTGCGACCGGAGATGCGCCAAATCCTGCTCGGCGTGCGCGCGCAATTGATGACGACTGTCGGCGCGTATCTCGATACGCGCATCGCCCAGGGCGAGCTACGCTCGCACAATACCGAGGTGACGATGCACACCTTAGCAGTGACCATCGGTTCGCTCGTGCTCGCCGGATTCCCACCCGATCCCTTTCTTGACGACTTGGTAGACACGCTGCTCAACGGCATAAGCGCCGTGCCTACTCACGGCGTACAGCCAGATGACACACAGACAAAGACAAACGCCTGAGAAGAACGCCAGCATCTTTTTTTTAACGTTTTGGCTGAGTGACTATTCACTCAATTTGTACAGGGAGGATAATCCATGACAACCCCTGAAACGCAATCCATCCAGGCGGCCTCAGCCAACACAGCCGCCGCAGCGCGAGACACAGCCAACGCGCCGATCAGCCTGAGGCATGTCGTGAAAGTCTTTGGCAGGGCGCGCGCGCTCGACGATGTGAGCTTCGACGTGGCGACTGGCGAGACCTTTGGCCTGATCGGCCCCAACGGTTCCGGCAAGACAACACTGATTCGCACCCTCTTGGGTTTGACGAAGCCCACCAGCGGACAGGTACGTGTGCTTGGCCGCGCCATGCCCGATCACCGAGTGGCGCGCTCCATCGGCTACATGACGCAATCGAGCGCGCTTTACAACGAACTGAGCGTGCGTGAGAACGTTAGATTTTTCGCCTCGCTCTATGGGCTGAGCGGTCAGCGCCTGCACAACCGCATTGACGAAACGCTGGCGCTGGTTGACCTGACCGAACGCGCGCACTCGCCCGTGCAGACGCTCAGTGGCGGCATGCGACAGCGCGTCTCGCTGGCCTGTGCGCTCACCCATCAGCCGCGCCTGGTCTTCCTCGATGAGCCGACGGTCGGTATTGACCCTGAGCTGCGCCTGTTCTTCTGGGACTACTTCGCCAAACTAAACGCGCAGGGCGTGACGATCATCGTCTCAACCCATCACCTCGACGAGGCGAAACGCTGCCATCGGCTGGCGCTGCTGCGCTTCGGCAAGCTGCTCGCCGTGGATACACCCGACGACCTGCTGCGTCGTTCTGGCGCCGAGGATTTCGACCACGCCTTCCTGTATTACGCCAGCCGCGACGAGCAGGAGCTTCAGGCGCTCCAGGCGCAACAACCGGCGCAATCGGCATAAAGGAGAACGCTCATGGCGACCACCGATACCACTCCCACCACTGAAACAACGCCAGCCGCGCCGTCGGCCACACCCGCCCTATCAAACCCGCCAAAAGCCGCGCGGTTTCAGCCTGTCCGCCGGACACTGGCGCTGGCGCTGCGCATTATCGGCCAGTTCCGGCGCGACCCCCGCACGCTCGCTCTGCTCTTCATTGCGCCGCTGCTGGTGATGACCGTGCTCAAGTTCGCGCTCGACAGCAGCGCGACCAGCCTGACGCTAGCCATCGTCGCGCCAAGCGGCCAGGCGGGCGTCGCGCTCACCGATCAACTATCGAAAGAGTTGAAGGCGCAGGCAGGCGTCACGGTCAAGACCATCTCCGCCGATCAGGTGGATTCCACACTCAAGGCCAACGACGCCGACGGTGTGCTGATCTTCCCCAGCGATTTCTTCGCCCAGGAGGCGCAGGGACAATCGCCAACCGTCACGCTGCGGCTGGAAGGCTCTGACCCCACCGCAGCGCAACACTTGAAACAGGTGGTGGCGCTGCTCGTTGGCTCGCTCGCGGCGCCATCCCCAAACGCGACGGGAGCCAGTCCCGGCCAGCCAACCGGCGCAGGAGCAAACGCGCCACATGCCAACGTCTCGCTCACCACCACCTATCTCTACGGCGGCCCGCAATATACGGCGACCGACGCGCTCGCGCCGCTGCTGATTGGCCTGTTCGCCTTTATCTTCGTCTTCCTGCTGGCCTCGGTCGCCTTTCTGCGCGAACGCTCGCAGGGCACGCTCGAACGCCTGATGGTCTCGCCGCTCAGCCGCACAGAACTGGTAATCGGCTACGTGCTCGGCTTTACCATCTTCGCGTTCCTGCAATCGCTACTGATCCTGCTCTTTGTGATCTATGTGCTGCGCGTGCATTACGCGGGCAACCTCTGGCTGCTCTTCCTGGTGACGCTGACGTTGACGATTGGCGGAGTGAACATGGGTATCTTCGCCTCATCGTTCGCGCGCAACGAGCTTCAGGTGGTGCAGTTCATTCCGCTGTTGCTGGCGCCGCAGATATTGCTGGCGGGCATCTTCTTTCCGGTGAGCACGCTACCCATCGTGCTGAAGCAGATCGCCTACATCCTGCCGCTGACCTATGCCAACTTCGCCTTGCAGGACGTGATGATCAAAGGATTGGGCTTCGGCGACATCTGGCCCGATCTGCTCTTCCTGGTAGGCTTCGCCATCCTGATGATCATTGGCGCCGCCTTCTCGCTCCGGCAGGAAAAGGTGTAGCAAAATCGGCGGGCGCGTGAACGCGCGCCTGGAGGCGCTGTGCGCCACAAAGGCCGCCTACGCGGCCTAATCCTCAAGCGGAAACAAGAGTGACTCTTATCCAGGGGTCACTCTTGCCAAGAAGTGACAACCCCAAACACGTACCTCCGTACCTGGCAGCGCATGTCACCATAATCAAACACACCATCGAGATTGAGAACACCCCAATCGAGTACCGCCGTTCTCCAGAGCGGCCGCACGTCGCATGCCCACAACGTTCTCCGCCATACGCATCCCTCTTCTCCTCTGCTCCACAGCGCCTCGCGCCATATTACGTCATGCTACAATGAAAACCAAACGCATCTCATCACCATAAGCAATCCAGCCAACACAACGGGAGGCCATAGACCTATGCTTACCTCCGGTGGCATGTTCTTCACCTCGCTCTACTTCTATGGCTTGCTGGCGTTGCGCCAGCATTGGCCGAACGCGCCCGCCAGAGATCGCGCTTGCAAATGATCGCTTCGCCTGTCTTATTTCCATTTTTAGTCATAGGGATGCTCCTCATGTATATGGTCTTTCTTGCAAATTCCGAACTGGTTTTTGGCGGGCTGTTTCTAGGCATCCCCTTCCTGCTTATGGGAATGGCAGGAATCACATATATCTATTCCGCGACCGAGCGCTTATGGAAACTCATCCCTTTGCCGAAAGAGGGAAAACAGACGGAGTAAGGTTAGGGGGATCGTGCTTGGGCAAGAAGGCATGTAAGGCAAGATGCGCCTGCGGGCGCGGGGCAGCCAGGGACGGCGGCGGTACTCTTTGGCGCCCGTCGCACGCCGAACACTATCGCTTGCCCCATGCGATTCCCTCTGCCCCGCGCTCTCCAGTCCGCGTAGGCGGACTTCGTGGCGTAGCCCGTAGGCGCGGTTTTAACCGCCCGCCGTTCCCACCGCATGGCCATTCTGGCTGGCCAGCGCCGCCACAGTAGCCACTGCCTTGACCGGCTCAGCCTTCACACTGGCCGCCAGCGCATGCGACGTAGGACGCTCGTCTTCGAGTTCCGTCAGCCCGTCTGGCAGCGGCTCGGTGAAGAGCGCCTCGAACTCCGGCCCTTCGAGCATCTCCTGCTGGATCAGCCGCTCACTGATGAGGATCAGGCGCCCCTTGTGCAGGGTGAGCGTGCGCTCAGCGGTAGCAAGCGCCTCCCGCACGATCTGGCTGACCTCTTCGTCAATCTGGCGCGCGGTCTCTTCGCTGTAGTTGCGTTGTTCGCTGATCTCGCGCCCCAGGAAGGGAGAGCTTTCCTTCTTGCCAAGCTGCAACGGGCCAATGCGCTCGCTCATGCCATATTCCGTCACCATCTTGCGGGCAAGCTCCGTCACCCGCTCGATGTCGTTCGAGGCGCCCGTGGTCACCTCGCCAAAGATCATCTTCTCAGCAGCATGGCCGCCCAGCGCAAACGCCAGGAAATCCTTGAACTGCGAACGACTCCACAGCGACCGGTCTTCATCCGGCACAAGGCGCGTATAGCCGCCCATTGACCCACGCGAAACAATCGAGACCTTATGTACAGGATCGCACTTCGGCAGCACACGCGCCACCAGCGCGTGCCCCACCTCGTGATAAGCCGTCACCGCCTTCTCACGCTCACTGATCACACGGCTCTTGCGCGCTGGCCCGGCCACCACGCGATCCACCGCCTCCTCGATCTCCTGAGCGGTGATCACTTGCTTGCTGGCGCGCGCCGTCAGGATCGCCGCCTCGTTGAGCAGGTTTTGCAGATCGGCGCCGGAGAAGCCTGCCGTCTGGCGCGCAATCGCCTCCATATCCACGGATGGGTCTATCGGCTTGCCACGCGCATGCACCGCAAGGATCGCCAGCCGCCCGCGCACATCCGGCTTATCCAGCGTCACCTGGCGGTCAAAGCGCCCAGGCCGTAGCAGCGCCGGATCGAGCACGTCGGGGCGGTTGGTCGCCGCCATCACGATGACGTTGGTGGTGGAGTCGAAGCCGTCCATCTCCACAAGCATCTGATTGAGCGTCTGTTCGCGCTCATCATGCGAGCCGCCCAGGCCAGCGCCGCGCTGGCGCCCCACTGCGTCAATCTCGTCCACAAAGACAATGCACGGCGCGTTTTTCTTGGCCTGCTCGAAGAGGTCACGTACGCGGCTGGCGCCGACACCAACGAACATCTCGACGAACTCGGAGCCGCTGATACTATAGAACGGCACACCGGCCTCACCGGCGACCGCCCGCGAGACCAGCGTCTTGCCCGTCCCCGGTGAGCCAATCAGCAGCACCCCCTTGGGGATGCGTGCGCCAAGCGCCGCGAACTTCGCCGGATACTTCAGAAACTCGACGATCTCCTGAAGCTCGAACTTTGCCTCATCCACCCCCGCGACATCGGCGAAGGTGACTGATGGCTTGTCCTGCATAAACATGCGGGCGCGACTCTTGCCAAACGAAAGCGCCTGGCCGTTCATGCCCCCCAGCCGCCGCAGGAGGAAATAGCCAAGCCCAACAAGTGTCGCCACCAGGAGGAGCGTCAGCAAGAAGTTCCAGATGCTCGCCCATGGGCTAGGAGCGACATACGAAACACGCAGCACATGAGGATTATCGTAGGCAATGCCATTGTCGCGTTTGAGGGTATCGCCCAGCGAGAAGCCCGGCCCAATAGAGGTAGCCATCGTCTGCGCGCCGGGCCGTTCGAGCGTCAGCGTTGAGGTATCAACGAGAAGTGTGTCTACCTTTTTGTGCGCAATGTCGCTTTTGATGGTGGCCAACATGGTAGATAGGTCTACATTCTGTGGCTGACTGCGCTGTTGTATGACGACGATCACAACAATGGCCGCTAACGCAATCGCTACCAACAGCGCAACGTTGCCGCGTGTCCACCGAAACTTGCCCATACGTGTGTGGCCTCCAATGTGGTCTTTTCTGCATTGTGCCCAATGTCACTCATTGCCGCTCATTGCGCCTGGCGCCGCTCGATGTCCTCATGCCTGCCAGACGGTGTAGCTATGATGTAGCTAGAGAGAAATGTGTCGTGTCTACAGTATCGCATCTTCAGTCTCAGGACTACCTGATCAGGACTTTTCACTGGTAGTCGCCGGGGCAGCGCCTGCGGCTTGCTTTGCCTCTTTGGCCAGGGCGGATGGCTCACGGACGCCGGGCCAGCGGGGCAAAATCACCCGCATCCCCACGCCCTGGCCGAGCAATGTGACCAACACCACACCATACGTCATCTGCTGGATCAATGTCACATCAGGCAGCGATGTTGACAGGTTCAGCGCAAGCGCCAGCGAGAGCGCCCCCCGCAGCCCCGCCAGCGTAATCAACGGACGCCAGCCGCGCGGGATGGCAATAGGTCTGCCACGCACACGGCTATGCGGACGCCGCTGCTCCAGCCAATGGGCAAACGCATCATGCGCGGGCAAAAGCGCATAGACGATCAGCGCCCGCCCGACGATCACCCCAATCACCGCCCAGATGATGGGAACGAGCACCCCCAGGATGCTCGCCGAGCCGATCTCAGCCCCCAACACCAGGAAAAGCAGCGAGTTCGCCACGAAGGCGAGAAAGTCCCATACGGTGTCAACAGCATCCGCCGCCTGCTGCGAGATGCCATAGCGCCGCCCATAGTAGCCCAACGCCAGCCCCGCGCAGATCACCGCCAGCAGCCCCGATGTATGCAGCGCGTCGGCCAGCAGATAGACCCCATAGGCGACGCTGACGGTGATCGTCACCTCGATCAGCCTGTCTACAATGCGGCGGAGCAGGCGGGTGATGATGAAAGCCACCACCAGGCCAATGATCGGGCCACCAATGATCAGCCAGAGGCTTTGCAGGATCAGCGTTGTCGTCCAGCCAAGTGTCGCCCCGCCAGCCAGCGCGCCGCTTTGCGCTGCCAGCAGGATGCTCAGGATGATGGTATAGGCAGTCACGCCCGCGCCATCGTTGAAAAGGCTCTCCCCCTCGATAATGACCCGCAGGCGCGTGGACATCCCCATCTGGCGGAGCAAGCCTACCACCGCGATGGGATCAGTGGGCGAGACAATCGCCGCCACCAGCAACGCTATCAGCCAGGGCAAACCCGCCGCGAAATGGAGCGGTACGGCGGCGATGAACAGCGCAATGATCAGACCTGGCCCCGCCAGCAAGGCAATCGCAACCCAGTTTGCCACCAGGTGTTTCACCGAAAGATTCCAGGCGCCCTCGAAGAGCAAGGCTGGCAAGAAGATGAACAGCACGACATCCGGCGCAAACCGGAGCGATGGCAAAAAATGTGAGAACCCAAGCCCCAGCCCGACGATGGTAAGCGCCAGCGTATAGGGAAAGCGCAGCCGCCGCGCCAGCAGCGCCGTCACCAACGCCAGCGCCAATAATCCCACCAATAGCTCGATGGCGCCCGCCGTTGCGCCAGTCGCGCCATACGCATCATTTGCCAGCGAAGCGCTTAGCGAGGACAACGCCAGAAGAACGGGCGGCTGCGAGTATGGCATGCGAAAAGGCTCTTTTCCAGGTTGGTGTGGCGGAGATCACATATTTCTCTTGATGCACATCATAGTATGCGCGGCGCGCTTCCTGCTATGCTGAGGGCGAGAACACTTCGCGCGCCGTCGCAATCACCAGGCAATCCGTTGAGCCAATGCCATCAACGCCAATCGTATGCGATCAGAGTTTCGGAAAGCGGAGATAGTGATGACAACACCACCAGAGGGATACCCACCGTACCAGGGCGCGCCCGGCCAGACTGGCCCACAAGAGACGCAACCGGCGCAGCCCCCACAATATCAGCCTTATCAACCGCAATCCACGCCGCCGCCCTACCAGCCGCAGCCATACCCCCAAGGGCCACAGTACGCGCCACCCCCAGGCTACGCCGCGCCACAATACGGCCCCCCGCAATATGGGGCACAATATGCTCCACAATATGCTCCGACGCCGCAACAGCAACAAGCGGCCCAACGTCAATCTTCCAGGGGTGGACGCGCTGGCTGGGTCGCCTGTGG
>Ga0070737_10003461_pt1 | contig 17017 bp, 13 predicted proteins | sample Coa_R1_10_FD_66438 | JGI IMG/M metagenome (GOLD analysis project Ga0070737, IMG submission 66438) | Surface soil microbial communities from Centralia Pennsylvania, which are recovering from an underground coalmine fire - Coalmine... | ecosystem: Environmental > Terrestrial > Soil > Unclassified...
TTCTGTAGCGCCGGTGTCCCCACCGGCGTCTTTCGGCGCTGAGAGCCTGCCCTGAACGAAGTGAAGGGACAGCGCCGCTACAGCAAATAGTGTCACTATAATTTGTAATCCCCTGTAAGTTCGGACTACGGTCTTCGAAGCTTTGAAAGACACGGTTTTGGTCAGATGAGGGAAAACAAAGAAACAAGTCTTCAAATCAAACGCGGAAACCATGCCGCTTGACGGAGGGATGCTGAAGGACTCGACGGAGGAACAGCTATAGAGCTTTTTCCTGATACTTGCGCCGCAAGGCCTCGCGCAATCGATTGCGCACGAGATCGGGCATGGGAAAGAGTTTCCCGTCGCAATACAATTCAATCACCTTGCGCGTGGTATCAAAGACCACCTTGCAGTGGGCGCATTTGCAGAGATGTTCCTCCAGGACGCGCTTGAAGTCCTCGGCAAGTTCCCCGTCGAGATACTTTGAAATTTCCTGAAAAGCTTCTTTGCAGGTCAAGGTTTACTCTCTTTAAAGACTTTGCTCAGTTCCTCGCGCAACTGCAAGCGGGCTCGAAAGAGCCGGGCTTTCACCGCGCCAGTCGTCAGATTCAGCATTTCGGCCGTTTCTTCCGTCGAAAGCTCTTCAACATCGCGCAGAAAGAAAACGGCGCGGAGGCTGGCTGGCAGCGACTGAGCGGCGTTTAGAAGAATCTGTTCCATCTCTCCCTGGCTCATCTGCTGCTCGGGATTCGGTTTCCAGTCCCGAAACTCCCGGGGCATCACCTGCCCTTCGTCATCCACCGCGTCTTCCAAAGGCTCAGACTTATCGGAACGCCGCTTGCGCAGCTTCATCAGGCCTTCGTTCACCGCAATGCGGACCAGCCACGTGTAAAAACGCGAATCCTGACGGAAGTCGGGCAGATGCTCAAAGGCTTTGAGAAAGGTTTCCTGGAGAACGTCCTCCGCGTCCTCTGTATTTCCGGTAAGGCGCAAAGCGAGCCGGTAGATTTTCTTCTCATAGCGGTTCACCAACTCGTCAAAAGCCTCGTTGTTGCCGGCCTTTGCCGCGGCAACCAAGTCGGATTCGCTCTTTTCGAGCGCCGGTCCCGGAGCTTGCGCCAAATCCTTACGAGCAGGTTGTGCGCCGGGTAATTGATTCAATTCGGGAGACACTGGGGAAGTATAATGCATCTTGAACGACTGTTCTACCGGAATTGCGCGGCAATGAGCGACGAGACTTCAGGTCCCTCTCATATGGGATGAAATGGGAAGCCCCGAAGTTTCACGCGCGCAGAAGTGTTGCTCGCATGTGACGCGCGGACTTTGGAAACAACCCTCCAGCTTGCGGGTTGAGGAACTCGCCCGCCGATGGGCTGGCTGGCGAAGCTATGCCACGTTCTATCTGTGGTTGACTTATGGGGAGAGTTTGCAATGGAAAAAAGAGTTGCGTCAGGAAATCGCCGCTCGCAAGCGCCGGACAGAGCGTTAAGACAGAGCGACATCCCGTTTCTGTTTCTGCTGAACGCGGAACATGCGCTCGCCAAGCACCATATGCCGCGCATTGCCGAATGTCTCGGAAGGCTATCCGAAAAAGACATCTGGTGGCGGCCCAATCCGGCTTCCAACAGCGCCGGAAATCTGATGTTGCACCTTGCCGGCAACGTGCGCCAGTGGATCATCGCCGGGCTGGGCGGCGAGCCGGACATTCGGAACCGCGACCGGGAGTTTCAGGAGCAGGGACCCATTCCTCGCCGGGTTCTTTTGGCGCTGCTGCGAAGAGAAGTGAGGATGGCTTGCCGCGTTCTCGCTAAGTTAACGCCGCCGGACCTGTTGAAAGTCTATTCCATCCAGAAATTTCGCGTCACAGGATTTCATGCAATTTCCCACGTCATTGAGCACTTCGCTTATCACTCCGGCCAGATCATCTATCTCACCAAGCTCAGGCTTGGCGAAGATCTGGGCTTCACGCGATTGCCCGGCCAGAAGGCGCATCGCCCGTCCAAATCATCCAGCTTGCCAGCTATTTGAGAGAACAGAAGGCAGAAAGCGGAAGGCAGAAAGCGGAAGGCGGAAAGCGGAAGGCGGAAGGCCGTGGAGGTAACTTGGGGTGGCCTTGGCCGCGGGCTTTGCCCATATCGGCTTCTATTGAGCGCCATTGCTTTCTGAAATCTGGAATCTGAAATTTGGAATTTGATTTCGGTGGCAGCCAGGACGGCAGTGAAAAAAGCACTTGACAGAATAAATCTACATATATAGACTTATTTCCATGAAGACACCGCGCCTTTCTCGAGAAACCTTGCTTGTGCTGGAAAAATTCGTTGTCCGACCAGGCGACTGGCGTTACGGTTACGAATTGAGCCGTGAAACGGGGTTGAAGTCTGGGACGCTTTATCCCATTCTCATGCGCCTTGAAAAGCACTCGTTGCTCGAAGCGCGCTGGGTTGTGACGGAAGGTGGTGTGCCACCGCGCCACACCTACCGGTTGACGCCCAATGGATTGGAATTGGCGCGAGCCAAGCTGGCAGAATCTCGCGCCAGGTGGTCGTTACGGCAGCCGAGTTTAAGCAGGGGGTAAAGGTTATGCTGGCCACGCATCTCCGTCAAGCCGCGACCGCGCTCATGGAGTCGGCGATTCGCATTGCGCCTCAAGACTCGCGCGAGTGGGGTCAAGGCGATGCGTAGTGAACTCGACTACGTGGAAGACCCCTGGGGAGCTTTGATGTGGGCTTTTGGCGGAGCGAGCGTGCTGGTCAGACGCGCCTTGGCCTCCCTCTTCTTTCCCAGCCGTCGCGGGCAGAGCATTCCGGGCGGCGCGGGGCTTTTCACCAGGGACGTTCCCATCCGCAAGGCGGCGCTCGCCGCGAGCGCCGCCTGCGCTCTGGCGGCATTGTTATTTTTCACCACTCCGCCGTTCCGGCAGGCGCTCCGCATCTCATTTCTGCCCTGGATCAGGATGGCCCAGCCTTACCCAAGGGACCGCCAGCCGCGCCTGGAAGCCCTCGCTCGGCAGGCCGAGCGGCAACGCGATGCCGAAGGGCTGGCCTTCTGCGCCGTCCGGCTCTATAACTCCCGTGAGAGCGCCCGATTGGCGGAAGAAGCCGTCCGCCTTGATCCAAACCTGCTTTGGGTCTACGCCCTTGTGGCGGCGCGTCACCCCGATCTTCCGGAGATCGGTCAGTGGCTCCCCAAACTCAAGCGCTGGGACCCGCAGAACGCCCTCTTTCCCCTGATCACTGCGGAGAGGAATGACATTCACCATGCCTTGCGCGAGGACGGCCAGACGCGAGGGTTTGAAAATGACCTCGTGTGGCAAAGCGCTATGACGGCGGCGTTCCAGTCCTTTAAATTTGACAATTATTCAGACCGCGCGCGGGAATTGGATCGAAGGGTGGTGCTCCGATATCGTTTTTACTACCCGGAAGAAGTGCTTTTTGCGGCAGATCAGGGCGTCCTGAGCTACACCGATTGCCAGCGGTTCGCCGATTTGTTTATTCGTTCGGGAGAAGACCTTGAAGCTCGCGGGGAGCGAAAGCGCGCCATGGAAAAATATCTGGCGGTGGCTCGCTTTGGCCAACTCATCGATTCCCAGGGGCATACTGACCTGGATCATCGGGTGGGCTCGCGCCTTCAGGCCACGGCTTACCAGCAACTCCAGGCGCTTTCCCTGAAGGAAGGGCGGCAGGCAGAAGCTTCGCTCTTCGGCTATCTCGCGGCAAAGTTTAACCCGATGAACAGCGCGCGCGAGAGGCGCGGGGAGTGGGTCTTTGGGCTGGAGATTTGCAAGCGAAACGCCGCATTTGTGCAGGTCTCGGGCCTGCTGATCCTGATCTTCGCGGGACTATTGGCGGCTGCGGCGCTCATTCTGATTGCGAGCCGCCGTGGCGAGAAGTCTGGCACGCGCCGTTTCAGACCCGCAGCCACAGGGGTTACGGTGATCAGCGGCATCGGCCTGTTGCTCTCTTCCGCCACACTCTATCTCACCTATCGTCCTTATTGGTACATTTTCCAGGGCGCTATCTTGAACGGCGACCAGAGCCAGGTCCGCGACCTTCACGATTTTTTAATCGCCAGCCAGTCGCCGTTCTCGTTTCTCGGTCGCGTCTACTTGCCGGAGCTTTCAGTCTATTTCTGGGCAGGCGTAACCCTGCTTTGCGTTCTCGCGCTGGTTCTGATTCTTCTGCGACACGTTGGGCTGCGCGCGCGGCCTGACGGATTTCAACACCATCCTCGTATGTCTTAAAACTTCGCCGGTAGCCGGAAGTTGACTTGCGGCGACCAGAGGATACGTGTGTCGATTTTGGGGCTTCGATTTTCACGCAAGGAGTCGTCATCCCGATCCATCGGGACCCGCGAAGCATGAAAATCGTGGCACGGCCGTCTCGGCCGTGAGAAGGCATGGGTATGATGCCCATACTACTTTTCGGAGAAGGATGAAATGCTCGGGCAAAAGTTCGTTTCATACCTTGTTGTGTTGATTTCTTTCTTGTTCGGGTTGGCGCAATTGGCTTCCGCCCAAACCAGTGGCCATCGGTATTGGGGAGAGGGTTACGCATTTTTCGGGAGGCGCGACACGACGCCCGGCACAAGTATCGGCGGGGTTGGCGGGGACGCGTTCGTCTTTAAGGGCCTCGCCGCAGGCGGCGAGGTGGCAACAACTGTCGGTAATCCTGACGACAGGATAACGATTGGCTCGGTCGATGCGTCCTACCACTTTTTCTGTTGCCGTGCCAGGCGGAAAGTCGAACCCTTTGTCGGCGGCGGGTTCAGCTATTTGTGGGGCGATATCAACACTCACGGCTTCATCTACCCCTATAGCTCGCAGGATCGGGATGGCCCCAATTTCATCCAGGGGTTGATCGTGTGGCCCGCAAAGCGCGTTGGAGTGCGGTTCGAGGTTCGGGAATACAGGATGTTCGTCAGTTACGGAGCCCTCGAAAACGTCATCCCGGGCGGCAACCCCGTTGAGTTCTGCATCGGTTTCACGTTTCGATGAACTCCGCATAGAGGTAGGCACGGTCAAGGCTTCTGTGGATCGTGGGTGTGCCTTTGGAGAAAGAGCCACGCTTAACTCTGCAAGTTAACCGATGGTCACTCCTGTTATTCCCGCGCAAGGGGGATCTGCTTGGCGGCACGCAGGGATGAAAATCGTGGCACGGCCGTCTCGGCCGTGGCCGACGCACGGGCAGGATGCCCGTGCCACGAAATTTTCAGGGCAGTTGCCTGATGCTCAAGCTCGATTTAGGCTGCGGCCGCAATAAAGCTCCGGGATCGATCGGCGTGGATTCAAACCCGGGCGCGACGGCGGCCGATGTGATCGCCGATCTGAACTCTCCTCTACCGTTCCCTAACAGCAGCTTTGACGAAGTGCGCGCCGTCCACGTCATCGAGCACGTGCAGGACATCATGCGAACCATGGGGGAAATTCACCGCGTGACCCGCGATGGCGGGCGAGTGTACCTGGTGACGCCGCATTATACGGATTCAAGCTCATGGCGCGACCCTACCCACCGCTGGCATCTGAACACCTATTCATTCCGATTCTGGACGGCTCAGGGGCTTCATCACGAGCGACATTGGTATACCCGGCTGGAGTTCCGGGAGGTCGGCTTGCATGTGGAATTGGCGCGGCTGTGGAAATGGATGGGCATTCAGTGGCTGGTGAATCGCTTTGAGCGGTTCCGGTGTTTCTGGGAACGCTACTTATGTTTTGCCGTTCGCGGAAAGCAGATGGAATTCACCTTCGAGGTCGTGAAAAATCACGAATGACGATGGCTGTTGATAATGGCTTCCAGGTCGGCGGCGAAAGCCCCAACTCAAACTTCGCCTGACGGTTGCCAGAAGCCAGACGTTCCTTGCGCATCACTTCTCTGAGGGTGGCGGGGAGAGTGGCGGCTTGGGTACATTGCCAGAAGGCGGGTTAACAGAAACATCTTCGAATAGAAGATCAGGCACAACCAGGGATACGACCGGTGGATTGCCCGGGTCAGGCAGGCCTCCGCCCGAAAACATCCGCGTCACCATATTTCCGACATCGGTGAACAGCTTGCTGTAGACCGTTTCGCTGGCCGAAGCGGCAATGAGATCTTTGAATGAAGCTTCGTCAATGCCTTTGATTTGCGCGTTGCGAATCAATCGCTCGCTGCCGTCGGGGAAAATTTCATAAACCAGAACAGCGGAGCGGGTTGGACCCGCGCCGCCCAATCCCGGCAGAAAGCTGCTCATGACGGACCGCATGGCTTCCTGAGGGTTACCGAGCAGGGGGTCGTTCAAGCGACGCACGATGATCCCGTAAGGCTTTCCACGCTGTCGCACAAGCTCCAGCAGTTTTTTCTTCAGGGCGGCATCATCCAGGCCATTCTGAACGGTGAAAAACAGATTTGTCGGCGCCACGCCAAAGCCGCGGGCATTGCCCGTGCTGTTCAGCATGCCGCGGACCGGGTCGCGCGACCGCAGCAAGGTTTTCAAAATACCGTTTTCCACCAGGGTCGTATTGCGCGCGCGCACTCCCTCATCATCTACGGAATATCCGCCCAGAAGCGCAACGCCCTGGTAGTCTCGGGCGGCGGGATTATCGCTGACACTGGCCCAGACCGGCAAAACGCGCGCTCCCACGCGGTCCTGAAAAGGGTTCTCCATGCGCGAGAAGACCATGTCAAATTGCGGATTATCACTGAGGGGGCGCCGCGAAGCCACCAGGCGCGGCGCAAAAGCCTGAGCGAAAATCTCCGCGCTGGCTTGCCCTTCAAAGAGCACGGGGCCCTCGTAGCGCTCTGCCACCGGCGCTGAACGCAGTTCGGTCAATTGCTCCCCCATTTCGACCACCTTCGCCAGCAGGCGATCGCCTGAAAGTCCTGCCAGGGAGCGCGCGTAGGCTGTCACCGCGTTGCTTAACGGCATTCCATCAACCGCCTGCGTTCGGGCGATGACCGTCAAGCCCACAAAGGGCGTGGCGCGCGTATACTCGGCGCCTTCGCTGTTGAGGTAGTAGGTGTATTCGTTGCTCGCCTGGAGGGTGGCCGAAGACTGGTAAATTCCGAGCATGCTTTGGAAAATGGCGGAGAGTTTACGGACTAAAACCCCGGCTTGTTTTAAATCCACTATTGTTGGAGCAGGCTTTTCAAGGCTTTTGATTGGATCTTCCCGGCTGAAGTCGGGAAGGTTGTCTCCGCGCGTTTCGGTCTGAAGCACGGCTTTCTTGCGCGCCAGGTCCTGCGCAGCCTTTTTGTAGGCTGCATCGGTTGCCAGCCAGATCTGCCGCCGGATTTCCTTGTAATCATCTTCCAGGGGAAGCTGCACCATATTGCCGAAGCTGCGCATGACTCCTGCCGGCGCAAAGGCAGAGAATGAGAAGAAATTTGTATTGTCCAGGTCATAGCTGCCTACACGCACTTCCACGGTAAGCCATCGCGCGCGATTTTGTTGATTCCGCGTAAGGCTGCCGAGCGTGCCCTCGATTACAGTGGTAGTCACATCCCTGACACGGTAGGCGATAAAGTAAGGCCGATCGAGATTCTTGATGCGCAACTGCTTCATGCTGCGGTCCATCTCGTCATGCATGGCTTTTAATACGATGTCGCTCTGCGCCCAGGCGCTGGGGAGCCAGCCCATCAGGCCGCAGATGAGAAGCAGGAAGCATTGTTGACGCGCTAAGTTTCGCATGGTTCCTTATGACTCCGGTGATCTGGCTTGTCTCAGAAGGGCGGCGGCAGGATGGGCGCGCTTTCCTGCGACTTCGCCTTTTTCTGAACCTCGATCTGTGACACCAGGATGGCTGGCGAAGATGAGGAAACCGGCACCAACCCGGACTCTGCCCCACAGATGCCGTTGAAGACCGCCACCTGGTTATCGCCGGTGACAATTTTGCTGAAAGTGGTCAGCGGGGTGCCGATCAGGTCCACACCCCGGACCAATTCCTCCCGCCCGTCGGGATAGATGCGATAGACCATCGTCGGCAGCACGTTGAACGCGTTGGGAATGGTGCGACCGGTCAGCGTAAAGCCGCCCTCGATCTCCTCAAAATACAGTCCGAAAGGTTTGTGTTGCTCTTTCACTTCGTCCATCAGCATTCGCTTCAATTCCGCAGGCGTCACCGGATTCTGAACTTCCACGATCAGGTTGGACTGCCGCGCCACCACCGGAAACCCCTGTTGTTTGCGCCCATGACCGTTTGAATGAGGAAAACCCTCGATTGGCGAGCGCGACATCAGGAAATTCTTGAATATCCCATGATCGACTACAGTCACCCGGCGCGCGCGAACGCCTTCATTATCAAACTCATAGGAGCCAACCAGGTCCGTCCCGGCGATCCGCCGCGCGGTCGGGTCAGAGTAGACTGAGAAAGAAGCTGGAAGCACGGCCTGGCCCACTTTCTTTTTGAACGTCTGGCCTTCGTCGGCCTCTTTTTGTCGGTGGCCTTCGATGCGGTGGCCAAAGACTTCATGAAAAAAGACGGCGCTCGCGCGACCGGAAAGGATGGCCGGGCCGGTGTAAGGATCAATCACAGGCGCGACGCGCAGGGCCTCCAGGTCTTGAATCATCTGGTTGACCGCCTTCAGCACCGTGGCATCGTCGGGCAGGTCCTCGGGGCGAACGCCAAAATAGGACTCATAGCGCGGCAGCTCCATGCCGTCATCCGCCTTGGTGAAAGCCGAGATAAACAGGCGGTAATAAGGGTGGGAAACCTGGATTTCCGACCCGTCGCTATTTACGTACCATCGCGTTTCGAGATCGGCCAGGAATTCAGCATGGGCTTCGTAGATGTTGCCGTATGCTGCAAAAGGCGCTGTGTATTTCCGCAGTTTTACTTCCCATGCGTGGCGGTCTGCTTGCAAGGTTCCCGGCGCTTCATAATACTTTTCCGCCGGCTCGCGGGAGAAGTCATCAGAGGGGTCTTCCGACGCCACTTGCACCTGAACGTTGGCTTTGACCTTCGCATATTGCTCCGCCGCTGCCTTATACTTTTGGTCGGTGTCGTACCAGAGCAGGCGGCGGATTGCGGCGGGATTATCGTCGATGGGCATCGTGAATCTTGAGAAACGGTTCATTAAAGCGCTGAAGTCGGGGATCGCGCCTCGGAGGGGATGGGTGTTATCCAGGTGATAGCTGCCTACCCGAAGATCGATATCAAGCAGGCGCTGATGGTCTTGCAGGCTGGCGATGATATTGCCGGACGATGCGTTTACGCTAACGGTTTGATCGTCGGTGATCTCATAGCTGAGGAAGTAGGCAGGCGTCGGCTGGGTCCTGAAGGTTTCCATCGAGCGCGCCAGTTCGGCTTTCATGGCCGCCAGTATTGGCGAAGGTGAGGTCGGAGGGCCTTGAGCGAATCCGGCGTAAGTCGCTACATACAAAATTGAAATGTAAATAAAAGAAAGGCGAGAAAAAATGGCGTGTCAAGACGCGTCCCCCCTTTGTGGCCTAGACAGCATACTCTCGCGATGGGGATTTTTCAATAGCCCGTTTTGCCGTGGAACTGAGTAGTGTGCCTGTTATTCTGGTCTCCCCGGACTTTGGTAGCTTAAGGCGCGCAAACCCGCCTTTTGCGTCACAAGGTTCATCTCAATTGGGTATGATGAGGTCTGTGCCGCGCCGTCGCTGCAATGCCTCGGCCAGACTGCAATGAAGGGACGCCTCGTTGCGTCTTGACGATTATAGGCTACTTATATAGACTATTTACGATAGGCTGGGCGGGCAGGGGGCGCCATGTTCTACGGAAATTTGTGTGAGAATCGAAGGGAAGCGGAAAGGGCAGGTCGTAGGTAAGTGTCCGAAAGGGAGCCTTGGCAGCCTTCCACTACGCGATGGAGGAAGAGGTTTGGGCATCGCTCAATTCTTGCAAAAGGTTAAGGATAATTTGGGGTGTCAACCGGCGGACAAAGATCAAAATTTCGCCCACGAACCCTAATCAGCCTTTAGAATCAATAAGCGCAATTTGGAATGATCGCGATCATCAGGCTTGCGCGCGTGTAGATAGGAACCTTTGCAGGAACACATTTTTTCAGGAACGAACCCTAAGCATGCAGATCTATATAAAATGTTTTGCAATAGGAAACTTGTAGTGGAAGTCATTGGACTGAGTTGCTTTGTCGCGGAGTTTGGCCTGAGCCGAAATACAGGGATCCTTTCGATGCACCAGGCTCAGCGTCAGAATGACAAGGGAACGGGTTTCGCATGACATGAAGCCCTTCGTAGGGGCGGACGGCGTCCGCCCCAAAAGGGAGGGCAGAGGCCAAGCAACGTGGGTCAAACTGTATTACTCCGCAGCGTGCCATATGCGCGTAGCTGAAGCCCCCAAGGGGTTATAAGGGCGCGCGCCGCACGCCCCTACGGCAACGTTTGAAGCGTGCCTCAATCAGCCAGCATAGCTTCGTAGGGGCGGACGGCGTCCGCCCCAAAAGGGAGGGCAGAGGCCAAGCAACGTGGGTCAAACTGTATTGCTCCGCAGCGTGCCATATGCGTGCATAGCTGAAGCCTCCAAGGGGTTATAAGGGCGCGCGCCGCGCGCCCCTACGGCAACGTTTGAAGCGCGCCCTAATCAGCCAGCATACCTTCGTAGGGGCGGACGGCGTCCGCCCCAAAAGGGAGGGCAGAGGCCAAGCAACATCCCCCCCAGCAATCTGGGGGTCAAAGGGCAATGTTCGACAGCGTACCATGCGCGCGTAGCTGAAGCCTCCAAGGGGTTATAAGGGCGCGCGCCGCGCGCCCCTACGGCAACGTTTGAAGCGCGCCTCAATCAGCCAGCATGCCTTTGTTAGGGGCGGACGGCGTCCGCCCCAAAAGTGGGGTAGAGGGCAAGCGACATGGGTCAAACTGTATTGCTCCGCAGCGTACCACATGCGCGTAGCTGAAGCCCCCAAGGGGTTATAAGGGCGCGCGCCGCGCGCCCCTACGGCAACGTTTGAAGCGCGCCTTAGAGAGAGGATTGAAACTTGTTTCTTGAAATTCAACAAGCCACACGCGAGAAATTTGCAAAAGCTGTTCAGGAGATTTTTCATGTCGAGGTAAGCGAAGTCGCCCTGGGATTTCCGCCGTCTCCGGAAATGGGTGAAATCTCAATTACCTCCTGCTTTGATCTGGCCAGGCAGTTGCGCCAGCCGCCTCGCAAACTGGCTGAGCAGGTTGCGGCGCGCCTTTTGCCCATCGAAGGAGTCGAGCGCGTCAGCCTTGCGGGCGCGGGTTACATTAACCTTCATTTGGACCACGCCGCTGTTTTTTCAAAGCTGCTTCAGACCCGCGCAACGGGCGCAAAACCGCTCGCCCCTGCCAGAACCGGCAGGAAGACCCTGGTGGAGCACACCAGCATTAACCCCAACAAGGCCGCGCATATCGGCCACCTGCGCAACGCCATTCTGGGCGATACGCTGGCGCGCCTGCTGCGTTTTCGGGGCGACGAAGTGGAGGTGCAGAACTACATCGATAACACGGGCGTGCAGGTGGCTGACGTGGTGGTAGGCTTTGCGCATCTCGAAAAGAAATCGCTGGCGGACGTGCGCAAGCTGATTGAGGACTCCTCCGGGCCCCGCTTCGACTACTACTGCTGGGACCTTTACGCGCGCGTTTTTCAGCGCTATGAGGCGCAGCCGGAGTCGCTTTCCCTGCGGGCGGAGACCCTGAAGGCCATTGAGGAAGGGCGCGGAGAACTGGCGGAGATGGCGGAACTGATTTCGACCGCCATCGCGCGCCAGCATCTTGAGACCATGCAGCAGCTCAATATCGAATATGATCTTCTGGTGCAGGAAAGCGAGATCCTAAGGCTCAATTTCTGGCAGTCTGCCTTTGACCTGATGCGCCAGACCGGAGCGATTCAGTTTGAAGAGTCGGGCAAAAATCGCGGCTGCTGGGTGATGGCGCTGGGCGATGGCGCGCGCGCCGACGAAAAGTCTGAAGCCTCCGCTGAAAACGAGGATGTGAAAATTATCGTGCGCTCCAATGGCACGGTGACCTATGTGGGCAAGGATATTGCGTACCATCTTTGGAAGTTCGCGTTGCTGGGGCGGGATTTTCAATACCACCGTTTCTATCGATACCCCGACGGCCGGGAAGCCTGGCGCACTTCGGTTCAAGGTGAAAGCGAACCCCCCGCCTTTGGCCGGGGACGCGAGGCTTACGCCGTCATTGATACCCGTCAATCTTACCTGCAGGACGTTGTGCGCCGGGCTTTTCTGGCTCTGGGCTACACGGAGCAGGCGCAGAATCTCCACCATTTTGCCTATGAAGTGGTAGGGCTTTCGCCGCGTTGCGCGGAAGAGATGGGATTGGAATTGGATGAGGAAGATCGCAGCAGAAGCTATGTGGAGGTCTCAGGAAGAAAAGGGCAGGGAATTAAGGCGGACGATCTCATTCAAACGCTCATCGAGCGAGCGCTCGAGGAAGTTCAGGCGCGGGAGATGACTTCCGATCTCGAAGAGCAGCAGTCGATTGCGCGGATGATCGCAGTGAGCGCGTTGCGTTACTTCCTGCTGAAATACACCCGCCGGACAATCATCGCCTTTGATTTCAAGGATGCCTTGGCCTTTGAAGGCGAAACCGGCCCTTATCTGCAATACACCGTCGTCCGCGCGCAGAATATTCTCCGTAAGCGCCAGGAAGCTTATCCGGATTCCAAACCTGAGCAATGGGAAACTCTGCTCTCGCGGGATCAGGCTGCCGCAATGCTCGCTTCCCCGGATCTCTGGGAGTTGACGCTGCTGGCGGCCCAACTCGAGGTGGCCGTGGAGCAAACCATTGCTTCGGAAGAGCCTGCGACGCTTGCCAAATATGCATTCCGCCTGGCGCAAGCCTTCAATAACTTCTATCATCATCATCCGGTGCTGCATGAGCCTGATTCCATCCGGCAGGCATTCCTGCTTCTCCTTGTTCAGCTTGCCAGCAACACACTTCATCAAGCCCTCGATCTGCTTGGAATCCAGGTTCCACCGCGGATGTGAGAACTCTCTTAAAGTGGAAACCAGGGCAGTTCCGGGGGTTGAAGATAGACCACATGGGATGTGTTTTCGAAATAGCGCATGTACGCCGCAAGCGGCAGTGGGGGCAAGGTGGGAGAAGGCGAGGCTGGAGGAGGAGCCGTGGGAAGAGCAGCGGAGAGGTTTCCGTACCCGCATTGGCCGTCTGCCTGCCGATAGAGGCGGCGGATGCTGTTGTCCTGAGCGATGAAGAACACCTGGGACTTGCGCCCGTGGCTTGACATCGTTTGCCTGGATGTCCATAGTCGAGTGATCTGTGTGCCACATAGCCGAGAGGAGGCCGCATGGCAGCGAAGAAGCGTTCCAGTTCACGTAAAGGGGCTAGTCCCAGTTCCTCCAAGCGGAAGCCGGTGAAGCCTCAGAGGCCCAAACCAGCGCCGCGGCCAAAGCCCAAGCCAGGTCCGCCGCCAGTTGCAGCCACAGGACCCGGTTCAATCGCCAAGGGCTCGGTGGATCACGTGGTGATCATCTTCAAGGAGAATCACACCTTCGATTGCTACTTTGGCGCCTTCCCCGGCGCCAGCGGAGACGCTACTCTGGCGCACGCGAGCGACCCGCCGACTGGCACATTCCGCAATAATCATGCGGCGTGGCTTTCCCGAGCCACGACCGCCGTGCGCGAGCAATACTACCAGGCTGACATCCCACAATACTGGGCCTATGCGCAGCAGTTCACGCTGTGCGACAACTTCTATAGCGACGTGGCCAGCGATTCCACTCCCAACCATCTGATGCTGATCGCGGCCGATTCGCCGGTGATCAACAATCCCAGTTCCGGCTCGACGCCTGCTTATAACATTCCCTCGCTGCCCGCCAATCTGGAGGCCGCCGGACTCACCTGGCGAAACTATGGAGGCTACGCCTTTTCTTATATCGCCGCGCTCAAAAACAGCCCGAACAACGTTACATCGCAGCAGTTTGCCACGGATGCTGCGGCGGGGAATCTGCCCGCTGTCTCCTGGGTCTATGCGCCGCACTTGCAGAGCGAGCATCCTGATGACAACGTGGCGTACGGCATGCAGTGGACGGTGGACCAGGTCAACGCCATCGTCCAGGGCGGTTTGTGGCCAAAGACCGCGATCTTTATCTCGTGGGACGATTGGGGAGGCTGGGCCGATCACGTGAATCCGCCCAACGTCGAACAATGGACCGACGGAACGCAGTTCCGCTACGGTTCGCGCGTGCCTTGCCTGGTGCTGGGCCCGTTTGCGAAAGCCGGATACATCTCAAAGACGCTGCACTCTTTTGTCAGTATTGTGAAGTTCTGCGAAAACAATTTTGGTCTGGCCCCCATCAATCAGCGCGATGGCTCGGCTGATGATATGGCGGACTGCTTCGATTTTACGCAGCCACCCCTCGGCCCACCGAAGTGAGGCAGCAAGCCGGCAACGCAAATCCCGGCTGATAGTCTTCCAGGTATTACATGGGATTACAAATTATAGTGACACTATTTGCTGTAGCGGCGCTGTCCTCAGCGCCGAAAGACGCAGAACAAGTCGTCACTATAATTTGTAATCCCCTGTAAATTCACCGTCAACCGGAAGCCGAGACAGACAGAACCCGCGAGCGTGGAACCAGCATTGGGGACTACAGGGGTGATCCCCGCGCTGCAGGCTCCGAATCTCCTCATGGCCGCCACTCTTATACGCACTCTGAAGTAGGTCGTTTCCCTGAACGGTCCGAGCGCCGATACAGTGGAAGATCCCTACGGGTGAGACGAACTTCGCGGCATAGACGTCGGCACGCCGCATGACCAACAGCATGTGCCCTAAACCCACATTCGGTATCGGAAGATCGACCGTTAGCGGAACGAGGAGACGTCCCTCATTACGAAGGTTATTTAACCAGTTGGGCAGCACCTCTGTGGCTCCCGCGTTCACAAAGATAACGTCGAATGGCCCGGCCGAAAACTCACACCCGTCGGCGCAGATTGCGGTCGCATTCGGCCATGGAATGAGATCCCGGCGGGCGCGTTCCGCCAGTTCCGGATCGATCTCCACGCCAACGACACCACCGCGCGGGCCCACCGCTTCAGCGATGATCGCAGTGTAGTAGCCGACCCCGCATCCGATGTGGAGAACGCTGTTTCCGGGAGTCAGGTCGAGGATGTCGAGCCATCGCGCAAGGCTCGTGGGTTCCCCGTTGTTCAAGCCTCGGCTGGCGTCCAAGGCAACGAGCACGCTGTCGTAGAGGTGTCGGGGATCATCATCCGGCGTGATCTCGTAGCTCGAACGATAGGGCGGCCTGAGCAATTTCCACGGACCCGGACCCACGAAAGCCTCACGCGGGACTGTTGCGAAGGCGCGCACCAGGGCCTCAGACTGCAACCCGGCCGTCGCGCGGATCTTCTCTGCGAACTCACGGCGCGCTTGGTCAAGAGATTCCATATCAGCTACCAGCTCAAGCTAATTCTTTGCACTGCGGATGGGATAGCCCTGCCAAACGTATTCAAGAGCTTCGGGCAGGGTTTGTTGTTTTACGCTGCGGTCAACGTGGCCGGCGTTACGGGCAAAGACGAATTGGTAATGATAGCCCTTGGCTGCGAGCGCCTTAGCCATGTCTTCATTGGCGATGACCCAGTCGTGCATCCCGTCGCGCATGACGTTGGGATTGAGAAGGTCCCTGTCGCCCACTTCCAGCCAGATTCGCAGAGGCTTGCGGGGACTTTCCGGGATCAGATGTTCATGGAATTCCCATGCGCCGTGCGGCGTCTGCGGGTTATACGGCCACTGTTGATTGACGAAAGTTCCCGAGTAGCTCAGAACCCGGTGGTAGAGCTCCGGGTGATACCAGGCCATGATCAATGCGCAAGCGCCGCCGGAACTGCCGCCCATCGTCGCCCGGCCATTCGGGTCCCGGGTGAGTCTTACGTGGTATTTCGCCTCAACAAGCGGCAGCACTTCTTTCTCGACAAACTCCGCATACCGGCCGGACAGCGTGTCGTATTCGAGGCCACGTTCGCTGCCCTGGGCGTCGCCTCCGCCATTTCCGATGGAAATGGCGATCATCACCGGCACCCGATGCTCGGCAATGAGGTTATCCAAGGCTGTGAACAACAACGGATCGGGCCCATCCGCGCCGACAATGAAGGGCGCGACCGTGCCGGGGACATATTGCTTCGGGACATAAACCGCCACTCGGCGCGTGTAGGGAGCGGGGTGGCTGGTGGTCACGATCAGTTTGGCGGGATTGGTGGGATCGGGAGTTCCAAACGTATGGGCGTCCCGCGCGATGCCGGGGTAAAATTTGCTGTCTGCCGACTTCATGGTGAATTCATACACCGTTCCGTGCGGGACGCCTTGGTGCGCCATCATCTCAGGCGCGGGGTTGTGAGTGGGGCCGATGATGAAGTTTCCATCTGCATCGGCCGGGGGAACGCTGCCATCGGATAATTCTGTGGCCGTAACAAAGCCGGGGGTGTGCGGATCGCGGGTAGGCGGGGTGGGCCGCTTTGCCTGGGCGGATGCCAAGTCTGAGCCAGCCAGCAGACCGATCAAGAGCGCGATGTTCAGTAAACGGAACACTGGAATTCCTTTCAATCTCCCTGATGTTTGATTCCCGCTTCAGGGAGAGACACTCACGTTAACATCAAACGCGTACATTCAGCCCCGAAGCCAGGGAGGGAAATATATCATTGAGACTGATGCCAGAAAAGGCCTGCGTCGTTGGACCCGGTGGCTGGAGTATTGGCGGCCTCAGGCGCAATGGAAGGTGGGTCGGAGGCTCCTGACACAGCACGGCAGAGCCGTAACCAAAGCCAAATTTCAAATTCCAGATTCCAGATTCCAGAAAGCAGCGCTCACCCAAACAAGAGACAAATCGCATGACAAAAATCTCTGCGAACCGAAAGGAATTTCAAGGTTCGTAATACATAGTAGGGGAGAGGATGGATTACTCCGGCCTGTCACCATGCGGCATGGCCGACAAAGCGCACCGCCATTTCGGTATGGAATTGACGTAAGATATTTTAATTGAGGATTACAAATTATAGTGACGACTTCTTCTGTAGCGCCGGTGTCCCCACCGGCGTCTTTCGGCGCTGAGGACAGCGCCGCTACAGCAAATAGTGTCACTAT
>Ga0070737_10003464_pt1 | contig 17008 bp, 12 predicted proteins | sample Coa_R1_10_FD_66438 | JGI IMG/M metagenome (GOLD analysis project Ga0070737, IMG submission 66438) | Surface soil microbial communities from Centralia Pennsylvania, which are recovering from an underground coalmine fire - Coalmine... | ecosystem: Environmental > Terrestrial > Soil > Unclassified...
CCTGCGGCGAGACCAGCACGATCCTGCGTGCGTCGATCTCCTCGAACCCCCAGCCGGAGCTTTTCATCCACACGCCGCGGCCATCCGGGTCCCTGACACTGGGGTGCCCCCACACCATGTCGGACTGCCCGGCCGCCGCGAGCGCCTGGCACGCCTGGACCGCAAGCGTGATCGCCTCCGCCCGGCTCGACGGCGTCACTGCCATGGCCTGCCCTCCGGGATTCTCCGCGATATAGAAATGTCCTCTGTAAAGTAGCAGAACCGTGCTGATGGCCGGCCGTCTGTCCCCCGGCTGGCTTTGCACCCCGGCTGGTTTTGCATTCCGGCTGGCTTTGCACCCGGCCGTCTGTCCCCCGGCTGGCTATGTATCCCGGCTGGCGACCGGTGCCGTAGCCGATGGGCCGCCGCGGCCATGCGCGGCTCCGCGCCGGATCGGCCAGCCCGCGCCGGACGTGTCGTAGTTAATCGTGGCATGGGCTCGGCCCGCCCAGGAGGTTCAGCCCGTGGGCGCCGCCGCGTGCGGAGAGCCCGCGGGGACGAGGTCGCGGACCAGGTCCGCGACGGCGGCCGCGTCCGCGGCGTCCACCGTTCCCACGGTCATCCGGCCCGCCGGGCCCATGATGCCGCGCAGTGCGAGGGCATGCTTGAAATGGCCGATGTCCCGGCCCGCCGCGACGATCCGCTCCACGTCTGCCTGGGCCGCCGCCGCCTGCTCCGCGTCGCCGGCCGCGAGCGCGCCGGCCAGGCGCACAAAGACCTCGGGGAACGCGGTGGAGACGCCAGAGATCACGCCGGTGGCCCCGGCCTCCGCGGCGAGCGCCACGTGGCCGTCCGCCCCGGTGTAGGCGCGGAAGCCAGCGGGCAGCGCGCGCACGTACTCGCGGACCCTCGCCCCCGCGGTCCCGCTCAGCTTGGCGCCCGCGAGCCCTGCCGCCGCGGCCACGTCGGCGAGCTGCTGTGGCGTGACATCGACCCCCGTCCGTTCGGGGTAGACGTAGGCGTACAGCTCGGCGCCCGGCACGGCGGCGGCGATCTCGCTGTAGTAGGCGATGATCTCGCCGGTGCTGGCGGGCAGGTAGTACGGGGTGATCGCGGCGAGCCTGGTTGCCCCCGCGCTGACCGCCGAGGCCGCAAGCCTCCGCGCGTGCCGGGAGTCGGCCGCCCCAATATGGGCGATGACGTGGCCGGGCCCTGCCCGGTCGAGAGCGGCCTCGAACAGCGCCAGGCGCTCGCCGTCGTCCAGGGCGGGGAACTCGCCGGTGGTCCCTGCCACCAGCACCGACCCCGTGGTGGCGGCGGCCAGCTCGTAGAGCCTGCGGGCCGCCGGCAGGTCGAGGTCGCCAGAGTCGGTGAACGGCGTCACCGCCGCCATGATCAGATCCAGTTGTCCGGCCATGTGCGCTCCTTCCGCCGCCGGTCCGGGTGGGAGCGCTATTCAGGTGCCACCTGGCGAGCACGGGCCTTGTGAGCCCGTCCGGGCGGCCGGCGCAGGTCATGCGGCGCCCCTGCTGGCCCGGGGGACGGCCCCGGGCCCTGGGGCGCAGCACAGATCTGAATAGCGCGAACTGTCCGATAGAGCGGCGCTCCTAGAATACGCAGGCAAGCCTGTATGGGCGGAACCGTGAAAACTGGCACGGAGGGCGGATGGCGGGTCAGGGCGGATGGGTCGTCGTCGGCGTGGACAACGGCGGCACCACGAACAACGGCACCGTCCTCGACGCGGACGGGCGGTTTCTTCTGGACCGGATGGCCGAGCTGCCCAGTTTCGTGCGGGAGGGACCCGCCAAGGCCATCCAGGCGCTTGTCGCGACGGTGGACAACGTTCTCCGGATCGCAGGCGTGGACATGTCGGCGGTGAGCGCGGTGGGCCTGGACACCCCGGGCCCTGCGAGCGCCGACGGCGTGCTCTCCTCGCGGGGAGCCACGAACTTCGACGACCCGGCGTGGTGGGGCTTCGACATCCGCGGTGCGCTCGAAAAGCGCCTCGGCGTGCCCGTCATCTACAACAACGACGGCAACGCCGCCGCCCTGTACGCGCACCACAAGCACTACGGCGGCGAGGCAGCCGAACGCAGCTCCGTTGCCGCCATCGTCGGGACCGGCCTCGGCGGCGGCGTCGTCGAGGCGGGCCAGGTGGTGCGCGGTGCCACGGGCATGGCAGGCGAGCTCGGCCACATCCACATCCCGATGGACGGGCTGCTCGAAGAGGGGCAGCCGGTTCCCCGCTGCAACTGCGGCCAGTACGGCGACGTGGAAAGCGTCGCCTCGCTGACCGGCATCGAGAACAACCTGCTGCCGTACTGGCTGACCCGCTTCCGTGGCCACGAGCTGGGCTGCGTGCCGGTCCACGAGGCGGCGAAGCAGGTACGCCGGTACGGCGAGGAGGGCGACCCGCTGGCCCTGGCGATCTTCGGCCAGCAGGCGGTCGCGCTCGGGCGGCTCTTCACGATCGCCGCCAACTTCACCGACCCGTCCGCGTATTTCGTCGGCGGCGGCGTTGTCGAGGCGGCACCGCATTTCCGCGACTGGTTTCTCGCCCGGGTCCGCGAGCATGCGGCCCTCCGCGAGGAGCAGGAGCGTGTGGCGGAGTTCGCCCTGGTACCCGATCTCGACATGGCGGGCGCGAGAGGCTCGGCCGTAGCCGCGCGGGACTGGCTGCTCCGCGGCTGATCGCCCGCGGCCGGTGCCACGGCGCCGGCCGGTGCCACGGCGGGCTGGGCCGTTGCCGGCCCCAGCGGCCGGGGCTTGCGCCCCGGAAGCGGCCGGTGTTACGGCGGCATCGCACACCGGTTGCGGGCGGAGCCTCCTACCGGCCCAGCGGCCCCGGGTCACAGGCCCGGGGGAGCGGCCGGTGTACGGTGGGCGCCTCAGCGGGAACCCGGAGGGTCCTGGAGGATCGCCCCCCCAGGTTGACAGCGTGCCGGTAGAGGAGGAAGGCGACGTCGTCGCCGTACCCGCCCGGGGGGGTCATGCGGGTCATGAGCCGGGAGGCGAGGTCTTCCAGGGGAGCGGTGCGGCCGTCCGCGAGGACGGCACGGGCCCGGTCGATGCCCTCGTCGATGGTCCAGCGGCGGCGCTCCACCAGGCCGTCTGTGTACAGCAGCAGGGTGGCGCCGTCAGCCAGCGTGCAGCCTGCCTCGGGCCGTCCGGCGCCGGGCTGCACCGCCAGCGGGAACGAGCGTGCTTCGTCGAGCAGCTCGGTGCGGCCGCCGGGGCGTGTGACGATTCCCGGCGGGTGGCCGGCGCTGCTGTAGGCCAGGCGGCCGTTGCCGGGATCGAGGATGCCGCAGAACACCGTGGCGCACACCGCTCCCGGGGTAAGGACGGCGAACTGGTCCAGGCCGTCCAGGGCCTGGGCGGGGCTCGCGTCGTGCAGCAGCAGGGCGCGGCAGGCGCTGCGGAGCTGCCCCATGATCGTGGCCGCTTCCAGGTCGTGCCCGACGCAGTCGCCGACCACGATGCCGATGCGCCCGCCGGGCAGCCGGACGATGTCGTACCAGTCGCCGCCGACCTCCAGGGGGCGCGCGGCCGGCTCGTAGCGGGCCGTGAATCCGGGGGGCAGCGTGGGCGGGCCGAGGATGGCGTGCTGCAGGGCGAGAGCGGCCTCACGCTGCTGGCTGATCTCCTGGGTGCGCTGCAGTGCCTGGCCGAGGTAGCCGCCCAGCAGGGCCAGCAGGGTCTGGTCCTCGTCGGTGAAGGGCCTGCCGGGGTCCAGCTCGACCCACAGGGTGAGCAGCCCCTTCGGGTGCCGCAGGGTGATGCCGGCGGACGCGGACTGCCTGGCGACGGGGTGCAGCAGCGGGCGCTCACGCAGGGCGCTGATCGCCGTGCGGAGGTGGTCCGGCAGGTCCTCCCACCGCCCGGCGGGTTGTGTGCCTCCCGTGGAGGCCAGCGACGGCTGGCCGGCGCCGTTGCCGTCCCAGGTGACGGCGAGCACGCGCCTGGCGCGCCACAGCTCCTGAAGCTCCCCGATGGCTCCCTGGATGGCCTCGGGCAGGCTGTCAGCCTTGGACAGGCGCATGCTCAGGGCGGCCAGGGCCTCCTCGCGCCGCAGGGCATACCGATGGGCGGTGATGTCGCGGAAGGTGCCGACCAGCATCCGGCGGCCCGTACCGGGTTCCCTGACCTCGCTGAAGTTCGCCGCCACCCACAGCAGGTGCCCGTCACGGTGGACGACGGGAACGACGGCGTGCCCTCCGCTCTCCTTCGCCGCCCGCGCGAGGGCCTCGCGAAGCTGGCGGCGGGCTTCGGGGTAGGCCCCCTTGGGGGGCCACCAGGGGTGCCGCGGCCTGTAGGGCAGCCCCTCGGGCCCGAACCCCAGGATGTCGGTGAAGGCGGGGTTGATCTCGGTGACGGTGCCGGCCTCGTCGGAGACGAAGAACCCGTCCTGAAGCGAGTTGATCAAGGCGGTGCGCCACCGGGCGTGGTGGCTGCGCAGCCGGGCCAGCTCCACGTTCGCCCGGGCCCTCGCCAGCAGGTCCGCGGCGGAGAACGGCTTGACGAGGTAGTCGTCCGCGCCGGCGTCCAGGCCGTCGATGGCAGCCTCCTGCCCGGCCCTGGCCGAGAGCAGCAGCACGGGCACCCCGGCGGTGCGCGGATCGGCACGCAGAGCGGCCACCAGGTCCAGCCCGCCCCTGCCAGGCATCATCACGTCGCTGATGACGAGGTCCGGCACATCGGCGCGGGCGGCGTCAAGGGCGGCCTGGCCGTCGGCGGCCGTGATGACCCGGTAGCCGGGCCGCAGCAGCCGCCGCAGGTAGTCGCGCATGTCGGCGTTGTCGTCCACGACGAGCACGCGCGGCACGTCATTCCCTGCCGCGCCGCCCGCCTCCCCGGCCGCGCCGCCCCCGCGGTTTCCGGAGGCTGCACGGGCTCCCTCCCGGGAAGCCGCGCTGCCGGCCCCCGCCCAGAGCGGGACGCCGGCGTCCGGGGTGACCGGCTCGTCCCGGTGCCCCCCGCCGTCGGGCAGCCAGCTCATCGCCTCATCGACGAACGGGCCGGCGGTGGCGGGACCCGCGTCCTGGACGGTGGCCGGTGCCAGGCTCGCCTCGGGCAGGTGGCTGTGGCCGAAGGGCAGCCGGACGGTGAAAGTGGTACCCGCGCCCTCGGTGCTGTCCGCGGTGATGGTCCCGCCGTGCAGCCCCACAAGCTCGCGCACCAGCGCGAGCCCGATGCCGCTGCCCTCATGCGACCGGGAACGCGCGCTGGGGATGCGGTGGAAGCGCTCGAACAGCCGGCCCATCTCCGCCGCGGGTATCCCGGTGCCGGTGTCCGCGACCCGCAGGACCGCCTGGCCGTCCTCGGCCCGCAGCGACACGCTGATGGTGCCCTCGAAGGTGAACTTCAGCGCGTTGCTCAGCAGGTTCAGCACCACCTTCTCCCACATCTGGATGTCGATGTAGACAGGCTCGGGCAGCGGCGGGCAGTCAACGTGGAAGGAGAGCCCGGCCCTCTCGATCGCGGACCTGAAGACGCTGGCCAGCTCGGCGGTGACGGCGGCCAGGTCGGCGGGCCCGTAGCTGGCCTGCATGCGCCCGGCTTCGATGCGGGAGAAGTCCAGGAGGGTGTTGACCAGCTTGCCGAGACGCAGCGCGTTGCGGTGGATGACGTCGAGCCTCTCGCGCACGGCGCCGTCGCGCCCGGCCAGCCCGGCGCGCAGCTCCTCCACCGGCCCCATGATCAGGGTGAGGGGCGTGCGGAACTCGTGGCTGACATTGGAGAAGAACACCGTCTTGGCCCGGTCCAGCTCGGCCAGTTCCTCGGCCCGCCGCTGCTGGGCCTGGTAGGCCACCGCCGCGTTGACCAGCGCCGCGGTCTCCCGCGCGACCATGCCGAGGAACGACTCATACGCGCCGTCCAGCGCCCGCCCGGCGCTGGCCGCCAGCACGATCACACCCGCCGGCTGCTCGCCGGCGTCCCCCGGCAGTGGCAGGACCACGGCCTGTTCCGGCGGCGCCTGCCACTCGCCGGAGGGCAGCTTTCCGAACCTGGCGCGCACGTCGGTCACCGTCACCGGCCGCCCGGTGTGCAGCACCTGCTGCGCCGGCCACCCGCCCGGCCCGCACGCGAGCAGGCGAGGATCGGCGCCCTCCGGGCTGCTGGCCGCCAGGGTCAGGCCGCCGCTGCCGGGGCGGCGCAGGTAGATCGCCGCGAACGGCACGTCCCTGGCCGCCCGGCCCAGCGCCCGGGCGGCCAGCTCGCACGCCTCGACGGCGCTGCGGGCGCTGCCCGCCTGGGCGCTCAGGTCCCGCAGCGCGGCGAGACGCCGCTCGCCGACAACGATCTCGGTGGTGTCCCTGACCGCGGTGAACACCCCGCGCACCGCCCCGCGGCCGTCGTGCAGCGGGCTGTAGGAGTAGGTCCAGTAGCTTTCCTCGACGTAGCCGTGCCGGTTCACCGGCAACAGCAGGTCCTGCGACCAGGTTGCCTGCCCGCGGCTCATCACCGAGCCGAGCATCGGGCCGACGATGTGCCATACCTCGGGCCAGACCTGCGCGCCCGGCATGGCGAGCGCGGGGTGCTTGGTGCCGAGCAGCGGCAGGTAGGCGTCGTTGTAGAGGAACCGCAGGTCCTCGCCCCACCACACGATCATGGGGAACCTGGAGGTCAGGCAGATCCGGCACGCGATGCGCAGGCTCGCCGGCCAGTCCTGCGGATCGCCCAGCGGGGTGGTGTCCCACGGGTAGGCGCGCATCCGCCGCGCCATCTCACTGCCCCCGGGGAACACCAGGTGCGCTGGCCCGGGGGACTCCGTGCCGCTCATCGTGTCAGCTCATCCTCCGCGATTCCCCGACCCGGTTGCCGTCCTCGCCCGGCTGCGCCGCCGTGGCCGCCTGTGGTGCCGTGGGGCCGGTCTTGGGCGCCGTAGGGAGAGAATACGGGTATGCCGGATTATCCCGGAACGTCCCGGCAGCCGTCTGTGCCGGGCAGGGTCCCTGTGCCGGGACGAGGTTCCAGCCCTGGCGAGGTTCCCGGCCCAGGCGGGCTTTCCGCCGGGGAGCGCGCGGCGGTACAGCCGTGGCGGCTCATCGCCAGGGCAGGGCGTACCGGCCGCCGGGCAGCGCATCGGCGAGGCCGTCGGCCACCAGGCCGTCCAGCGCCCGTGCCCGCTGCGCCCCGGCCGGCCAGGCGGCCCCGAGCTCCTCCGCGGTGACCGGGCCGTGCGCCTCCCGCAGCACCGCCAGGAGCCGTCCCCGGCACTGGCGGTCGGTCCCCTCGTAGCGCTGGCCGCTGGGCCGCGCGGCGGCTGCTGGCCGGCCTGCGGCCAGCCATGAGCAGGCGTCAGCCACGGGGCAGGCGGCGCACCGGGGTCTGGCAGCGGTGCAGACGAGCGCGCCGAGTTCCATGATCCCCGCCGACCAGCGCGCTGCGATCCGCGGCTCGGCGGGCAGCAGCGATTCGGCCAGCCGCCGTTCGGCAACCGACGGGGCGGGTGCGGGGAACTGGGCGCCCGTGACGAGCCGCGCGATCACGCGGCGCACGTTGGTGTCCAGCACGGCGTGCCGCTGGCCGAACGCGAAGCTGGCCACCGCCGCCGCCGTGTAGGGGCCGATCCCGGGCAGGGCAAGGAGCGCCTCACGGGACGCGGGCACGGAGCCGCCGTAGCGCTCGGTGAGGATCACTGCGGTCTCGTGCAGCCGGAGCGCGCGCCGCGGGTAGCCGAGCCGCCCCCACTGCCTGACCGCCTCCCCGGCCGGGGAGGCGGCGAGCGCGGCGGGAACGGGCCACCGGTTCAGCCACGCCTGGTGGGCGGGGAGGACCCGCGCCACCGGTGTCTGCTGCAGCATGACCTCGCTGACGAGAACCGACCACGGCGACGCGTCCGGCCTGCGCCACGGGAGGTCCCGGGCATGACGCGAATACCACTCGAGGACCGGTTCGAGGTAACGGATGGCCGCCACAAGCACACATGGTCGCACGGCCGGGAGCGGGACGCTCACCGGCCGGCGCGTCGCCGGGCGTCACGGTGATCTTCGCACCATACTCGTCGTGTGGACCCGAAGGCATTCCGGAGCAGGGACGGGGTCAGGCGGACCAGCCAGGCTGACGTGTACTGGAGGCGGCGGTTTTTCGTCCTGACGGCGCTCCTCGGGGTGGTGGCACTGATGTTCTGGGCGTTCTCCGGCTCGGGGGGCGGCCAGCGCGGCAGCGCTGCCTCGCGCAAGCCCGGTGCCGCAAAACCCGGCGGTGCCGCGCCCGCCGCGTACGGGAGCGCGGCGGCCAGGTCGTCCGCGCCGACCGCGGCTCCGCCGTCCGCGCCGGTCTCCGCGTCGCCTTCGGCCTCGCCGTCCGCGTCATCGCCGGCTGCCCCGGCTGCCCCGGCTGGGAAGGGCGCGAAGGCCGGGAACGGCACGCGCACGGCCGCCGTGGCCGGGGACACGGGCCGCCCCGCGCCGTGCCCGGCCGCGGACGTCGTACTGAGCGTGTTCGCCAGCAAGGCCAGCTACAGCGCCCGCGAGCTGCCGCGGTTCCAGATCGACGTCGTCTCCACCGATGCGGCGGCGTGCACCTTCGAGGCTGGCCCCGCTGCCCTGCACCTGGTCATCAGGTCAGGGAGCCACGTGGTGTGGGATTCGGCCGCATGCCTGCGCAACGCGGGCGCCCGGACCGATACGCTGCAGCGCGGCGTGCCCGCGTTCGTGCCCGTCACGTGGGACCGCCTGCTCTCCGGCCGCGGTTGCGGGAGCCGGCGGGCTCACGCCAGGCCGGGCAGGTACGCCGCCGTAGCGGAAGAAGAGCCGCAGCAAGCCCGGGGAGCGCGGCATGCTCACGGCAGCACCCTCACCAGCCAGCCACTCTCCTTCGAGCTCCGCTGAGCAGTGCTGGTCAGCCGCCCAGCGCGGCCGAGATCGCCTGGCGGACATCCCCGGCCTCCCGGACGTCAAGGAGGCCGCCGGCGCACCCGTCGGGCACCGCCGCGAGGCGCCCCCTGCCGTCCTTCCCCGGCGGCTGCTGCGAGGACGGGATCCCGGCCGTTCCCGCGGGGACGATGGCGCGGCGGAACCCCATCCGCTCCGCCTCCGCCAGGCGGCGCTGGATACCGCCCACCCGCCGGACCTCCCCGGCGAGGCCGACCTCGCCGATGGCCACCGTGCCGCCCGGCACGCTCAGGTTGGCCGCGGAACTGGCGAGGGCCACGGCCACGGCCAGGTCGGTGGACGGCTCCGTCAGCCTGACACCGCCCACCGTGGCGGCGTAGACGTCCTGGCGCCCGAGCCTGACGTCCGCGCGGCGCTGCAGGACCGCGAGCACCATGCCCACCCGTGAACCGTCGAGGCCGGACGTCACCCGGCGCGGGACCTCCAGCACGGACGGGCCGACGAGGGCCTGGACCTCGGCGAGCAGCGGGCGGCGGCCCTCCAGGGCCACCGTCACGCACGTGCCGGGCACCGGGTCGTCCCGCTGCGAGAGGAAAAGGCCGCTGGGGTCGGGCAGGCCGATCAGGCCGTACTCGCCGAGGTCGAAGCAGCCGACCTCGTCGGTGGGCCCGTAGCGGTTCTTCAGCGCCCGCACCATGCGAAGCTGGGAGTGCCTGTCCCCCTCGAACTGCAGGACCACGTCGACCACATGCTCAAGCGCCCGCGGCCCGGCGACCGAGCCGTCCTTGGTGACGTGCCCCACCATGATCGTTGCCATGGACCGCTGCTTCGCCACCCCGGTGAGGGCGGCGGCCACCTCACGCACCTGCGTGACACCGCCCGGCGTCCCCTCGACGCCCGCGGCCATGATGGTCTGCACGGAGTCGATGATCAGCAGCGACGGCCCGACCTCCTCGACGTGCGCGAGGACGGCGGACAGGTCCGTCTCCGCCGCGAGGAAGAGGTTCCCGCTGAGCGAGCCGATCCTGTCCGCGCGCAGCCGTACCTGCGCGGCCGACTCCTCGCCCGTCACGTACAGGACCGGCCCGGACTCGGCGGCCAGCGCCCCCACCTCGAGCAGCAGCGTCGATTTCCCGACGCCGGGCTCGCCGGCGAGCAGCAGGACGGCGCCCGGCACGATCCCGCCGCCGAGCACCCTGTCCAGCTCGTCGAGGCCGGTGGGGCGTGCGCTCGCGGCGGTGGCGTCCACCTCCGCGATCGGCACAGCGGGTGCGGCGGAGGGCACCGGGCCCGCCGCGCGGACGCCGGCCCTGACCAGCCGGGGGATACCGGCTTCCTCGATCGTCCCCCACGCCTGGCACTCGCCGCACCGTCCCGTCCACTTCGGCGCCTGCCAGCCGCACTCCGCGCAGCGGAAGACGATGCCCGCTGATGACTTCGCCATGGCTGGCACACTAGCCGGGGGCGCTGACATTCCCGCGGCGCCGCCGCGCCGCGGGCGTGCGCGCCGCCGCCGCGGTATGCCCGGGCACCCGGGTCCCGCGGGCCCCGGCGTGCTCAATGGGCCCGGGCAACCCGGATGGCCGATTCCTGCGGTCATTCCCGGCCGCCTTCCGCGTAAGCTTGCCGCCGGGAGTCCGCTGGTCACGCGAGGTGGAGGGAACGGTATTGAGCCAGGCAGCCAGGGACACGGGCACACCCGTCGCGCTGTCCACCTCGTCGGTGTACCCGGACCCGACGCCGGACGCCTTCGAGGCGGCAGCGCGGCTCGGCTACGACGGCGTCGAGGTGATGGTCTACACCGACCCGGTGAGCCAGGACGTGGACATCCTGCGCAGGCTCAGCGACTATCACCAGGTCCCCGTGGTCTCCGTCCACGCGCCGAGCCTGCTCCTCACGCAGCGGGTCTGGGGGCGTGAGCCGTGGGAGAAGCTCCGCCGCGCGAGGGACGTCGCGGAGAAGCTGGGCGCGCGCGTGGTCGTCGTGCACCCGCCCTTCCGGTGGCAGCGCGAGTACGTCCGCGGATTCGAGGAGGGCCTGGCCAGGATGGCCGAGGAGACCGACGTCACCTTCGCCGTGGAGAACATGTACCCGCTGCGGGCCGGAGGCAGGAGCGTCGTGACGTTCGCGCCGCACTGGGACCCGACGGTCCTGGACTGCGCCAGCGTCACCCTGGACCTCTCGCACACCGCGGCCTCGGGGTCCGACGCGCTCGCGATGGCCGGCGAGCTCGGCGGAAGGCTGGCCCACGTGCACCTGGCCGACGGCACCGGCGCGCCGAACGGCCCGTTTCCCGACGAGCACCTCATCCCCGGCCACGGCAGCCAGCCGTGCGCCGAGCTTCTCCAGAAGCTGACCGCGGACTCCTATCCCGGCGCGGTCGTCGTCGAGGTGAAGACCAGCAAGGCCGTGACCCGGGATGACCGGCTGGCGGCGCTGTCGGAATCTCTCGCGTTCGCGCGCGAGCACCTCGCGCCGGTGCCCGCCAGGTAACGCCCCCGGCACCTTGTGGCGGCAGGCCGCCGGCACCCTATCCGGCCGGGACATGGAAGGACGGATGCCGGACGGGCGGTGGTGAGACGATGCTGCCTCCCGGTCGATGGATGCCCAGATGGCCGCCAGGTTCCCGGTCGGGGCGTACACCGTGCCCTGCCTCCCTGCGGATGCCGGGGCGCTAGCGGCGCGCCGCCGAGAGCGCCCGGCGGATCGTGCCGGCGTCGGCGGGCGTGCCGGCGTCGTCGTCGAACGATCCGTACGGGGTGGCGTAGACGGGCTGGCCGGGCTGCTGGCGCCAGCTTTCGGCGAGCGGGCCCGCATCGACCGCCCCGTAGCCGATCGAGCCGAGGAACGCGGTCACCGCCGATTTCGCGGCGGGGTCGTCGCCCGCGATGGGCAGGAACGAGCGGTCCGCCGCCCCGGACGGGCGGGCCAGCGACTGAAGGTGCTTGAAGAAGATGTTGTTGAATGCCTTGACGACGGCGGCCCCGGGCAGGTGCTGCTGCAGCAGCTCGCTGCTGGTGACCGCACCTGAGTCGAGTTCCGCGATGTGCCCGTCACGCTCCGGGTAGTAGTTGTTGGTGTCGATGACCGTCTTGCCGGCCAGCGGCCCGGCGGGAACGCTGGTATAGGCCTTCAGCGGGACCGAGACGACGACGATGTCGCCGGAGGCGGCCGCCTCCGCAACCGTCCCGGCCCGGGCCCGCGGCCCGAGCTCGGTGGCCAGGTCCTGCAGCGTCTGCGGGCCGCGGGAGTTGCTCAGCACCACCTGGTGCCCTGCCGCCACGCTCAGCCTCGCCACCGTGCCGCCGATATGGCCGCTGCCGATCAAACCCACCGTCGTCATGCTGCGGGTAACGCCGGCGCCCCGCCGGCCATTCCGGTACGACAGCCCCGGTTCGGTACACTCCTGCCGTCTCCCTGGTCAGGGACTTGCGCGATGCGTGTCATCGACGGGACGTTACGCAGTAGCACGAGGTGACAGCCATCCGGCGGCTTGCCCGTACACCAAACCCGGATAGTGGTACCGGCCCGCCGAGCTGCCTCCGGCCACCTGATGAACCCCGCGCCGGCGGCCGTGAGCGAGGGCTTCCCCGCGTAGTAGTACCCGGCAGGCGGGGGCCATGGCATGGTCCTGAACAGCAAGGGGCAGGTGACCATCCCGGCGCACCTTCGTGCCAAGCACAACCTGCACGAGGGCGACGAGGTGGAGGCCGTCGAGGTTGGCGGCGCACTCCGGATCGTGCGTGCCGAAGGTGCCGGGACGCGGGGCCAGCGCCTTGCGAGCGCCGCGCGGCGGGCCGGTGGACGGGCGGGGGCGGGAGGAGGCATCCTGCGGTGCATGGCATCGAATCCATCCGCGCGCCCCGGCAGCGCGGCCGGGGCGGGCAGCGCTGCCGCGCTGGGCAGGGGCGCGACGCTGATCACCGTCGCGCCGACCGGGGCCGAGGCCGGCAAGGCCGCCGTCCCCGCGCTGCCCGCGAGCCTCGGCGAGCTGGTGACCACGGCCAAGGAGTGCCAGGCGGCGGGCGCGGCCGTCATCCACGTGCACATCAGGGACGCCGAGGCCCGTCCCACGCTCGACCCGGTCAGGCTGCGGGAGACCGTCGCGGCGCTCCGCGAGTCCACCAGCCTGGTCGTGCAGCTCTCGACGGGCGGCGCGGTCACCGACACGTTCGGCGACCGGCTGGCCGTGCTCGACGCCGCGCCTGACGCGTGCTCGCTCACCTGCGGGACGGTCAACTTCGGCGACGAGGTGTTCGCCAACCCCTGGCCGTTCATCCGCGAACTGTACGCCCGGACACGGGAACTCGGCGTGGTGCCGGAGTTCGAGCTGTTCGACCTTGGCCACGTGGCCACCCTGCACCGCCTGCTCGACGAGGAGGGCACCCCGGCCGGCGGCCGGGTGCACTGCGACCTGGTGATGGGCGTGCCCGGCGGGATGCCGGGGGACGCCGCCACGCTGGTAGCCGCGGTATCCGCGCTGCCCGCCGGGGCCACCTGGTCGGCCACCGGGATCGGCAGGACCTCGCTTCCTGTGATGTTCGGCGCGCTCGCGGCCGGCGGCCACCTGCGTGTCGGGATGGAGGACACCCTCTCCTACGCGAGAGGCCGCCCGGTCACGGGGAACGCGGAACTGGTGGAGCGCGCCGCGGAGCTGGCGCGGCTCGCGCAGCGCCCGCCGATGAGCGCCGCGGACGCCCGCACATTCCTCGGCATATCGCAGCGCTGACCCGGAAACCCCGCAGCATGCCCCAGCGCGAGGGGCCGCCGGCCCGGTGCCGCGGCATTCCGCCCCCGCGTTCCCGCGCCGCTTTCCGCCGCCGGGCCCGGCGCTCACCCTGGTGGCCTCAACGTTCGCGTCGCCGGCAGGAGGTGGCGGCTGCCGCCGCCACTCACCGGCCGCTCGCGCGGGCTCAACGGGCCCGTGCTCGCCAGCAGGTTGCCTGCGCGGCTCACCGGCGCAGCGCGGACAGCCTGGTGAGTGCTTCCTTCAGCACCTCGGGCCGCTTGCAGAACGTGAACCGCACCTGGGTCCGGCCCGCCTCGGCGTTGTCGTAGAACACGGCGCTCGGGATCGCGACGACACCCGCCCGGCGGGGCAGCTCCCTGCAGAACTCGATGCCGTCGGCTTCGCCCAGCGGCCGGATGTCGGTGGTGATGAAGTACGTGCCGTCCGGCGGGTACACCTCGAAGCCGAGGTCCGCCAGGCCGCCGCCGAGCAGGTCGCGCTTGCCGCGCAGGTCGTCCCGCAGGTCCGCGAAGTAGGAGCCGGGCAGCCGCAGCGCCTCGGCCACCGCGTACTGGAACGGGCCGCCGCTGACGTAGGTGAGGAACTGCTTGGCGGTGCGCACTGCCGTCACCAGCTCGGCGGTGGCGGTGACCCAGCCGATCTTCCAGCCGGTGAACGAGAACGCCTTGCCGGCCGAGCTGACCGTCACGGTGCGCTCGCGCATCCCGGGCAGCGACGCGATCGGCACGTGCTCCCCGGCGTAGACCAGGTGCTCGTAGACCTCGTCGGTGACGACGAGCAGGTCGCGCTCGACGGCAAGGTCCGCGATCGCGGCCAGCTCCTCGCGGCGCAGCACCATGCCGGTGGGGTTGTGCGGGGAGTTGAGCAGGATGAGCCTGGTGCGGCCGGTGACGGCCGCGCGCAGCGCGGCGAGGTCCGGCCGGAAGCCGGGCGGCCGCAGGGTGACGGGGACGCGGGCACCCCCGGCCATGGCGATGCACGCGGCGTAGGAGTCGTAGTACGGCTCGAACGCGACCACCTCGTCGCCGGGCTCCACGAGAGCGAGCAGCGCCGCGGCGATCGCCTCGGTGGCGCCCGCGGTGACGAGCACCTCGGTGTCCGGGTCGTAGTCCAGGCCGTAGAACCGGCGCTGGTGGGCGGCGACGGCCTCGCGGAGCTCGGGGATGCCCGGCCCGGGCGGGTACTGGTTCCCGCGGCCCGCCATGATCGCGTCGGCGGCCGCCTGGGCGACCTGCCGCGGCCCGTCGGTGTCGGGGAAACCCTGACCGAGGTTGACGGAGCCGGTCCTGACGGCGAGAGCGGACATCTCGGCGAAGATGGTCGTGCCCATCCCGGCGAGCCGCTGGTTCAGCAGTGGTCGGCGCACACCGCTATGACATCATGAGCTGCGGCGCCGCTGCGGGCCGGACGGCATAACCGTGCCGGGCAGCATAACCGTGCCGGGCAGCGGAGCCGTGCCGGGTCAGCGACCCGGCAGCCACCGCGTGGTCCGGGTGCGCAACCGGCCCGCCAGGTGCTTGCTGATAGCTTGCATTTGCAAGCAGCAGGTGGCATACTCCGGTTATGCGACAGGTGACGGTGAACTCAATCGGGGAGTACATCCGCCAGCAGCGGGAGCAGGCGAAGATATCGCTCCGCCAGCTTTCCCAGGCGGCTGGTGTATCCAACCCCTATCTCAGCCAGGTCGAGCGCGGGCTGCGGAAGCCCAGTGCGGAAATCCTCCAGCAGATCGCCAAGGGGCTGCGGATCTCGGCCGAGGCACTCTACGTGCAGGCGGGAATCCTGGAGGACAGGCCTGCCGACTCCGGGGTCCGCTCGGCCCTGCTCGCCGACCCGGGGCTGTCCGAGCGGCAGAAGCAGGTCCTGATCGAGATCTACGAGTCGTTCCGCAGGGAGAACGGCGACAGCGGGAAGGCGCCGCGGGAGCCGCAGGGAGCGTCCGCGGGCACCGTGCGCGCCGGCGAGGAGCGCGCGGGGGCCCGGGAGGAACGGGAGACGGCACCCGCTGGCAGCTCACCGGACGCGGGCTGGCCGTTCCAGACCCCCGCCGGGCAGAGCGCGCCAGCCGATGGCTCGCCCATGCCGGAAGGGGACTCGCCGGAGGACAGCGAATCGCGCGCGTCCGGCGAGGCGCCGACGGCGCCTGGGAAGCGCTCGCGGGCACGGAAGAGCGACCCGTGGGCATCCGCTGTGGATCCTGACGTCACCTAGCGCCGGGATCGCGCTCGCGGGCCCCATGCCCTGGCCGCCTGGCCCTCGTGCGGCCGGGATCCCCCGGTGTGCCGGGCCGCCGCGTCCCGGCGGGGTGCCGGGAACGGGCGGGAAGACGCGGGAGAACGTGCCGCGAGCGCGCTGGCAGCACCGGCGCGCACCGGATACCGTGGGTCTCGTGTTGGCAGGCTCAGGAGCGATGACCCCGCTCGCGGTCATGTTCGACGTGCTCGCGTTCGCGGCGTTCGTGGTCGAGGCATGGGCGTTCATCGACGCGGCGCGGCGCCCCGCCGCGGCCTTCGTGGCGGCGGGCAAGAAGACCAAGGCACTGTGGCTGGTCATCCTCGGCGTGTCGGCCGTGGTCGGGCTGGGGTATGCGGTCTACGTGGGCGGCATGTCGGCGATCTCCATACTTCCCGTCGCCGCCTTCGTCGCCGCCGCGGTCTACTTTGCCGACGTGCGGCCGAGGATCAGGGAGTTCCGGGGCAGTGGCGGAAACTCCGGCCCCTACGGCCCATGGTGACCGGCGCCGGGCGCCTCCGGGTCTCCCGTGACGAGGGCCACGGGCCCGCGCCGGCGGGCCGCGGGCCCGCGCCGTAGGGGCGACGGGGCCCAGGCCTGACCGGCCGGGTGTGCCCGGGCCGGCGGCCGGCAACTGCGTTCAGGCGGGCAGCGCGAGCAGTGCCAGGGGAACGGCGGCAAGCAGTGTGGCGCCGCAGCAGATCCCCGCGACGGCCGGCAGCGGCAGCCTCGGTGCCGGCTGGAGCAGCCGGGAGACCCTGGCGGCCAGCTCGCCTTCGCCCGACGGGTGTGACATGCCCAGCGATCCGGCCGGGGCGCACTCGCTGCCGGCGGTGCCGAACCGCGCGAGCGCGCCGGCGAGCGCGCGTGGCGAGAGAACGCGGAGCGCACGGTCGTCGGCGAGCATCTCGATGAGCAGTGCCACCGACTGCTGGGCCTGGGAGCAGATCCTCGACCACCCGAACGCCCTGCGCAGCGCGGTGAACGGGAGCAGCACCAGGTCGTGGCGCTCGCGCAGATGCGCGCGTTCATGCTCCAGCACGGCCGCGAGTTCTGCGGGGCGGAGCAGGTCCAGGGCGCCGACGCTCACGACGATCCTGGAGCGCAGGCCGGGCAGGCAGTAGGCTGCCGCCGTCGGGTGATCGACCACCAGCGCACCCGGCGCCTTCGGGTCACCGTGTGCGAGCAGCGCGAGCAGCACGCGGTG